>SAMEA104315421__coassemble_467_pt1 | contig 125290 bp, 120 predicted proteins | sample SAMEA104315421__metabat2_low_PE_015 | metagenome-assembled genome bin SAMEA104315421 (sample SAMEA104315421) | gut metagenome | biome: Monkey gut; feature: monkey-associated habitat; material: faeces | place: China | collected 2013
TAATCTCTTTTTTACTTCTTTACCTCGTTATCTCTCTCAGTATTGTCAATGATCTTTCAATTGTGTTCCCCTCGTAAGGGGAGTGCAAAGGTAGACATTATTTTTTAATCCACAAACTTTTTTCGACATTTTTTTTAAAAATCATTTCCGTTTGCTTTCCGTATGTCTATTTGCCCGGTGCCCGCCGCTTAGGACGGGTCAGCATAAAGCTTGATGATATTCAGAATAACAGCCTCGGCTTTCTCCATATTTTCGACGGTCACCCATTCGAACTTGCCGTGGAAATTCAGACCGCCGGCAAAGATATTCGGACACGGCAGTCCCTTGAACGACAGGTTGGCGCCATCTGTCCCGCCACGAATAGGCTGAATGTGCGGCTTGATGCCCGCCATCTCCATTGCCTTGACTGCTTTTTCCACTATATGATAGTGCGGTTCCACCTGCTCGCGCATATTGCGGTATTGGTCCTTGATGGTAAGCACGGCGGTACCGGCCCCATATCTGGCATTGATAAATGCCTCGCAGTCACGCATGGTTTTCTTCAGAGCCTCGAACTTGACACTGTCGTGATCTCTTATTATATAGGTCACGTCACTTTCCTCGACCGTCCCCTTGAACCCGATTATATGAAGGAAGCCCTCATAACCTTCGGTGTATTCCGGCTTTTGGCTTGACGGAAGCAGCGCATCAAACTCCTCGGCGATGCGAATGGCATTGAGCATCTTCCCCTTGGCATATCCCGGATGAACATTTCTTCCCTGAACATGCAGCGAGGCTGATGCCGCATTGAAGTTCTCGAACTCAAGTTCGCCTACTTCACCTCCGTCCATGGTATATGCATAGTCCGCGCCGAATCTCTCAACGTCAAATTTGACGACTCCCCTTCCAATCTCCTCATCAGGAGTGAATCCGATACAGATCTTTCCATGCTTGAATTCCGGATGCCCCACGATATACTGCACAGCGCTCATGATTTCAGCCACCCCGGCCTTATCATCCGCACCCAGCAATGTCGTCCCGTCGGTAGTGATAAGCGTCTCGCCCTTATGTGCAAGCAGTTCCGGAAAATCTCCGACAGCAAGCACAAGTCCGGGCACACCTTTCAAAGGAACGTCACTTCCGTCATAATCAGGGATAATCTGAGGTTTAATATCAGCTCCGCTCGCATCCGGAGACGTGTCCACATGAGCGATAAATCCGATTGCAGGCACCGCCTCCTCCACATTTGAAGGGATGGACGCCATGACATAACCCCACTCGTCAAGGGTCGCCTCCACGCCAAGCCCGACAAGCTCGTCCCGGAGCATCCTCAAAAGATTCAGTTCCTTTTCTGCGGAAGGCTGAGTTTCACTGTCTTCATTGGACATGGTGTCCACGGCCACATATCTTAAAAATCTGTCTTGTATCTTTTCCATATCATTAAATTTTCAATAAACATTCATTCTGTCAATCCTGGATTATTGCACATCTTCTATGGTAACGACTATCCGTCCACAAGTTTTCCCCGGAATAATCTTCATCTTCATCTTGCGAAGAACAGTTGTACCGACACCCATCTCGGTGCAGTCCTGCTCATAAGTAGGTGCCGGATTTTTCTTCTTGGATATAAGCTGCTTTTCAGTAAGCTCACCGTTAAAGAATACGGGGCCATAAGAGTGGCTGAGTACCCAATAGCCAGGCGTAACGTTATCAAACACATATTCGTTCACGCCTTCCTTTATCATATAATAGACAGTATTGCTGTTCTGGCTGTACCCGGAAACCCTTTCACCAGGATTTCTCTTCATAAGCTGAATCTCGGCGCCCGTGCCCTTCGTGGCCAGAGTATTCTCATGATATTGTCCCAGACCGCAGTCAAATGCCTCCACTTCGAAATAATACTCAGGAGCGACATTGAGGCTGTGCATATAAAGTGTGGTCTTGCCGTAAACGATATAGCTGTTGTAAAGTTTGTCAGGCTCTATGCCATAGCGGACCACATATCCGTCAGCTCCCGGGACAGGACTCCAGAGAAGGTTTGCCTCGCGCCTGTCTTCAGGATTGCGCACCACCTTCACATCATTCACTTTGGTTCTTGACATATCCGGTGTGGTTCCGAATATTCGAAGATCCTTGATACTGAAAAGGGCATTGTCATAGCAGGCGACGTTGTTGACCCGCACATAACGAGCGGTCACGCCATCACCCGGGAGTTCGTTGTAGTCATGACGGAACTCCTGTTTGTTGGAAGACTTGTCAATTATTGTAGTCCAGGTCTGTTTGTCCGAAGATACCTCCACGGTATAGCACTGGTAATGTTCCGGAAGCGGTGCAGAAGTGCCGAATCTTCCCGAAGCCGCAGATGCAGCACCGATGTGGTCCCAGTTGATCTGAATGGCACGGATGGTTGCAGGAGCACCGAAATCCACCATGAAATATTCACCGGCCTGACCTGTTTCCGCCACCCAATATGTAAGGAAGTTCTCATCAAGGGCATTTTGCGCCTTGCTTCCCTTCTGAGTGGAAGACACCTCTGTGCGTTTCCCATAAGAGAGAAGCATCCAATCGGCATAATTGTCTGCACCGTCCCCCTTACGCATGTCAGGATAGAACTGAGGATAGTCTCCAAGAGAAGTGTTGGAATACATCACCCCGTCCTTATCCACAGCCGTAGGATAGATGGCAAGTTCGGATCCTCTGCCGCTTCCTCCGAACTGCGCCGGAATCATGCATATTGTCCACAGCCGTCCGTTCTTGTCATGGAAAGTGCTGCCGTGGCCGGCACCTACCTGGAAACCGCTGGTCTTGAACGTAAGAGGGTTATGTTCCGAATAGGTAAAAGGCCCCATCGGACTGTCACCCACATACACTCCATGCGAATATGATATGAATTCAAGACCGATGGCGGCATATTGCAAATAATACTTGCCGTTATGCTTTGTCATCCATGGTCCCTCAATCCACGGGTACTCTTCTTCAAAATAGTCTCTGCGGCCGTTAAAGATGGAATAGATTACATCTTCAGGCTTTCTCGCCTCGAAACCATGAGACAGGATATCGCTGAAGAAAAGCGGCACCGGCTCACATATTTCCTTGTATGTCACAGGATCAAGCTCAACCACCTTGAACGGCATAATCTGGGACCAGCCGTAATAAAGGTACAGACGCCCGTCATCATCGACAAACATATTGGCATCTCCGTAACGGTCGCTGTCGAGCTCTCCGCACTTCTCCCAAAGTCCCTTTTTAGGATCAATGGCCCTGTACACATTACGATTGTTCATGGAACAGCCGATGAGAACCCCATTCTGCTCTACAACGGACACTACGCCTCCAGGATATCCAGGGGCATCCACATAAGTCCAATTCCTGAAATCAGGCGAATACCAATACCCTTTGCGGTGAGAAACGAAGAGGTAATAGTCATCCTGATAGATAAGCACTACCGGTTCTCCGCCGCGATAGGCTCTTTCATTGCCTATCACCACATCCAAAGGATTGGCAAAGGTCGCAGGCTGCTGGGCAAATGCACTTATTCCAAGCGTCGCGGCCACAAAAATGGAAATCAATCGTTTCATTGTCATATAATTATGTTAACAGTATCAAAACAGCATCAGTATCTGTCCGGAAATGACTCTAAGGAACATTTCCACCGGATAAACGGTAGCGTACGCCACGGAAGGCGTATCATCATCCACTGTGCTGAGTGCATAGTTCAGTGCTATAGGATTGGCCATGGCGCCACATAGCATACCGACATTGGAAGAATAATCCGTATGGAAGACCTTTCCGGCAATGAACCCCACAAGCAGGACAGGAACAATGGTCAACACCACGCTTATACCTATCCATATCAGCCCCTCCGGCCTGAATACCGTGGAGAAAAACTCCGGTCCGGCGCTCAATCCCAATGCAGCAAGATAGAATGTAAGTCCGAGCTGCCGCAACATAAGATTTGCGCTGTGCGTGGTATAAGTGGTGATATGCAGTCTCGGACCGAACGCACCCATCAAAATCCCGATGATTATCGGACCGCCCGCTATACCAAGACGGACAGGGACGTTCATGCCGGGCACGGAAATAGGCAGACTTCCGAGTACAAGACCAAGCATAATCCCGACAAAAATGAAAAGCAGATTCGGATTGCGGAGTTCCTTTTCCTGATTGCCGAGCACATTCGCCACCTTGTCAATGGCGCGTTCTTCTCCGACGATTGTCAGTTTGTCCCCCATCTGAAGACGCAAGTCTCTGGACGGCAAGATGTCGATACCGGCACGGTTGACGCGGGTAATATTGATTCTGTAGGCGTTGCGCAGATGCAGGTCACCCAGTTTGGCGCCATTAAGTTCCGTCCTGGTGACAAACACATGTCTGGAAACCAGTATTCCGTCAAGGTGGTTCCAGTCTATGTCCTTGCTGTTCCAGTCGCCGGCGACCCGTGTACCGAAAAGCTGCTCGGCCGCACTGACCTCATTTTCACTTGTCAGCACCAGCACATGCTCACCCTCTTCCAATATCGTATCCCCATCCGGAAGTATCACCTGACCACGGCCGTTCCCCCCATTGGACTTCCATACACGAGATATCACCAGACGAACATGGGCACCTTTCATTATCTCCTTCAACGTCTTTCCGAAAATGGCAGGATTGCTGACACTGAATTCAGTAACGAATGCAGGTTTGTCATGTTCCTGCTTACCTTCAGAACTTTTCCGGAACAGCACCCGCAGTATCATCACACAAATCATGACCCCGACAACACCGAAAGGATATCCCACCGCACATGCGGTAGCCATGGTATTGCTAAGATCCGAAGCTTCCGGATTTATCTGCAGAAGCGTCTGCTGGGCCGCACCAAGCATTGGAGTATTGGTAACCGCCCCCGACAGAAGCCCTGCACCGACAGGCAGCGGAATGCCGAACAGAGCACTGAGCCCGACTGCCATGAAAGTTCCAATCAAAAGCACTGCAAAGGCAAGCAGGTTCAGTTTGATGCCGCCTTTGCGAAGTGATGGGAAAAAGCTGGGGCCAACTTCCAATCCAAGGGCATACACAAACAGCACAAGGCCGAAATTCTGCGACAGGGCCAGCATTTGCGGGTTGATGTTAAGCCCGAAATGGCCCACAAGGATACCTGCAAAGAACACAAATGTGACTCCAAGACTGATACCTTTGATCTTCAGCCTATTGCACATAAGACCTAAAACACATATCAGGCAGAGTACAAGAATCGCCTGAGTATATGTCTGCTCCGTGAATAGTTGAATTATCCAGTTCATTCAATCAACCCCCTTATGCTGTAGAGTTACTTCTTATCCGTTTTCATGGAAGCCAAAATCATATACGCGCATATCGCAACAAGCGGAATAATGGCAATCATCTCGGCACCTGAAGCCGCATTGTCTGGGAGCACTCTGTTCCACTCCGTGAGGAAACAGTCAACTTTCGCAAATTTAAGAATTGCAGAAACAACGCCCATAAGCGCACCACCGGCTATGAAACCGCTGGCGATAAGAGTACCTCTTTCCTGACGGGCCGCATTAATCTCCTTGTCCTTGCTGCGGGAGCCGACAAACCATGCTATGGCTCCACCAAAAAGCAGAGGCAGGTTCAAATCAATAGGAATGAACATTCCAAGGCAGAATGCCAGTGCCGGAACCTTGAATACCGTAAGCAGTATCGCTATTACGGCTCCGATACCATAAAGAAGCCAAGGAGCATTGCCTCCGTTCATCATAGGCTGGATAACGGCTGCCATAGCGCTGGCCTGAGGTGCCACAAGCGAACCTTCTCCGGTAAAACCATAGGTTTTGTTGAGCACGAGCATCACTCCGCCTACAGTAGCGGCGGCAACGGCGACACCGACGAATTTCCATGCTTCCTGCTTCTTCGGCGTAGTACCAATCCAATAACCTATCTTGAAGTCGGTTATAAGACCACCGGCAGTGGAAAGAGCCGTACATACAACTCCTCCTATCACCATGGCGGCTACCATTCCGGCATTGCCCTTAAGTCCGGCTACAACAAGCACCAGCGCGGTGATAATCAATGTCATAATGGTCATGCCACTCACCGGGTTGGTTCCCACAATTGCGATGGCGTTGGCAGCCACAGTAGTGAAAAGGAACGAAATGACGGCCACGATAATAAGTCCTAGAAGTGCCTGCCAGATATTGTTGACAACCCCGCCGAATGCAAAAAAGCAGAACACGGCAAGAAGAGTGAATGCGATACCCCATACGACTGTCTTCATAGGAAGATCCTGCTGCGTGCGCTCTGCGGCAACCGCAGCAGAAGGTCCCTTGCGCTTGAATTCGGAAGCAGCAAGACCGATGGCACTCTTTATAACCCCGGCACTCTTTATGATACCGATAATACCGGCCGTAGCAATACCTCCGATACCTATATGCCTTGCATATTCCTTGAATATCTGGTCAGGAGACATCTGCGAAATCGGAGTCGTGATACCGATATTCATAAGATCTATCACATCTCCGCCCCAAATAAGATTCATGAGAGGAATAATCACAAGCCACACCAGGAATGAGCCGCAGCAAATGATAAACGCATACTTAAGTCCGACGATGTAGCCAAGACCAAGCACGGCGGCTCCGGTATTGAGTTTGAGAACAACTTTCGCTTTGTCGGCAACAACCTGTCCCCAATGAGTCACCGTGGTGCTGAGGGTCTCAGCCCATGCACCGAACGTAGATACGGCGAAATCATAAAGTCCGCCCACAAGTCCGGCAGCAAGCAGAGTTCTGGCACTTTTACCACCACTCTCTCCGCTCACCAGCACCTGCGCGGTAGCCGTAGCCTCAGGGAACGGATACTTTCCGTGCATTTCCTTTACAAAATACTTGCGGAACGGCACGAGGAAAAGAATTCCGAGAAATCCTCCCAAAGCAGAACTCAGGAACATCTGCCAGAAATTGACGTCAAGACCGAGAATATAAATAGCAGGCAGGGTAAAAATAGCGCCGGCCACAACTACTCCGGAACATGCGCCGATACTTTGGATAATGACATTCTGTCCAAGGCCACCTTTCTTTCCCAAAGCCCCTGTCACGCCTACTGCAATGATAGAAATCGGGATAGCGGCCTCAAAAACCTGTCCAACCTTCAGACCGAGAAATGCTGCTGCTGCAGAAAAAAGAATAGTCATCAGCAAGCCGAGAATCACCGAATACGGGGTGACTTCGAGTGGCTTCTCGTCAGAGCTCAGGAGCGGTTTGTAAGATTCGCCCGGTTTCAATTCCCGATGTGCGTTCTCGGGAAGACTCAGATTTTTGTTCTCTTTCATCTTTATCTTTCTGTTTTTGATAGAATTCAATATACTTGTCAAGAATTGCTTTTTCTTTAGCCTCTTCGCGGGCCCTTATCACGGCCGCACGCAACTGACGGCGCTGCTCCCTTTCTTCCTTACGGCGCTGTTTGGCGGCAGCCTTGGCTGCATCCCTGGCATCAAGTTCCGCCCATCTGGCTTCCCGTCTTGCAATACGCTGCGCCCTGCGCGCCTCCCTCGCAGCCTTTCTTATAAGTCTTGGATCGGCAGGCACACCTACCGAATCGGCAGCCACGGACAGACTGTCGCTGCGCTGAAGGGAGTCCCGCATCAAAGTATCCGCTGACATCAGCACTCCGGCACTGTCAACAACCGACACGCTGTCGGCGGGCATGGAAGAAGATGACGCTTCTGATGCCTTCTTTCTATTTCTTGCCATAGCCAGCTGCTCTTTAAGAGAGGAAATATATCCAGGGAAATAAATATCCGTCTGCACGAACAGCGGCCGAGGACGCCTTTCCATCTCGCTTCGGGTAGAGGGACGCAACTCAAGGCTCGTAATGTCGCTTTTTCCTTCGGGCTTGAGCTCCGGGTGCCAGGAAAAACCCTTCAGCTGTCTGTCCGACGGTGCAGTCTGGGCTACAGGGAAGAGATTGTTTCTTATCTGATCGAAATAATACACCCTGTCTATCTGCCCGTCTTTGAAGGTGGCCGACATCATCTTTCCCTCTATCTTGTCTATCGTAGCCAACACGTCATTCTCCTCCATGTAGAAAATACAGTTGACTCCACCCAAAGCATCAAATCTGGCCAGTTCCCGATTATCGCCGAAAAAGGCCATTCCTTCCGTTGACTTAATCTGATTAAAGCATACACTGTCTTCCTGTATCGCAATGAACGCATTGGACATCAGGCTTGCACGTTCGATACCGTCTTTGCCCACAAGGACAAACAGGCTGTCGGAAGTATATTGACGCTTGCCCTCATTCCACACTATAGGATCAATGTGGAACCTCACTATGGAATCAAGTTCGTTGAATCGCACCGAATCGCATACAACCTGCATATCTTCACGGAAAATCTTCACATTGCCCTTTCCGTACATGAACCCTATCTTGGTAGTATCAGGAGCCGGGGCCACCGCCAACGAATCCTGCAAAGCTACGCCGAGACTGTCAGAAGCTGCAACAGAAACCGAATCCTGCGCGGCCTTGTCCGGCTGCCCGTCCAAAGACTGCGGCGCCCCGCCACCGGACTTTCCGCCACCGGTGCGCGGCATGGTACCGATTCCGCTTTCGGAAAGCATCTCGTTGCGCCTCTTTTCTTCCGCCTCCTTGGACGCTCTCCGCCGGAACTCCGACACAGAGTCCCCGCTTATGGCTTCCAACCGTTTTTGTGCAGCGGAAACGACATTCTCCGGAATATCACATCTGCTAAGGGTATAATACACCAAAGTATCGGCACCGCAGTAAGTAGTGTCCGTCTTCTCGTTTTTCGTCTCCCAGAAAGCCACCGCGGCATCTTTACTCAAGGTAAGAGTCGAAGTGCTGTCACGGTAATCCAGAACATTGGATACTGCCGCCGCATTTCTGGTGCTGTCCTGCAGCTGTACGTCCCCGAACATGAGTATGTTATTGGTGTTGCGATAGAAATACAAGCTGTCTCCCCATGTCTCCTGCGTGGGAGTGAGAGCATGGACATCCCCGGTAAAGAAAAAAGTATCTTCCTTACGCAGGTACCATCCGCTTTCCGCAGAAAGCATATTGTCTTCTTTCCAAAAATCTATTGGAACCGTAAAATATGCTTTCTCCAGACGGGAGTCGTATTCAAGCTCGGATGTCTTGACAAATACCGAGTCCGTGTACATGTCCACATCTTCCCTGAACTTAAAAAGGGCCAATGGGTTGGAATAGGTACCATGGATACTCTCGATAATCTGTCCGTCGGAACTGCGCATTGAGGCTCCTCCGGTAAACACCGCAAGACTGTCCTTGGTATTATAATCCAGAATCCGGGTACGCAGCGTATTGTCTTCTTTGTTACGAAGCTGAACCATGCCACCTCTGAACTGGGCAAGATTCTCGTCTATATTGTAATCGAGTCTTTCGCTTGTAAGTTCGGTATCTCCCTGTATAAGACTCACATTACCGTAGAAATTGATAATTTTGTCCTGCAGACTCCACAGGGCGGAATCGCTCTGAAGATATGTTCCATTATGCAGGAAGACAGGCTTCATCGCTTTTCTGACCACATCATTACCGGATTCCACCTGTCTGATATAATCAGCACTCATAAGACGGACAAGCGAGTCACTCTGCTCTTTCTGCTGGGCGGAGAGACACGCAGACACTGTCAGAAGCAGTGCAAAAGCCAACCTCAGTCTTTTACGACTTTCTTTGCCCATCCCTTACGGTTAAAATCACAATCCCCAAACATTGGGTCTATAACAATATATGACGTTTCTATCTTCTTATCAATAAATGCATTGATTGCTTCCATCTGCCTTGCATAACCTACAAGTCCCGCAAGTTCGGAATAATCGCTTTCCAGAGTGGCCGGATGAGCCGGAAGAATCTTATCCAGACGGATAATCTTATACACGGTATTTCCGTTCCTTCCTTCATTGTCCAAAGACTCTATAGGCTCGGAAATCTGACCCGGCTGCAGGTCTTTGACAACCGCATAATCCTGAGGCTTGAGCTGGTCCACCTCAAAGTATGAAGACCCGGTATTCGGGTCGGACATCTGACCGCCATTGGTGCGCGTGGCCGGATCCTCTGAATAGAATCTTGCCGCCATCTCAAAAGTGATGGTGCTGTCCACTATCTGAGTGCGGATACTGTCAAGCTTATGGAAAGCCTTTTCCCGGTCTTCAAGAGTATATTGAGGATGAATGAGAATATGACGGGCATTGAACATATCACCCTTCTTCTCAAGGACTTCTATGATATGATATCCGTCAGGCGTTTCAACTATCTGGGAGATGGTACCCGGCTTGAGCGACATTGCAGCATCCGAAAATGCAGGCCAGAAAATATTCTTTGAAGAAAGACCCAACTCTCCTCCCTTACGCGCACTTCCCGGGTCTTCTGAATAAAGTCTTGCCAGAGTAGAGAACTTTTCTCCGTTGATAATTCGCTCACGGATTGAAAGGAGCCTCTCCCTTACGGCAATGGCGGCTGCCTCACGGTCAGGATAGATGCAAATCTGGCTCATCTGGTATTTGGCCGGAATCAAAGGGAGCGAAGACACATCCACCGTATCAAGATACTGCTTGACATCATAAGGGGTCATATCCGGGACAGAACTTGCGATATTGCTCTGCTCACTCTGGGTAAGGGACTGCTCCTGAAGCTGTTTCTGCCACTCTTCGCGCAGCTTGTACATAGGCTTTCCAAACGCCTTCTCCACCTCCTCGTCACCGCCGAGATTGGTACGGAGCATGTCTATTCTCTGCGAAAGATCCGCGTTGACCACATCCGCATTGAAAGAAAGCGAATCTATCCTCGCCTGATTCAAAAGAAGCTTGGACTCCATCATCCGTTCAAGCATCTCGCATCTGGCGGACTTGTCGGATGCATAGCTGCCATACCCGCCTTCAAGCTTAACCTGGGCTTCCAGATCGGACAGCGTTATAATCTCTCCACCGACCACAGCGACAGACTTGTCTATCACATTCTTATATTTCTGGGCCGAAGCTGTAAAACAGATTCCCAGCAATGCCGCCATAGCGGCAATATGTCCTATGTATCTTCTCATCTTTTTCGATAGATTTCAAATTCTTTGCTTTCCAGCGCTCTATCAAGCAAGTCTTGTTCCAAACCTTTCACAAGTTCGTGCTTTCTTTCACTGATTATTATATCCCTTATGGACGGAGTAACGAATTCCACGGGCGCAGCTCCGGTCCTTACGATATCACATATATATGCCACCAGCAAATCTCCTCTGTCTTTCGGCTCATATCTTATGAAATCATTCTTCTGCAGAGACAGCATATCTTTCCAGTCAAGTCCGAATTCTGAGGCAAGTTCCGCAGCATCCATCCAGGCATCCGAATTGTCAAAATATTTGAGAGCCGCGGTACGCGCTATGGTATCAAGCTGCTGAAGAGACTGATAATCGTCCCGGGAAATCAGCTTGAGCATCTCGCTGACGTACTTCGAATCTTTCATGATATCAAGGAATCTCACCTTAAGGACCGGTCTGCTCAAGGTAAAATCCGCAAGATGGTCCTGATAATATTCCGCAATCTGCGAATCGGTCACAAGCGTATCCAGACGGTCGGAAATATACCGCTGCTCATAACGATATTTCACAAGGGAAAGCCTGTATTCCTCAAGTTCCTCCGAGACATCTATCTCAGACTTTGAAAGTTCCCTTTCCGCCACGGAAGAATAAAGCCTGTCCATTGCCCATGAGTTGATGTAACGTGAGGCAAGCGCGGCGCTGTCTTCAGGCGAAATCAGATCAGGAATCACCTTCTCCAAATCAGACTTGTATAACTTGGCCTTCCCCACCCGTGCCACCACTTCGTCATCATGTACCATATTCGACACCAGAGTGCAGGCACCGGCGACAAAGATCATCGTACACACAGACAACAGGATGGCTACTTTTCTCATATCTCACAAAATAAAGACCGAATTACAAAAATAAGAAACAGTTTTCAATTTTCCGACGCAAGGGCCTTGATTATACTGTCAATTGACGGATTGACCATCCATGAATCAGCCACAAGGTTATTGGTGAGGAAAGAAAACACTATGGTATGCTCCGGTTTTCCGTCCTGCGGGAGTATGTATCCGCTGTAACAGCGCACCCCGTTCATCGAACCGCTCTTCATATAGATACGCGAACGGAACTCCTTGCTTTCCTTGGGGAACACATATTCCAGGGTGCCTCTTTTTCCGGGCGAAGGAAGAGAGCGAAGATAAAGGTCTCCATGCTCGGAACTTCTCATCAATCGCAGGAAATTCACAAAAAAGTCGGCAGAAATGTAATTCTTGCGTGACAGACCGCTTCCGTCGAAAATCTGGCACACCCCTTTTGTCTTAAGACCCATCTCATTAAGCGCCATATTGGCCGCCTTCACGCAGCTGTCATAATCGGTAAGCCCAAAGCGCTGTCTGGACATCATCTTGAAGAGCGTCTCAGCGAAGAAATTGTCACTTTCTGAATTAGTCTGAGCTATTATCTCAAAAAGTGTCGGAGAGTATGTGCTGCCAAGAACGGTCAGGCTCTCCACGGAAAGCGCATGATCTTTTGCAACAATACCGGGCAACTCCCTTACCATACCGTCAGGAGCAATATCGGAAGCTCCGCCTTTCACGCTTATTCCGCTATCCTCCAGATAACTTCTGAAATAATCAGCACATGTCAGCGACGGAAAGCGGTTCGAGCACTCCAGTGTGTAGCCTTTCCGGTCCACGGGGAACGAACCGGCAAACATTGCCTGGGGAGCCAGCGGGGTGTTGATATAATACACCGTATTGGCGGAACGCGCCGCACCGGTGGCAGCAAGGTTTTCGTATCGCATCCAGGGGGTATTCGGGTAGCGTGGGCTGATTTTAGGAGCCTCCCCCACCTTCGCTCCCGGGGTAATCAGAAAATTCTGAGCATTCTCAAAAAAATTGAGCCCGGTGCTGCCGGCGCCATAATTGGTCCCGAGGTCATCGTATGTCCACCCGAGATTCTCCGGTGTGGAATCGGCAAAAAACCGCGGATCCCCTATTATCCTACCCTCTATCGACCGTATCCCGGCATCCGAGAGCAATTTTTTCCACTTGGAAAAGGTATTGGTCACTTGAGGCACAATCGGAACATTAGCACCGGTGGTCGGATCTCCTCCCCCAACTATATAGATATCTCCTTTCAGCACACCGTCAGTAATGGAGCCGGAATATGCTATCCGCGTCTCGAACCTGAAATCCGGACCCAATAGCCCAAGGGCCAACCCGGTTGTCACCAGCTTAACGTTGGAGGCAGGGACAAGTTTAAGCCCCGGATTGATGCAGGCGAGAGTATCGCCTTCCATAGTAACGGCAAAAACGCCTACAACCGAAGACACAAGAGGCTGCTTGGAGCATATCTGACGAATTTTTTCCGCAGACCGGAGCTCCGACGACGGAGTCTTTGCCTCACAAGGGGCAATACCAACAATCGCGCTCCATCCTGAAAGGAGAAGCGCGACTGATATCAATCTCTGAAATGCTCTCATTTGACTGCTTCCTTCACAGCAGCGCTCAATTTCTCATAAAGAGCATCAGTTCTGGTAAGTACTTCCTTGCGAAGAGCATCATAATAAGGCTTCTTCGGGCCTTCAACTTTAGCACCAGCCTTGTCTCTGAGCTCGTTATAAAGATTTATGGCTTCTTCCATAAGCTCAGCAGCAGCGCTGTCCTCAATCTTGTCATTAACAGCAGCCACTACGGTGCAGTCCTCTATAAACGCTCCAAGAACATACTCAATGTCCTTTTTGATGTCTCTAAGATTCATATCATCCTAATTTTTAGTTTCTGCCGCAAATATACGACTTTTTTCGGAGAAATCATCTTGCTCCGAGCATTCTCCTGACCCCGACCACTTCTTTTTCGTAGTAATCCGGCGTCCCGGGCACAATCGAATTGATCCGGACAAGCTGTGAAGAATGGATAATGCGTCCGCCTCCGATATACATCGCAACATGAGTTACGGCGCGGGGACGCGTCGAAGTGGCTTTTCTGCCATAGAATATCAAATCGCCCGGGCGCATCTTGTCCAAATCATAAGGCACCGGAGTTCCGCAGTCTATCTGTTCGCGGGCATTGCGCGGAAGTTCCACACCGCAGAGCTTATATACAAAGCCTACCAAGCCGCTGCAATCAAAATAATTGACCGTGTTGCCGCCCCACATATACGGAGTTCCGACAAACTTTACGGCAGTCTCCACCAGAGATTCCTCCGTAGCCACACGCGAAGTCTGCCAGTCTTCGAGCCGCATCACGTCCGCTGCCGGAATCCAGACAAGCTGTCCGGCCGCGGTAATGGCTTCCACCCATTCCGGGCTGCCGCCCGGGACGTTCTGCGCCCGACGGATTATATTGCACAGCTCGAAATCCCCGACTCTCTTCGCACCGTAATCCGGCTCCGAATAGAGATGGCTGTGTTCCGCCACACATATCCATTTCGAAGAGCGCACATATTCATCTTTCTGGGCATCAGTCATATACGCCAGCACAAGATCGTTTGTCCAGCAATCCTTATAAAAAGAAGCGTTCACCTTACGCCAATAGCGATCTTCGGCGGTAACTTCAAGCACCGTACCCATAAGGCACTGAGTTTCATTGGAAGACTCATAATCCGGCCTTGCGCGCAGAAAACATGACGAAGTATTCACTACGGCCCATCGCTTCTTAGCGGCTCCGCCGTCAAGGGACCGGTCAGCGGCAAAGCACCCGCATTCCAGCCCTAGGACAACGCATGCCAAAAACAAAAATCTAAAAACCCTGTTCATCATAAGTGTCAAATATAAATAAAATAGCTTACAATTGGATTTCTATGAGGGAAGTTTTATTTTTGCACAGAACAGTTGTTTGCTATGATTAAAGACATACGGATCGGACATGGATATGATGTCCATGCCATTGCAAGTGGATACCCAATGTGGCTATGCGGTATCAAAGTTGACTCGGAGAATGGCTTTGTAGCCCATTCGGACGGAGATGTTGCCATACACGCGCTGTGCGATGCTTGTCTTGGTGCCCTGGCATTGGGAGACATCGGGAAGCACTTTCCGGACAATTCTGATGAATTCAAAGGAATAGACAGCAAGATTCTGCTCGCCAGAGTGATGAGACTCGTAGAAGAAAACGGATTCCGGATAGGCAATGCCGATATCACCATTGCGCTGCAGAAGCCGAAACTTGCCGGGTACATACCCCAAATGAGACAGTGTCTTGCGGAAATCCTCAAAGTGGATGCCTCGCGGATAAGCGTAAAAGCGACCACCACCGAAGGTCTCGGATTCGTGGGACGCCGCGAAGGATGCGAAGTATGGGCTACCGTGCTGATAATTAAGGAATAGTTTTCCCAGGCATCAAGACACGACACACTTTTTTCGCATTTTTGCAATTTACTATTGCGTATTTCAAAAAAAAATGTGAAATTTGCAGTCCCATTGAGATATGGTGTAATGGTAGCACTACAGATTCTGGCTCTGTCAGTGAGGGTTCGAATCCTTCTATCTCAACAAAACCTTGATAGTCAAGAAGTTGCCAAACAACACACGGTTTCGCGCATATTTCTGGCTATTTTACGATTCCGGTAAAGCCGGGCGCCGTCAGGCGCCGCACCGTAGTGACAGCGAGATTTTCTTAAAAATCGAAGCAGCGAAGGTGCCGGTCAGAGCGAAAGCGAAGGCCGCGTCCCCTGAAAGGGGATGGTCCGAAAGGACTGGGGGTTATAGCACTACCCCGCCGTGAATCATCACGGCGGGGTAGCTCAGCTGGTTAGAGCGTCGGATTCATAATCCGGAGGTCGCGGGATCGTGCCCCGCCCCCGCTACGAAACTTTTTTAATCATACTCATTGGTTCCGGCGCACTTCGATGCGGCGGTTTTTTATTTTCTAAAGGGCCTTCTCAAACAACGCATCCATGGTCACAACTCGTTGGATGCGGTTGCTATACATGTTCATCTTGAGGCCATACGTAGTAACGATTGTGGGCAGGATGTTCTTCTTATTTTTGGTGGCTGCGAGAAGGGTGGTTATTTTGCTTCGCAATTTCTTGTCATATTCTTTATCTATGGCGAATTCTTCCTGATAAAACTTCATCTCGCACATATTCACCACACGATCTGCCCTGTCTATTAGCATGTCTATCTGAGCACCTGACACCTCCCCATCTGCAGTTGCTCGCCAGGGATATATCTCTGCCTGGACTCCGGCGATACCAAGCGAGGCTCGTATCTGCTCCTGATGGACAAAACAAACATCTTCAAAGGCGATTCCGCGCCAACGATTAAGCTTTGGAGACGCCTGGTTATCCCGCCAAAAATGAGGGTTATTGGAAGGATTCCTGCTGACAAAGCCCAAATAAAAGAGGCAGAACATATCCGTGAGCTTGTAGTAAAGGTTCCGCTTGGTTTCTCCAAAGTTGTAATAAGTAGAGACCAGATCACTCTTTACCAGTGCTTTGAGCATTGCGCTTAGAGTCCCGCCTTCCGAGATACCGGTAATATTGGAGATTCGCTCACGCGTGGCACCATATCTAAGGCCGGAGAGCGCCTCGACGATTTTCCTATAGTTCTCGTTATCGGCAAATAAGGACGTAAAGAGGCGGTCATATTCTGCAAGGAGAAATCCGCCCTCCCGGAAGAAGATATCATCGATGTTTTCGGCAAGGGATTTTCCGGGCTCAAAGAAAGACATATAATACGCCACTCCGCCCATAATCATGTAGGTCTGGACGAGATCATAGCGGTCCATCGTGATGTTTCTGGCTTTGAAGTATCGTTCTGTCTCATTCAAGGTGAAAGGATGCATATGTATTTCCCTGTTGGTGCGACCGTAAAGCCCGCCCTTATTGTTTATGAGTTTGTCCAGCATCCAGGTGGTAGCACTCCCGCAAACGATGAGGAGAAGATTATGTTTTCCCGCACCCCATCCATTCCAGAAGTGCTCAAAGGCGGACATGAATCCGGACTTGGCAGTGTCGAGCCAAGGCAATTCATCAATGAAAACCACCATCTTTTTCCTGGACCTTTTACGATCGAGCAGATCTTCCAGTTTGTGGAAGGCATCGAACCAGCTTACAAGAGGGCCATCCAACTTGGCCCCATATTTCTCAAGGGAATGGGCGAACTCCTCCAACTGAATTTTGTAAAGAAGTTTCTCATCCTTATCTTCTAATTCCAGCGGAGAAATGGCGGTATGTCGGAAGGCAAAGTTGTCATCAAAGTACTCCCGAATCAAGAACGTTTTACCGATGCGACGCCTGCCGTAAACGGCCAAAAACTGCGCTGTAGGTTCTTCTAACAATCTTTTGAGCGTAGCCTGCTCTCTTTCCCTTGCAATGATGAGTGATTTCATAAGCAATAAAAATATTCAGCCGCGAAGATACAAAAAATATCGTTCACGGCTGAATATTTTTCAATTATTTAACTGTTACGCCTGTTCCACCCCACTGTGGAACGGAACAGAAAATGTGATCTGTTTTTTATTTTCTGATTATCGCCACTTCCCCCTTGAGGCCTACCTTTATGATCTGGGACGACTTTCCGGTAGAATCACTCTCCATACAGCGAGGCACCACATAATCCACCGCTGCTTTTATCTCCTCCGAGATATCGGAGAACTTCTCAGGAGTAGGCTCTCCCGAGATATTTGCAGAAGTGCTGACTATCGGACGGCGAAACCTCTTCACCAGCTCCTTGCAGAAATGCTCCCCGAAAGGAATTCTGATACCCACACTGCCGTCTTCCGCCACAGCGTTCGGCGCAAGCAACTGTCCTTCGGGATAGATTATGGTCATCGGCGCATCGTTCACCTCCACCAAATCTATCGCGATAGACGGAATCTCTCTGACATACCTCGCCACCATGTCAAGATCGGAAGCGAGAAGCACCAAGGACTTGGCTTCGGAACGGCGTTTTATCTCATACACCTTCGCCACAGCTTTCTCATTGGTAGCATCACACCCGATTCCCCACACGGTATCCGTCGGATAAAGCAGGACTCCACCGGACTTCAATACCTCAATAGCCTCATTTATAACAGTCTTCTGATCCATATCTAAAACAATCTATTCTTGTCAAACAATATTCCCTTTTTTCTCCACGCCCATATCATGACAAATCCGATAAGCATTCCTCCAAGATGAGCAAAATGCGCTACGCCTGCTACAGTACCGGTAACACCGGTAAGGAGTTCCACAACCGCAAAAGCCACCACCATCCACTTGGCGCTCAAGGTAACAGGCGGGAAGAGCAGGGTCATTCTGGACTGCGGGAAAATCATCGCATACGCTATAAGCAGTCCATATATGGCACCGGATGCGCCTACGGTAGGAGTCAACTTGATGGTGGAGATATTCTGGAGAGCACCCGGATGTCCGAGAGCCGCGCTGTCCATAAAAGACTGCATCTGCAAAAATTCAACACCAAGATGCAGACCGGCAGCTCCGAGTCCGCATATAAAATAGAACATCAGGAATTTTTTGGACCCTATATAGTTTTCAACGACCATTCCAAACATGATAAGCGTGTACATATTGAAGAATATGTGCCAGAAGCCACCATGCATGAACATGTGCGTCACCACCTGCCACCAATGAAAGAACGGTGAAGTAGGATAGAAAAGCGCAAACGTCTCTATCATAAACCCTTTGTTGATAAGGGTAGCCAGGAAAACTATACAGTTGATAATTACAAGATTCCTTGTTACGGTAGGGACATTGGAAAGAAAACCTCCGCCCCGATTGTCGTTAGAGTAATAATACGGCATCTTAAAACATTTTGTCTATATCCCCGACGCTCACGATAGTGATGATTCTTCGTCCGTTCGAGGTGAATTCTGCGTTATCACTTGCAAAAAGCGTGTCAATGAGGGCCTGTGCCTCCAAAGGGGACCTTACGCTGTCAGCGCCGGCCGATGATGTGGCCGCAATTCTTTCGGCAAGTCTCTGATTCATAATCTCTTGTAAGGAATCGGTCTCTTCTGACAAAATGTTCACAAGCTCCCTAAGGAGAACCTCCACCTTACCTTGTTCGCAACTGTATCCCTCAGGAACACCTTCTACGGAGACAGTTCCTCCATTTTCGTATCTTATATCAAAACCGAGTCTGGACAATAGGTCAGCATGTCCTTCAAGCACCAATGCACCGTCCATCCCGACTTCAACCTCCACCGGGAACAGCGCCGTCTGCGTGAAATGCACCCCGGCATCCGAAAGTATTCTGATGGTACGATCATACATGATCCGTTCCCTTGCCCGGCTGATATTTACAATCATAACTCCGGATGCGGTAGGAGTGATGATGTATTTCCCCTGTATCGTAAGTGTCCTCGAGGCAGGCAGGGTCCGATTTTCGAAAAGCTGCCCATAGTCTTGAGAAGCATCCACATGCGAAGACAGGTTATCCGGAACCTTATACCCGGACGAAACGGCCGAACCTCCCGGAAAAGCATCCCCTCCGGTCATCATATTGAACGGATCAAATTCGGGATCACCCCCAATCTCCGGAGCGGTATTGCCCAGATACTCCCCAAAATTACTGCTGAACTTGGGCAGCTCCACCGCACCTTCCGTATTGAAGTCAATACTTGCACCGAAGCTGTTTTTCCCAAGAGTCTCCCGTACACAAGCATATAAAAGCTGGAATACGACAGTGTCGTCTTCGAACTTCACTTCCGTCTTGGTAGGGTGCACATTGACGTCTATCGTATGAGGGTCTGTCTCAAGAAATATGAAATAAGCAGGGGTCACGCCTTCGGGAATCAACCCTTCGTAGGCTTTCATGACGGCCTTATGGAAATATGCGCTTCTGAAATACCGCCCGTTGACAAAAAAGAACTGATTCCCCGGGGTTTTTCTTGCCGTGTCCGGCCTGCCCACAAATCCCCTTATCGACAATTCGGCGGCATTCGTATCCAAATCCACCACATCCGAGACCACGGAATTGCCTAAAAGGTCCACTATGCGGAATTTGAGAGACTTGGCCTTATTGAGAACGTATATTTCCTTCCCATTATGTGCAAGAGTAAAAGATATGTCCGGACGAGTTATGGCCACACGGGTAAATTCTTCCACGATATGCCTGAACTCAATATTGTCACTCTTGAGGAACTTTCTTCTGGCCGGTGTATTGAAAAACAGGTTCCGCACCGCGAAATTCGACCCTACCGGGGCCGCTACGGTGGAAGTTTTGGTCTCATTGCCACCTCCGGTTCTAACCTGTATGGCCGTTTCATCCTGGGCCCGCCGCGTCTTCAGGACGACTTCGGAAACTGCCGCGATACTGGCAAGGGCTTCTCCTCGAAACCCATACGTCAGAATGTCCGACAGGTCCTCAGGCTCCGCAATTTTGGATGTGGCATGCCTCTCAAAGCACAACACTGCATCCGCAGGACTCATGCCCACACCATTATCAATGACCTGGATAAGAGTACGTCCGGAATCTTCGATAATCACGCTTACCTGTGACGCACCGGCGTCCACAGCATTCTCCATGAGCTCTTTAACTACGGAAGACGGTCTTTGCACCACCTCCCCCGCCGCAATCATGTTGGCAAGTTGCGCCGGCAGTACTTTAAGTTTGCCCATTCCTAAAGCAGAGAGTAAAATTTGGCTATGAAATAGAGCACTGCCGCTATAAGGATCATGGAGACAATCCCGATAATAACCTGAGTTTTCCTGAGATGAGCACGTGTACTCTGGTAGTTTCCATCGCGCATCGAGCCCTTGATATAAGAGCCCGGGACATACGTCCCATCCTTCTTCTCCTTGTCAAGAGTTCCGTCCACGGCACCAAACTTGCGCCTGCGCTCCTCCTCCTTCGGGTTATAGTAGATCGGCTTGTAATTGAAAACGCGGTGCTCGTTGTCACCAAACAAATTAAAAAATCCCATAGCGTACAAATATAACTAAAAATGCCTATTAATGGAATATGCACCACCGCAAAAGGAGGCGGGACATCATCAGTAGATATTCCGCCTCCCTTAATACAATCTCCGTTTCTAGAACGTGTATCTTATACCGAGAGCGAATCCCTCCCAGCCGAAGTGAGCGTTGACAAAGTCAAAGCCCGGTCTCCAGTCAAGGGAAAGTCCCAACGGAATTGACGCGAAACGGTATTCCATACCGAGTTGTCCTGCAATACCAAGACCAACTTTGGCTGTTGTCTTTTTGCAACCGTCAGAACACTCTTCCTTTTCGGCATAGAAACCAATCTGTGCGCCTGGACCTGCATAGAAGTTGAATCCTTCGGCAGAAGCGAAGATAAAGTCATATATTCCGGTAAGATAGAATCCGTTTCCAAAAAGACCGAGGTCAGCCTCAATAAAATTGGAGTTTATGCTGTGCTGATATGATACTTCAGCACCATAGGTTGCACGTAAACCGAGTGCCCGTGGCTGAGCCATGGCTGCACCGGCAAGAGCAAGAGTAGCAAAAGCTACAAGGATAAATTTCTTCATAACAATAAATTATAAAATTAAACTATGCCAGAAAAACCTAGGAATGCCATTGCCATGATACCGGCAGTGATAAGGGCGATAGGAAGGCCTTTGAATGGCTTCGGAACGTCATTCATGGAAAGATGCTCACGCAGGCCTGCAAACAGGCACATTGCCAGTCCGTATCCAAGCGCTGTGGCCGCAGCATACACCGTAGCCTGTCCCAGATTCAGCATGGCAGGAGCGCCACCGAAAGTAAATTCCTTGGTAACCACCGTGATTGCCACGCCGAGCACGGCACAGTTGGTAGTAATGAGAGGAAGGAATATTCCGAGCGCCTGATAGAGCGACGGACTGATTTTCTTGAGTATAATCTCCACCATCTGCACGAGGGCGGCAATAACCAGGATAAAGGAAATGGTCTGCAGGAAAGTAAGCCCGAAAGGAACCAGAAGGTACTGGTTCAGAAGATATGTAACCACAGTGGCGAGGGTAATGACAAAGCACACGGCGCCGGACATACCCACGGCTGTAGAAAGCTTGTTGGACACTCCCAGGAATGGACATATACCAAGGAACTGGGAGAGAAGGATATTGTTGACAAATATCGCAGAAATGATTATAAGCAAATATTCCATATTACAAGCTTATTTTTTAGCGAGATACTTATTGAAAAGAACCATAAGGTAACCAAGTGCAATAAATGCACCGGGAGCCATCACGAAGGCCAGGATACCGTCTCCCGGGATAAACTTCCATCCGAACACGGAACCGCTGCCGAGAATCTCTCTTACGATACCTATGACGGTAAGGGACAACGTGAATCCAAGTCCGACCCCAAGACCGTCGAGAGCGGATGCGCCGACCGAATTCTTGTTGGCAAAAGCTTCCGCACGGCCGAGCACGATACAGTTCACCACGATAAGAGGGATAAACAGACCGAGCGTATCATACACTGAAGGCACATAAGCCTGCATGAGAAGCTGAAGCACGGTCACAAAAGTTGCTATGACCACGATATATACCGGTATTCTGACTTTGTCAGGGACCGCAGGCGCGACAAGTGATATGGCTATATTACTGAGTACCAGCACAAAGAGAGTTGCCAGACCCATCTCAAGTCCATTGATGGCCGATGTGGTGGTAGCAAGCGTCGGACACATTCCAAGCACCAGCACGAACGTCGGGTTATTCTTTATGAGCCCGTCGGTAACAAGCGAAAATTTATTGCTCATGGCATTCTCCTCCATTCATTTTTATGGCCTTGAAAACTTCCACCGCATTGGAAATTGCAAGGGCGTATGCTCTTGATGTAATAGTGGAGGCTGTAATGGCATCCACATCTCCACCGTCTTTAACTACCTTGAGAGTCTTCTTCTGCGGGTCAAAGCCGCGGAACTGTCCCAAAAATCCCTCATCAGTCTGACACTTGGCACCAAGACCCGGTGTCTCGCTGTGGGAAAGGACAGCAGTGTTGTGTATTGTACCGTCCTCTTCAATGCCCACCATGACGCTCAAAGGTCCGCCGAATCCCACGACATTGGAGATTACCGCATAACCGGAACCCTCTGCACGATAGTACCTGTACTCAGTGCCGGAAACAGTAATGCTGCTTTCCACCGGGCTTGAAGAAAACTCCGGAAGCACCTTGGCGATAGAAGCATCCGTCTTGGCCTGCTGGGCCCTGTCAATCGGCTCCACTGTCATCGCGTATGTGCCGGCAAGCACTGCAGAGCACACAAGACATACGACAGAGAGGCATACAACCATGTTTACAAGTGTTGATTTAGCTGCCATATCTAAGCCCTCCCATATTTTTTACCATGGAACCAGTTGTTGAGAAGCGGCACCACGCAGTTCATAATGAGAATTGCAAACGACATTCCTTCAGGATATGCTCCGAAATAACGAATCATCATCACGATAACGCCGATACCTATACCATAAATCACTCCGCCGAGAGTACTCATAGGTGACGTCACATAATCCGTAGCCATGAAGCACGCGCCAAGAATCATACCTCCAGTGAAAATATTGAATACCGGTCCGGTATAAAGCTCCGGATTCACGGTACTGAAAATACCGGAAATGACAGCCACGGTAACTATGATGCTAAGCGGAATCCAAGGCTTGACGACACGGCGCACAAGAAGATATGCAAAGCCTACCAAAAGGGCAATGCTTGAAATTTCTCCGGCGGAAGCTCCGATATCCTGCATCAGTTGATTGATGGTAAGTCCCTTGTCTGCAAGGAAATCAGAGATTGTAGATCCTGACTTGAGGGCCTCTTTAAGGGCGCTGAGCGGAGTTGCTCCCGATACTGCATCCACAGCCGGCACGAAACCCCTGGTCATGGACCAGTCGGTCATATATGTCGGGAAGGATATCAGAAGGAACACGCGTCCGGTAATGGCCGGATTGAAAAGGTTCTGTCCGAGACCTCCGAAGGTCATCTTTACGACTCCGATTGAGAATACGGCTCCGATAAGAACTACCCACCATGGAGTGGATGCCGGAAGGTTCATTGCCAGAAGAAGACCGGTAACCACGGCAGAAAGGTCAGCTATGGTGGAAGGTCTTTTCATCATATATTTGGTCACCGCCCACTCGGTGAGAACACAGGCACCGGTGCTGACTGCAAGAACCAGAAGCTCGGCCCAGCCATAGAAAAGCACAGATACCAATATCGCCGGAGTAAGTGCGATGATGACATCTCTCATAATAGTCTGCGTGCTTGTCGCAGAGTGAAGATGCGGTGATGGCGAAACAAGATATTTGCTCATATCCAATTACTTTTTAGCACCCTCCGCGGCGGCCTTGGCGGCAGCGGCACGGGCACGGATTATTCCCAGAACCTGACCCTTTGCAGAACGAATCATATCGAGCAGAGGGATGTTGGCAGGACAACTATACAGACAACAGCCGCACTCTATGCAGTCTTGCACGGCATTCTTCTCAAGCGCGTCAGTATCAGCGGCCTTGACCAGTCTGAACAGAAGGAAAGGCTCAAGTCCCATAGGACATGCATCGGCACACTTTCCGCATCTGATACAGCTGCTCTGGGCCTTGCGCTTGGTGGACTCTTCATCAAGATACAAAACGGAAGAAGAGCCCTTCACGGTAGCCGCATCAAGATTACAGATGGCCTTACCCATCATCGGACCGCCGCTAATCATCTTCGCAGCCCCCTCCGGTACACCACCGGCCTGCTCCACGATATAGCTGAGAGGCATACCGATACGGAACTTGTAGTTGTGCTGCTTCTCCACAGGAAGACAGTTGCCGGTAATGGTAAGGACATTGGTAATAAGCGGCATATTCTTCTGAACCGCCTCATATACTGCAAGAGAAGTCGCCACATTCTGCACCACCGCTCCCGCATCAATCGGAAGGCAACCGGACTTCACCTGACGACGAAGCACGGCGTCAATAAGCTGCTTTTCTCCTCCCTGAGGGTAGCGCTTCTTCAGAACAGCCACTTCCATATCGGCATATCCCAGTTCCGATACCGCATTACGCATAGCCTCTATCGCTTCCGGCTTGTTCTCTTCTATACCTATAACACACCTGCAACCCAGCACTTTCTGCATTATGGCAGCCCCTATCACAATCTCTTTAGGACGCTCCACCATGATACGGAAATCGCTCGTAAGGAACGGTTCGCACTCGGCGCCATTGAGAATAAGACATTCTGCAACCTTGCCCGGAGCAGGATTAAGCTTGACATGAGCAGGGAATGTCGCACCACCAAGACCGACTACACCATTGGACTTGATTCTGTCAAGAATGAAATTTCTGTCTTCCGGAATCTTGGTAACCAAAGTATCGCTCAAGTCAATACCTTCGGCCCATTCATCTCCCTCAACGGCAATTTCTATGTGCATGACATTGTTACCTGCAAGATCTTTTCGCGGAGCAATGCTCTTTACGGTTCCGCTGGCCGGTGAATGCACATAGGCGGATATGAATCCTCCTGGTTCGGCAAGCACCTGACCGGTCTTGACTACGTCACCCACGGACACTATCGGCTTGGCAGGAGCGCCAAGATGCTGTGCCATGGAAACATACATGGTCTTAGGCAGCGGCAGAACTTCTATTTTGCAACCCCTGGATATCTTGTTGTCATTCGGATGAATACCTCCGATTGAAAATGTAAGTTTACTCATTGGAAGCCTCCTTTTTTTCTACCGGAGCCACAGAAGGCTTCGGTTCCACTTTCTTTGGGGTGAAGTTCACCACGTGAATCGCGCCTGTAGGGCACTCGAAGTAGCACTGACCGCAGGCCTTGCACTTCGTATAATCTATATAAGAAAGATTGTTCTCAATGGTGATAGCGTCGAACTTGCACACCTTGGCGCATTTTCCACATCCGATACATGCAGCCGTACAAGCCTTGCGCGCTACGCCACCCTTGTCTTTATTGATACAGCTTACATACACCCGACGATTGTTTTTAGGAGTGGTACCCATGTTGCGAAGCTCAATAACTCCCTTCGGGCAAGCCTTTGCACAGGCCCCACAGGCCGTACATTTGGTCTCATCCACCACCGGAAGTCCCGTAAGAGGATTCATGGAAATCGCTCCAAACGCACAGGCAGCAACGCAATCGCCGCAGCCTACACAACCGAACGAGCAAAGAGTGTCTCCACTGTACAGAGCGGATTTCACTTTGCATGATTGGACACCATCGTAAATATTTACGCGAGGCCTGTTTTCGCAAGTGCCATTACAACGGACAACGGCAACTTGAGGTGCTTTCTCGGCAACTTCTATTCCGAGAATGGACGCCACTTTCTTCATGGTCTCATTGCCGCCGACCGGGCAGAACTGATGATCCAGATTTCCGGCTTTGACAGCCGCATCCGCAAATGCCCGACAGCCGGCAAACCCGCAGCCGCCACAATTGGCACCCGGCATCACCTTTTCCACTTCGTCGATACGGGGATCCTCCTCCACCTTGAACTTCTTGGCCACCCAGAAAAGGATAAGCGCAAGCAGAAGCCCGAGCACGGTAAGAATCACGACAGTCAGAATTACAGTGTTTGTCATTATTTCTTAATGTTAAAAATATATTCGTTTTTCAGTTTCCCGCGGAAAAGCCATATCATCAAATAATATACCCCCACGCAGGCAATCGCGGCAAGCCCGCTCACAAGTTCGGACAGGCCGAATCCGGACAATGCCAGAAGAACCGACATAAGCACGGCGAAAGGAATCACATACGCTATCCACACGGCCTTATGCCCCATCGTCGCACTGAGGAGAACATCCACCTCGTCTCCGACAGCCACCTGAAGGTATGGACTGGTAGGAAGCTGGATAAGCTTGGATTTGGACTCACCAAGTCCGCAAAGGCCCTTGGCATGGCATGATGCACAAGCCGACTCTGAAATTATTTCAACGGAAGTCGTCTCCGGGGTTATCTCCACCACTCTCCCGCGGTGAGATATGCTGTCTTGTCCGCCTTTCATCATATCCTGCTCCATTCATCATCTTCAGGAATGGCGTTCATGGCCGATTCCATGGAAGAAGCCTTTACATCAATGGCATCATCCATCTCTACGAACTTAAGCTGCTCTCCCTTGAAACGCATAGGAATATCCATGGTCTCACCATTTCTATGCTTGGCGATAATGATTTCCGTCTTCTCTTTATCCCCTTCATTCTCACTGAGGCCGACATAATCCGGACGGTGTATGAAGATTACCATATCGGCATCCTGCTCGATGGAGCCGGATTCACGAAGGTCCGAAAGCTGCGGCTTTCCGCCTCCTCCCTGACGCTGAACCGCCTGACGGGAAAGCTGGGAAAGGGCAATTATCGGGACATTGAGTTCCTTGGCCGTAGCCTTCAGTGTCCTTGATATTGCAGCCACCTCCTGCTCACGCATGCCTCGTAACTCCGCCGGTCCCTGAATGAGCTGAAGATAGTCTATTATAATGAGCCTTACGCCTTTATTTTTCACCAGACTCTTCGCTTTGGTACGAAATTCCATAAGCGGAAGTCCAGGCGTGTCGTCTATGTACAAAGGTGCCTTGGACAACGCCTTGAGCTTGTATTCAAGCTGCTGCCACTCATAATCTTCGAGCTTGATTCCTCCCTTGATCTTATCAGGGTGGAGTCCGGACTCGGAGGTTATAAGTCGGTTGACGAGCTGGATGGCCGCCATCTCAAGCGAGAAAAATGCCACCGGCATGTGATGATCCACAGCCGCGTTCCTTGCAAGATTGAGAGAAAAAGCGGTCTTTCCTACGGAAGGACGGGCAGCGAGAATTATCAAATCCGACGGCTGCCAGCCCATCGTGACGGTATCCAGAGCGACAAAACCTGAAGGAACCCCATTGAGACCGTTGCTGTCCTGCTTGCGCTGAATGTCATTCATCGCGGAATTGATGAGGCTTCCTATATCCTGCACTTCATTCCTGATATTGCTCTGAATGGCATTGTAAATCTTGGTCTGCGCCCCGTCAATAAGGTCATCTACCTTGACGGAATCGTCAAAGGCATCTTTCAGTATGGTGTATGAGGCGGAAATAAGATCCCGCTGGATGGTTTTCTGCTTAAGAATCTTGGTATAGTACTCGATATGCGCAGCCGAGCCCACACGCTGAGACAAATTGGCCAGAACGACCACACCTCCTATTTCGGACAGGTTGCCGTTCTCTTTCAATTTGTTGCTTACGGTGATGATGTCCACGGAAGTATGCTCCGTGACCAACGAACTCATAGCTTCGAATATCATCCGGTGCTTCGGATCATAGAAGCAAGATGGAGTGAGTTCCTCCATGGCCAGATCCACGCATTCGGATTCGAGCAACATTGCGCCCAAGACCGCCTCTTCTACATCTATGGCCTGAGGAGGCTTGTTGCCAAGTTCCTGTCCTAAAGATTCGAAGTTGACGGTCTCGTTCTTTTTAGAAGAAGAAGGTCTTTTGGACGCCATCTCCCTACATTATATTTCAGGATTCACGATAATTCGTCCGCAATGCTCGCAGATGACGAGTTTCTTGCCGGAGGCAATATCAATGAGTCTCTGAGGGGTAATGGTATGGAAACATCCTCCGCAGGCGTCCCCATATGTACCATCTTCATTCTTAGGGAACAGGCTCACCACTGCAAGATGGTTGTGTGTGCTCTTGCGGATGCGCTCGTATGCGCTGATTGTACGTTCGTCAAGCTTGGAAATAAAAGCCTCGCGCCTTGCTACGAGTTCCTTCTCCTGAGGAGCGGTAGCCTCGGTAATGGTGGAAAGCTCGGAACGCTTGGCTTCCAAATCCGCCTCGCGGATAGAAATACGGTCGTCAATACGCTCAATGTCCTGACGGCGGAAATCTATGGCTTCGCGAGCCTCTCTGATATTCTTCTCGGAGATGGCACGAAGAAGACCCTGATTCTCGAGCTCTTTATTTACAGAATCATATTCGCGGCTATTGGAAATATTCTCAAGTTTCTTGCGATACTCTTCGATTTCCTTGTCAAGCTCGTCGATATGCTTCTTGTCATTTTCTATTCCCTGATTATAACCATCAATCATCTCCTCCATACGGGCCTTCTTGGTCTTGAGGGACTCCACTTCGGATTCAAGTGCGCTCACTTCCTCAGGAAGCTCTCCGCGAAGCTGAAGAAGCTTGTCTATCTCAATGTCTGTGTTCTGAAGTTCGTAAAGAGTCTTCAATTTCTCCTGTGCAAGCTGCTCGTTCTCCGCAAAATTCTTGCGAAGAGACACGAAAGTCTCGCGCTCGTCGATAGGAGTAGGTACGTTTACTTTTTTCTTGATGCTGGCCATATCTATTTATATTTTATTCTTCAGTATATGAACTACAAAGGTATGAATTTTTTTGTTTAATACATATTACTTGAGCGACTTCTTGATGTCCATTAGCTGACACCTAATGGACTTCAGGCTGTCAATAACCTTGATTCTTGCCTCTACGGAAGCGCTGTCCGCACGAAGCTGTCTCACGGCTCCGTCGAGCGTCATGCCTTTATCCTTGACGAGGTAATGCAACTGCCGGAACGTCTCAACATCCTTTTTCGTGTAGATGCGCGTGCCTTTCGGGGTACGCTTGGACGAGAACAAGCCAGGATAACTCTCATTCCAGAATCTGACAAGAGATACCTGTTCGCCCAGAATCCGGGCCACCTCTCCGATTGGGTAATAAAGCTTTTCCATATCTTTTAATCCATTGATTGCATAGTATTGACCGCCATATACAGCATATTCGCATACTCGTCAGCAGAGACGGACGCAAAAAGGTAATGTACCGGGTCGAGCAGCCTTCCATCAAGGAAAAGCTCGTAGTGAAGATGCGGCGCAAATGATTTTCCGCTCATGCCGACAGTGGCGATGCTATCCCCTTGTCTTACTTTCTGCCCGGAGCGGACAGATACGGTCTCAAGGTGAGAATAGCTGGTACAATAACCACCCTTATGCTCTATTTTCACCGTTCTGCCGAATTTCTTGGAGTTGGTGACCGAAAGCACTACGCCGTCTGCGGCAGCATACACGTCGCTTCCGCGCGGGGTAAGGATATCCAGGCCTTCGTGGAAGACATACGCCTTGTAGAACGGGTCCATCTTTTTGCCCACGGACGCTCCCACCTGAGAATATGTCACATACTTCAGAGGAATATTCATCGGCGGCACCACCGTGAGACTGTCCGACAAAGACTTGAATATCTTCATGAACGCAGCGTCCACTTTGGAAGACACCGCGAGCAGACTGTCCGACTTATGCTCCGTGTATGAATACAGCTCCAGCTGGGGTATGGTATCGGATGCGAAAAATATATCCAGTCCGGCCATAGGATCCGCTGCAGGCGCCTCTGAATGAAAGACTTGTTCGTATATATTATTGTCCTTATACTGAAGTGCCGCAATGGCATCCCCCACATTTTCACTCTCAGGGACAAGGGTCGGATATAAGCGTTCGTACATTTTAATCTCCCGCGCAAGCTGCTTCTCCACATCAGTACGGAAAAACAGTGCGAATACACCATACGCAAGCACAGTCATGGTCGCCGTAATCATGATATACAGGAGCACCCAGCGCAAAGTCTTTCCCACGCTGCGCTTCACCTTGCCAAGTCCGAGACTTACGGCATCATATTCGAAGAACTTCTTACTCATTGTTCCTTTTGCTCCTTCTCAGCAACTCCATCGTACTGGAATGCCTTCCGGCAGAAGACTCGCTCCCCTGACGATTTATAATGGCCGCGTATTCAGTGGCCGGCATATCAACATCCATGAAGTTACGAGGGTTTTTCCTGTCTCCCTTGTATATCACTTCATAGTGAAGATGATAGCCGGTAGATTTTCCGGTATTCCCCACTGTACCTATCTTCTCCCCTCTTGTAACCTTCATTCCTTCCGCGACTTCAATGGTGTTAAGATGGGCATAGCGGGTCTTGTATCCATATCCGTGGTCCACGACAATCTCATTGCCATACCCTCTGAACTGATATGCCACCTTCTCTACCACGCCGTCTCCGGTAACATATACGGCGGTGCCTTTAGCCGCGGCAAAATCCTGACCGCCATGGCGTTCCGCACCTCCATAGACCGGATCCTCCCGCAATCCGAAAGCACTCGAAAGCCGGAAATTGCCCTTGGAAGTCATAAGCGGAGGCATGTTAGGCACACACGATATCATATCTCCTTCATTAAGAGACATTTCATATACTTCATCAAGCGCACGGCTTCTTATGTACACACGTTTGGAAAGAATATCCAGCCGACGCACTGATTTCTTGAGCGCGGAATTGGCATCCAGCCGCTCAAGCTCCGCATAACGGTTTGTCCCCCCAAGGCCGGACATCTTCACATGCTCCGGAATAGGGTTGAGTCCGTAAATGGACCGATAGACCTCGTCATCCCGTTGTTCAATACCGGTGAGTGTCTGCTCATACAGGTCCATCTGCTTGTCAAATATATCCATTTTGGCCTCCCACGCAGCATGTTTTCTTTTGAGATACGAAGTCTTGGGAAGTTCAAAATGGAAAACCGAGATATACAGCCATATATAAAAATACACTACAGCCGGAAGCGCCGCCACAAGCAGCACCACCCAAAGATGTTTGAGGTGCTTTCTGTCTTTTTTCACCTCATACATCAATGTCTCCGGATTGTAGAAATATTTAGGCATTCTCCGTTAAAAATCTTCTCTTTTAAGAGTTTCAATATACTTGTCTATGCGCCTGAGCTCGCGAGGAATAGCTATCTTCTGAGGGCAGGAGTGCACACAACGGCCGCAGGAGATACAATGATCCGCCTGACGCACGCCGGGGATGGATTTGTCGTATTCCAGAAGATACTTGCGGCGGATTCTGGCATATCCTTTCTGCTCCTTGCTCACCACATACGTTCCGGCATTGACATTGTCATTATAGAACTTGAAAATGGCAGGTATGTTGATTCCATACGGGCATGGCATACAATACTGACAGCCGGTACACCTCACGAGAGGGTAATTCTCCATCTGCTCGGCCGTAATCTCCAGAAGCTCTTTTTCCTCATCCGTCAAAGGCTTGAAATCAAGGAACGTGGACAGGTTGTCCTGGAGGTGATTCATATATGTCATACCGCTCAGCACACACTTTACCCGAGGGAAACTGCCGGCAAACCTGAATGCCCATGAAGCGAGCGAATTCTCCGGCTCCCTGGTCTTCAGCACATCGGAGAGCGCCGCCGGCAAATCAGCCAGACGGCCCCCGCGGAGCGGCTCCATTATGATGATTGGTATTTCCCGTGAATCAAGTTCCCCGTACATGAATTCGGCACTGGCGTTACCCTTCCCGGAATGGGTCCAATCCACATAGTTCATCTGAATCTGGACAAAATCCCAGTGATACTTGTCATGAAGTTCCATCATCTCCATAAACCCGCTGTCCGGACCATGAAAAGAGAATCCAAGGTTGCGGATGTGCCCAAGTTCCCTTTCCTTGAGCAAAAAGTCCATTATGCCGGTATCGCCAAATCTGCGCTTGAAATCATCTCCGCCGCTGAGTGCATGAAGCAGGTAGTAGTCCACGTGGTCTGTCTTGAATATTTCCAGAGACTTCCGGTACATTTTGACCGAATTGTCATAACTGAAATCCGAGAAGTTGGAAAGCTTGGTGGCCAGAAGCCATTCGCTGCGCGGATGTCTGTTCAGGGCCTCTGCGGTGGCTCTTTCGCTATCGCCTTCAAGGTACACGGGCGACGTGTCAAAATAGTTCACGCCGTGCTCCAGGGCATAGTCCACAAGGTTGTTGACCTCCGCCTGGTTGATATGCGAACGTCCGTCCTCACCTTCTATGACAGGCCAACGCATGCAGCCATAGCCAAGAAGGCCGATACCGTCATAGTGGCTGGCCATTTTACCGTCGGGAACGGCTCTGCTCTTCGCATCGTCATCTCCCAACACCCGAGGTGCGCAAGCTCCTATTCCAAGGACAGCAGCGCCAAGTCCGGCTTTTTTCAAAAACTCTCTTCTGTCCATATTCATTTCCTGACATGAGTGGAAAGTCCGTCCACAGTAATTGCACTTATCGGTCTTGAAGGGCACAGATACTCACAGGCTCCACACCCTATGCACTGCTCCTCGTTGACTACCGGCATACGCCTTCCGTTTTCGTCATTCACCATTCTGATTGCGCCTGACGGACAGTGTCTTGCACAGTTCCCGCATTTGGCTTCGCCTTTATAGGCAAGACAAAGGTCAAAATCAACTCTGGCAGTACCTATTTTGACAAGAAGCTTCTCTTCTTTCTTCACAGGGAGAATCGCTCCGGCAGGGCAAAGAGAACTGCATACAGTACACTCCGGACGACAGTATCCTTTCTCGTAGCCCATCAACGGTTGCAAGAAATGTTCCAAATCAGTAGAAGGCCGCAGCACACCGTTAGGACAGTTGCTGACACATAACTGACATGCCGTGCACCTGTCGTAGAAATGCCCGACGCCCTGAGCTCCCGGCGGCACAAGCCTCTCCCTGCGCTCGGGCACCTGCTTGTCCATGACTGCGGCAAGCCCTCCGTCAAGACGCTTGTTCTGCGCCTGTGCGGCAAGCGCGGTGCCGGCTACGACCGTAGTGGTCAGAAATGTCCTTCGAGACTTGTCTGCAGGCTCAAAAGGCTCAGCCGCCTTAGGTTTCCTGCCGCTTCCGAATCCCACAAACTTATAGCGAATCGCCCCTTCGGAACAATTGTCAATACAGTCAAGGCATACGACACATCTGCTCATATCAATCTTGTGCGCGTCGCTGTCAATGCACGAAGACTTGCATTTCTTCACGCACCGCTTGCATGAAATGCACTTGCTCTCGTCAATCACCGGACGCATAAGAGAGAATCTGGACACCAGACTCAATACAGTTCCGACCGGACAGATATTGTTACAATACGCACGTCCGTACATCCACGCCAATACCGCAACCACGACAAGGGTCACCGAAGATACCGCAATAAGCGCAGGCGCGATACTCTGGCCTTCGGCAAGACCGACCACAGTGTGTACCATACGGCCATAGGCACTGTATGGGGCAAGCATTGCGAGCAGGAACTGAAGGCCGGTAATGGCACCGGCTATGGCAACGACAAGGAAAAAGGCCCGGGCGAGCCGGTTTTCCTTACGGAACGAGAAACTGCAAGTATGGACTTTCCCGGCTCCGGAGAGTTTTTCACCACGGGCTTTGAGTTTCTTCATTTTGGAAGCAAAGCGCTTCATGGCCAACTTATCCCGAAAACGCCTGATGGCTATAATTATGTCCTGAAACACTCCAAGAGGGCATATAACGGAACAATACAGCCGGCCGAACACGAATGTCAGCAGAATAATAACCGCCACGGCCGCAAAATTGAGCGCCAAAAAGGACGGCAGGAACTGAAGTTTGGCCATCCAGCCCCACCATTGGCCTCCGATTCCGCAAAACAACAGGGTGATTCCAATAAAGAACACCGCTGCCAGAGCTATTCTAATCTTTCTTAGCATATTTTCACCCGATATTTGTCCGCATCACGGAACCCTAAAAGGAAGGATTTGACATCCATTCTTTTCTTTCCCGCGAGCTGAAGTTCTTTCAGACTTATGGCTCCGTCCTGAGTAGCAATGGCAAAATAAGTCTTTCCGTCCGTAATAATATCCCCGGGAGCACCTTTCAAATCCGTCTTCTCCGCTTTGAAAATCTTAAGAGCATGGCTCTCTCCATCTTCAGAAACGAGCTCGGTGTATGCTGTCGGGTAAGGACTCAGACCTCGAATCAGGTTGTATATGTCCTTCGTGGTACCATGCCAATCAATATGACACAGTTCCTTGGTAAGTTTCGGAGCCGGCTTGAGCACTTCAGACCCCTGGATGAACGACCGCTGAACGCGGGTTTCCACATTGCCTTGTATAAGGCCTTCCACGGTCTGCACCACCAGATCCGCACCTATGTCCATAAGCTTGTCATGCACGTCCCCGGCAGTGTCGTCGGGAGCGATTCTGCATTCCTGGCGATATATGATTCCTCCCGTGTCGATGTCCTTATCTATCATGAACGTCGTGACACCGGTCATTTTCTCTCCGTTGATAACCGCCCAGTTGATAGGAGCGGCACCCCTGTACTGAGGCAGAAGCGCGGCATGCAGGTTGAACGTTCCCATCTTCGGCATGCTCCACACCTCCGACGGCAGCATCCTGAACGCCACCACCACGAACAAGTCAGCCTTCCATGCCCTGAGAGCATCAAGGAACTGCGGATCTTTCAATCTGACCGGCTGAAGGACAGGGATATTGTGTGCCACGGCATACTGCTTGACGGCACTTTCATTGACTTTCAATCCGCGGCCGCTCGGCTTGTCCGCCACGGTCACCACCCCCACTACATTGTAACCTTGCTTTATCAGCCTGTCAAGAGGCTCCACGGCAAACTCCGGCGTGCCCATATACACGATACGCACCGGTTTGAAGAATCTGGAAACCTTGCTCTTGAGTTTCCTCCATTTAACTTTTATCTGATCCATATTGAACATATCAGAATCATTGATTGCACACCAGGTAAGAAAAACTCCTATCGGAATAAGCACCATCGAGGACGCAAACGCCCCTATAGGAGCTTCTATGGCACCGTTCGATGCAAGTTTGACTCCGGAAATATCAACCACCCAATAAAGTACAAAGAACAGCACCGACACTATGGCTCCGGTCCCGAGTCCACCTTTCCGCACAAGGGCACCTATAGGCGCACCTATGAAGAAAAGAATGAAGCACGCAAGAGCCTGCGCGAACTTTTTGAGAAGTTCAATGTCATCATGATGCACATAATACTCTTCTTCGTACACATTGAACTTGTATGTATTAATCTCCGAATTGAACCGGGCAGCATTCTCGGCAGCCTTTTTGATACCAAGAGCCTCCTGCTCGGGAGTATCCCATTCAAGATACTGCGAATCAGCAAAAAGTGCGCGGTTCTCATCCCGGAAAGCAGTATCAAGCTGCCTGTTCAGGAAAAAGACCGTGGACTTCCTTGCGTTGGCGTAATGGAGGTCATTCAGAGAATCTATCCTATGATGAAGCGAATCGCTCTGGTGTTTGAGCTGACGGATTGTCATGGCTTTGGCCGCATCTCCGAACCTCACGGTGTCAGACTTCTCGAACTTATAGTTTTTCAGCGGAATGACAAGTTCCTGCCGGCTGAAATCAATATGCTGGAGCGCAAGTGTCGTATCATTGTACAGCACGCTGTTGGTCTCCTGATAATTGGACCCGTTATACATGCTGAACGTGAGATAGTCCTTCCCCTTGGAGATTTTAATGAGGGCGGAATCGGCAAATGTCACTGCTGTGTTACCCCTGCCGCCACCGTGGTCATAGACTGTCACTCCATACAGCATCTTGCTCTTCTTGTTCTGCCTGTCCACTCTGATGGTATAGCCTTCTATGCCGTCATAGAATACACCGGACGGGATCTTGATCTCATTCTTGGTGTTCATGATATCATCCCGCATGGTATAAATCTCAGCAAAAGCCTTAGGCACAAGCCGGTTACCGATAAAAAACGCTCCGACAGCAATCACAGCACTGCACACAATCAGAGGCGCAATAATCCTGGAAAACGGAACTCCGGAGGCCTTTATGGCCAGAAGTTCCTTGTTCTCCGCCAACTGGCCTATGACCATCACGGACGAAAGCAGGGTCGCAAGAGGCAGGGAAAGAGGCAAAACGGTACATGTAGCCCACATCATGAACTCCAGTATCACGCCCAGTCCAAGACCTTTACCTACAAGTTCGTCTATATAGACCCAAAGAAACTGGAGAAGAAGAATAAAGACCACAACGACAAGTGCCGCCATGAAAGGTGCGACAAATGACTTGATTATAAAGCGGTCCAGCTTCTTCATTCCCTATACCGAATCTTTAACTTGTTGCTATTGCCACCAGTGCCTCCATCGCTTTTTCAAGCCCGCTTGCATCTTTTCCGCCGGCAGAAGCGAGACTTGGCTGTCCGCCGCCACCGCCGAGTATGAATTTGGCAGCCTCACGGATATCTTTTCCCGCATTCTTTCCCTTTGCAACAAGGTCGTTGGAGTACATAAGCAGAAGCTGCGGCTTGCCTTCATAGGAGAAAGCCACCACCAATACAGTATTCACAAGCTCCTTCTGAAGCGTCTGCGCAGCATTGCGCATAAACGCAGGATCAGCGTCCGGCGTAAGATCCGCTCCGGTCACAGAGATGAGTTTCACTCCATTGACATCCTTAGCCCTGGCAGCAAGGAATTTGGCGAACTCAGCCGCCTTCTGTCTGGCGAATTCCTCCGCCTGCTTCTTATAGGTGGCGTTGTCCTCAATAAGATGCCTGATGGCACCGGCAAGATCCGGAACATTATTGAACAGAGAGCGTGCGGTTCTCACAAGTTTCTGAAGTCCAAATACATACTTTTCCGCCTCCTCTCCTGTAACAGCCTCAATACGTCTGATACCGGCAGCAATGGCAGACTCGCTCACTATTTTGAACAGTCCTATGTTTCCGGTAGCCCAGGCATGGCATCCGCCACAGAGCTCCACGCTTGGACCGAATTTGACCACTCGCACGCGGTCTCCGTATTTCTCTCCGAAAAGGGCTATCGCACCCATAGCGGCAGCTTCGTCCATAGTGGCGTCACGCTTCTCTTCAAGCGAATAATTCTCCCTGATAAGCTCGTTGACACGGTGTTCTACAACTGCTATCTGCTCCTCGGAAAGCTTCTCGAAATGAGAGAAGTCGAAACGGAAGTTCTTGTCACAGACAAATGAACCCTTCTGCTCTACGTGAGAGCCGAGAACCTCGCGCAACGCCCTGTCAAGAAGATGCGTACAAGTATGATTGGCTGCAATTTTGCGACGACGCCGGGCGTCAACTTTCAGAGTAAAGGCGCCTGTGCAATTCTCAGGAAGCTTCTCAGCAATATGTATCGTAAGATTGTTTTCCTTGATGGTGTTCAGAATTTTGACAACTTCTCCGTCCTCAGAGACGATGCTTCCGGTATCACCTACTTCACCACCCATCTCTCCGTAGAACGGGGTGCGGTCAAACACGAGCTGGAGCATCTCCTTATTCTTCTGAACCACCGTTCTCTGCTTGAGAAGCAGCACACCCTCCAGTTCGGTGCTGTCGTATCCAAGGAACTCCACATCTTCCCCGTCATGATATACGGTCCAATCTCCGAAAGTATTGGAAGTGGCATTGCGGGCACGATCCTTCTGTTTCTGGAGTTCTTTGTCAAACTGCTCCAAATCTACAGAAAAGCCGTTTTCCGAAGCAATAAGTTCCGTAAGGTCGATTGGGAATCCGTAAGTGTCATACAACTTGAACGCATCTTCTCCGGAAATGACCTTGGTGCCGCGACTGCGCTCTATACACTCATCCATCAGCTTGATACCACGGTCCAAAGTGCGCAGGAAGGCCATTTCTTCCTCACGGATAACGTTCTCGATAAATTTCTGCTGTCTGGCAATTTCCGGGTACGCCTCGCCCATCTCCTCTACAAGTTTAGAGACAAGACGACAGAGGAACGGCTCGGTCAATCCGAGGAACGTGTATCCATAACGGACGGCACGACGCAAAATTCGTCTGATGACATAACCTGCCTTGACATTGGAAGGGAGCTGACCGTCAGCAATACTGAAGCTTATGGCACGAATATGGTCCGCAATGACGCGCATAGCCACATCGACATCCCGGTTCTCGCCGTATTTGTGTCCGGAGATACGCCCGATCTCAGCAAGCATTCCGGTAAACACATCGCTGTCGTAATTGCTGTTCTTACCCTGAAGGACTGCGCACAGACGCTCGAAGCCCATTCCGGTATCAATGTTCTTGGCAGGAAGATTTTCAAGGTGACCGTCGGCCATCCTCTGATACTGCATGAACACGAGATTCCAAATCTCTATGACGTGCGGGTCGGATTTGTTGACAAGTTCCGCTCCACTGAGTCCGCTTGCCTTCTTCTCCTCCTCACTGCGGATATCGATATGAATCTCCGAACAAGGGCCGCATGGGCCGGTATCACCCATCTCCCAGAAGTTGTCGTGCTTGTTGCCGAGCAGAATATGGTCTTCCGGCAAATGCTTGAGCCAGGCAGCCTTCGCTTCCGTATCAAGGCTGGTGCCATCTTCGGCGCTGCCCTCGAACACTGTCGCATAAAGCAGTTTTTTGTCTATCCCGTAAACTTCAGTAAGAAGTTCCCACGCCCAGTCTATCGCCTCGGTCTTGAAATAATCTCCAAAACTCCAGTTGCCGAGCATCTCAAACATGGTATGATGGTATGTATCATGCCCAACCTCTTCAAGGTCATTATGCTTTCCGCTGACTCTCAGACACTTCTGCGAATCCGTAGCCCTTTTGTAGGGGGCAGATGAATTGCCGAGGAAGATATCTTTGAACTGGTTCATTCCGGCGTTGGTAAACATAAGAGTCGGATCGTTCTTCACAACCATAGGTGCTGAAGGCACCACCGTATGTCCCTTCGAAGCGAAAAAATCGAGGAACTTCTGCCTTATCTCTTTAGAAGTCATATTATTGTTGTACGTTATCTACATTTCGTTTTAACTTACAAAAATAGTACATTTTTAGACAAGGGCAAAATCGGTGACGGTTTCCGAGGCTCCAAAGTATGCGTAATCCGGCAAAGAAAAGAGTGTCCGCACTAAAACAAACAAAGAGAAGGGGCCTGACTAATGATTCAGTCAGCCCCTTCTAACGTATAACTCTGATAAGGTACAGCCTATATGAGCGGCTCTGCCGTCATTGCCTCCGGCTGAGGGATACCCATCAGTTTGAGAATGGTAGGCGCCACATTGCAGAGAGCGCCATCCTTAACGGTCTTAACCTCATCACCCGCGCCTATTACAATGAACTGCACAGGATTAAGGGAGTGAGCCGTATTCGGAGTTCCGTCCGGATTGACAGCATAATCCGCATTTCCGTGATCGGCAGTGAGAAGCACCACGTAGTCATGAGCAAGCGCACATGTCACGACAGCCTCTACGCATCCGTCGATACAGCCGACAGCATTGCGGATTGCTCCATATACTCCTGTATGTCCGACCATGTCTCCGTTGGCGAAATTGAGGATAATCATATCCTCCTTTTCGGAGCGGATTGCCCCGCAGAGCTTGTCTGTCACTTCAATGGCGGACATCTCCGGCTGAAGGTCGTATGTGGCGACTTTCGGAGAATTTACAAGGATACGGTCCTCATTCTCGAAAGGCACCTCGCGGCCTCCGTTGAAGAAGAATGTCACATGGGCATATTTCTCTGTCTCTGCAATACGGAGCTGAGTCTTTCCGGCCTTGGAAACTACCTCTCCGAGAGTATCCTTGACCTCTTCCTTGTCAAAGAGGATGTGAAGACCCTTAAAGGAAGCATCATACGGAGTAAGACAGCAGTAGTAAAGAGGTATCGTGTGCATTCCCTCTTCCGGCATGTCGTTCTGTGTGAGAACGTTGGTAAGCTCACGAGCACGGTCATTGCGGAAATTGTAGAAAATGACGGCATCCCCTTCTTCCACCTTGGCAAGAGGCTTGCCTCCCTCGGTAATCACCACCGGCTTGATGAATTCGTCAGTAACATCAGCGTCATAAGAGGCCTGAATGGCTTCAAGGGCTGATGTAAACTGGGCACCTTTCCCTTCAACAAGCATATCGTACGCCTCCTTGACACGGCCCCAGCGCTTATCGCGATCCATTGCATAGAATCTTCCGCACACTGTAGCCACCTTTCCGGTAGTCTGAGCCATCTTTTCTTCAAGCTCCTTCACGAATCCGAGACCGCTGTGAGGGTCGGTGTCGCGGCCGTCCATAAAACAATGTACATACACTTCTTCAAGACCTGCATTCTTAGCCTCTGAAAGGAATTCGTACAGGTGGTCAAGGCTGGAGTGAACTCCTCCGTGGGAGCACAGACCAAAGAAGTGAAGCTTCTTGCCGGATTTCTTCAGATAGTCATAACAAGCCTTTATCTCCTTGTTTTCCATTAACTTATGGTCACGGCACGCCATGTTGATCTTCACCAGATCCTGATATACGACACGTCCGGCGCCAAGATTCATGTGTCCTACTTCGGAGTTACCCATCTGTCCGTCAGGAAGACCTACATATTCGCCGCAAGCCTGAAGATGTGACATTGGATATTTGGCTCTGAGAGAATCGATGAAAGGCGCGCCCTGTGTGTATATGGCGTTAGACTTGTCATGACGGCCTTCTCCCCAACCGTCAAGAATCATCAGAAGTACTTTTCTGTTCATTTTATCCATAAATCTTTCAAATATTAGTCTATAAGACCTCTTCCGCGAAGCATTGCGCGGGAATCAGGCTCTCTGCCGGCAAATGACTTGTACAGAACCATCGGCTCCTCGCTTCCGCCCTTCTCAAGGAAGGTCTCTTTGAACTGGGTGGCAAGTGCATGATCCCATACGCCATTCGCAGAGGCTTCGAAGATGCTGAATGCATCCTTGTCAAGCACTTCGGACCAAAGATATCCGTAGTAGCCGGCATTGTATCCGCTACCTCCGAATATATGGTTGAAGTATGTGCTGCGATAACGGAAAGTAATCTCAGGTATAAGTCCTATTTCCTTGGCAACCTGTGCCTCGAACTTGTCTATATCTATACCCTCAACATTGCTGAGTTCGTGCCATTTCATATCGAGAATTGAAGCCGCGCAGAGTTCTGCGGTCATGAATCCCTGATTGAATTTAAGAGAGTTGTTAATCTTCTTAACAAGTGCATCCGGAATCACCTCTCCCTTGTCATTCTTGGCGTACAGAGCGAGCAATTCAGGCTGGAACGCCCAGTTTTCGTTGAACTGTGAGAACATCTCCACAAAGTCACGGGTAACACTGGTTCCGCTGACAGACCTGTAGTGGCACTTGGTAAGAAGTCCATGAAGTGCATGACCGAATTCGTGGAACGTGGTCTGAACATCATCAATGCTCATATATTCTGACAAGTTGCCCACATTCACAATTATCGGACGGACATCATTGCCGTCAGCATCGAAATACTGCTCGCGGATATTGTTCATCCACGCACCGCCTCTCTTGCTGGAACGAGGGAAATAATCGGTAGTGAAAATACCGATGAGCGAGCCGTCATCGTAGGTGAGCTTATACGTTGTGACGCAGTCAGGATTGTAGGATGGAACGCCTTCCAACTTCTCCGCGTTGACACCGTACAACATCTTGGCTGCAGTGAAAATTCCGTTCACTACATTCTCTGCCTTGAAGTACTGCTTCACCTCATTCTCATCAATGGCGTATTTTGCCTTGCGTACCTTCTCAGCATAATACCACCAGTCCCACTGCTCAATCTTCGAGCCGGCAGGAAGCTTGCCAGCCTTGATATCCTCGTCCATAAAAGCCTGCATATCTGCAAGTTCTTCTTTTGACTTGGCATTTGCGGCAGTCATGATTCCTGCAAGGAAGTTGTCCACGGTCTGCGGAGTCGCAGCCATCTTGTCTGCAAGGGTATATGCGGCAGGAGTGTCGTACCCGAGAATCTGAGCCTTGCGGATGCGCTGCCTGAGGAGTTCGAAAATGAGTTCGCTGTTGTCGTACTCATTGCCATTGTGTCCGCGCATCTTATAGGCCTCATTGTACTGGCGGCGAAGTTCGCGATCTTCGGTGGAAGTCATCTTGTCCGGATAAGCGGATACGCTGAACCCGAACTTCTCGGCAAAGGCATTGGACTCAGCCAGGATATTGTTGCCGATTTTCTGGGTAAGAGATGCCATCTTGGCGTTAATCTCGCGAAGTTCAGCCTGCTTGCTCTCGTCAAGGCCGATGCCCTCCCGTGCAAAGCTGTCGAAATGCTTTTTCAGCACAACCTGCTGCTCTCTGGTAAGATTGCTCTGGTCAGCATTATATATGGCGGCAATGCGGTTATAGAGAGCCTTGTTGAACGAAATGTTGTCACTATGCTCGCTGAGCATAGGAATGGCCTCATCCAGCACTGCGTCAAGAGCATCACTGCGGTCAGTCTCAGAAACATTGTAAAGCACACCGCTCACTTTGGCAAGAATCTCGCCCGAAAGTTCAAGCGGGGCTATGGTGTTCTCAAAAGTAGGAGCTTCAGGATTGGAGACGATAGCGTCTATCTCCTTGTTCTGCTGCTCAATTCCCGCCTTGAGTGCAGGAATATAATCAGACACCTCTATCTTGTCGAAAGGAGGTATGCCAAACGGGGTGTCCCATTCCGTAAGGAAAGGATTTGTTCTGTTGCTGCAAGCGGTCATAACCAATGCAAATGCAAGAAATGAAACTATTTTCTTCATACAACTAATTGATTGTTATGTCATCAAGACTGTTGACCGACATCTGTATTTTCCCCTGATAGAGAGTCAGAATACCGGTGACATTGATTGTCCTCTTCCCTGAAAGGACATCCGCAGGTATTTCCTTGTCTGCAAACTTGGAGAATCCGCTCGTGCGAATCTGGATGCAGGTTCCGGAAGTGGTAGAGAAATAGTGGCTCACGGAGCCGGCAGCTTTTTCTATGCCCGGATAAGACACGGTGCCGTCCTCGGCAACCACCCTCTTGTCGCCCACTTTGCCGTGGGTGTAATCGTTGGCATTGCCGATGTAGAAATTGTCCCAGATACCGGAGAGAAGGTACTCCTTCATCTTTTCCTTGGACATGGCCCATGTGGTAATGCCGGTATTGTCTCCAGAGATAAAGATTCGGTTCTCCGAAAGTTTCTTGTTCTTATTGGAGTCAAGATAAAGAAGGACAAACGCCTGATTGTTCTCTTTATAACGCTCGTCGTACCAGCCATACTTGATGTTTTTGATTGTCACAAGCTTGCCGACATTGGAGTTGGTGGCCTGAGTGTCCTTGCTTTTCGGAAGCTGTGATTCTGAAAGTACGACAGGGACAACCTTGTCTTCCACCTTTCCCTTAAGAACGTGAGTGTTTATAAGAAGCGGAGCCTCAAGATACGAAGTCTCATATTCACCGCTCGGATCGGAAAATCCCACCTGAATCATACCGTTGCCATAAGCCGCGCCGGACTTGTATCCGTACATTCCCAGACAAAGGTCACGGCAGTCCACATATACTCGCTGACCCGGAAGATAATCATTGTAGAGTCCGTTCTTCCCCACCTTAATCTCCATTCCGCCGGTCTCGTCCTGAATATAGAAACTCTTATAGAAGTTGCCCGGCTGGTCGGTAGTGCTTACGATTCCGGAGATGATGATATTCTCATCAATTTTCCATGGCGAGCCCACCTTGTACCTGGAAGCAAGTCCCGCAATGGTATGTGTGGCGGTCATGGATACCGGCTGCGCAGGATCCGGGTTCTTAGGACCGGAGAATACCGGCTGAAACTCTTCTTTCAGCGAAGTACAGGACGCAGCTGCAACGAATAACGCAAGAGCAATAATATATTTTTTCATACTAGAATCTGAAATAGATGTTCAACATATAACTTGCACCGCTCATATAGAAGTATTTCGGATCGAACCTGTAATAGCGGTCCTTGCCGTAACTGCTGATGAGACGGGTCTGCTCATATCCGCCGGTCTTCACGCCGCGGTTGTTAAGTATATTGTTGGCCTCAAGAGAGAACCCGAGGGTGTACTTCCTGTTGACCAGCTGCCAACTCTTGCCTATGCTTCCGTTGAGAAGGAAAGCAGGATTGAATTTCTCCTGTGCTGCCATATACTCAACCTCGGCAGGTGTTTCAAGGCCATCACCGCCGCCGCATGCAAGATGGGTGCGGTAAAGAGGGTTCATATCAAGGTATGAGTTTGCAAAATACTGTGCGCCAAGCTCGAAGAACCAATAGTCGTTGGTGCGATAATTGAGCTGCAGTGCTGTCGCAAGCTGAGGAGTAGAAGGCACATAGTGCTTTACATTCTTTTCTACGATGTAATTTCCATCCACATCCTGATCATATACTTTCACTCCGTCAACAACACCTGCAACCTTGTATATCGGGTGGCTCTTCCAATATGGAACACTCTCCGAACGAACCACTTCCGCACTGTTGTCCACAGTCTGCACCATCTTTGGATTGCTTGTATAGACATACTCGCCCCAGTTCAAAACGGCACTCGCGGTAAGACCGTCCACAAAGAGCGGCACCTTGACACCGAGTTCGAGACCGAGGTGACGCTGGTCGATACCGGTCATGGCGAAATTGGTAAATGAATGCTGAGAATCATCATAGAAGCTCATCACATCCGTCTGATCCTTGATGCCGGTGTAGAATCCTGTCACGCGAAGACTGTATCCGGAATTGTTGTACTGATAGTTGACATCAGCCGAAAGGGTCTTCACGGTGGTGAGGTCCTCCACAATGGAATTCCTGGTGCGGGCGGAGATGAACGACTGGTTGAAGGTAGGAGCATCGTTGAAGTAGCCGGCGTTGACAGAGAATCTGTGTCCTCCGGCAAGTTCGTATGCGAGGGCAAGTTTGGTGGACCATGTAAAGAAAGTGCTCACTTCTGACTTTCCCTTGGAGCTTATCACTCTGCCCTTCTCGTCATAAGACGTGAGAAGACGTCCGTCATAGCTGATTTCCTGTCCGTTGTCATCAAGTCCTGCGAAAAGTCCCTTTCTTACAAGACCTTCTCTCCAGAACGAATCCACACCAAGAGTTGCGGCCAGAGCGGCACTGAAACCGCCCCTGGTCCATGTTCCGTTGGCCCAGACGTCCGCGCGTCTTATTTGAGCGAGGTAGTCATATCCATACTTTCCGCCTTTGACAACCTTCTCGGCCTGTCCGTTGGCAAGGAAATAATCGAGGTCGTTCTGAACAAGCGCAACATTGGAAGCGAAATCCCTCTCTGCGAACGAGTCAATGTTGAGATAGTATTGTCCGCCAAGAAGGTCGTTCATCAACTTGTAATTCTCGGTGCGGTTAATCTTGGCATTGAATCCTCCCTTGATGGAGAGATCCGTACGAGCCAGCCAATTGAAAGCCGCTACCAGATTGATATCTCTCTGGTCCACACGGCGCTCCTCAAGAGCATATTTGCTGCGACCCTCAACATTGTTGTAGTTCACATTGTAGAGGCGGTCCCAGTTGAGATGCTGGTAGTTGTCGAAAAGTCCGCTCCTGTCCGTCCATGCAAGTTTCGCCCACTCGGCCTTTTCCCAGTTAGTACGATTGTAGTCGTCCTCCTCCATATAGAAATAGGAAGGAAGGTTCCTGTAATAATCAGGACGCGGGTCCTGAGCATCATACCAGTCAAGAGCCGTATATCCGTTGTATCCTCCGCGGAAAAGCAGAGTAGCGTATGCGCTGAAAACATCGGAAGGGGTAAAATCGTACTTAAGAGCAACTATAGGCTCAAATGTGTGGCGCACGCGGGAGTTGCGCACTTTTCCGTTCTGGTATCCCCAGTTGGAGTTGTACATATTGTCTCCCATGAGATCATATACCTCCTGAGTGGAAGAGTTCTGGGCGCCTCTCTGTCCCGGAGTTGCAAACGCAAGCAAAGACAGCTTGTGGACATCGTCAAACTTCTTTCCGATACCTCCATACAAAGCGAAGTTGCGGTAATAGACTCCCTTGACCCAGTCGTTTCCTCCAAGACGGGCAGATGCGTTGAACGCGTATGACCAGCCGTTGTCCAGCTCTCCGGAAGAATATGACGCCATAAGACGAAGTCGATAAAGCGCTGAGTTGGAAAGCACAGAGAATCTCCAGCCGGTACGTACAGCTGACGGTACGGCAGTAATGTTGGTGACACCGTTATATCCGCCATTGCCAAAATCAGACATCTCAAGTCCGAGGGTGGAATCCTTGGAGCGCATGGCTTCATTAAGACCACTCCACAGAGAGAATGGAGAATATCCAGTAATGGCATCGTTCATCGGCACACCTGCAAGATATACATCCTGAGTCTCCGAATTATAACCGCGGTTCTTGAACCTGATGTTGCTGAATCCGTAACCCACCACGTCAGTATATACGTCGTTGGTACTGAACAAAATGGTCGGGGCATCGGTGTATCCGCTGTCGTCGAGGTCAAATTCCGCAAAATTGGAAGCATCCACCTCTTCCGCACGGCGGACCGCAGAGAGAGTAACGAACATAAGGTCCCTTACTATTCCGTTCTCCACAGTCACGTTGAGCTTCGTGGACAGAAACTCGTCCGCATCAACAGATACGGTATAACGGCCGTCAGGAAGATCTTCGAAGAAGAAACTCCCGTCAGGTGCTGACTTTACAGTCTTTATAACTTCATCATCGAAGCTCAAGCTTACTGTAGCACCCTGCACCGGAACTCTTCCGGAGCGGTTGACAACCTTGGCCTTGATACCTCCGTCGTAAGCGGAAGCGGAGATTGCAAAAGCTGCAAGGGCGCAGATTATTGTCAATATTTTTTTCATTATTTTCCTATTACAATGTATGTCGGATAGTGGTCAGAATAGCCGCCGATGAACGTTCCGCTTGAGAAAGTGCGGAAAGGAGTACCCTTGTACTGGCCTGTCTGCTGCGTCATGAATGGCTTTTTGAATACTCTTCCGTAATACCCTTTCTTGTGAATCTTGCAGATTTTCAAGCCTCCGTCCGGAGCCACTGTAAGATTATAGTTCGCCAGGATGACATCATATATGTTCCATGTTCCCTGATAAGCGAGAGAGCCATATCCGTCGGCCAGCATCTTTGTGAAAGGAGAGAAATAATCCCCTTGCCGAACATCCTTGACGTCTCCCTTTCCATGCATCCAAACGGTCATGCTCTCATCGGTAGGATTGTCATTCATATCTCCCATCACAACAATCTTGATCCCCGGATACTTCTTTTCCATCTCGCTGGCATGGTTGTAGATAATCTCCGCTCCTCTTGAGCGAAGATCACTTCCCTTACCGCCGATTCTGGAAGGAAGGTGAGCTACATAGAAAGCAAAGTGCTCTCCATCTATAAGTCCATGAACCATAAGGATGTCTCTCGTCCTGAAATAATCCTGCTCCTCCTGGTTCAGGGTTATCTTCACCTGGGTAGGCGAAAATGTGAACGGAAGGGACTCGCTGTCGATATAGTCAAACTGATCCGGACGATACAACAGAGCCACGTCCACACCTCGACGGTCCGGACTGTCATAATGCACAATCTGGAAATTGGCATCCACGATTTCGTCCTGGCTGACGAGATCCTCAAGCACGAGACGGTTCTCAATCTCGCTGACACCAAGAATGGTATGATATACGCCGTTATCCTCCTTCATCGCGCGAATAACATGCGCCATGTTGAAAAGTTTCTTCTTGTATTTGGCTTCAGTCCATTTGTTCTTGCCATCAGGAAGGAACTCTTCATCGTTCTTGCCCGGCTCATCATAGATATCAAAAAGATTCTCCAGATTATAGAATCCGACCACATATTTTTGCTTCTGTGCGAATCCGTTGACACATAGAAGGATGGTCGAAATGATTACAAATATCCTTTTCATAACAATCATTTATCTCCACCATTTGTCCTTGGTGGATTCTATCTTGCCCGCCATATTCTGCCCTACCTTTTCAGGCAAATTGACGAAAAAGTCAATACCCAATTTCTCTTCCAGAGCAGATATGCTCATGGCCTGAGAATCCATAATGTCGGAATCGTCATACCACTTGTGCTCGAAATAGAAAGCAATACCGAGATATCCGCCTGTGGAATTTCCGATAGTGCCGCTCTTCTTGTATCCGAGCAGCGCCTTGAAATATCCGTCAGGGACACAAACCTTATTGCCCTCATTATCGGAAACGGAGATTCTGGAATCACGGTAATCAGCACCGGTCACCACATACAGAGTATCAAAACTCGCGGCCCAGCCTCTTACCTTGCCTTCCAGAACGGCCCATGCATTCTGGTTCAGATTCCCCTTCTGCGGGGTCATATTTGAAAAATAGAACGTAGTCTCATTGACGCCTTTCTTCAGACGATCCGCCGAAGGCAACTGGTGTCCACGGTCATATCCCCTGATTCCACGGAAAAGCACCGCCTGATATTTGGCAGGAATCTTAGGATCATACCCCCATGCGTTGGTACGACCGCCGCTTCCTATAAGCTCATTATTGAGAGGATATGCCACCCAATAAGCGATTCTGGCACCGCAATCGAAGTACATGGAGTAATTTCTGAACTTGCCTCCCTTCGACAGAGTCATATCCCGTGTCACATACATCATATTGGATGCATTATCAAGAGCTGGAAGTTCGAGCCAGCCGGCAGGCTTGTCCGGATCGGACGGCTCTACGGGATCGACAGGTACTCCCGCTCTTCTTTGGATAAGATCCACGGAACTTGTCTTTCCGTCGCAGGTCAACGTCAATATGCAGGTACGTTCCCTATCAGTCTTTCCAAGGGCTTCCCAGCTCAAGACGATGTCCGAAGCCGATGAAGAGCCCGAGGGTTTGTCCACGCTCGCCCATGCGTCGGCGCCGCCGAAGTCAAAGGAGAGTGTCCATGAAGCATAGGCCTTGACGGTGATAAACTGCTGTCCAGCCTTGACGGAAACTTCGTGCTTAGGCACGGAAAGAAGCAGTTCCCCTTCAATGCCCGATGCTCCCGTGGAGTTTCCTCCGCAGGAGCAAAGCGCAAAAAGCAATACTGCAAAGCAGTATATAAATCGTTTATTCACAAATAAATACTATCTTATTAACACGCACCTGTCCATTGGTTGCTGCAGCAACGATATTCTTGGAGCTTCCGGTCCATGTAACGGTAAGAGCGGTTTTATCTGCGGTAAATCCATTGGAATCTCCTTCCAGACTGGTGAGATCTACACATTTGCCAGACTCAGTAGCATAAAGAATCACCTTGGAAAGGGTCTTCTCTGAAGAAATCTTGAGGGCTGCATTCTTGTAGATTCTGAACTGGTCACTTGAAGGAGCCACAAGGGCCATTGAAGAATTATGCTTATAGAAACCTACAGTAATTCCATCCACAGTGGCGGAGAATCCCTTACCGTATGTATCGTCGGTAGCTTCAGCCCAGTTCTGAACATCCTTGTCAATCTCCCATACGATGGCTCCAGCAGGAAGATCCGGACCGCCGACATCAACAGATTCCTTAGTAATGGACATGTTCTTAACCTCCCATGTGCCGGCCTTGTCAGCTGTGCTCTTATATACAAAAGCCACCTGCATCTTCTTTCCTACATAAGCGGAAAGATCAACATATCCGGCAGAAGCGATAGTCCAACTGAGCTTGGACGGATATATGAATCCCTCGAGTCTCTTCCACTCACCGTTCTCAACTCTTGCATATACGGATGTCTCTGACTTTGCGGTTTCCACATCCTTGAAGAAGTTGACAGCATGCTCGAATGTAAGGAATGCCTTTGCCTCGGCGCTGAGGTCAATCACAGGAGAGACAAGCCAGCTTTCAGAGCTGTAATCTGCACCGTCAACATAAGCGGATGCCTTCATACCATACTCGCTTGTCTGCACCCAAATAGCTTCAACAGCTGATGGTTTGTCCTTGTCTTCAATGGTAAAGCCACTGATAGAAGTAGTGAAATCAACATGGTAAATCGCATCCGGGTCAGTAGAACCGCCACCGGCCTCAAAGCTCAATACGGTACCGTTGGCAAGCTGATGCTGCTGCTTTTTCTCGTAGTAACTGTATTTTCCCTTTATGCTTACAATGCCGCCGTCCTTAAGAGGGAATGCGTCCCAGTTCTCAACGAAAGGACAAGAGATTTGTCCGGTTTCATCCTTGAGCACAAATCCCCAATATCTATCATTCTTAACAACATCGCTGATGGTTCCTCTGAGGGTGTATTCGTTCTGTGTATCAGCCTTCTTGATGAATTCATCCACAGTGATGACATCTCCACCGGTAGCACCGTTTCCTTTCTGGGAAACAGTAAGTGCGGCCTTGCAGAGCACATTACCGTAGAATACGAGATCGGCCTTACGGTCAGCACCATCATTGGCAAGAACCTTGACGGTGATTGTCTGCGGCTCAGCGGAAGCACTTCCGGATACCGGAGAGACAGAAAGCCAAGAGGATACCTCCTCAGTATAGCCGCGAAGGGCCCAATCGATTGTAGCTTTAAGTGTTACTGTAAATTCAGTGCCCTCCTGAGGAGCATTGACTGTGGTTTCTGCAGGTGAAACAACTGTAACCTCAGCCGGGCCAAGGTCCTGAGTTTTCTCACAACCAACAATAGCAACCACTGTGGCTGCCATTGAAAACAATATGTGTTTCAGTTTCATTTAAAAATAAATACTTGGTTTTGAGCGGTAAAGATACTCATAAAAGATGACATTGTAAATAATCGATTGACCTTTTAAGCAAAAAAGACCGATGCGGACTGCTCCACACCGGTCTTTTATACATATTTACAGACTATTTTTACTTTTTATAAGTAACTTTAATCTCTTTGATACGAATCTGATTCTCGGCCGTAAGCTCTACGGACTTGGTCTCTCCTGTCCATACTACGGTGACGTCGCCTTCAGGGACTTCAACTTTTCCCACATTGGCGGTAAAAGGACCTTTCTTTGAACCGTATGTGAAAAATTCAAGCTTCACAATGTCCTTTTCTGCGCTGATGGTCATAACGTCACTTGCATAGAAACGAAGACCGCCGTCTTTCACGTTATAATTGGAGACACCGGAAGGGTTATTCTTGGTAAACTTCACTGAAAGAGATCCCCATGTATAAGTCTTACCGTCCACAAGATTCGTATTGGCATCTGCGGAGAAGCAATCAGACATTGTAATAGTCTCACTCTCAGCAGGCTGCGGATCTACAGGCTGCTCAGGAGAGTCTGAGCCGGACTTGTGAGAGACATAGAAGCATCCGTCAGCCTCAACAAGACCCTTGAAGCTGGTCTTGTAGCATACGATGGTAAGCTCATCTCCTTCCTTGATACCGAGAGTTCCGAATTTGCCTTTTTCTCCTCCCCAGCCGGTCCTTACACCATATACATATACCTCGGTGGTACCGTCAGTAAGTGCGAAGTTGCCATAGGATTCAAGATCCCAGCGGGTGTTTTCCTCTGTACTCTTAGCCACCTTACCGGAAATCCTGTAATATGTGGTCTTGTCGTCAGCAAGTGCACGGAAACCGGCGAGATCAATGTCAGTCACAGGAGAAACAGCCTCAACTGCGGCATTCACAAGCTGCCCCTTTCCATTATATGAACTCTTTGCACCCACAACGGTGATGATATCACCGGCCTTTACCTTAAACTCACCGAATGAAACCTTATAGAGATAAAGATCTCCGGTAGCGTCCTTGATATAAATTTTGCCGGCGGCAAGATCGTCCACCTTGGACACATATCCGCTAACCCTGTACTGGGTCAAGCCATCCTCGGCAGCGAGAATTGTAGCGATGTTGGCATCAATGACTGCGCCTTTCTGAGTAATTTTGGTTACAGCAGAATAGGTCTTGCCATCCTTGGTCGTAACAAAAGACACCTCAGTAGCACGGTCACCCTGATTGTTGGCTGCGGCAGAAAGCGTTACAACTGTCTCCTTGGCGCCAATCTGGATTCCGCTTACAGAAAGCCATGATTTTGCTTCCTTAGGAACAACAGCAGAAGCACCGTCACCCTTTACGGTAAGGGTCACTTTCACCTCACCGCCTTCTTTGGCGATAGTAGCATCCGCAGGATCAATCGTCTCAATCTTGATGAGGGATTTCTCAATGGCGATAACGTCAACGTTGACAAGCTGTGGTCCGTTATATGTGCCTTTCTTTCCCTGCACGGTGATAATGTCTCCGGCTTCAATGCCAAGACTGGCAAATTTCTTCGCCTCTCCGTTGTTCAGAGTACCATAAACATATACAGAACCCCACTCATCATCGATGTAATAGTTACCATATGTTGTATTCTCGATACCTCTTACGGTACCTTTTATACGCCACATAGTTCCATCTTCAGAAGCATTGACTTCTGTAGATTTGGAAATACGAAGTTCTACCTTTCCGGCCTGCTGAAGAACATTGATAAGCTGAGTCTTGCCTGCGCAGACAAGCTTGAGAGTAGTGCTGTTGGTAGAGGTTCCGGCAGCAGCGGAGAACACGACCTTTGTATCACCAGCCGCACCGCTCACCGGTGATACGGTAAGCCATTTGGCATCTTTATCGCTCAGATTGATAGACCATGAATCATTCGCGGTAATAGTAATCTCCTGATTGCCACCCTCAATAGGGATAGCCACATAAGAAGATGATACACGGACTTCGGAGAGGTACAAATCCTCATTCTTGTCACACGCTGTGAAAAGCGTCAAGCCCGCGAGAAGCGCTGTGAATATATTTTTAAGTTTCATAACGACTCGTCAGAATTAGTTGAACAAATATTTGATACCAACTGATGCATACCAGCACTGACCCAAGTTGTGGTAAGGCTCAAATGTCGCGGTAGATCCGCTGACTGACTTAGGTGTAGAGAAAGTAGCATATCCATCCTTGTCAACGCCTTCATATTTGAGAACGCGCGGCTGGTCTGAACCAAGCGCAGGATTGAGATGTTTGATAACGCCCCAGCTTGAATTGAAGAGATTGAGGAGATTCTTGACATCAAGGCTGAGCTGAAGAGTGTTGGTAGATTTGCCTACCTTGACAGAGAAATCATGCTTGTAGCTGAAATCAAGTCTGTGAACCCATGGAGAGTAAACGCTGTATGTCTCAGCATATTCTCCCTGATGCTTGCTAAGATATTTGTCAGCGTGGACATAATCCATGAAGCGGGCTGCATCGTCGTCAGAAACGAAACGGAACTCTCTGTTGGCTACCTGCTCATCTGTAGGAATATAGATGAGGTCATAGTTGAAACCGTCGTTGTTGATATCGTTGGATGTCATGTATCCGTAGTTGTAACCGCCTCTCCATGTTTCATAAATGAAGCTGTAGTGATTACCGCTGCGGTCACTGTGAGTAAGGGATGCGATGAAACGATCCGGGGTCACGTTCTGTGAATTGTGAAGACCAGGATTGTTAGGACCGTTTACAGTACCCATGTAGTTAAGGACTGAAGATGCATTGGAACCAGGCATACTGGTAAGTTCCTTGCTTGCAGTGTGGGTATAGGCAGCCATGAGACGAAGTCCCTCTATAGGCTCCATGTTGACTGTGATGGAAGCTGAATATCCATATCCCTTGCTGGTGTTCTCAAGAACGTATGCGTTAGGCATGTTCTTGTACTTAGGGTTATAGACAACCGTACCGTCCTCCTTCGTTACCTTAGAGTAACCTGAAAGATAGGTGAGCTTGGAATTGGTATCATAGATAGGGCGGTTGTCAGCTCCGTTGAACCTTGCGAATCCGTTAGGATCCTGAACGCTCCAGTCGCGGAGAACCACACCGTTGATAGTCTTGTTGAAAATTCCTTCTACTGATACCGTGAACGGGAATGAAGTAGGGAATGCATAGTCAACAGCGAGAGAAGTCTTCCAAACCTGTGGCATCTTGAACTTGGAATCCACGGCTGAGAAGTTGGACGGGATGGTGCCATCCTCAGGAGAGATAGTAGCAGGATATCCGAGGCTGATGAGCTTTTCGTAAAGTTCTGCACGGCTGAGTACGCCGCCGGCAAATTCGCTCATATCGAAATAGGTCTTGCCATCTCTTTCTTCTGTCTTTCCCTTGTATCCGTTAGGAACAGTCTTGTTGCCGTTGATGGCAGCCTGATACTGAACCATACCTGAGTTGGTAGGCATGTTGGTGAAGAATACGAGCGGCAGACGTCCGGAGAAGAGTCCGGTACCTCCACGAAGCTTGAAGCTCTTGTCGCCGAATACATCCCATGTGAAACCTACACGTGGAGAAACGGTAAGGCTGGCGTTAGGCCATTTGCCGGTATCGATGGACTTGCGTCCAGGGATGGTGGTATATGCTCCGTCGTCAGTCTTGATGTAGTCTCCCTTGGCATCATATACATAGTTGCCGTTTCCGTCGAGAGAGAATCTTCCGTTCTTGTAAACGGTATCTTTGTTGTTGTCAGCATTCCAGTCTATGGAGTAGATGGAAGCGTTGGTCTTAAGATCCTTGTTGTCAAAGAAAAGACCGTCGAAACGAATGCCGGCAGTAAGCTTGAAGTTGTCGCTAACCTGCCACTCATCCTGTGCATAGACGCTTGGCTTGTGGTAACGAACACGTGCAGCAGGGTTGAGCTCTCCGTCATAACCGTATGTCAAAGCCACGGTCTCAGGAGCAGCCTTGCTGAAGAAGTCGTCCATGCTTGAGTAACGGAAGTAACCTGTACCGTTTCTCATGTATGAGTTGTCAGCCATCTGATATTCGTAGCTGATACCTCCGGTAACCTTGTGGTCTCCCTTGTACCATGTGAGGTCGTCCTTCATTGTAACAACCGTATTGTGTACGGCATTGTTCCATGTAAAGAGCTCGTAACCAAGGGCGATGTAGTTGTCCCTATTGCCTTCATCGTCATTCTTGAGGATGTCGATGAACGGGAAATCTGAAGACTTGGTTCCTCGAACGTCATCAAGCTTTGAGAATGTAGCAAGGAACTGGTTTGAGAGGTTGTCGGTAATGCGGCTGTTGAAATCCAAAGACCATGTGTTTACCAGATTGTCCATTGAATACATGGAATTGGCGTATGACATGGAATTAGCGGAAGTACGGGCGCTCGGCATACGTGAACCACCGTCCATGGAAGATGCGTTAGGGCTGTTCCAGGCCTTGTTGAGCGTATAATTATAACGAACGGCAAGTTTGTTCTTGTCGTTGATGTTCCAGTCCACGCGTCCGAGAACCTTCAGATTGCTCTCATCTGCAGGGAAATCGCTCCAAGAACCGGTATCATATCCATACTCTGACTTCGCAAATTCAGAAACTTTCTGAAGATCGCTGAGTGTAGTTCTGGAGATGTAGTCGTCAGCGTTTGGCTCGCCGTTTACAGAACCTCTCCAACGGTTGGCAATGGTCGGAGTCTTGGTGTATTCCGCATTCACGAAATAGAAAAGCTTGTTCTTTACGATAGGTCCGCCGAGGGTAAATCCATAAGTGGTTCTGCGATCGGTGGCACGGCCGCTTGAAATAACGTCACCGTCAACTGAATCACCACGCATATTCTCGTTACGATGATATACGTATGCGCTTCCCTTCAATGTGTTGGTACCAGACTTGGTAATAGCATTGATACCACCTCCGATGAAGTTGGTCTGACGCACGTCGTAAGGAGAAATGACAACCTGCATTTCCTCGATAGCATCGATAGAAATAGGGCTGCCGCCTCCAGGAAGCTTTTCGTTAAGACCGAAGTTGTTATTGAAGTTGGCTCCATCCACAGTGAAGTTGGCAGTACGTCCGTCAGCACCGGCGAATTTCATTCCGCTGCCTCCGTATGGAGAAAGACGGGTTACGTCAGTGATGCTTCTGTTGACAGTAGGAACTGCTGAAATCTGTGAATTGTTGATGTTGGTGGCAGCACCGGTCTTCTCAGTTGCAAAGCGGGAAGACGCTGTAGAAATCACCATCGCTTCTGAAAGCATCTCCTTATCCTCAGAGAGTTTGGCGGAAAGAGTATAACTCTCGGCGAGCTGAAGGGTGATGTCTGTGTATGACACTGTCTGATAACCAAGAATACTGATTTCAACAGTATAAGGACCACCGGCACGCATACCGTTGATAAAGTAACGGCCTTCCTCATTGGACACAGAATAATACTGTGAACCTGAAGGGGTGTGTACAGCGACTACTGTCGCTCCGGGGATTGGGTCTCCGCTCGTATCGGTAATTCTACCGTTCAGAGAAGAGGTTGTTACCTGCGCAGAAGCAGAGATAACAAAAAGCATAGCTGCGAAACACAGCAACAGGCTTTTGATTGTTTTGTTCATACCGTTTTATAATAATTAGAAAACATTTTCGGTTTCCTCGCTTCGAATAGTTTATAATTCGTGCGCAAATATAGTGAATTTTAAGCAATTAAGCCATTGCTACAAAACAAATACTCTCCAAAACGAACACAAATATAAACCATTCCGTCAACTCGTGCAAATTTCGAATGTTAAAAAAATATCACATTTGTGTCCAATGGATAGATACGCCGCTGCGTTCCATACCGCGGAACCATGTCATCTGACGCTTGGCAAACTGGTGAATTGCAATGGCAAGCCTTTCGCGCATCTGGTCAAAAGTAAGTTCTCCGAGGATATACTGCGTGACAAATCTATATTCCAAACCATAGCCCAGAAGCACTTCTTCCGGCACTCCACGGTCCAACAATCCCTTTATTTCTTCCACCATGCCTTCCCCGAGCCTGGCATCCAAACGGGCGTCAATCCGCTCATTGCGAACCTCCCGGCTCACAAGAGTCCCTATAAAGTAAGGATGACGAGGAAGCCCGTCTGCCTGCACAGCCTCCCGCTTCGCGCTTAAAGGCGAACGTGATGAAAAATCATATCCGGCGGTAACTGCATTGATATACATCCCCGTGCCGCCACACAGAATCGGTATGGCCTTGCGGGAACGGATATCCGCATAGACCTTCTTGAAATCCTCAACATACCGATAGACATTATATTGCTCACCGGCATCTGCAATATCTATAAGATGATAGGGCACATCCCCATATTCACACAAGTCCTTGCCGGTACCTATATCCATGCCGCGATAGACCTGCCGGGAATCGGCAGATATGATCTCCACGCCGCTGACAGGGCAGTCGTCCGTCATTCTCCCCGGACAACCCTCAAACAGCCCGACCGCCATCATGGCATCAAGCTCTTCAGCCAGTTCTACCGCATATCTGGTCTTTCCGGAAGCGGTCGGACCCAGCACCACAATGAGGTCAATCTCTCCCCTCAGCCATCCACTGGCGACCGCCCCGGTATCAATGACTTCAGGCTCAGGCAACTGTGCACAGATATTCTTGACCTTTGGCATTCTTATCCCCTTTCAAGTTCCCGACGGATATCCTTCTCCTTGATGCTGGCCCTCTTGTCAAATTCTTTCTTTCCCCGGGCAAGCGCAATGTGAACCTTGGCGTAGCCATTGTCGGAAATATATACTTTCGTAGCCACAATGGTAAGACCTTTGGTCTTGACGGCCTGGGCAAGATGGCGCAGTTCCTTGCGCGTGAGCAGAAGTTTGCGGTCCCTGAACGGTTCGTGGCTGCTCCAGGCAGAAGCCCAGAAGTATGTCGAAACATTCATCCCGCGCAGATACAACTCTCCTCCCGAAAAATAGCAATAGGCCTCCTGCAGCGACGCTTTACCGGCACGGATGGACTTTATCTCCGTCCCGACCAGAACTATACCGGCATCGTACTGCTCAAGAAACTCATATTCAAATGAGGCTTTCTTGTTGTTGATCTGCACTCTGCTCTTAGCCTTTGCCATAATGGTGAATTATATCCCGAACTCTTTTTTAAGCAGCTCGACGCTGTCAAGCTTCTCCCATCCGAAGAACTGTATTCCGTCTTTGACGAACGGTTCGCGTCCCATGTGTCCGTATGCGGCACATGGTTCGTAGATAGGATTCTTAAGCCCGAACTTCTCAATGATAGCCGCCGGTCTGAGGTCAAACACCTTTCTGATGACAGAAGCAATGTATGCATCCGCCTGCTGGCCCGGGTATCCCGGAATGGTGCTGCTGCCGTACGTGTCCACGAACACACTCACAGGCTCCGCCACGCCAATGGCATACGCTATCTGCACAAGACACTCTTTGGCCACACCCGCAGCCACAAGATTCTTGGCTATGTATCTGGCCGCATAAGCTGCAGACCTGTCAACTTTGGATGGATCCTTTCCGGAAAAGGCACCGCCACCATGAGCTCCGCGTCCTCCGTATGTGTCCACTATGATTTTACGCCCTGTAAGTCCGGTATCTCCGGCAGGTCCGCCGATCACAAACTTTCCGGTAGGATTGACATGAAGGATGAAATTGTCGTCAAACAGGGACGCGGTCCTGTCCGGAAGCGACGCTATAAGTCTCGGAATGACGATCTCGCGGATGTCCTTTTCAATACGCGCCTGCATGTTTTCATCCGTATCAAACTCATCATGCTGCGTGCTGACCACGATGGTATGTACCCTGATCGGGCAATGTTTCTCAGAGAACTCGACAGTAAACTGGGATTTTGCATCCGGGCGCAGATACGGCATCAGTTCCGGCTCATTGTGCCTTATATCAGCCAGCACCCTGAGAAGCTTGTGGGACAAAGAAAGGGCTAAAGGCATATATTCTTCCGTATCGATGCTGGCATATCCGAACATCATACCCTGATCTCCGGCACCCTGCTCTTCCGGCTGCTCGCGTACCACTCCCCTGTTGATATCCGCACTCTGCTCGTGAATCGTGGAAATGATACCACAGGATGAGGCATCGAAGCCATATTCAGCCTTATCGTACCCGATACGCTTGATGACACGACGCACCACCGCCGGCACATCCACATACGCATCATCGGAACGGACCTCTCCGCCCACAACCACCAGTCCGGCGGTACAGAATGTTTCACAAGCTACTTTGGCCTCTTTGTCCTGACGGAGAAACTCATCAAGAATGGCATCTGAAATCTGGTCAGCGACTTTGTCCGGATGACCTTCGGAGACTGACTCCGATGTAAATAGATAGTTCATATTTTAGCATTTTTTTGAACGAGGTTGCAAGCATTCAAATCTGTCCTCGTCAGCGTTAAATTTTACAAAGATAGCAATAATCCGGCATTAAGCAAACTACGACTCCGCCTCGGAGTCCTGAGAAGAGAGGAGTTTGCGCCTGCGGGTCTCGGCGGAGTCATGTCCGAACAGCAGCCTCGGGCCCTCTACGGAACGCCAATAATCCGAGTCGAACTCCGATGGCATATCCGGCTGGCGGAATTCCCCTTCATGGTCAATACAGAAAGAAAGATAATTGATATTGTATCCCTGCTCCCTGAACATTGACTCGTAGAAGGTACTGACCTGATACACTTCACTGTCAACCAGCGGCCGCAGTCTGTCCAGCTCGCCATACAGGTCCTCCGTCTGAGCCAGCACTTTCAAGCCGTTGGCCTTGCACACGGACTTGGTATATTCATGCAGGAACCGGGAATCAGTCTTGAGATGCACTATCCCGCCTTTGCAAAGCATTTTCCTGTACCTGTCCAGAAAAACCGGAGAGCTCAATCTGGAATTCGGACTTTTATACTGAGGATCGGAAAAAGTCAGCCATATTTCAGACACTTCCCCGGGAGCAAAAAAAGCGGAAATGAATTCAATTCGCGCCCTTAGGAAAGCCGCGTTGGAGATATGGTTGGTTTCCACGAATTTAGCACCCTTCCAAAGCCTGGCTCCCTTGATGTCCACACCGACAAATACTGATTCCGGACGACGCTGAGCCAACGCCACCGTATATTCTCCCTTTCCGCAACCGAGCTCCAGGACAAGAGGCGCATCGGGACTGCAGGAGCCGAATTTCTCCCGGTGCCAATGGCCCTTTATGGGATGATCGGCCAAATTGGCATAACCATTGGCAAGCAGTTCCTTCGAAGAAGCCTGCACCAAACAGGAGAAGGTATCGTTCTCTGCAAATTTTCTAAGCTTGTCGTGTCCCATTACTCTGATTTGGGATCTTTGCGGCGAGCCCCACCGCCCTGCTTCTGTCCGTTCTTCCTGCCTCCGCGGGAACGCTTGCGCTTAGGTGTGTCGAAACGGCTTATGCTGTCATCTCCCACGGCCGTAATGAATTCCGGTGCTGCCTGCTCCGGCTCACTTCGCAGCGACTCCGGTCTTATGCCGTTGCGATTCATCTTTATAATCTCCACAACTTCCGATGCGGCAAGAGGATACAGATTGGCATCCGACGTCTTGTCGTAAGAGAAGTACATCAGTTCCTTGAGAATATCCGTCTTGCGAAGATATGCCTGCCCGTCTTCAAACTCCAGAGGTTCATTTACCCGAGGAATACGCGACTGGGCGTCCATATATGTCGCCACTTCGTAATTCAGACAACATTTGAGCTTTCCGCACTGTCCGGCAAGTTTCTGCGGGTTGAGCGAAAGGTCCTGACAACGTGCCGCCGCAGTAGAAATGCTTTGGAAGGAAGAAATATAGTTGGCACAGCACAATTCGCGTCCGCAGACTCCAAGTCCGCCGATGAGACCGGCTTCCTGCCGCGCTCCTATCTGCTTCATTTCTATTCTGATACGAAACTCCTCGGCAAAGACTTTGATAAGCTGTCTGAAATCCACACGCCCGTCGGCAATGTAATAGAATATCGCCTTGGAGCCGTCCCCCTGGAATTCCACATCTCCGATTTTCATTTCAAGTCCCATCTCAGCCGCAATGCTTCGAGCCTTTATCATCGTCTCCTGCTCCCTTGCAATCGACTCCTGCCAACGGTCGATATCGGACTGGCGGGCTTTCCTATATATCTTCTTAAGGTCAGCGGTATCCGGGTCAAGCCCTTTGTATTTCATCTGGCGGCCGACAATAGGACCCTCAAGCGTCACGATTCCAAGGTCCAGACCGGACACGGCTTCCACCATCACCAAATCACCGACTCTTACATTCTGGGGAGAATCATTGATATAGAATCCTTTGCGCGTATTCTTGAACCTGACCTCGAAAATGTCCTTATATGTTCCGTCCTGTGCATCCTTGAGCCAATTGCGGTCACCGAGTTTGCAGCAGCCCGGACGATATGTACAGCACACATCGCCGGTTTCCGCATCACTGGTGACGACACAACCTCTCAGGCAGTCATATTGTATAGATTCGTTATTTTGCATATATCATCAATTTATCCACCATATCGGTGAACAATATCTTAAGGTTAATATTCAAATCAATTTTCCTGGCCGCATCATCAAATACTGAAAGGGCATTGCGCGGAAAACTCTTAGGCAGGGAAGATGCGCTCCGTCTTGCAATTTCCGAGGTGGAATCGGAAGGAAGTCCCTGTTGGACAAGAAAAATCTCCCGGATGGAAAACGCGGCAAATTTACAAAACGATTTTGCAATGTCCCTCGAAGGCAACCCCGCAAGGGAATCGGCCACATCAAGAGCCGCAAAAAAATCCCGCGAACACAAAGCGTCAAGCAGCATCGAATACAACTCCGGGGACTGGAAAGAAACGGGGGCTCCACAGCCCGAGCCGGCCACCATAATACGCTGGCAACGGGAAGAAATGGTCTGAAGAACCTTTTCCGGATGATGGGTAATCATCACAAATACCGTTTTGCTGTCCGGCTCCTCCACACTTTTGAGAAGCCTGTTGGCTGCCTCTGCGTTCATGTATTCCGGCAGAAAAACCACAACCGTGCGAAAACCTCCCTCCAAGGAACTTACCGAAAGCTCATCCAGCAGGTGCTTGGCCTCATCCACACCTATCATCTGCTTTTTCCCTTCAATGCCCAATGCAGCCGAAAGTTCATCCTCCGTAAAGCGGGGATTACTCAATGCAAGTTCCCTGAATTGCTTTGAAAACTGCGCCGACAGCATGGATGACGCCGTAGGGAAAATAAAGTGCACATCCGGATGAATCAGCTTTCCGGTCTTGTTGCACTGCGGGCATTCCCCGCAAAAACTCCCATTGACATGGGAATGACAATACAGATACCTGACAAAGGCGAGACAGATCTCCATTGCCTGTCCTCCGTCCTCGTCCTGAAGGAGAATCGCATTCGGCACCTTCCCGGCATCCACCATGCCGAAAAGAGCTTTTACTACCCCTTCATTTCCGTGTATCTGATCAAATGTCATATATTTCTCAAAGTATTGTACTCGGCAATGGATATAAGACAATCTTTTGCCACCGAATCTTCAAGCGCGCCAAGAGCGGCTTTTGACTTGTCAATATACCGCTCCAGACAATCTGAAGCATAATTCAGCCCTCCGTTTTCCAATACAAATGTCCTTATCTCGTCCTGATATTCAGGATGGGAATCCATCTGCCTTATCTTGGAACGGATCTCGCTCTCACAGCCTGCGTTCTTCAAGGCACCAAGAAGCGGAAGGGTGATTTTTTTCTCCTTCAAATCCACGCCTGTAGGCTTGCCTAATGCGTCCGTGCCTACATAATCAAGGATATCGTCTTTAATCTGGAAAGCAATTCCCAAAGACGTTCCATAGTCTTTTGCGGCCTGCACCTTGTCTTCAGGAGCATTGATCGAGCACACCGCCGCTAATGTGGCCGCATAAAAAAGTGAAGCTGTCTTATATTCGACGATGCGATAATAGTCCGACTCCTGTGTGTCCGCACTTCCCGCCTTTTCGAGCTGCATGACCTCGCCCTCGGCAAGACTCGTAAGACTGTTGGACAAAAAGCCGACGGCTTCTTTGTATGAAGCGGCACCGAAGACGAGTTCCATCGCCTTTGACAGCCAGAAATCGCCCACCAGTACGGCTACCGACGGTCCCAGCAACGCGGATACGGTAGGCAGACCACGCCGCTCCGAGCTTTCGTCAGCCACATCATCATGGAGCAAAGTGGCGTTATGTAAAAGTTCTATGGCTGCGGCATAGCGATACGTGTCATCATTCGGCTGCCCACAGGCCTTTGCCATAAGCAATGCCACCATCGGCCGCAGCATCTTGCCGGAATGGGACCGGATACGCAAATTCACAGAATCGAGCATATGCACATCCGTGTACAGTGCGCTGTCCATATAAGCCAGCACCTTTTCCCAGTCTGATGACAGGTATGCCAATATTTCTTCCCGGCTCACAACAATGATTTCAATTGTTCAACTGTCTCCGGAAAGGAGATAAGCTCCCTTGAGGCCTTGTCCAACATGCCTTTCTCCACGAACAGGTCAAGCTGCCTTCGATAAGGTTCATAGAACCCGTCCATGTTGAAAGCCACGACCCTGCCCTTATAAATCCCCATTTTGGCGAGGCAATAGGTCTCTGACAACTCATCCAGCGTCCCTATTCCCCCTGGAAGGGCAATCGCAAGGCAGGTTCCTTCCCGCATTGCATCCTTTCTCTCCGACATCTTATCCGTCCAGATACACCGTGAAAGCTGCGGATGTTCCAGGCCTTTCATAAAACGGGGAATGGCGCCGATAACCTCCACGCCACACACCGATGCCTCATCGCACACAACTTTCATAGTACCCTTTATGGTACCGCCCGACACGATGTCATATCCAGACAAACAAGCCGCACGTACTATCTCACGTGCAGCTTGATTGTATATCGGGTCTATATCATTACTGGCGGAACAGAAAACGACCGCCCTTTTATCTGACATATTTTAGAACAGCAATGTAATTGTAGCGGAGATACCGTTCACATTCTTGGCATTGATGTCTCCAAGTCCGGAAATAATGCTGTCAAGATTGACATCCTTCGTACCATAAAGATCGCTCAATGTCCAGAAATACTTGACACTCACCTGAATATGACGGAGAACTTCCACGCCGGCACCAAGGCTGACACCATACTCGAGACGGTTCTTCACGTTTTCCCAGGTCTTCTTCGGCTCGGAAGCCGCTGCGATTGCTCCGGAAGCGGATACCTCATTGGTGATAGCATATCCTACAAAAGGCTCTGCCAAACCATAAACTCTTACGATACGTCCGATACCAAGACCAGCCTGAACCTGTACAGGAACCTCTACAAATCCGGTCTTGAAGTTAAGCTTGGTGTCACCAATTTTCGTCACGTCAAAATTGCTCCCCTTTACATTGTAGAGGATGGCCGGCTGAATTGCAAGAATGTTGCCGATTCCTATCTTGTAGGTAAGTCCGACGTGATAACTGTTCACAACTCCTCCCTTGACATCTTTAGCAGCATCCTCGAGAGTAGCGGAAGCAGAGGTTAAACCAGCACTTATACCCACTTGGGCATAGGCGGAAACAGCGAGCGCGAGCGCTGCAATGGCCAGAATAAATTTTTTCATCTTAAAAACTTTTAAAACTACATTAATTTCTCAATACGGGAAACAATGTCCTGCTTGGACACAACTCCTACCGTCCTGTCCACCACCTCTCCGTTCTTGATGAACACCAGAGTAGGGATATTACGGATTCCGTACTTCATAGAGATGTCTTCACAGTCGTCAACGTTGCATTTGGCCACTATGGCTTTATCTGCATACTCTTCCGCAACCTCTTCAACAGTAGGGCCAAGAACACGGCACGGACCGCACCATGTAGCCCAGAAATCTATAACAACCGGCTTACCGGAAGCAAGGACCTCCGCAATATTAGCGTCATTTATAACCTTTGCCATATCAAATCTATTTTAAAAAATATCCGCCGCCACCATGGCGACGGATACAAAATTAATACAAAGTTTCAATATTCCAAACGAATGCCCGCAATCCAAGTTCCGGGGAAGACTCATCTTTAGCCTTAAGGGCTTGAAGAATAGGTTCCACCTTATCGTCCTTGACTACGGAAAGCACCGCATGATTCATCTCCGGCCATGCATGACTTCCAAACCGGGCCTGGCCGTTGAAACTTCCCTTGCCTTCAATATCCTCCCATTTGGTATATCCGCGCTGTCCGAACTGCGCCAGAATATCACAAATTTCTTCATTGTAGGACTGATTGTACGCTATGAACAATGCTTTCATTTCTTTTTCCTCCTTTCTTGAGCAACAGAGATCATACAATATACCGTAGGTATAAGCACAAGGGTCACCAGGGTTGAGATGGTCAAGCCCCAACATACGGTAATACCAAGAGAATTCCACATCTCGGCGCCTTCACCATGACCTACTGCCATCGGGAGCATACCGAGAACGGTAGTAAGAGTGGTCATGAGAATCGGGCGCAAACGGCTCTTTGCCGCTGTTGTCGCCGCATCTCTGACGTTCATTCCCCTCTCACGGCACAAAATGGTGTAGTCAATAAGCACGATACCGTTCTTCACCACAATACCGAGAAGAATTATCACTCCGATCAAAGCCATGAGTCCAAGCGCCGTGCCTGTCACTCTCAAGCCGAAGAACACACCTATAAGCGCAAACGGAATTGAAAGCATTATGACAAGCGGTCCCATATAAGACTCGAACTGAGACGCCATCACCATATACACGAGCACCACCATAAGAATCATAAGCACAAAGAGATCCCTGAATGAATCCTGCTGATCCTCATAATCTCCGGCAATGACCGTGCTGAGTCCGGACGGCACCTGAGTGTCGGCAATAACCGTCTCGGCTACGGCTACGGCGTCACTAAGCGCGGCTCCCTCGCCAAGCATACCGCTGACGGTAATTACTCTTTCCCTGTCCTTTCGCTCAATGGTAGGAGGAACCAGGGTTTCCACCACAGTACCCAGGTCTTTGATTCTAACCTGCTTGCCGGCCGCATTAGGTATGCTTATATTCTCAATATCCTCAATGTTCCTACGGAATTCCGGAGCATAACGCACGCGGATATTGTATTCCTCGCCGTCTTCCCTGTAGTAGGAAGCTACCGTACCGCTCATCGCAGCGCTGAACGCGGCACCGGCCGTTGTGGAATTGAGTCCGTTAAGGGCAAGTTTGGTACGGTCGAAGTCCACCTGAAGTTCCGGAGTATATTCATCGCGGCTGAGGGTCACCTGAGCAAAAATCGGATTCTCAAGCATCTTGGCCTGAATCTCTTTGGCAAAAGCATCCGAGTCTTCAAAACTGTATCCGTAGATTTCCACATCCACAGATGCAGCACCTCCCATACCCATACCACCGTCAGTCACGGTAGCCGTGCGTACTTCCGGATATTTGGCAATGATACCGCGAACCACATCGGCAATTTCGGCAGAGCTGCGTTCACGCGTACTTGAAGTGCCGATATTGATATTCATGGAAACGATATGGGTACCGTTGCTCTGCATGCTTGCAAACGCATTGTCAGAATCAGCCTGACCGAACGAACCGTTGAATACTTTGATTTCAGGCACTGCGGCCACAATCTCATCGTACACCTTGTAGTAGAAGTCTCTTGTCACATCCTGCGCGGTGCCGTTAGGGAGCTTGATGGTAGCGGAAATCCGTTCTGAATCTCCACGAGGGAAATACTCCGTCTTGATACCGGGAACGAGGAACACCAGCGACAATGCGAACATCACTACAAACACGGACACCACGATGACGCCACGCTTCACGGACCATCTTATGACATGCGCATAACCTCTTGAAATCCAGCTAATCACCTTATTGAAAGGCACGAAAAGCCACTGATAGAGTTTGCCGTGACTCTTTTCGGCAGTAAGCCACCTGGAGCACAACATCGGCACAAATGTAAGAGCCGCGGTGGTGGACACGATCATAATGATGCTGACTATCCATCCGAGCTGGCTGAACATGATGCCGGCCATTCCCTGAACCATGGTAAGCGGGAGGAATACGCACAGCATGGTAAGCGTGGACGCCACTACGGAAATACCCACTTCTCCGGTGCCATGCACGGCAGCCTCTTCAGGTTTCTCTCCTCGGGCGAGATGCGTTGATACATTTTCCAGAACCACGATTGCATCATCCACCACCATACCGATTGCTATCGCAAGTGCGGACATGGAAATGATGTTCAGCGTACTGCCGGTTGCAAACAGATATACCAGCGAAGCCAGAAGCGCAATCGGAATGGACAGCACAATGATAACCGTGGACTTGAAATTTCCAAGGAACAGGAACACCACAAGCATAACCACAATGAACGTTATCAATATCGTTTCCACCAAAGTGTGGATGGTATTGATAATCTCGGTGGAGCCATCATTGATTACCGTTATCTCAATATCGGAAGGCAGCGTCTTTTCTATCTGCTTGAGCTGCTTCTTTACATCACGGATAACATTGACGGTATTGGCGCCGGACTGCTTCTGGATAGTGACACGGGCAGCCCTTATTCCGTCAGTGTAAGACTCCTGCTCTCTCTCTTCCGGACCGTCGTCCAACGTGGCGACATCACGAAGATATACGATATCTCCGTTGTGATTGCCCACTACGACATCCAACAGTTCGGACGGATCGGAAAACTCTTTCTGAACCCTGAGCGTATAAGTCTGACTGCCGATGTCTATATTTCCGGACGGGATGTTCTTGTTCTCCGCAGAAATCACCTGAGCGATGGAAGATACGGTAAGTCCATACGCCTGAAGTCTTGACGGGTCGCAGTAAACTTTTATCTCTCGGCTTGGTGCGCCGATGACAGATACGGTTCCCACTCCGCTTACGCGGGCAAGAGGTGTGGCCAACTTGTCATCAAGAATCTTATCAAGTCCCTGCAAGCTCTCGTTTGCGGTGGCAGAGAGCAGCATAATAGGCATATCATCCGCGCTGAACTTGAAAATGGTCGGAAGAGACGCTCCGTCCGGAAGCGTCGAACTTACCATATCAAGCTTGTCCCGGACATTGTTGGTGGCTTCATCTATGTCTGTTCCGTACTCGAATGTGAGAGTAAGCAAGGAGATGTTCTCCTTGGACTGAGAATTGAGCTCCTTGAGATCCGCTACACCGTTGAGTGCATTCTCAAGGACTTTGGTCAGGTTGCTCTCAATATCCCTGGCATTGGCCCCGGGATAAGAGGACATGACCATGATGGTATTTGCGTCAAAATCCGGAAACTGTGCGATGGATATTCTGCTTAGCGAGAACAATCCCAATATCGCACAGGCGACAAATATGAGCGTGGTAGTTACCGGATGCTTGACCGCTGAACGATAAATACTCATTTTACAACCTCCACTTTATCACCGGACTTCAATAGGGACTGTCCCTTTACAACTACTATCTCGCCTTCAGAAAGACCGGACAGCACTTCATATTTACCATCAAAGAACCTTCCGAGAGTTATTATGCGCGCCTCCACAGTGGAATCCGCCTTAAGAACATACACAAGCTTCTGTCCAGAACCCTGCTGCTTCACCACGGCGGCGTCAGGAATCACGACGCTGTCAGTATCGCCCATGTTGAGCGAGGCCTTTGCATACATTCCGGGGCGAAGACGGGCAGATGAATTGGCTACCTGCACCTCAACATTGAATGTATGGGAAACCGCATCCATGGTAGGATAAAGGCGCACTACGGATCCCTTGAATACTTCTCCCGGCAGCGCATCCGCCAGCACCGTAACCTTGTCCCCTTTTGAAACCTTGGTATAGTCAGTTTCCGAAACCGCTACCAGAAGTTTCACCGGAGAAATCTGCTGGACCGTGTAAATCGGTGAAGACATCGAATACATGTCCCCGACATCATAGTTCCTTGCAGTAACGACACCGCTTATAGGAGAGCGCAGAACGGTATTCTCAAGAAGATTGTCATAAGAACTCTTGGAAACCTTGAAAGCAAGTTCCATGGATTCGAAGTCCGACTGCGAAAGTCCGCCCTCTTTGTAGAGTTGGCGGCATCTTTCAAGCTCTGTCTCATCATTCTTAAGTTTCAGGGCCGCCTGATCAAGCTGCACCCTGTCTATCTCGGCCAGAATCTGGCCCGGCTTTACAAAATCCCCAACTTCCACATTCAGCTTACGGATTCTGCCGGCATTCTGCGGAGTGATATTATTGACAATATTGGCCTGGACCGTAGTTGCATAACCGGTCTCATGGGAAACCGTTTCCTTTACGGTAGTATAAACCTCAACAATGGCTGTTTTCTCTTCTTCCACCGGTGCCGCTTCCTGCTTGCGTGCACCACATGAACTCGCCAGCACAATTACGGCAAGCCCGTACATTAAACTTCTTATTTTCATTTTTCCGCTATTATTCATTTGTAAAATCAGCACCGATGTGGCTTTCAAGATTAGCCTTCGCCACAAGATAATTATATACCGCCTGCGAAGAAGTCAAACGGGCCTGGGTGAGCGCCAACTGCGCGTCATTCAAATCCGTAAGCGTATTCTTTCCGACGCTGTAAGACTTGCTTGCAATATCATAGGCCTTACCGGCAGACTCCACGGCACTAAGCGCAGAAGAATAGCTCTTGACTGCCGTATCCATAGTGTTGAGACATTGTCTGATGGCTATCCGGAGCTGACGCTCGGTCTCCTGGGTCTGAACGGCAAGCTCATCTGCCTGCACACGGGCCTGACGGACCGCATTTGCCCTTTTGCCGCCGGCGAATATAGGCACCTGAAGACTCAATCCGACATACGAATACGGTGACCACCGGTAAGTATTGAACTTGAAATCATTGGTCATGGCATTCATGCTGTACGAGAAAGACAATGCGATGCTCGGCAGACTGGCATATTCCTGCGCCTTGATACTGGCCGCCAACTGCTGCGCCTGAATGTCAAGTTGACGAAGGGAAGAATTCCCTGACAAGTCCGGCTGCTCCATGCAGACCGACACTTCGAGAAGTTCGTCATCATAATCAAGCAGCGTCCCGTCGACATCTATTTCTTCCGAAAGATCCACTCCCATCACGGCTTTCAACTGCCACAAAGACAGAACCACGGAATTTTCCGCATCAAACACATTAGGAATCGCATTGGCAAGGCTTGTCTTGGCTCTGGCAAGGTCGAGCTCTGAAGCTTTCTGGGCATTGTACTTCCGCTGAGTCTGCTCAAGATTTGCGAGAGCGTTCTCATAGACTGACTTATAGACACCAAACGCCTCTTTGGCAAGAAGACAGGCAAAATAAGCCTGCTTGACCTGTTTCACCATCTCAAGCTTGGAACTGCGTGCCTTTTCAACGGCCAGTTCGACATCCATATCAGAGATTTTCAGGCTTTGCCACAACTGCGCATTGACAAGCGGCATGGAAGCAGAAACTCCTGCCGACCATGTGTTCCAACGTCCTACTTCGAACCCGCCGCCGGCAGCAGTTGAAGAAGATGATGAAGAAGACGAATCGCCCTTGCCTTCACCTTTACCTCCGCCCATACCCGGCATGTCGAAATCCATATACATGACCTGCTTCTTGATCGTGCGCTGATATGCAGCATTCCCGTCAATCTGCGGGAACAGCGAGGCATACGAACCCTTTCTTGCATACCCCGTTCTAAGGACTTCCATATCTGCCACTTTCACGGACGCGTTCTCACTAAGCGCAATCTCAAGCGCCTGCTCAATGGAAATCACTTTCGTAGCCGTCTTGCTGCTGTCCGCTGCCTCCGCCATATCCTGGGCGGTAAGAGAAACGGACATTGCCATGACAGCAAATAAAGTAAACAACATTCTTTTCATAAAAAATTTTATCTGGCGGCAGTATTACAAATACCGAGCCAGATAACAGTAAATAATATTGTTATTAAAATTATTTTAAATTTTGGAATGAGCCACCGGTTTGTCGTCTTTATGTGCATCTTTCCTGCCGTTCCCCGAAGGTCGGACAAGCAAGTCAGGTGACTTTCTGACATAGGACAGCACGAGCATCACTATACCGGCCACAATGAAAGGTATGGAGAGCAGCTGACCCATATCAAGTACCATAGACTCCTCAAATCCTACCTGCGGCTCCTTTATGAATTCTATCAGAAACCGCATACCGAAACATCCGAGAAGGAAGAATCCGAAATAGAACCCTCTGTACACCTTATCAGCCTTAAACCGGTATATCAGCACCATGATAATCCCGAGCACAAGATAAGACAGCGCTTCATACAACTGTGTAGGATGTTTTGGAACCGTTTCCCCCCTCAACTCGAAAATAAAGCCCCATGGCAAAGACGTCTCGTCTCCGTAAATCTCCGAATTGAACAGATTCCCAAGCCTTATCATACATCCCGCGAATGCCACCGTTATGCACAATCTGTCAATAACCCACAAGAAATCAAGGCCTTCCTTCTTTCCATACTTGGCAGAGAACCACCATACGGCAAGCAGCAGCGCTATTGCGCCACCGTGACTCGCAAGCCCTCCTTTCCACGGCATGAATATCTCCAGAAAACCACTCCAGGAGCCAAAATAGTAATCAGGCTGATAAAAAATACAATGACCGAGCCTCGCACCGACTATTGTAGCGACAAGAACGGAGACAAACAGCGGGTCCATCAACCTCGTATCAGCTTTTTCCCTTGTAAAGAACCATTTGAAGAGATACCAGCCTATCACGAATACGGAGGCAAACAGCAACCCGTACCACCGGACTTGAAGTCCTCCGATATGAAACAGCACCGGATCCACGTTCCAATGCACAAAGAGCAGATTCATCATATTCTTCTATACCTTTATCTTTTCAACCTAACGACTATTGACAGCGGCAGCACTTTGCCGAATTTATCCTTCAACGCCAGTTCGCCCGACTGCATCTCATAGCCTGCCTCTCCGAGGCCGAACGCCTGACGAAGCACGGTCTCCCCAAGCAGTGGAGAGAAACCGTTGGAATAGAGATTCAACACAAGAAAACTGCTGACCGGGGACAAAATGGCTCCGACAGATTTCATCATATCGAAAAGACACTCGTCAAGTTTCCATTTTTCACCGTCGGGTCCGTGTCCATAAGCGGGAGGATCCATGATAATGCCATCATACACATTGCCTCGTCGCTGCTCGCGCTTTGCGAATTTCATTGCATCTTCCACAATCCACCGGATACCGTCAAGACCGGACGCTTCCATATTGCCCCGTGCCCAAGTGACCACCTGGCGTACCGAATCAAGATGTGTAACGTCGCCTCCCGCAGCCTTGGCCGCAAGAGAAGCGGCTCCCGTATAGGCAAAAAGGTTCAGCACTTTCGGCGTACGGCCAAGCTTGTTTTTCAATTCCTTGGTATTCCGGAAAATATACTCCCAATTCGGGGCCTGCTCCGGGAACACTCCCACGTGCTTGAAAGATGTAAGTCCCAGCCTCAACGAGAACTTCAACCCGTCAGACGCACCTGGATATTCAATATACCACTGGTCATCTGTTTTTTTCAACCTTTCCCATATTCCGCTATCCTCCTTGCCCGCTTTTCCAAACCCGGCACCGGGACGGAATTTGGTATGGGCGATACGACCCCACTCGCCAAGACTCATACTCTTGTTCCACAGAGCCTTGGGTTCAGGTCTTATGATACAGTAGCCACCGAATCTCTCGAGCTTCTCCCCGTCGCCGGAGTCTATAAGCTCATAATCTTTCCACAACTTTCCCGGATATTCCGTCATAACGATTTTTCCATTAGGGTACAAAGATATTGATAAAATTGCTAAATTTGCACCTTGGAAAACAACAAATACGCTATATTATTATGCAGCAACACATTGACTCTTACGATTTCGCTGGCAAAAAAGCCATTGTTCGTGTGGATTTCAACGTCCCTCTAAATGAGAATTTCGAAATCACTGATGACACCCGTATCCGTGCAGCAATTCCTACGCTCAAGAAGGTTCTTGCAGGCGGCGGCTCCCTTATCATCATGTCTCACCTCGGACGCCCGAAGGGTGTTACAGACAAGTTCTCTCTCAAGCACATCGTGGCACACGTATCAGAGTGCCTCGGCGTACCTGTAAAATTTGCTCCGGACTGCATGAAGGCCCAGGCCGAAGTGGCTGCCCTCAAGCCGGGTGAAGCTCTTCTCCTTGAGAACCTCCGTTTCTACGCAGAAGAAGAGGGTAAACCTCGCGGACTCGCAGAGGATGCAAGCGACGAAGAGAAGAAAGCAGCCAAAGCAGCTGTAAAGGAAAGCCAGAAAGAGTTCGTAAAGACTCTCGCATCCTATGCCGACTGCTACATCAACGACGCTTTCGGTACAGCACACCGCGCTCACGCATCTACCGCTCTTATAGCCAAGTTCTTCCCTGACGACAAGATGTTCGGATATCTTATGGAGGGAGAAATCAAGGCTATCGACAATGTACTGAAGAACGCACAGCGTCCTTTCACCGCAATTATCGGAGGCTCCAAGGTATCTTCCAAGCTTGCCGTTCTTGAGAACCTTCTCGACAAGGTGGACAACCTCATCATCGGTGGTGGTATGGGATACACATTCATCAAGGCACAGGGTGGAAAAATCGGCAAGTCTCTTCACGAAGACGAACTTATGCCGCAGGCTCTTGAAATCCTTGCAAAGGCCAAGGAGAAAGGTGTCAACATCTACCTCTCTACCCAGACTGTCGTTGCCGATGACTTCAGCAACGAAGCCAACACCAAGCTTGTTCCGTCTCACGACATCCCTGAAGGATGGGAAGGAATGGATGCCGGCGCAGAATCTCTTGAGACTTGGAAGAAAGTTATCCTTAGCTCCAAGACTATCCTCTGGAATGGTCCTGTAGGAGTATTTGAAATGCCTGCTTTCGCCAAGGGAACTCTTCAGATAGCAGAAGACCTCGCAGAGGCAACGGCAGCAGGAGCATACACCCTCGTAGGAGGAGGAGACTCAGTAGCGGCTGTCACACAGATGGGTTACGCCAACAAGGTCAGCTACGTTTCCACCGGTGGTGGCGCCATGCTTGAAGCCCTCGAAGGCAAGGATCTCCCTGGTATCGCAGCTATCCGCGAATAATCCGGATTGAATATATCAAAATAAGAGCTCAAAAGCCATACAGACTTTTGAGCTTTTATTTTTAATGCTTTCCGCCGCAGCGGAGCTTCGTCGATGGCAATGCCACGCACACGGATTACTCCCCTACCGCTCCTATCATTTCATTGAAACGTCCGACCATATCGGAAGACATCTTGGCGTCTCCGCCTTTCTTGAGCTCCTCGGCAAGAGCGTAAATGTAATACCCTGCCGTCTCGAACTCATCCTGCCCCCAGTCATAGAAATCAAAATAGAAAGCAGCCGTACGAAGAAGGTCTTCAGAGAAAGAACCGGCAAGCGCCCTTGCCTTGTCCGCCTGGCCAAGCAAATAATAATCTTTCACCATATTGATGACCATGTAGTCGTTGCCCGGGAATCCGACAGGGATGGTTTCCAAAGGATATTGCGCCATCACTTCATTGCACATATCCAGCATTTCCACTGCCCTGTCATTCTGACCGGCCTTCATAAACGCTTCTGCAGCGCATACGAACAGGTTCCTGTAAGACAATACGCCGAGGAATGTATAGTAGTTCTGATAATCAATGAAGTAATTGTCCGCTTTGACGGCATCCCAACGGAACTTGTCCGTCATCAACTCATAAAGCCTGTCCGGCTCCACAAATCCAGCGACTGTACTTGTGGTCTTGTTTTTAATAGGCACCAGCTTATATGAGAATCCCTGATACTCAAGATATTCCTTGATTCCGATATTCAAATCTCCTCCCATGCTCAGCACATTGACAGGCCTGTCCCACTGATAATTGGAAAGCAAATCAAGCATGAAAAGCTCCTGCTTTGTGAGAAAGTCTTTGTCCTTGGACATGTTCAGCACAATGGAATCCGGAATCTGGTCCGCAAACTCAGCGGAAAGAATGCCGCTGCGGAGAACATTCTCTTTATTGACCGGAACGGAAATCCTGCGGGAAGCGATATAGTCCACATTTTTCCCGCTCGTCATAGGAGCTTTCACCTGCGGATGCTTGAACAGAGTCATCACATCCCTGATATCCATCACTTCGTTGCGAATATCAAAAATAGGTATCATCTCATTGGTACCATACAGATACTGCTCCTGACCCACGCCCAACGCAAGCGGCGCGGACTCATTGACCGCCCACTTCATCTGATCTATATGCCAGTCGGTTCCGAGCAGGGACGTATTGGCGATTCTGACATCCGGACGGACATTCTCCACTTCCTGGGCATACCATGTAGGGAAGGTATCATTGTCTCCGTGGGTAATAAGGATTCCGTCAGGACCCACAGATTCAAGATAATTGTATGCCATTTCAACTGCAGTAGTACGGTTTGAACGGTCATGATCATCCCAGTTCTGAGCGCCCATAAGAGCAGGAACTCCAAGACACAGAAGACTGATTACAGATGCCGTCGCAGCCTGAGCCTTACCTTTCAGCAACTTGTCAGCCAAAGAGAAGAGGCAGGCCACGCCAAGTCCTATCCAGACACTGAAGAAATAGAAAGAGCCCGCATAAGCATAATCTCTCTCACGCACCTGATATGGAGGCTGGTTGAGATACAGCACAATGGCAATACCTGTCATGAAGAACATCAGGAAATTAAGCCATGCTCCCCTCTTATCCCTGTCATATTGGAAGAAAAGTCCCAATAGTCCAAGCAGAAGAGGCAGGAAGAAATAGTGATTCTTGCCCTTGTCCTGAGCCAATATGGCCGGAGCGTCGCTTTGATCTCCCAGCCTGAAATTGTCTATGAACTTTATTCCGCTCTCCCAATTGCCATGGAATATATTTCCCGGAGAAGGAGAATAAATCTGATTCTGCCGGCCGACAAAATTCCACATGAAATACCTCCAGTACATCCACCCGAGCTGATAGTCGAAGAAGAAGCGCAGATTGGTTCCCATTGTAGGCTTTTTGTGCGTAGCACCGGCCACTTTGGTCCCCTTCCCGTCCATATAAGACTCGTAGAATTCCTCATACCGTCCGTCCGGACTGGAGGCCCACATCCTCGGGAAAAGCATTTTCCCTTCCGGAAGATACTTGGCCTGCACAGGAGAATCCACTTTCTTGTATTTTCCGCCCAGAGGTGCCCAATACTGCTTGGTTTCCAAATCGTATGGCGCGTCAAAATACTGTCCATACAGAAGAGGTGTGGAGCCGTACTGCTCCCTGGAAAGATACCTTACAAGGGTAAAAGGATTATCCGGCTGATATTCATTGGTAGGAGTCTTTGCGCATGAGCGTATGATATCCACACTGAATACCGAAAAACCTATGACTATCGTGGTAAGACACAGAAGCGCAGTATTGACGGCTGCTTTGCCTTTCTTCAGAGACACGAACAATCCCCAGAAGCACAGCCCGAGGAACAGCACCATGAAGAAAACGGCACCGCTGTTATACGGCAAGCCCAGCACATTCACGAAGAACAGGTCGAAATAGGCCGCTACCTTCGGAAGGTACGGGATTATCACGAAGAAAATCAGCGCCAACAGTGCCACGCCCACCAGGAAAATCTTGCATAGCTCCCAGAAAGAGAACGGTCTATCCTCCCGCTTCCTATAATAGAACATGAACACCAGAGCCGGCACCATAAGGAGATTGAGCAGATGCACACCTATGCTCAATCCAAGAATGAAAGCGATGAAGACAATCCACTTGTCGGCATGAGGCCTGTCCGCCCTGTCGTACCATACAGTCATACACCAGAACACGACTGCAGTGAAAAGTGAAGACATTGCATACACTTCCGCCTCCACGGCTGAAAACCAGAACGTATCGGAGAAGCAATATGCAAGAGCGCCTACCAATCCCGAGCCCATTATGGATATGGCCTGCGCTACCGTGTAAGTACCGTCAGGAGAAGGCCTGAAGAGCCTTTTGGCAAACCATACTATGGTCAGGTACAGGAAAAAGATGGTGAGAGCAGAGCACAACGCACTCATCGCATTAATCAGAACCGCAGCATGCATGTTGTCTCCGAACAATGTGAAGAAGCGCGCAAAAAGCTGGAACATAGGGTTTCCCGGCGGATGCCCGACTTCCAGTTTATATGATGAGGCTATAAACTCTCCACAGTCCCAGAAAGACGCAGAGGCTTCAATAGTAAGCAGATAGGTCACGGCAGATACCACAAAGGCAAACACCGCACACAGCCTGTGATAGAGCGTGAATTTCTTATTGTCCATATTATACTCTTTCGTAAGTGACAAAACACAAAGATACATCCAAATTCCGTATCTTTGCAAAAATTATATTTTTAGTTGAAAACGCATACAAGAATTGTGCGCGAATAAAGAGGTTGTTGACATGGACTGGAAGAAAAGACTTGGGGTGGTATATTCCACAAACCCTGATTTCAAATATCAGACAGAAGAGACGCAGGAAGAGACAACGCTCCCTCCTTCCCAGCAGAGGCTTATAGTACGGATAGACCGCCGAGGGCGCGCCGGCAAGCAGGTGACGCTGATCGAAGGTTTCAAAGGAAGCGGCGACGATCTTGCGGCGCTTGCCAAGACACTGAAGGTGAAATGCGGCGTAGGAGGCACTGCCAAAGATGGAGAAATCACCATTCAAGGAGACCTTCGAGATAAAGTCACAGCCTTGCTCACATCCATGGGGTACGGTGCTAAAAGAGGAAACTGATGATTCCACCGGCAATGACAGAGTGGGGAGACATCCTCACCAACAAGATACTGACAACGGTATCCGTCATACTGTTTCTCCTATATCTCGGGGATTTGTTCAAACTGATGCCATCCATGATGTACAGCATCGGACGGCCTCGCGGAGTGGCCTCTTTCGAACACAATGTCAGCATGGCTCGCATCCGCAACCGCATAGCGGCAGTATGCATACTGCCGTTCTGCCTGATTGCATACCGTTTCTCTCTATACGAGCCGTCATTTCTCGAAAACATCCCGCCGCAGTGGACTTCAGTCGCCCTGGTGGGAGTCCTCACCGCATATCTTTCATTCCGCCAGATTCTGCATGTGTGCATATCCCCCAAATTGCTGAGCAGGGACAACGCCCAGGCAGCGAGAAGAAATCTTTATTCATTCTTTATCCTGCTCTGCTTCCTGATGATTCTCTCTTCCGGTGCAATGATTTTTTTCAATGCGGATGAATCAACCTCCAAAATCGTATTCTACTCGGAGACAGCATTGTTTTTTCTCTGTGCAATAATAAGAACCATGCAGTTTTTGAAAAGCGTTTGCTCCAATTTGCGCACTTTTTTGTATCTTTGCACCCTTGAAATTGTGCCGGCCTCTATTTTAGTGCTGAGCGCGTTGATGTAACAGTAGAAGATTAAAATGAAGATTCTAATATCACAGCAGACTCCGACCAATCTCGCCTCCTACGAGGCACTTCAAAACAATCATGGAGCAGAGGTGGATTTCAATCCGTTCTTTATAATGGAGCCTCTTTCTGCCAAGGAATTCAGAGCAGAAAAAATCAATCTTCCGGACTATACAGCAGTAGTATTTTCCTCAAGACTCGCAATAGACGCATATTTCAAACTCAGCGAAGAAATGCGGTTCAAGGTACCTGAGACAATGAAGTATTTCTGTTCTACAGAAGCTGTTGCAATGTACCTACAGAAACACATCGTGTACCGTAAGCGCAAAATATTCTATGGTACCGGAACACCGGAGTCCATCGTCGGACTCATAAGCCAGAAGCACAAAGGCGAGAAGTTCCTCATAACCTCGGCGCAAGGCGCCAATGTCGCTCCGCTCACGTCGCTCTTCGACAAAGCACAACTTGACTATTCCACATGCACCTTGGTAAAGGGTGTATCCCAGGACCTCCACGGCATCGATCTTCACACATACGACATCGTGGTGCTCTACAACCCGTCGGACGTCGTCTCCCTCAAAGAGAATTTCCCTGATTTCAAACAGGAGAATATAAAGTTCGTTTCTTTCGGCAAATCCGTAGTCAAGGCTATGGAAGACGCCGGTATAGATATAGCATTCAAAGCCCCGACCCCGGAAGCACCTTCTGTAGGAAGGGCCATCGAATTATACCTCAGCAACTCCCGCTAATATGTCCGAACCCGCCAACACATTCTCCAAAGAGGAGAGGCTGTGTGGGAAGGCATCAGTTTCCGCACTCATAAGCGATGGGCGCTGGGGAACTACCGCTCATTTCAGGTATTGCTGGAGAAAAAGCCGGGAAGACGGACTTAACCGCATCATTGCATCAGTTCCCAAAAAGTATTTTAAACGCGCCGTCAAAAGGAACCTTTTGAAGAGACGCATCCGAGAGGCGTACCGCACACACAAGGCAGCCCCAATGGGAATTGACGTCATGTTCTCATATTGGGGCAAGGAGATTGCCGATTTCAATGTCATTTGTGCCGAGATAGAAAGCATTCTGGCTCGCATAAGCAAAACCACCCAGCAGCCATGAAAAGCAAAGGAAAGACATTGAAAGTCATAAAGCAGATAGTTTCCGCACCGTTTATCCTCCTTATCAGATTTTACCAAATCTGCATCTCCCCACTCAAGCCACCGACCTGCCGTTTTACTCCAACATGCTCTCAGTACACCCTGGAGGCATTTCGCAAATATGGACCGATAAAAGGATTCTGGCTGGGGTTCAAACGCATCCTTCGCTGTCACCCATGGGGCGGTAGCGGATATGATCCGGTTCCATAGCTTATATGGCTCCTACCAGCAATGTCCACACAAGAAACCTCAACGCCTTGCCGACAAGCAAAAGCAGTATGGTAGGCACCGGCCTTGTGCGATAGAAGCCCAGGGCTATCACCAGGACATCTCCTACAAATGGAACCCAGGCAATCAACGCAAGCCAAACACCATATTTGTCCACCTTCTCTTTCTGTTTCTGAAGGGTCTCGCGTTTGACCTTAAACCATTTCTCAAGCCACTCCCATCTGCCCAGACGTCCCATGTAATAGGTAATGACGCTGCCAAGCCAATTGCCCGCCGTAGCGACGACAAAGCACTCAAGTGGCCGCTTCATGACAGATAGGACCGCAATATACAATGCGTCCGAACTGAAAGGGACTACTGTAGCAGCCAGCAGATTGCCAAGGAACAACCCAAGCAGACCCCAATTCTCAAGTCCGAACATTAAGAATCAAGTTTCAGAACAGCCATAAATGCGCTCTGCGGCACCTGAACCGTGCCTATCTGACGCATGCGCTTCTTTCCTTCCTTCTGCTTCTCGAGGAGTTTGCGCTTTCGTGAAACATCACCGCCATAGCACTTTGCAGTCACATCCTTACGCACCTGCTTGACTGTTTCACGCGCGATAATCTTCCCTCCGATTGCAGCCTGAATAGGAATATCGAACTGCTGCCTCGGTATAAGGTCTTTAAGTTTTACGCACATTTTGCGTCCGAAATCATAGGCATTATCCTCATGGATAAGCGTTGAAAGCGCATCGGCCGGCTCTCCGTTGAGAAGAATATCCAGCTTCACCAGCCGGGCCGGGCGGAAGTCTATGACATGATAGTCAAAGGAGGCATAGCCCTTGGAAATGGTTTTGAGCTTATCGTAAAAGTCAAAGACTATCTCGGACAAAGGCATGTCATACGTGAGTTCCACTCGATCCGCAGTGATATAGTGCTGTCCGATGAGAGTTCCGCGCCTGTCAAGACAGAGCTTCATTATCGGGCCGAAAAACTCGGACTTGGAAATTATCTGGGCACGGATATAAGGCTCCTCAATATGGTCTATCATGGTTGAAGGCGGAAGACCAGAAGGATTATGCACGTCCATCACCTCGCCCTGCGTGGTGTAAACCTTATAAGACACGTTCGGAACCGTTGTCACCACATCCATATCAAATTCGCGGAAGAGTCTTTCCTGCACGATTTCAAGATGCAGCAAACCGAGAAAACCGCATCGGAATCCGGACCCCAACGCCAAAGAACTCTCCGGCTCGTAAACGAACGAAGCGTCATTGAGCTGGAATTTCTCGAGCACGGTACGGAGCTCCTCGAATTTGTCCGCCTGCACAGGATACATACCGGCGAACACCATAGGCTTGACCTCCTCAAAGCCGGAAATGGCCTCACTGCAAGGATTGGCCACATGAGTAATGGTATCACCCACCTTCACCTCGGCAGCACTCTTGATGCCGGTAATGACATATCCAACATCCCCGCAACCAATCTCATCCGTAGGAATGAGCTTCATCTTGAGATGTCCGACCTCTTCCACCTCGTATTCCATTCCGGTAGCAAAGAACTTCACCTTGTCGCCCTTGCGCACAGAGCCGTTCTTGATTTTGAAATATGCTATCACCCCGCGGAAAGAATTGAACACCGAGTCAAAAATCAACGCCTGAAGCGGCCCCTCCGGATCACCCTTTGGTGCAGGAATTTTCTCTACGATGGCATCGAGAATAGGAGCAACGCCTTCCCCGGTGCGGGCTGAGACCTTGAACACATCCTCCGGGTCGCATCCGATAAGCTCACATATCTCATCGGTAACCACTTCCACCTGAGCGGACTCCATATCGATTTTATTGAGCACAGGAATGATTTCAAGCCCGTGGTCAATAGCCATATAGAGATTGGAAATCGTCTGCGCCTGCACGCCCTGGGACGCATCTACAACAAGCAATGCTCCCTCACATGAAGCTATGGAACGAGATACTTCGTACGAGAAATCCACATGCCCCGGAGTATCGATAAGGTTGAGCTTGTAATTCTCTCCCTTATACTTGTGTATCATCTGAATGGCATGGCTCTTTATCGTGATGCCCTTCTCCTTCTCCAGGTCCATATCATCCAGCACCTGATTGGACATATCTCTGGAACCAAGGGTGCGTGTGGACTCTATGAGCCTGTCGGCAAGAGTGCTCTTGCCGTGGTCGATGTGCGCTATGATGCAAAAATTGCGAATACTTCTCATTTCCATAATCATTCGCAAATATAACGCATTTTTTTGCTATATTTGCACACTATGTCAGTACATAAATTATAACCAAACATATATGGCAACAATAGAAGATCTCAAAAAGATTTCCTCACAGGTCCGCAGGGACATCGTCAGGATGGTTACTATGGCCAAATCCGGACACCCGGGTGGATCTTTGGGCATCACAGATGTGATGACAACGCTTTATTTCAATGAAATGAAGCATGATCCGGCCACATGGACCCGCAGTGGAAAAGGACAGGATGTTTTCATTATTTCCGCCGGACATCTCGCCCCTGTGTATTATTCAGTACTCGCACGCTCAGGTTATTTCCCTGTAAGCGAGCTTGGAACACTCCGTAAATTCGGCAGCCGCCTTCAGGGACATCCATGCGTAACGGACGGACTCCCTGGCGTATTCAAGCCTTCAGGCTCTCTCGGACAGGGCCTTTCAGTGGCAGCGGGCATCGCCCTCGGCAAAAAGCTCGATGGAGACGAGAACCGCGTTTACTGCCTCTGCGGTGACGGTGAAAGCGAGGAAGGACAGATCTGGGAAGCCGGAATGTGGGCTGTTCACCACAAGGTAGACAACCTCATTGCATTTACCGACTGGAACGGACAGCAGATTGACGGTCCTACCACCACCATTACCGGTATTGAAGACCTCAGCGAAAAGTGGGGTGCATTCGGATGGGATGTCATCATCGCAGACGGACACGACTACGAGAGCATTCTCAATGCATTTACCATGGCACACAAAGCCAACGGCAAGCCAAAAATGATTCTCTTCAAGACTGAAATGGGTCACGGAGTAGACTTTATGGCAGGCACACACGAGTGGCACGGCAAGGCTCCGTCAGCAGAGCAGTGCGAGGCCGCTATGAAGCAGTTACCTGAAACTTTAGGAGATTTTTAGTATGAAGAAATATATTGACACAGGCAAAGTCGATACCCGCAGCGGTTTCGGTGAAGGTCTTGCCATCGCAGGACGCGAAGACGAGAGAGTGCTTGCCCTTACGGCAGACCTCAAAGGCTCTCTCAAGATGGGAGCTTTCGCAAAGGCATTCCCTGAAAGATTCATCCAGTGCGGTATCGCAGAATCCAACATGGTCGGCGTAGCGGCAGGACTTGCCATTACCGGAAAGGTTCCTTTCATCGGTTCTTTCGCCGAGTTCGTTACCGGTCGTGTATATGACCAGCTTCGTCAGGAAGTGGCATACGGCCACACCAATGTGAAAATAGCTTCTTCACACGCAGGTATCACCCTCGGAGAAGACGGCGCCACACACCAGACAATGGAAGATGTCGCTCTTATGCGCGCCCTCCCTGGAATGGTAGTCATCGTTCCTTGCGATTACAACCAGACCAAGAACGCAACTATCGCAGCTGCAAAATATGTAGGCCCTGTCTATCTTCGCTTCGGTCGTCCTTCCGTACCTAATTTCACTCCGGCAGACGAGCCGTTCGAAATCGGAAAGATTTACAACCTCAACGAAGGAAAGGATGTAACCATCATCACCAACGGACACCTTGTATGGCCGGCTCTTGAGGCTGCAGAAGCCCTTGAGGCAGAAGGCATCAGCGCAGAGGTCCTCAATGTGGCCACAGTGAAGCCTCTTGACGAAAAGGCTCTCCTCGAGTCTATCGGCAAGACAGGATGCGCAGTTGTCGCAGAAGAGCACAATATGACCGGTGGCCTCGGAGAGGCTGTTGCCGGTGTACTCGCAGCCAACCTTCCTGCTCCGCTGGAGTTCGTCAACGGTAAGGACCGTTTCGGTCAGTCAGGTACTCCTGCAGAACTTCTCAAGGCATACGGACTTGACGCTCCACATATCGTGGAGGCTGCCAAGAAAGTTATTGCCCGCAAGAAATAATTTCTTGATATACCGAAAAAGAGCGACCAAACGGCCGCTCTTTTCGTTTTATGAACAATCAATTACTCCTTAAAGCCGGCGACATCCGCCATACTCGTAGGAATAATCTCGTAAAGATCGTCGAATATCTCCATAACACCTGACAGATTCGCTGTCTTATGAGCTATCTTCTCATCTTTATAGACAGCATACTTGGTAACATAAGAAGCTACAATACCTCCTTTCGCTCCAGTAAACTTGGTCGTAGTGCTCTTTCCATCCACGCACCATGTGGTGGCAGTGTCAGGAGCGGTGAGGTCCTTGACCGTAACATACTGTCCGAGATAATCGGCACACTGCGAGTCATCAATCACCGGCACAACAATGTCCGCTTTCTCGTCAGTCTTATAGATTGTAGCCTTCCTAATCTGAGGCAAACCTTTATTAAGGTCGTATGTGGCACGCTGAAGTCCTATGATAACCTTCGTTCCGACAGGAAGAGTCTTCTCGGTAAAGTTTTCATCCTTAACGATAATACCTGAATGCGCTTCTCCCGTATTGTCCACAACGGATATCACCTGGTAGAGTGCGCCTCCCTCATTGTTCGCAGCCACATATCCCACGACAGCCACAAGATCCTTCAATGATGCCCCGGACTGCATACCGGCAAGCTTGGCATTAAGTTCTTTCACACTTATGGCCTGATCCTCAGAAGGTCTTTCTTCTTTCTCGCTGAACTCAATGGAAGTCGCCATAGTGTTGGCATATTTGGTGTCATTGCCGGACACGGCCACCAAGTAACCTGTCACAATCACAGAAGAGCCGACATACTTGTCGATATTAAGTTCATTTACAGGATAGGAAATAGTAGCAATCGTCTCTGTACCTTCGATAGTCACATTATAATGAGGCTGATAAATCTCATCCTTATAATAAGAAAGTACGCCTGTATACTTAACATACTTTATGGATGGAGAGTTGGCATAAGCATCGAAGTCAGCAGCTTTAAACTCCACCGGAGTCGGATATGTAACAGTCCCTTCAGACACTTTCTCTATCTCAGAACTCTCACCGAACTGCTTCATGCCACCATAAACGGTGGTAGCACCCTCCACTATGGCATTATACCCGACATCCATTCCGTGTTTCTTCTTGAATACCAGGATAGTTCCTGTACCGTCATTCACGAGAAATCCTTTAGTATGGATACCTACTATCTGACCCTGAATCTTATAAATTTCATCAGTAGGAGAGTTCAGCACATCTGCAATGCTTGACATCGGTACCTCCTCGGAACCGCCGAAGACAATTTCCTGACCACCATCTCCCGGCACAAGAAGAACATCGTCAATACGATTCACGCTGCTCATCTTAGCCACGAATTTGATATATAGTTTACTTGTACCTTCAGGAAGGGTAAAGTCCGCGCCGGCGAGTCTCCAGTCACCCGGCACATCCTCCACATCTCCAAATCCGTAATCAAGAGCCTGAGACCAGGTCTGTCCATCAGCGGAAAGACGAACCTCGAAATCAGACTTAACAAAAGTATTGGTGGCGCCCTGTGCGTAACGCTGCGCACCAAAACTCAGATGCAACTTTGTACCAGGAAGCGAAATGTTCTCTATAATAAAGTAGTTTGGAGCAGTACTGAAGAAGATATTGTTCTTTCCTGATCCGTCATAAAGTGAGAGCGAGCCCTTGGAAGACTGGTTGGTACGGAGACTCATCTTCTGGAAACTGTATGTAACGGCATCTGATCCGGAACCCTTATGACCATTCCAGCCGTCAAACTCATCAAGGTATGGCCATGAACCGCCGTCCGAGCCGAATGTCTGAGAAGAGAGTTCCTTATCGAATGTATTGTAATAAATAGCTCCTTCCGGAACATCCTCCCCGGCCACGCCATTGTCTTTTACATCCACAGGAACCGTATACATGAAAGTCTTATAGGAACCGAACAACCATCCGGTAATAGTAAGGCTATGACCCTTGTAATTGGTACGGAAGTCCTCTGACATATAGTCAAGACTACCTACTACATCAGTACCATCAATCTCAAAATTGGTATAATTGCCTGAGATAAGCACCGTTCCGGTATAGGTGACGTACTTTATCGAAGGATTCTTCATATATGCAGCAATCTCTTCCGCACCAAAAGCCTCAGCCTCCGGAAATACCACATCAATATGCTCACCTGTCTTCTCAAGCTCACATCCCATGCCGAATTGGACAAGACCATTTCTTGCACTTGTCTCTCCCTTTACATTTACAACATCACCAATCTTAAGCCCATGCTCTTCACCCTTAAAGGCATAGATGCGATCTTCACCATCCTGCTGAAGAATCACACCCTTCTCATTAACTCCAGCCACGACGGCCTTCAGCTCAAAAGTCTCACCAACCTTGCTATCCAGAACAGAAGCAATAGTGGTGGTTCCCCAATCAACTCCCGGGTTCGGCTCCGGCTCCGGAGTCTGTTTGGTGCAGGAGAAGCACATAGCCCCTACAAGTGCGGCAATAGCCGCTTTAAAAAAAAGATTTGAATTTTTAAGAAAAAACATGATTATAACATTTGTATAAAGTTCGGAAATGATTTCCCTACACAAGCCTCATCGTCAATGTGTATCGGAGAATCCGCACCAAGCGATGCCACTTTAAGAGCCATCACCATACGGTGGTCGTGATGTGAAGTATATTCCCCTCCTTTGAGCAGCCTGCCGCCAAGTATTCGGGAAGAAAGGCTCTGTCCGCAGATGAACATATCGTCCCCCTCAAGCCTCGCTTCAACCCCCATCCGGGTCAGCATCTCAATGATGGAAGCCGCACGATCCGATTCTTTGGAATGAAGCCGTCCCGCCCCGCTTATCCGGCTCTCCCCGGCGCAGAACGCCGCAAGCACCGCAACAATAGGGAAAAGGTCCGGAGCATTGTTCAAATCCTGCTCAAAAGCTTCCAGTGGGGCTTTTCTGACGCACAGTTCACCATCTTCCACCTGAGACACAACCGCTCCTGCCTCCACAAGCACATCAAGAATCGTAATGTCCGCCTGAAGCGATTTGGCATCCAGGCCTTCTATGCTTACGGAGCCGAAGATAGCACCGGCGACAAGAAAATTGGCCGCTGCACTCCAGTCTCCCTCTATCGGGAAATTGGCCGCCTTATAGCGCTGGTTCCCCTTTATCTTAAACTCAATGGCACTGCATGCCGACCAATCGTTGTTTTCCAACAGGGCGGCATCTCCCTCCATTTCGCTTCTTGTAAACACACCGAAATGCTTCAGAACGTCCAGTGTGACATACATATACGGAATACTCTTCGGTTCGTTGACCACCAGTTTGGAATCTTTGTCACATAGAGGAAGAGCCATTAAAAGTCCGGAAACAAGCTGCGAACCCCCATTGCCGGGGACACTTGCAGTCCCGGGTATCAGCCTGCCTTTTACTTCTGCCGGGATGAACACTTCCTTTTCCTGTCCTTTTTCGCCGGACACCAGCACCCCGAACGATGCCATTATATCCGATGCCGACTTCAGCGGGCGCGAGAGCAAAGTACCTGTGCCCTCAATGGTGAAATTCCGGCCATTTATAGCGGACAGCACGGGGAGACAGAGCCTGGTTAGAAGACCTGATTCGCCTGTATTTATACTATCCAGACCAAGATCGCGACTTCCGGCCGCAATACCGGTAATAACAAGAGCATTTCCCTTACGCTCAACCGTGGCCCCAAGAGCAGTCACAAGGTCAATGGCAGATTCCGAATCTCCGCAACCGCTATAATTCTCCAACACAGACACCCCGTCAGCAAGAGCGGCGGCAAGGATAGCCCGCTGTGCAAAACTCTTTGATGCAGGCATCACCAAAGAATCCCGGAAGTACGGCTTTCTGTCACTATAAACCGCCTTCCGCATAGCTGCCTGAGACAGTTGCCCCGGAGCCGTGGCATCCTCCTCACAAAGAGCAGCATAGCTGAAAGGAGCACCCCGCTTCAGGCATTCCACGCGGGTGGACGCACCCTTCTCGCCCATTCCAAAGGCAATCAGACGACCTTCAAGAGATGGTATATCCTCCAGTACGATAGAATAAAGAGCCTCAATTCTGGCAGCATCTTCCGCATTCAGACAAGTCGGTACAATCTTGGCGATATCGGCACCATACCTGAAACAACGGGCCAATGCCATCTGCAGCACCTCATCGGTGGGGGTTTCCTCATAATTATGGTATGACCGGATAATCTCGGTGCCGTTGTCCCGACAGAGATGCTGGAAATTTTTGCTCATTTGGGCTGGTGCCTCTATCTCCAGATCCGCAAACCTCGCACCCGACTCGATTGCGATGCGGAGTTTCTTTTCCGAAGCCTTGGCCGAGCCGCACACGTCGATTCGGCAAGTGGCTACAAGCGGAATATCGCTATTGGCAAATATATCTTCTATCTCTTCGTCAGAAAGCGGGCATAGGTCAAGCCTGATTTCCGCCATTTCCGTCTCGGGAGAAGAGAGAATATCAAGAATCTCTTCGTATCCCTTATTCTGAATACTTGTGCAAATCATCTAAATCTTCAACTATTACATTCCCGATAGACTTTATCAGGACGAAATGTATTTTCCCGTTCTCGGCCTTTTTGTCCTTCCACAGAGCCTTCTCAAGTGCATCTTCCGGGCATGGGAGCTCTGTCGGGAGATGACATGCCCTGAAATCAGCCTCAAGCCTTGTCACGAGGGCTTTATCTGCTATTCCTATATTCGCTGAAATCCGGGCCGCCTTAATCATGCCTGCAGCAACGGCCTCTCCGTGCGTCATGGGGTTTGAGGTCTGGATAGAATGCTGGTACCATTCTATAGCATGGGCATACGTATGTCCCAGATTAAGCAGACGGCGCAGCCCTTTTTCGTAAGGGTCCTGCTCCACTATTCTACGCTTCACGTCCGCGGCCGCTTCTATGAGCGGAGAAAGAGCATCAAGGGAGGGTCTGTCTGCGGAAAGTACGGAAACCGCCTTTTCATAATTGCCATTCCGGTTGTCAATAATGAAGGACTTGAGCATCTCTGCCGCCCCTGAACGCAACTCCCTGTCAGGAAGAGTCTCAAGAGACTCGGGCAAAATCCTTGTCTGCGCCGGAGAGTTTATCACCCCAAGAATATTCTTGTACGCATCCAGATTAACCCCTGTCTTGCCGCCAATTCCGGCATCCACCTGACTGAGGAGCGTCGTAGGATAATTGACATAACTTACACCCCGCTTATATATGCTGGCTGCAAATCCCACCATGTCGGTAGTAACTCCTCCGCCCACCGCATATATGACAGCATCCCTGTCCGCCCCTTGCTCAAGCAGCCACCGGCAAATAAGCACAATGCTATCCATGCTCTTATGAATTTCATCTGCAACGATGGCCAAAGAAGGTCGTCCCTTTGCTATTTTGAGGGCAAGGGACTCAACATTGCGGTCATATACGACAAATACGTTTTTTTCCATATTTCAAGACGAAGATAGTGCAAAAATTTGATATATCCCGATTTTTCCATACCTTTGCATTCCATTGTCCGCTTGCCCGAGTGGCGGAATTGGTAGACGCGATGGACTCAAAATCCATTATCCCTTAAAGATGTGCCGGTTCGAGTCCGGCCCCGGGCACAAAAATTGGGTGGCCTTCAGTCTTACGACATGAAAGCCACCCAATTAAGTAGAATTCCGTTCCTTATTCCGGACAGGTGAATACCTTGGTAAAGATCTTGGTGGACTTGTCACCATCAATACCGAAGGCATACGCCACATAACGTTCTCCGGCATGAAGAGACTCGGTAGTCATCTTTGCAGGACCCATGGTCATCTTATACTGAATCGAAGAACTGTAACGGTACATCATCTCAGCATAGAACGCGTCTTCCGTCTCAAACTGCGAATAGTCTTCGTACGTAATGAGATCATAGAAATAAGCCTCCATCTTGGATGGTTTGTATTCAATCTCCACGGCGCCGTTCTTTGACGTGACTTCAAAGTCAATGGTCATATCAGAAGGCTTTCCGAGTTCTGTGGTAGTGACGAAACTCTGCGAAACCGGAGTAACACGATAGCCGTTATCATCAATACCGAACGCGCATACTATCTGCTTGGTAGAGGAATCCAGCGCATAAGCAGCCTGGAGCTGATAGGAAGAAAGCAACTGAGCACCGGTATGCACCATGGTATCTCCATTCCACCAGCCGTCATCGAGCATCTCATTGAATGTATCTATGACCACTTCCGTCATCTCGTCCACACTGTTATATTTTTCCGCGGTCTCCGCCGGCAGAGTGTATGCCACCCACTTCACATTCGAAGAAGGGGTAATCTGTGCGGCAAAAGTGGTTGCACGGACATCCTGGAAGGAGAACGAGAAATCACAGTCCTGCTTCTTGACAGTCTTGGCGGTAAACTCGTATGACATAGCCTCGGTGGTAGCAGCACCGCTGATATCTGCACCAAAAGCATAAGCGACATACTGCTCGCCATCCACAAGGTTGGAATAGTTCATATAACGGTTGTGGTAACCGACATAGTCACGCCATGTTCCACCCTGAGTGGCCATAATTTCCTTGAGGTTCTCAATTATAGCCTTGGCCTTGTCTCCCTCTATGGCATCATACTCCGCTTTCGGGCAGACGCCCCAAATGTATGACACCTGCAAGTCGCTCGGATAGACGTTGATACGACCAAAGTCAATTCCCGGACGGTACTTGAATGTGAAGGTACATTGCTGAGGCTCCGGTGCGGTGGTCTTGAATTCCACATGGAAGACATGAGGCGATGTCACGGACTCATCCGCATTGAGACCATAAGCATAGAACACATAGTCATGCTCCGGTCTCGTGAGCTGTATCTCATAGTCAAGCATCGCTCCCTTGCGGAGGAACTTGGTCCACGACGGATTGTTCGGATCTTTCTCGCCGTCATCCTCGAACGAGTCTCCCCATGACTTGAAATATTCCAGATCACTTGCAATCAGGTCTTCATCGCTCTTATATTCATCAAAGTCAGACTTATCGGCAGCCATTCCTATATAAGTGGCCTCCAGGTCAGACGGGATACAGTCCAGAGTAACTGTTCTGGAAGTAATCTTCTTGATGGTAATCTCAAATGTCAGAGTCTTGGGCGCAACGGCCTTGGCAGACTGAAGCACATCTATCTTGACATTCGCAGCGCCTTCATAAGAAAGAAGAACCTCTGTAGTCCTTGCCAATTCAGACTCATTGCAAGCAGCTTTGAGCTTGACCGCGCCTGGCTCTACAGCCACCACATTAAGCCAGTCTGCCTTGGTAAACGCTTCAAGGGAAACTCCCTCTGCCGGGTTCTTGATTTCATACTCTACCGAAAACTCCTGTTCTTCATCAGAAATTTTGACCGAAGTCTGAACTTCAATCTGAGGAGCTTTCTTTTCTTCCTGCTCCGGCTTTGTACAAGCAAAACCTATTACCAGCAATGACGCCAGTGCGGAGGAAGCAAAAATCTTTCTAAGGTTAATCATCTCGTCAATTACTTCGCGTATTCCTGTTTAACAGTAATTGAGGCCTGATATGCGTCCGCATAACTGAAATTGATGGAGCCCTGCCTATAGTTTGTCCAAGACCAAGAACTCTTCACATCCTCATTTTTAGGGACGTCGAAAGAAATAAGCTTTTTCTCCGTATCGACAGTAAGATTCTGTACGAACTCAGCACCCCATCCGAGAGAATATGTAATTTCTTCTCCTTCCTTAGGATTCTCAATGCTGTAGCTGAGCGTATATGACCCGCCCTCTACAGGCACGATGTCAGTGAATTCATCGATTTTGATTTCTGAACGGGTTGCCACCTCGAAAGGAACGCGAACAACCTTAGGAGAAGTCATATTGCCCTCCAAATCAAGGCCAAATGCAATAAAATAATACTTTTTAATATGGTCAGAGAGACTGTTGTCCGTAATTTCAACGGTTCCTTTCCATACATCACCTTCCCAGTATCCTCCCCATTCGTCTTCAACCCATTTCTTCTCATCGATAGTGCCTGGAACATCATTCCAGTCTTTGGCGGTAAACCTCTCGACATAAGAATTCACTATTTCCTCATCGGTCATTTCATCAGCACGCTCCTGGTTCATGGTGTCGGCCACATATGTATAGTTAGGATCAGAAGGTACTACCTCAAACACAACCTTATTGGCCCAGAGAGTCTTGACGTTGAATGTGAAAGTGAGGGCGGAAGCCTGCGACACGGTAACGGCAACAGGCTCGGAATTACCGCAAGTAAGGACTATGTCAGCAGTACGGACTTCCTCAACCGGGTTTGCGGCAACTACGAAAGTCACTGCCTGTGCGTCGGACTTAATGTCAGAAATCCACTCAGCATCGGTAACAGCCTCAGCCACAGCGCCTTCTTCCGCATTAGCAACTGAATACTTGATAGTTCCCTGACCTCCACCAAGAGGGAAAGAAACTACAGACTCGGGATCAACCGTTACAACGGCAACAGGGGCTTCCTTCTTGCACCCTGCAAGGCAGGCGACAGCTACTATAACTGCACCTACAAATAAAGATTTACGCATTTTCTATAAAATAATATACCTTAACTAACAAATCTCGTATAAAGATAAATAAATTATTTCAAAAACAAACGCAACTGTCAGATTATTTTAACTCAGCATTCTCGAACCAGCGGTCCGGAGGGGACATCAGGAAAGGAATACAAAAAGGGTCCGACCACAACTGGTCAGACCCTTTAAATAATCTTCGAGAATACTACTCTGCAACCGGAGCCTCAGCAGGAGTCTCTGCTGGAGCTGCTGTTTCTGCAGCAGGAGCAGCTTCTGACTTCTTGGCACGGCTACGACGGGTGGTCTTCTTGGCTGCCTTCTCGGTAGAAGCAAGAGCCGCTTCGTTGAAGTCAACGAACTCGATAAGAGCCATCTCGGCAGCATCTCCCTGACGGAAGCCTACATGGAGAATACGTGTGTATCCACCTGGACGCTCAGCAATCTTAGGGGCGATGGTACGGAAAAGCTCGGTAACAGCTTCTTTGTTCTTGAGGTAACTGAAGACTACACGACGATTGTGTGTCGTATCATCTTTAGACTTGGTAACGAGTGGCTCCACATAGCTTCTAAGCGCTTTGGCCTTTGCCACTGTAGTGGTGATTCTCTTATGAAGGATAAGAGAAGTGGCCATATTGGAAAGAAGAGCCTTGCGATGACCGCTCTTACGTCCAAGATGATTGATAGCTTTATTGTGTCTCATCTTTATACGTTCTTTTTAACAACAGTGATATTATACTTTGAAACATCCATTCCGAACGACAACTTCATCTTGTCCACCAGAACCTCAATCTCGTTGAGGGACTTGCGGCCGAAGTTGCGGAACTTCATCAACTCTGCACGTGAGTAAACGACCAGGTCAGCGAAGGTGTCAATGTCAGCGGCCTTGAGGCAGTTGAAGGCACGTACGGAAAGACCCATGTCAGAAAGCTTCGTGAGAAGGAGATGACGTGTACGGAGTGACTCCTCGTCAAGTTCTTTGGTCTCCGGCTCAAGAGCATCCTCAACAGACATCTTCTTGTCGTCCGTAAACAACCTGAAGTGGTAAATAAGGATGTTTGCAGCCTCATGGAGGGCAGAACTCGGGCTGATGGAGCCGTCTGTTTCAATTTCAAGGGTAAGCTTGTCGTAATCGGTTCTCTGCTCTACACGATAGTTCTCCACAGACCAATTGACCTTGCGAATCGGAGTATAGATTGCATCGACCGGAATGGTTCCGATAGGAGTATTCTCGTCCCTGAGTTCCTCTGAAGGCACGAAACCGCGTCCCTTTGTAATGGTGATGGCGATTTCGAGTTTCACTGAAGGCTCAAGTGTGCAGATATGCTGATCAGGATTCAACACCATAAAAGAAGACAATCCTTTGGAGATATCTTCTGCCGTAAACTCCTGCTTGCCGCTGATGACGATATTTGCTGTCTCAGTATCTACAGATTCCACCATGCGACGGAAACGTACTTCCTTGAGATTAAGGATAATATCCTGCATCCCCTCTATTACGCCCGGAATGGTAGCGAACTCCTGATCAACTCCGGAGATCTTTATCTGACTGATAGCAAAACCTTCCAAAGAAGCAAGCAAGATGCGACGAAGAGCATTACCGATAGTCTGACCGTATCCCGGTTCAAGAGGACGGAATTCAAAGCGGCCGTAAGAATCGGTGCTTTCGAGCATAATGACCTTGTCAGGTTTTTGAAATGCTAAGATTGCCATATTATTCTGGTGTTAAATTTTACTTAGAGTAGAGGTCGACGATAAGCTGCTCGTTGATGCTCTCCGGAATTTCAGTTCTGGTAGGAACATTGAGGAACTTTCCTGCGAGAGTTTTGGTATCGAAATCTATCCAAGAGTACTTTGTAACTGACGCTACGCTGTTCTGGATAACTTCGAGGCTCTTGGATCTCTCCCTTACTGCGATAGTGTCACCAGCCTTAACCTGTGTAGAAGGAATGCTGCACACAACTCCGTTGAGAGTAATGTGATTGTGAGACACAAGCTGACGGGCAGCTGCACGTGTAGGAGCGATTCCCATACGATAAACGATGTTGTCAAGACGAGACTCGAGGAGAATGATAAGGTTCTCACCCTTCTGACCTGCAAGGCGGCAGGCTTTCACGTAAGTGTTATGGAACTGACGCTCAAGAACGCCGTACATATACTTAACCTTCTGCTTCTCCTTAAGCTGCATGGCGTAGTCTTTTGACTTCTTGCGCTTTGCAGCAAGACCATGCTGTCCCGGAGGGAAATTTCTCTTCTCGAAATACTTGTCTGATCCGAAAATAGGCTCGCCGAACTTACGGGCGATCTTGGTGCTTGGACCTGTATATCTTGCCATAGTAATCTAAACTTTTAATTAAACTTTACGACGGCCTTTCGGTCTACATCCATTATGAGGCATCGGGGTGACATCGATAATCTCAGACACGATAATACCTGCATTGTTGATGGTACGGATAGCAGATTCACGACCTGCGCCCGGACCTTTGACATAACACTTAACCCTGCGCAGACCTGCATCAAAAGCAGTCTTGGCAGCATCCTCAGCTGCTACCTGAGCAGCGTAAGGGGTGTTTTTCTTTGAGCCTCTGAAGCCACTCTTACCGGCAGAGCCCCAGCTGATAACCTGGCCCTGGGCATTGGTGAGAGACACAATAACGTTGTTGAAGGTTGATGAAATATGAGCCTCGCCATAAGCTTCAACCTTGACAACTCTTTTAGATGTTGTAGTTTTCTTTGCCATAATTCATCAATTTTTACTTGGTCGCCTTCTTCTTGTTGGCAACAGTCTTCTTGCGACCCTTACGGGTACGTGCATTGTTCTTGGTGCTCTGGCCGCGAACCGGAAGTCCGAGACGATGACGGATTCCGCGATAGCAACCGATATCCATAAGGCGCTTGATGTCCATCTGGACAGAAGAACGGAGCTCACCTTCGATCTTGTACTCTTCATTGATCTCGAGACGGATCTTGGCAATCTGATCGTCATTCCAGTCACCAACCTTGATGGTAGGATCGATTCCGCACTTCTCAAGAATCCTCTTTGCTGAAGGGCGGCCGATACCGAAGATATAGGTCAAACCTATCTCTCCCTGTTTGTTGTTTGGTAAATCAACACCGGCTATTCTTGCCATAATTATACTTTACTTAATTTGTTACTGAACTATTATCCTTGGCGCATCTTGAACTTAGGGTTCTTCTTGCAGATCACGTAGAGACGACCTTTGCGTCTTACAATCTTGCAATCCTCGCTACGCTTTTTGATGGATGTCTTGACTTTCATATCTGTGAATTTTTATTTGTATCTGAAAGATATTCTGCCTTTAGTTAAATCGTATGGTGAAATTTCTACTCTAACCTTGTCGCCAAGAAGTATATGGATAAAGTTCATACGCATCTTGCCCGAAATGTTGCAGAGCAAAACATGACCGTTCTCAAGCTCGACCTTGAACATCGCGTTTGGAAGGGTCTCAATCACCTTTCCATCTTGTTCTATTGCTACTTGTTTAGACATAAATAACACTAAAATTTAATCTTGCCATCTTTCTCGATAAAATCGAAAGTTGAGAGTTGCTCGGCACGGCCTTTTCGGACAACAACCGTAAGCTCGAAATGAGCTGAATTCTTGTGGTCGGAAGTATGTACCGCCCAGCCGTTTCTGGCCAGATATACTCCTCTTCCGCCCGCATTGATCATCGGCTCAATGCAAATCACCATTCCGTCCACAAGATGAGTGCCATGTCCCTGACGTCCATAATTTGGAACACCAGGATTTTCATGCATCTCCTTTCCGATTCCGTGACCTTCAAGCTCACGGACAACGGAGAAACCGAATGATTCAGCGTACGATTGTACCGCGTATCCAATATCTCCTACTCGCGCACCAGCCACAGCTGCCTCTATGCCTTTGTAAAGCGATGCTTTAGTCACATCAAGAAGCTTTCTGGTGTTGGCGTCCACCTCCCCGACCGGGAAGGTGTAAGCCGAATCACCGTTATAGCCCTTATAGAGAGTACCTATGTCAGCGGAAACGATGTCTCCCTCCTTGAGGACGTAGTCTGACGGAAAACCGTGGACAACAACATCATTGACCGATGCACAGATTGCTGCGGGGAAGCCCTCAAAACCCAAGAAACTTGGAATGGCGCCATGATCACGAATGAAAGTCTCAGCCACCCTATTCAACTCTTTAGTTGTCACACCAGGGGCAACCGCTTTACCGACTTCTGCCAATGTCTTGGAAACCAAGATGGCGTTCTCGCGAAGGAGCTCAATCTCCTCTTCAGTTTTAGGCTTAATCACAACCTCTAAAATTTAATCAAAGAACTACATACCCGAGCGTCCGCTCAGACGGCCTGTCTTCATAAGTCCATCGTAGTGACGCATCAGCAAATAACTTTCCACCTGCTGCAGAGTATCAAGAACCACACCTACCAGAATCAAAAGCGAAGTACCTCCGTAGAAGCTGGCGAATGAGTTATTGACACCGAAAGACATAGCGAATGCAGGAAGAATGGCGATAATACCGAGGAAGAAAGAACCAGGGAGAGTCACTCTTGTCATGATTGAATCAAGATACTCTACAGTCTTCTTTCCAGGCTTTACGCCAGGGATGAATCCTCCGTTGTTCTTCAGGTTCTCCGCCATCATCGTAGGGTTTACGGTAACGGCCGTATAGAAGAACGTGAACAAAACAATAAGGATAAAGAATACAATGTTATACCAAACTCCTGTGTAGTCGCTGAACGTAGCAGCAATTCCACGAGTGGCGTCCCAGCGAGAGAATATCATAGGGAAGAGCATCAGAGCCTGGGCGAAGATGATAGGCATCACACCGGCGGCATTAATCTTCATAGGAAGATACTGACGGACTCCACCGTACTGACGGTTTCCGATGACTCTCTTGGCGTACTGGATAGGAACCCTGCGGACAGCCTGTACAAGTGCAATAGCCGCAGCGATAACAAACAGCCATACGATAAGCTCCACAAGAAGAAGGATAAGACCTCCGTTGTTGACAGAAAGCTTCTCGGAGAACTCGGCAATGAGTGCGTATGGAAGACGGGCGACGATACCGATCATAATGATAAGGGAAATACCGTTTCCGATACCGCGATCAGTAATACGCTCACCAAGCCACATCACAAACATTGAGCCGGCCATAAGAATAACCGTAGCTACGAGATTGAATACGAAACTACTCCATCCGAGATTGTTCACCGCCACAAAGGCAGCGGCCGGAATCTGGCTGTGTACAGTTGCAAGGTAAGCAGGACCCTGGATTGCAATGATGACTATGGTGAGCCATCTTGTAATCTGATTCATCTTCCTTCGTCCGGCTTCACCCTCCATCTGGAGTTTTCTGAAGTATGGAACGAACATCGCGAGCAACTGGATAACGATGGATGCAGAAATGTACGGCATCACACCGAGAGCAAAGATTGACGCGTTACCGAAGGCACCTCCGGAGAACATGTTCAACAAGCCCACAAGGCCTTGTGAAGATGTTGTCTGGAGACCTGCGAGCATGGACGCATCAATACCCGGAAGCACAACGAAACATCCAAACCTATAAATAAGGACAAGAATGAACGTGTACGCGAGTCTCTTGCGAAGCTCCTCGATCTTGAAGATGTTCTTTATAGTTTCAACGAACTTCATAGAACTACTCGTTTACAACTGCCTTTCCGCCGGCAGCCTCAATTTTGGAAATGGCTGACTTGGAGAACGCGTCTGCAGTCACAGTGACAGCAGTCTTGATCTCGCCGTTACCGAGCACTTTCACCAGTTCGTTCTTTCCGGCATATCCGGCAGCCTTGATTTCAGCTACACCGAATTCCTTAAGACCGCTCTGTGAAGCGAGAGCCTCGATATCCGCAAGGTTTACGGCCTTGTACTCTACACGGGTAGGATTCTTGAATCCGAACTTAGGAAGACGTCTCTGAATAGGCATCTGACCGCCTTCGAATCCAATCTTATGTTCGTAACCGGCACGAGCCTGAGCACCCTTGGTACCACGGGTAGAAGTACCACCCTTACCGGAGCCCTGACCACGTCCCAATCTTTTGCTTGTGTGGGTTGAACCAACAGCTGGTTTCAAATTCTCAAGTTTCATCTTTGGGGTCCTCCTTAGTCTATCACTTCAACTTTGCAGAGATGAGCAATCTTGGCAACCTGACCTGCAGTAACCGGAGTCTTCTCAACCTCTACTGTCTGATGCATGCGGCGGATACCAAGGCAACGAAGGTTGTCCTTCTGACGCTTTGTCTCGCCGTTGCTGCTAATAATTTTGGTAATCTTGAACTTTGCCATAATCGTGTCCTCCTTAACCGTTGAAAACTTTAGTCATAGGAACGCCACGAAGACCGGCAACCGTATATGCATCTCTCATCTGGGTGAGAGCTGCAACTGTCGCCTTCACAAGGTTGTGAGGGTTGGAAGAACCCTTGGACTTCGCAAGTACGTTCTGGATTCCCACAGACTCAAAGACGGCACGCATCGCACCACCGGCCTTTACACCGGTACCAGGAGCAGCCGGCTTCATGAATACGCGAGAACCACCGAACTTGGCCTCCTGCTCGTGAGGGATGGTTGTGTTGATGATAGGAATCTTCACGAGATTCTTCTTTGCATCTTCAACTCCCTTTGATATAGCAGCTGTAACTTCATTAGCCTTTCCAAGACCATAACCTACAACGCCGTTCTCATCACCTACCACTACGATTGCAGCGAAGCGGAAGTGACGACCACCCTTAGTCACCTTGGTAACTCTCTGGATGGCAACGAGTCTGTCCTTGAGCTCAAGGTCAGATGTCTTTACTCTTTTAACATTTGTATTTGCCATAGTCTCTTCTCTTAGAATACGAGGCCGCCTTCACGGGCAGCATCAGCCAAACTTTTAACTCTTCCGTGGAAAAGGTAACCGCCACGATCGAAGCAGATGGTGGTGATTCCCTTAGCGAGGGCGCGCTCTGCAATTGCCTTTCCGACGATGGCAGCAGCCTCTATACCGGTCTTACCCTTGCACTGAGCAGCAAGCTCCTTATCGTTGGAAGCGGCTGCACAAAGGGTCTTGCCAATCTCATCGTTGACAACCTGTACATAAATCTGCTTATTGCTGCGGAAAACAACCATACGAGGCTTCTCGGCAGTACCGTTGACGTGCTTACGTATACGGTAGTGAATTCTTCTTCTTCTTTCAATTCTGTTGAGTGCCATAATTCTATCCTCCTATTATTTTGCGCCCGCAGTCTTACCAGCCTTACGACGAAGCTGCTCACCGACAAATTTGATACCTTTACCCTTGTATGGTTCAGGCTTACGGAATGAACGAACCTTTGCTGCAACCTGGCCTACAAGCTGCTTGTCACAGCTCTTGAGAATAAGAATCGGGTTCTCACCTTTACGTACATCCGGAACCTCCGCGATGACCTCCTTAGGGAGCATAAGGTGAATCTCATGAGAGAAGCCAAGTGAGAAAACAAGAATATTGCCGCTGAGAGCTACACGGTAACCCACACCGACAAGTTCCTGCTTGATAGTGTACTGCTCGCTTACACCCACTACCATATTGTGTGCAAGTGCACGATAGAGACCATGCATCGAACGATGACGAGGCTGATCTGTAGGGCGGGCGAACTTGATCTGATTGTCCTCAATGGTGACAGTGATGTCCGGATCTACTTTCTGGGTCATCTCACCGTGAGGTCCTTTAACCTTCAGCACGTTGCCGGCGAGAAGCTCAGCGCTGACACCGGACGGAAGGCTTACAGGCAATTTACCAATTCGTGACATTTAAATAATTGTTTATTGATTAATATACGTAGCAAATAACTTCACCGCCGACGCCAAGCTCCTTGGCTTCCTTGTCGGTAATGATGCCCTTCGATGTGGAGAGGATTGCAATTCCGAGTCCATTGAGGACGCGAGGCATATTCTCTACATCTGTATACTGACGAAGACCAGGAGTTGAAACGCGCTCAATCTTCTTGATAGCGGCCATCTTGGTCTGTGGGTGATACTTGAGAGCAATCTTTATGGTGTTGAACGGAGTTCCCTCCACTACCTTGTAGCTGAGGATATAACCTTTCTCACAAAGAATCTGGGTAAGAGCCACCTTCATCTTTGAAGAAGGAATCTCAACTACCTTTTTTCCTGCAGCGTATGCGTTGCGAATTCGTGTGAGAAAATCTGCAATTGGATCAGTCATATCTATTTATCCTTTTAATTTTTACCAACTTGCCTTCTTTACTCCCGGGATGAGACCGTTGCTGGCCATCTCACGGAACTGAATACGGCTGATGCCGAATGCTCTCATATAGCCCTTTGGACGACCGGTGAGAGAGCAGCGGTTGTGCAGACGGACAGGAGAAGCATTCTTAGGAAGCTTGTCAAGAGCAGCCCAGTCTCCGGCCTCTTTAAGAGCCTTTCTCTTCTCTGCGTACTTAGCAACAAGTTTCGCGCGCTTTACCTCGCGGGCTTTCATTGATTCCTTTGCCATAGTATCTTATTTGTTATGTTTTTTGAAAGGCAGACCGAATGCAGCGAGAAGAGCATGGCACTCCTCGTCGGTACGGGCCGTAGTTACGAATGTGATTTCGAGACCGTGGATGCGAGGGTTCTTATCAATGTCGATTTCAGGGAAAATAATCTGCTCCTTGAGACCGAGAGTATAATTTCCTCTGCCGTCCATATTCTCAGCAACACCGTTGAAGTCACGGATACGCGGAAGAGCGACTCTGATGAGTTTCTCAAGGAACTCATACATCTTCACGTCACGAAGGGTCACTTTGGTGCCGATAGGCATACCCTTACGGAGCTTGAAGTTAGAGACGTCTTTCTTGGAAGTAGTGATAAGAGCCTTCTGTCCGGTAATGATTGAGAGCTCTTCTGCTGCCTCCTCGACAATCTTCTTGTCCTGAGTGGCATCGCCCACACCCTCGTTGATGGTGATCTTTACGAGGCGCGGAACCTGCATCACGGTAGTATAGGAGAACTGCTTGGTAAGCTTCTCCACGATTTCCTCTTTGTAGACCTTCTTAAGGGCAGGAACATATCCTGCAGGCACAACCTGAGCCTCTACTGGTGCGTTTTTCTTTGCCATAATTACTTGATCTCCTCTCCGGATTTTTTAGCGTAACGAATCTTCTGGTCGCCTTCCATCCTGTATCCTATACGTGTAGGTGTCTTGGTCTTAGGATCGAGAAGATTGAGGTTTGAAATGTGAATAGGAGCCTCCTGCTTGATAATTCCTCCCTGAGGCTGCTTTGTGTTTGGTTTGGTGTGCTTGCTGACCATATTGATACCTTCAACGATAGCGCGATCCTTTGAAGGCTCAACAGACAGGACCTTTCCAGTCTTGCCCTTGTCATTACCGGCATTCACATACACGGTGTCACCTTTCTTAATATGTATCTTCTTCATAATGCTAACTGATTAAAGGACCTCCGGTGCCAGTGAGACGATTTTCATAAAATTGGAGCGGAGCTCTCTGGCAACAGGGCCGAAGATACGGGTTCCGCGGAGATCACCGGCATTATTGAGAAGAACGCAAGCATTCTCATCGAAACGGATGTAAGATCCGTCCGGACGCCTGATCTCTTTCTTAGTGCGTACCACTACAGCTTTTGACACTGTACCCTTTTTGGCGTCACCGCCAGGGATAGCACTCTTGATTGCAACGACAATAGTGTCGCCGACAGTCGCATAACGATGGTGGGTTCCTCCAAGCACACGGATGCAAAGAACTTCCTTTGCACCGCTGTTGTCGGCCACCTGTAAACGTGTTTCCTGCTGTATCATAATATGCTATTTTGCTTTTTCTACGATTTCTACTAATCTCCAGTTCTTGGTCTTGCTCAACGGGCGAGTCTCCATGATGCGTACTGTATCTCCGATACCGCACTCGTTCTTCTCATCCTGAGCAACAAACTTGGTGGTCTTCTTGACGAATTTTCCGTACAAAGGATGTTTCTCTTTGATTTTAACGGCAACGATGATGGTCTTATCCATCTTATTGCTGACCACTACTCCTGTTCTTTCCTTACGAAGATTTCTTTCCATAAGACTTCTCTGATTTAGTTCTGTTTCTCTTTTTCAGCAAGGATAGTGATCATAAGAGCGATATCCCTTCTGGTCTTACTAATTTTGGAAGTGTCCTCCAATGGAGAAATCGCGTGATTAATCTTCATTGTGTCAAGATTGTTCTTCTCAATCTCAATACGATCGCGCAGGTCTGCTACAGACATTTCGCGTGCTTCTGATGCTTTCATTTCTCTTTCTCCAATAAACTATTCAACATAATCCCTGCGTACCACAAACTTGGTAGCGATAGGAAGCTTGTTGGCACCGAGGCGCATAGCCTCTTTTGCAACTTCGAGCGACACTCCTTCAGCCTCGAAAATGATACGGCCCGGAGTGATAGGGGCTACGAATGCATACGGATCACCCTTACCTTTACCCATACGGGTATCGAGAGGTTTCTTGGTGATAGGCTTTACAGGGAATACCCTAATCCAGATCTGACCTTCACGGTTCATACGACGTGAGATTGCCTGACGCGCAGCCTCAATCTGCTGCGCTGTAAGCCAACAATTTTCAAGGGTCTTGATACCGAAAGAACCGAACGCAAGCTGGTTGCCTCTCTGGGCATTACCCTTCATGCGGTTTTTCTGCTCCCTTCTAAATTTTGTTCTCTTAGGTTGTAACATCTCAGTATTACTTTTAAAAATAAAAAATCAACTAAATCCCTGAAAACCAGATTCTTACGCGGAAAGAAGCCAATTTTTGGGACTGCAAAGATAGTAAAAAAATTTGAATTATCCTCATATCGCGAAGAAATTTTCAAATATTTTCGACCGGGAATCCGAACACCCAACTATCGCTTCTTCAACCAATTGCGCAAGGTGTTCAAAAATATTTCCGAGCATTTTGGACATGTAATAAACACACGCAACTACATATTTTATCCGACACGGTTTACGCCCGGAAACGGGGCCTTGGAAATTTGATTTTTGACAAGTATGCTTATATTTGCAGACCGTGAGACAGAAAGCGTTTTTCATACTTGTGCTCCTTCTGTTGTCCTCCGTGTGCACAGGACAAACAGGAAAGAAAATCACCGGGTACCCGATGTACTTCGAAGTTACACCGCAGGGAGATACCGTGTTTATGGAAACGCTTGACCCTGTATGGATAATTCCCAGAGGGCGGAAAATGAAAAGCGGAGACTGGAGGCGGTACTATAAACTCGTTTTCAATTTCAACAAAGTGTACCCGTACGCCCTTGTCGGACGCAAGATGATGGCGCAGGTGGACAGCACATTGGCCGCGGACGCAAGCAAACGCAGAGAGCGCAACCGATATATAAACGATGTCGAAAAAGAGCTGTTCAGGCTGTTCGAAAAAGACATCCGCCACATGACGGTAACCCAGGGCCTGGTGCTTATGCGCCTTGTGGACAGAGAATGCGGCATGAACGCCTATGAAATCATCAAGACCTACGAAAGCGGATTCGCCGCCAATTTCTGGCAGCTCGTCGCAAGATTGTTTTCCCAGAATCTCAAGACGCGATACAATCCGGCTGCGGGAGGAGAAGATGCCAAGATAGAAGAACTGTGCCGAATCTGGGATTCCGGCGAATGGAACAGTTTCTACTTCTCGATATTTATGGAATACCCGCAACGGACCGTCATAAAGACGGAGCGGCTTTCGAGTGAAGTGAAAAAGTAATCCCGTCAAATCTCGCGTACGACCAGCCCCCGTCCATCCAGTCCTTGAGAACCACAAGACGCGCACCGCCCGGGGTCTGCATGTTCACGGCATCATGATAGTGCCCGAACACAAAGAAATCCACCTTGTGCGAAGATTCGGCCTCCGCGGCATAGCGGAACAGCGGCTCATCTTCACCTCTGAAGGTATATGGAGCGTGCGTTCTCCTGTTGGACTTGGACAGTCCCAGGCCAATCCGATAGGCAATCCACGGATGCAGCAAAGAAAAAACGCGCTGGGCGAATCTGTTTCGAAACACCTTTATCATCATACGGTAGCCACGCTTGGCCCCTCCGAGCAAATCCCCGTGCCCGAGACAGAACTCCTTGCCGTACAGATTAAAGAATCCCGGCTGCTCAAAGCGTTTCATTCCGATACTTTCGAAATACGAAAAGGTCCAGATATCATGATTGCCGGGGCAGAACCAGATCTCCACACCGGACTCCATGAGCATAATGAGATGGGCCACCACCCGGGAACCTTCCCTCGGAATCACATCCCGATATTCGTACCAGAAATCCCAGATGTCGCCAAGCAGATACAGGGCCTTGGTCTCAGGATTGTCAATCGCTTTCAAAAAGGACACAAACCGCTCTTCCCTGTCGGCGGGATCCCCGACGGGCAGTCCGAGATGGACATCCGACACAAAATATACAGACTTCCTATCCGCCATCTACATAAAAATCAACAAGAGCACGGCCACTACTGCACAGTACAATGCGAACCACCGCATTTTGGACTTTTTCACCAGCGCAACCATCAGCTTGCAGGCAAAAAGACCGGAGACAAACGCAGCGACAAAGCCACACAACAAAGGCACCACGCCTATTGCCGAGGCGATTCCCTCTCCCGAGGCCATATCAATCACGCTAAGCAGCTGCTCTCCGATAATAGGGACCAGAACCATAAGGAACGAGAATTGGGCCATATTCTCACGTTTCACCCCGCAGACAAGTCCCGTGGCAATGGTAGTACCGGAGCGGGACAGACCCGGAGCAACGGCACATGCCTGACCAAGTCCGACCAGAGCCGCCTGCCAATACGAAATACCGTTGCGGTACTCTTTGGCGGAGAGCCCCTTGAACCGGAAGAAATCCGAGAACAACAGCAACAGGGCCGTTACAATGAGACAAACTGCCACTGTCGTTATCCCTCCCCCGAACAAAGCCTCGACCCTGTCCTTGAAGAAAAGGCCCACAATGGCAACGGGAATCATCGAAACGCATATTTTCAGGAAATAATCCGTCTCATCATTATATCTGAATTTCAGCAGCCCCTTCAGAATCTTCACAATCACAGACCAGAACACCACGATAGTACTCAATACCGTAGCAAAATGCACCGTAACCGTGAAGTCCAAGAAACCTTCAGGGTCAACTCCGAGAATTTCCCTGAAAATCGTCAAATGTCCACTGCTGCTGACCGGAAGGAACTCCGTCAAGCCCTGAACCAGTCCCAACAAAAAGGCTTCCCACCATTCCATAACCTATTTCTTCTTTTTAGTTTCCTTGAATTCGCCGAGAATTGACACCGCTATTACCACAATTCCTGCAAGAATCACAATCGGAGCCGCAACGAGCCGGCGGAAATCAAACATATCATAGTTAAACATCTGAGGGTCCTTCATGCCGCCGCCGGAAAGCAAAAGCAATCCGGCCACCATTACCAGCACTCCGGCCAGCATAAGGCGAAGTCCCTTGGCCGAGACAGACATCTTATTCTCGTTCATAATCATCAATAGTATAAATCATCTTTATCAGCCGCGACGAGCCGATTAACCACGACAAGCGTACTCAACTCGCAAACCGCCATACCGCAAACGAACATAGCGCCAAAAGACAGCAAAACAGAGCCGGTATCGGCAATGGAATACATGAGAGGGAAAGACCTTTTGAGCGCAAACAGAAGAAGCAGCAGGATGGATGACGCCACCACCGATGACACCAACGCCTGCACAAATGCCGCTTTAAGGAACGGTCTCCTGATAAAAGCCCGGGTCGCCCCGACCAGCTTCATGGTATGGACAGTGAAACGCTTGGCATATACGCTCAACCGTACCATATTGCCAATCAGCACGAAAGACACAAACAGAAGAAGCAATACCAGCAGACCGAAGACCACCGAAATTCTCTTTATGTTGGTGTCCAGCATCGCTATAAGCTCTCCCTGATCGTCAACCTCCGAGACAAGCGGAGACGAAGAAAGCGACTTCGACACGACAGCCAAACTGTCAGGAACCATATATGCGGCATCAATCGTGATTTCAACCGACACCGGCACCGGAGTTGTCCCGAAAACGGACAAAAACCCCTCTCCGAGCATATCTTCAAGTTCCTTTTTGCCCTCTTCGCGGGTCACCACGTGCGCATCCTTCACAAACGGAAGCCACAGAATCGATGATTTGTATTTCTCCGCCTCCGCATCCGATGCATCTTCCCTCAACAACACGGACACCTTCACGCTCTCCTTGAGATACCTGGATACACTGCCGGCGTTGACAAGAACAAGCAGGGCGACACCAATCAGCAGAAGCAGAAGACTGATGCCAACCACACTCGAAAGATAGGCGTTCGCCATACGGCGCCTCATGATTTTTCTTTCCTGTCGGGACATATCGCGCATTTGAAACCCCCAAATATAGTGAATAATCCAGTATCAAATCATACAAACAAACGAAAAAATTTGTATCTTTGTATCTATGAGTGAAATAAAGAAGAGAATACTATTCGTCAATTCCGAGATTTATCCCTATCTTCCGGAGACCCCGATCTCCAAAATAGGGAGATTTCTTCCTCAGGGCATACAGGAGCACAAGAGAGAAATCCGTTCTTTCATGCCCCGGTACGGATGCATCAATGAAAGGAAAAATCAGCTGCATGAAGTTATCAGACTTTCGGGAATGAACCTCATAATCAGCGACATCGACAGACCATTGATAATAAAAGTAGCTTCAATATCACCTGCAAGAGTTCAGGTGTACTTTATTGACAACGAAGATTATTTCAAGCGGAAGCAACTGTTCCATGACGAAAACGGGGAGTTTTTCCCTGACAACGACGAGAGGGCAATTTTCTTCGCCAGAGGCGTCCTTGAAACAGTCAAAAAGCTGCGTTGGGCTCCGGACATAATACATTGCCAGGGATGGATTTCCCACCTTGTGCCTGTGTATCTTAAGAAAGAATACAAGGACGATCCGATTTTTTCTTCAAGCAAGGTTGTCCTTTCTTTGTACGACGATACTCCTAAGGCGGACTTTTCTTCATCTTTCGTTGAAAAGGCATGTTTCGGACAGATTACAGCCGAAGACATCAAGCAGCTTGACAATGCCAATGGCATAAATCTTGCTCGTACAGCCGTTCAGTACTCCGATGGTATCATTCTTGGCGCAGAACAGACCGACAGCGAAGTTGTTTCGTACGCCCAGGAGCGCGGTCTGCCGATACTGCCTTACAGCAAGGAGGCCATCGATGGCGGTACTTATATTGATGATTACTGCGAATTTTATGACAACATCTAAAATAAGCGCTCGCATACTCGGACTGGCAGCCGTCATTCTCGGCTGTCTTTCTTGTGTGGAAAACGACACTTCTCTGGGATCGAATCTGGTTCCATTGGGACAAAAATACAAGTTCTACACGGCTTCTCTCCCAATAGATAATGTGGAGATTGCTATGGCGGACAGCCTCACAGGATTCTCCAGCACCCGCATCACGACGGGAGCCGTACTCGACGACGAATACGGACTGACCACCAGAACGAGTGCCGTCACCATCATCCCTATGTTCGTTGACTCTCTGAACATAGGAGACAATCCTATATTCAAGCGTTTCCGTATGTCCATCTGCAAAGATACGGTTTCGACTAACATTCCATCGCAGAAGAATATCCTGCAGACAATCAACATCTACGAATTGAATGCGCCTATAGACAAAGAAAAGGATTTCGACTGCAACAAGCCGCTTTCACATGCCTCAAAAAGAATAACCAAAGGTTTTCCGGTATATGACGGAGGCGATTCCCTGTCAGTGGAATTCAACGAGGAGTTCGGGCGCAAATTCTTGAGTCTCACAAAAGAAGACGTCAAGAGTTATGACAATTATGTAAAGAAAATCCCTGGAATCTATTTTGAGACCGAAAATCCGGACAACAAGGGAGGACGCATCAACATATTCAAGTTGCAGCTCGGCTTCGACAGCAATGGAGGTGCATTCACAGGAAATCTCGCCCAGTTGGACTATAGTGCAGAATTCGAAGGAAAGAGAAAGGACACATCCATACTGTTCTACTTCGGTGCCACCAAATTCCACAATCTGGACTCCCTTCTCAACAACAGTTCCACCGGGAATTTCCCGCAATATGCCCTCAACCTGACCTCGCAGGAAACCAAATCCAAATTAGGAATGGCCACTGAGAAAATTTATATAGAGGGAGGCGGAGGATTGAAGCCGGTCATCAGAGCAAAGGATTTGAAAAAACTCGCCGAAGAGATGATTTCCGCCAAAGGAGGAGATCCTTCTCATACGGTCATCAATAAGGCAAGTCTGGTGTTTCCATTCGAATTCCCTTCAGACTACACTGAGATGGACAGATGGCCGCAGATTCTGTCTCCAACCGTAAAAATCAGTTCGGACGGAAAAGCGAGCTTCATGGGGCTGACAGACTCAAGTTCAAGCGCAGAGAATCAGGGAGACGTGAATCGCTCCCTGTCCAATTACGCACCGGACATAACCTATCACATGCAGGAAATCCTGAAGATAGACGAAAAGGACCCTAACGACAGCAAAACAAAAAGATTCCTTAAAGGCAGCTACGATATTTGGATGCTTATTATGGCCAAGGAGAGCGTTACCACGACCAGTTCCGGCAACAAGGATCTCAGCGACATGTATAACTATCTGGCATATCAGAGCTATTATAACGGCATGTATGGCGGAGGATATGGATATGGCAGCAGCTACGGCAGCTACTATTCCAACTACTATAGTTATGCTATGATGGCCCAATATGCTGCAAGTTCCAAGGAGTCCACAAAGGAGTCAGTCCTTTTGGACAAGGACCGTTTCTATAGAGCCACCCTCAACGGACCTGGCAGCACGACAGGAAAGGGACCTTATCTCGAATTGACCTTCGCAGTACCTCTGGAATAGAAAGGCAGAAAAGGAACTCGACGAAAGAGCATGAAGAAAGGGGGCGTCCAAATCATTTGGCCACCCCCTTATTTCATTAAAATAAATTTCAATTACTTCGCAAGCTTCTCTGCTACTTTGTCGCAAGCATCCTTGACAGTAACGATAGCGCTGGTCTCCTCATCTGGAATCTTGATTCCGAAAACCTTCTCAAACTCCATAAGGAGCTCAACAGTGTCAAGAGAATCAGCACCGATGTCATTAGTGAAACTAGCGGATTCAGTTACTACTGATGGCTCTACGCCGAGCTTATCAACGATGATAGCCTTTACTTTCTCAAAAATTTCTGAATACTCCATTTTCTTTTGATATTAAGTTAATAGTACAATCTATTTTATCCTCCATTGATATTCAATGGAAAAGCACGCAAATTAACGAAAAAAAAACCGAAATTCCAAATCCGACTTGCTATGGCTCAATAGGTCCATAGGATTAAATAAGTAAACCACCAAAACATCGATAAATAATTAAAAAACATTTGCATATTAAAGAAAATAAATTATTTTTGCGCTAAACCCAATCAAAATTATTTTATATGAAAAAGTTGATATTGACAATTGGCATCTTAATGACATCAGTCATTTCCATTACGGCCGAAGTTCACCACCATGCTTACGTTTTATCATGCATGACAGTCTATGAAAGTTATTATTTTACCCCATCGGACGATTTCTTCTTGAAAAGATACGATGAACTCGAAAAAGAAAAGTGCAAGAAAGGATCAGGAGACATAGAAAAACCAGAGATTGATAAAGATGACAACCCGAGACTTAATCCTTAGAAGACTTGCAGCAGGTCTTTTGGCTATTGCTTGTTGTGCGCCCTTTTTGAGCGCACAACAATTGCGAGTGACATACGAATACAAATATCACCCGTACAAAAATGAAAACCGCTTGAACTCCGACATGGATATGACTCTCGATATCGAAAAAGGAAGGACCGCTTTCTATTCGGAGACAGCATTCATGATGGACTCCCTCAACCGTATAGCATTCAACGACAATGGAGAAACCGTAGATCATGACGCATACGGCAAATTGACACGGTTGTCAAGGGGGTGCTGCACGGATTATATCTTGATCGAAAACGGAAATACCGCACGGGTGCAACTAAGCGACGGAATACTTCACCTCTCTTATTCAGACACATATATCCAGCCAGAGTGGACAATAGAAGAAGGGAACTATTCTTATCGCGGATACACCACACATAAAGCCACCTGCCACTTTATGGGAAGAGACTGGATAGCTTGGTACACAGAAGAAATCCCGTCTTCGGCAGGCCCATGGCTGCTGTCAGGACTTCCCGGCCTTATACTCAAAGCCCAGGACTCAGAGATGCTTTTTGATTTCAGTTACCGATATATAAGTGCAATAGAGGACACGGACTCTCGCTACGAGCAATTATCGTCTTTCTTTATCCCTCGTCCAAATCACCGACAGTACTCCTTCTCAGGCTCGCCTAAAGAAATGGGACTTCTGTATGACAAGATTAAAAACGACGCAAGTCTGGAAAATCAGCTGTTAGGAATAATAAGCAGCAAGACTTTGAATAAAGACGGAAGCCTGTCTGAGACGGCCCCGAAAGAAAAAATAAGCATCATCCCGGTAGAGTACTGGAAAAGTAAATAATGATAAGAGCCCGAGACATCACCCTCATCACGATATTGTCCTGTTTTCCGCAATGGGACACCCATTTCAGCAGTTAGCTGAGATGATATTGAGAAGTTCAGTGATCTCGGGTTCCTCTTTGGTATGAAGCAACACTGACATCTGCTTGTTGTTGTACGGATTTACGTAGTCAATCTGGTAGATTTTCTCCGCGAGGAAGCGTGCTCGGTCCAGTGTGATATATGATTCTGCGGCCTTTAGGATACATTCCAACTCAAGCATGATCGTGTAGGCAACGAAGCAGATACAGGCGTGTAACCACAAGGCTCTTAAAAATCTCGTCATCGGAAGTCCTAACCGCCCCGAAGCCAATCTTATCGAAAAGGCGGCCGTAAATGAGGTCTGGGCCTGCCAGGCGAAGCTGGTTCTGGCCTATACCGGCAAAAACGGCATCATATGCCGCAGCATCATCTTGGATGAACAACTCCTCTCCGAACTCCTGTTCGTCAGCCCATTGGCGGCTTTGCGCTCAAGAGAAATCAAGGTGGCTTCGTCTCGGCTGCTGCCAAAGGACTTCTGTACGCGGTATTTGCCGCTGACCTTGGCAACGACTTGGATGGAGATGGTTCCGCTCTTATTTTGCTTCCGCCGGACAAACATACTACGAAGGTAGCCATTTGTCGCGGGACACCCAAATTTGATTCTTTATCAGCCTCTCACGCAGCTGTAGGGCCATTTTTCTGAAAAGTTACGAAAATGTGCGGAAAACAGGAAAAACCGAAATTCCAAATCCGACTTGCTATGGCTCAATAGGCCCATAGGATTAACTAAGTAAACCACCAAAACATCGATAAATAATTAAAAAACATTTGCATATTAAAGAAAATAAATTATCTTTGTGTTAAAATCCAACTAAAATTATTTTATATGAAAAAGTTGATTCTAACTATTGGCATCTTAATGACATCAGTCATTTCTATTACTGCCGAAGTCCACCACTATACTTTCGTTTTATCTTGCAAAACTATCTACGAAAGTTATAGCTTTACCCCATCGGACGAGTTCCTCTTGCAAAGATACGATGAACTTAAAAATGAATATTGTCCGAAGGGAGCAGGAGAGATAGAGACCCCAGAAATTGATAAAGATGACAACCCAAGGCTTAATCCTTAGAAGACTTGCAGCAGGTCTTTGGGCTATTGCTTGTTGTGCGCCCTTTTTGAGCGCACAACAATTGCGAGTGACATACGAATACAAATATCACCCGTACAAAAATGAAAACCGCTTGAACTCCGACATGGATATGACTCTCGATATCGAAAAAGGAAGGACCGCTTTCTATTCGGAGACAGCATTCATGATGGACTCCCTCAACCGTATAGCATTCAACGACAATGGAGAAACCGTAGATCATGACGCATACGGCAAATTGACACGGTTGTCAAGGGGGTGCTGCACGGATTATATCTTGATCGAAAACGGAAATACCGCACGGGTGCAACTAAGCGACGGAATACTTCACCTCTCTTATTCAGACACATATATCCAGCCAGAGTGGACAATAGAAGAAGGGAACTATTCTTATCGCGGATACACCACACATAAAGCCACCTGCCACTTTATGGGAAGAGACTGGATAGCTTGGTACACAGAAGAAATCCCGTCTTCGGCAGGCCCATGGCTGCTGTCAGGACTTCCCGGCCTTATACTCAAAGCCCAGGACTCAGAGATGCTTTTTGATTTCAGTTACCGATATATAAGTGCAATAGAGGACACGGACTCTCGCTACGAGCAATTATCGTCTTTCTTTATCCCTCGTCCAAATCACCGACAGTACTCCTTCTCAGGCTCGCCTAAAGAAATGGGACTTCTGTATGACAAGATTAAAAACGACGCAAGTCTGGAAAATCAGCTGTTAGGAATAATAAGCAGCAAGACTTTGAATAAAGACGGAAGCCTGTCTGAGACGGCCCCGAAAGAAAAAATAAGCATCATCCCGGTAGAGTACTGGAAAAGTAAATAATGATAAGAGCCCGAGACATCACCCTCATCACGATACTGCTATTTCTGGTGAGCCCAATAAGCGTATTGGCACAAGATACCATACGAGGAACAGTCATTGACGACGAAGACAGCGCACCTGTCCCGGGAGCATATATTTGTGCTTTCTCCGACAATAAATTATTGGGCTACTGTACCAGCGAATCTGATGGGACATTCTTCCTGAACTGCAAAAAAACTCCGGAAAGAATCACTGTGTCCATGCTGGGCTATGAGGTGTTCAAGACGGACAACCTCAAGGACAATATCACAATAAGACTCAAAAGCAAAGCATTGGAGCTGAAAGGCTCCGTGAAAAAAAGCAGCCTCGTAACGGCCCAAGGCGACACTTTGGACTACGCGGCATCAGCATTCAAGACAGAGAACGACAGGTCTCTTGGAGACCTCCTACAGAATCTTCCCAATATAAGTGTCACACAAGGTGGAGGCATCATGTATAATGGCATATATATCAGGAAATTCTATGTGGAGGGCATGGACCTTATGGGTGGAGGATATGGTGTCATAACCAACAACCTTGACGCTGACAAGATTGCCAGAGTGGAAGTGTATCGCAACCATCAGCCGATCAGAGCCCTGAAAAACACAGATTCAGAAGGTAAGACCGCCATCAACATCATCCTGAAAGAAGACTATCGAAACACCTGGATCGGAAGTGCAGACGCAAGTCTCGGAGCACCAGTGTTTCCGCTATTCAACGCCAAGGCCATGGCAAGCCAGTTCGGCAAGAAAAAACAGTCTTTGTTCCTGGCAAAGGCAAATAACCTTGGGCAGAACTACGAAGATGAGCTACAGATAAAGCCGTACGGTAACATGCAGTCGTTCAGCTTCACTCCTGGAATCATAGAAAAAGACTTCAGAACTCCTCTCACAAGTACTTTCCCCATAGCAAGCATCCCTAATGAGTATTATGTGGACAATACCGCTGCGCTTGCAACTGTCAACCGGCTTATAAAGATTGACAGCACGCGTCAGGTGCGGTTTTCAGTTAACTATTCATACAATCTCAGGCGTAATGAGCATTCGAAAGAGGAGACCATCTCGCTCGGAGACGAAGACTATTTCTATAGACTGGTCCAGAACGACGAAACAAACTCAAGGACAAACTACCTGAGAGTCGGCAGCTTCTATGAAGACAACAAATCCGAACGGTACTTTTCGAATGAATTTCTGATGAGTGCCCAATATACAGGTTCGGATGCCAAAACAAATGCATACAGTACAAGCCCGGACTCCGAAAGCGACGATGAATTCAGGCAGCACTACACCCTTCCGTCACTCAAGATAGAAGACAATCTGAACTGGGCTAAAAAGTATAAGGTCTTCTCAGTAGAAGCAACAAGCAGGAACAGTTTTGTCCGGAACGCCCATAACTCTCTGTACTATACCTGTTTCCCTGCCAGTTCCGGCAGAATCTGGACAAACGTAAATCAGTCATATCAGGAAAATTCATTCAAAAGCAACAACTCTGCCGAATTCTCCACACGTCTGCATGGATTCAGAATCAAGCTTGTACCAAGTCTTGAAATCGGCCATATCAAGCGGAACACCGTACTGTCCAACTCTCTCGAAAGCATCCTGGAAGGAGCCTCTGTCAACGGTGAGTACGGCATCTTCTACCTGACTCCAGAGGTAAAAGCCGTCATCTCGAAATATATCGGCCGGACAGAAGTCACCCTTAACATTCCAGCAGGTTATATGGCAATATTGCCCGACCTTGGAGAAAAGGTAACGTCCCCTTATTTCCGTCCGCAACTGTACCTCCAACGCAATTTTGGCAATCGTCTGTCGGGTTTGCTCCAGGCATCCTTCTCTAAAAATGCTTCTTCCCCCGGCACAATCAACAGGACAACAGTAATGACCGACTACAGGACAGTGCTGCACGGGGACACTTTCCACAGAAGCACTATGTTTGATGCAAATATGAACATCAAATATTCAGACCTAATCAATCTGTTCTTCGCCTCACTGACGGCATCCCACTCCAAGTATTCAGACGACACCGCTCCTAAGTATTCCATAAAAGGGAACTTCTATATCAAGGAGTTCCTGCCTACAACATCGGTAAGCACCTCGTCCAACATCAGGCTGACCCTGTCCAAATATGTAGGAGCAAAGACTCTGAACATCGACCTTTCAGGCGGATTGACAAGCACAAGTTCTGAAGACTATGTCAATTCCTATCCCTACAATTCGTTCACCTTCACCAAAGACATAAGACTCACCCTCAAAAGCAACCCGGCAAGATGGGTTCAAGCGGAAGTCACTGGCAGTTGGGACCACTCCGACATTCGGTCCTTTGGCAGCGAACAGTCAAAAGCGAGCTCCCACGAAACTGCATCTGATCGCGCCAAAGCCAGCACATTTATGCTAAATGCGACATTAGGGATATATCCTACCAGAAGGCTTAACCTCACAAGCGATGTTTTCTTGAGCGAGAGGTGGTTCAGGGACAATCACATTACAACACCTCCCCTTATCAAGGTTACGGCAGAGTGGAAATTCAGCCTTTTCTCACTCTTTGTCTCATGTCAGAACCTGCTTGATATATCTTCTCTTGACAATATAACGCAAGACAGATTCATCACAAGCAGCACAAGCCAGGCTCTTCGCGGGAGGGAGTTTCTGATCGGGTTCAGGATGACGAACTAAGCTCTATCAGGAGCGGCTGAGAGCAAGCCAGATACGGAGTCCGTTGAGTGAGTTGAGCAGATAAAAACTATACTTTACGAGATATATCAGAGCATAGGAGTCATGAGGCGAAGAGGACAGTGTGAGAGCCCACATCACGACAGATGAGACATTTACACCGATCCAGAACACCCACTGCTCCATATAGGCTGTAGACATAAGAAGCTGTCCCATGATATTGCAGACCGTGGACATGGCATCGGACAAAATACCCAGCTTGAGCACTGAGGCCACCGCTCCTCCGGACACGGGATTCGCTGTGCCGGACACCCTGAACAGAATATAGTAGCAGACCGCGGAACCGGCAAGAAACGCCCCAGCACCTATCCATCTGGACTTGGCGCCAAGTCTGCGAGCCTTAAGTTTAGTGCCGGAAGAGGCACCTCCGCGCTTGCGCCACTGGAAAAAGCCCACAAACTGCATCGGCAAGAAATAAAGCAGATGAAGAGCCGCATTGCCATATTTGCCGCTCATATAGCACATTACTCCATAAATGCTGACATCAAACAAGCCAAAAAGGAATGTCAGAATCTTGGCATTGGCCGAACACACCGTACTTAATACGCCCATAAGAGAGCCGAATGCGGCCACGATAAGAAGCGCATGATCGGTCTGGGATGAACGGAGTTTATACAGGGTAGCAGCCACCATGGCCAGAGTCATCCCCGTAAGGATGAAGATGTTGAACCATTTGTTGAATTTGTCGCTATTGTTCATTTCCAAGATGTGTTTTGATTCTTTCTGCCAATACAGGGCCCACCAGTGCCGAGAGTTCTTCATCAGATGCCGACATTATCCTTGCCACACTGCCAAAATGCATCATAAGACGCTGCTCTGTCTGCTTCCCCACTCCCTTTATATCCCGGAGCGCGGAATGGACGGCGGCCTTGCTGCGAAGCGAGCGGTGGAAGGTTATTCCAAACCTGTGGGCCTCGTCACGAATTCTCTGAAGCACCTTAAGCGCCTGGGAATTACGATCCAGGAACAGCGGATACGGATCTCCCACCCGTATTACCTCTTCAAGACGCTTGGCAAGACCTATCACTGTAAGTCTGTTCTGGATACCGAGTTCGCAAAGGGCCTGATAAGCAAAATCAAGCTGTCCCTTACCACCGTCTATCACCACGAGCTGAGGAAGATCCTCCGGCGATTCTTCCAACATGCGCGCATAGCGGCGGTTCACGACCTCCTTCATGGAGGCATAGTCATTGGCACCGATGACAGTCTTTATCTTGAATTTGCGGTAGTCTTTCTTTGACGGCTCCGCATTGCGGAATACCACGCACGAAGCTACGGGGTTGGTTCCCTGAATGTTGGAATTGTCAAAGCATTCCATGTGTACGGGAAGTTCGTCCATACCAAGCGCCTTTCGCAGTTCTTCAAGCACCGCGGAACGGAACTCATCCGGATTGGTATGTTCCCGCTGCTTGAGGGAATTGAACCGGAACTCCTTGGCATTCTTGTCGCTCAGCTCCAGAAGTGCAAGTTTGTCTCCGCGGACAGGAATCTTGAACTCCACGCCAGGCATCTCCACATCAGGAAGGAACGGGACTATCACTTCCCGGCATAAGATACCGAATTTGGATTCAATCTCTCCTATGAAAGTGCTGAGTACCGACTCTCGCGTCTCCTCAATATTCAGCTTGAACCCGAGGTTAAGCGACTGTATGATGGCCCCTCCCTTGATACGCATGAAATTGCCGAAGGCTTCACTGTCATCCTGAACCAGAGAAAAGACATCTATGTCCCTGTCGGAAGATGCGGTTATGATAGATTTTGAATAATGGCTCTGAAGAGCTTCCACCTTGGTCTTATACTCTTGGGCCAATTCAAATTCAAGATGGTCCGCAGCCTGCTCCATCAGAAACTTATACTTGCGGACAATCTCCCCTACGCCGCCGCTCAGGAGTCGCGTTATTTCATCTATGTACCCCGTGTATTGTTCCCTGGACACGCCGCCTACACAGCAGCCTTCACAACGTCCGATATGCATCTCAAGACAAGGACGGAACTTATGACGCAGAACCGCATCGGAGGTGACACTGTATTTGCATGTGCGCAGCGGATAAGTCGAATGGAAGAATTCCACAAGCGTCTTGGCGTGCATCACAGAACTGTACGGCCCGAAATATCTGGAGCCATTGTGGAGCACGCGTCTGGTAAGGAACACGCGCGGAAACTCTTCAGAAGTGACACAGATCCACGGATACGTCTTGGAATCTTTAAGAAGGATGTTGTAACGAGGCTTGTACTGCTTGATAAGATTATTTTCAAGCAACAGGGCGTCCGCCTCGCTGTCAACGACGGAATACTGAATGTCGGCAATCCTGGAGACCAGAATACGGGTCTTGGTATTGAGCCGCTCCGGAGATACGAAATACTGGGAAACCCGCTTGTTGAGGTCCTTCGCCTTGCCTACATAAATTACATTCCCCGCTGCGTCATAATACCTATATACGCCCGGGGAATGCGGTAAAAGTCCTATTTTGTCTCTAACGTCCAAGAGCTTCGGCTACAGCCTTTTCTATGTCAGCTCCTCTCAAATCACGCTTAAGGATGGTTCCGTCCGGACCGACAAGCATAATGTGAGGAATACCCTCTATGCCATAGATATCGGTAGGAATCTTTTGGGCATTGATAATCTGGCTCCATACGACACCGTGCTCTGCGGCAGCCTTTGCAGTATCTTCAGGCTTATCCCACACAGCTATGCTCAACACATCGAAATCGTCACCTTTGTACTTGTCATAGACAGCGGCGATGTTAGGAATCTCCCTCTTGCACGGACCACACCAGCTTGCCCAGAAATCTACCAGAACGTATTTTCCTTTTCCTACAAAATCAGAGAACTTCACTGCACTTGCAGGATCCTCAGGATCCTGAAGAACGGTAAAATCTGTGAACATCTGTCCTTCCGCAGTGGCTTTCTTGGAAGCGATGGTCTCTTTGAGGCTGATGATAAACGCATTGGTATCAGCAACTTCGCTCTTGATCATACCTACCATCTCCTCAAGTTCATTTGCCTCAAGCGCAGAATAAACCTCCTGAAGAGCGACTACCGCCACCGGACTGGAAGGGTTCTTCTTTATGACAGACTTCGCATCTGAAATATATTGTTTCAGAGTCTTCTCGTAAAGACTTTCAAGCGCAGCACTACGCGCCTCATCCGTCATCGTAGTATCGCTTTCAATATTCTCTGTCTTGGTCTGATAATCTTTCATAAGGGTCTCTACCTTTGCCTGGTAGTCCGCAACTTTCTGCTCTTCTGAGACAGATTTGCAGCCGACGGTCAGCACAAGGACTGCGGCTGCCAAAATGATGGTGTTTCTCATATAAAAACGCATTGATTAATGTATTGTCAACAAAAAACCGGCTCCGAATATTCGGAACCGGCACAAATATAGTAATTTTATTGAAATTACTTCTGATTGTCCCTGCGAGGACGACGGTCAGGACGACCACCGCGACGCTGCTCACCGCGTCCGCCACGATTCTGGCCTGCAGCCTGAGCATTTGCTGCTGAAAGGGCTGCCGGAGTAAGATCCTGCTTACCGTAGCGCTCACCGTTGCAAATCCACACCTTGATTCCGAGGGCTCCTACCTTAGTGTTAGCTACTGCGAGAGCATAGTCAATGTCTGCACGGAATGTATGGAGAGGAGTACGTCCTTCCTTGAACATTTCATTGCGAGCCATTTCTGCTCCACCGACACGTCCGCTGATGAGGACCTTGATGCCCTCAGCACCCAAACGCATGGTGTTGGCTACAGCCATCTTGATAGCTCTTCTATAGGAAACACGACCTTCAATCTGACGGGCAATGCTGTCAGCGACGATGTGTGCATCCACCTCAGGACGCTTAACCTCGAAGATATTGATTTGAACGTCTTTCTTGGTCACCTTCTTAAGCTCTTCCTTAAGTTTGTCAACCTCAGTACCGCCCTTTCCGATGATGAAGCCCGGACGAGCAGCATAGATAGTTACAGTGATGAGCTTGAGGGTTCTCTCGATGATGATGCGGCTGAGGCTTGCCTTTGCAAGACGGTTGCCGAGATATTTGCGAATCTCGTAGTCCTCAGCGATCTTCTCTGCGTAGTTACCACCGCACCAGTTAGAGTCCCAACCACGGGTGATACCGATTCTGTTGCTGATAGGATTTGTTTTCTGTCCCATATTATTTATTCTCTACTGGTTGTTTTACATCGAGAACGACGGTAACGTGGTTGGAACGCTTGCGGATGCGACCGGCTCTACCCTGAGGGCAAGGACGGATGCGCTTGAGCATACGACCGCCATCGACCATAATGGTCTTGACATATACGTTTCCGTTATCCAATTCACTACTCTTGTCCGGATTCTTGGCTTCCCAGTTGACAATTGCGCTGCGAAGGAGTTTCTCCAAACGACCTGATGCCTCTCTCTTTGAGAATTTCAAAAGATCGAGAGCACGGTTAACCTCAACCCCGCGGACTGTATCAGCCACAAGACGCATCTTACGAGGTGATGTAGGCACATCATTCAGCTTGGCAACAGCTGTAACCTTCTTCGCCTCCTTGAGGCGTTCAGCCATAAGTCTTTTACGCTTTCCCATAATGATTACTTCTTATTGTTACCTGCATGTCCTCTAAATGTACGTGTAGGGGCGAATTCCCCGAGCTTATGACCAACCATCTGCTCTGTAACGTAAACAGGGATGAACTTGTTTCCGTTGTGGACAGCGATAGTATGGCCGATAAAGTCAGGAGAGATCATACTGGCACGTGACCAGGTTTTGACCACTTCCTTCTTCTTGCTACCATCATTCATAGCAAGAACTCTTTTCTCCAGTGCTTCCTGGATATATGGACCTTTTCTTAATGAACGACTCATAATCTCTAAAGTTTATTCCTGTTATTTCTTTCTTCTTTCAATAATGAACTTGTTTGAAGATGCCTTAGGATTACGTGTCTTGTAGCCCTTAGCTGGCAATCCCTTGCGTGAACGTGGATGTCCACCGGATGCACGGCCTTCACCACCTCCCATCGGGTGATCAACCGGGTTCATTACAACACCTCTGTTGTGAGGGCGGACACCGAGCCAACGCTGGCGGCCGGCCTTTCCATGGCTCTCCAGACTGTGATCTGCATTGGACACAACACCGACTGTAGCACGGCAGGCAACAAGCACCATACGTGTCTCACCTGAAGGCAGGCGGAGAACGGCGTGGTTTCCTTCACGGGCTGCAAGCTGAGCAAAAGTACCGGCAGAACGTGCCATTGCAGCACCCTGACCAGGACGAAGCTCGATATTGTGAACAACTGTACCAACAGGAATCTCGCTCAGAGGGAGGCAGTTACCAAGCTCCGGAGCGACACCGCTTCCTGAAGCGATAACCTGACCAACCTTGAGTCCCTGAGGGGCGATGATGTATCTCTTCTCGCCATCCTCATACTGCACAAGAGCGATACGCGCACTGCGGTTCGGATCGTACTCGATAGTGAGAACGGTAGCAGGGCATGTATCCTTGTCACGACGGAAGTCAATGATACGGTACATTCTTTTGTGACCGCCACCGACATAACGAACGGTCATCTGACCGGTATTGTTACGTCCGCCAGTGCTTTTAAGAGGCTCAAGCAATGATTTCTGAGGTTTCTTCGCGGTAATCTCTGAGAATGTGCTGATTACCTTGTTTCTCTGACCGGGAGTAACCGGTTTGAATTTTCTTACTGCCATTGTCTGTACCTCCCTTAAATATTAGCGTAGAAATCAATCTTATCCTCACCTGCAAGAGTGACATAAGCCTTCTTGAAGTGATTCATACGGCCGCGGAGCATACCTGACTTTGAATAGCGGCTCTTGCGCTTGCCGTGATAATTGACTGTATTGACATCTGCAACAGAGACATTGAACATTTTCTCCACTGCCTCCTTGATCTGAAGTTTGTTGGCGTCACGATCTACGATGAAGCCATAACGGTTCAACTTTTCGCCCTGAGCCGTCAACTTCTCTGTAACTATTGGCTTAATGATAATTCCCATCTTCTGAGTCGTTTATCGCATGTTTCTTTCTGCAAGAACGTCCTGAACACCATCTACAAGAACGAGAGTCTTCGCGTTCATGATAGTGTAAGTGCTGATTTCATCAACAGATGTGACATTGACCTGCGGAAGGTTGCGTGATGAAAGATAGATGTTGGTTGAATTTTCAGGAAGCACATAGAGAACCTTACGATCTCCAGCCTTGATAGCTGTAGTGATCTTAAGAAGTTCCTTGGTCTTAGGTGCGTCCATTACAAAAGGCTCAAGCATAATGATTGCATTCTCGGCAGCCTTGTAAGAAAGAGCTGACTTGCGTGCAAGGGCTTTCACCTTCTTGTTCAACTTGGTGTGATAGAAACGTGGCTGAGGGCCGAATACGCGGCCACCGCCGACGAAGATATTGGACTTAAGGCTACCGTGACGAGCGCCACCGCCGCCTTTCTGACGTCCGAGTTTCTTGGTACTGTGTGAGTTCTCGCTGCGATCCTTGGTCTTGGCGTTGCCGTGACGCTGGTTGGCGAGGTACTGTACTACATCAAGATAGATGGCGTGATCGTTCGGAGTAATACCGAATACGCCTTCCTCAAGAGTAACGTTCTTTCCGGAAGGAGTTCCGTCGATTTTCAAAACTGGTAATTGCATACTCTTAAGCCTCCAAAATTACATAAGAACCCTTGGCTCCCGGAACGGAACCCTTGACAACGATAAGATTGTTCTCCGGAATCACCTTGACAACCTGAAGGTTCTCCACCTTCACTCTCTCGTTGCCCATGTGACCTGCCATACGCATTCCAGGAAGAACGCGGGAAGGCCAAGATGATGCACCCATTGAACCAGGGTGACGAAGACGGTTGTGCTGACCGTGAGTCTGTCCGCCTACTCCGGCGAAACCATGACGGTGAACAACGCCCTGGAAACCCTTACCTTTAGAGGTACCGATGACGTCAACATAAGCCACATCCTCAGTGAAGATGTCGGCTACAGTGAACTTGTCACCGAGTTTCAGCTCTCCCTGGAAGTCCGCCTTGAACTCGACGAGCTTACGCATAGGAGCGGTTCCTGCCTTTTTAAAATGCCCCATCAGAGGCGCGCTGGTGTGCTTTTCGTTGGTTTCGTCATAGGCAAGCTGTACAGCGGCATAACCATCTTTCTCTACTGTACGGAGCTGCGTAACAACGCACGGACCAGCCTCGATAACGGTGCATGGTATGTTCTTACCATCGGCACCGAAAACGGAAGTCATTCCGATTTTTTTTCCAATTAATCCAGGCATTGGTTTGATAATTAATTGTTTATAAATACTTTATAAGTAACCGCATAATTTGCGGGCTGCAAATATACGGCTTTTTTTTCAATTTACAAATACAACACCTTGATATTGTATAAAATAGTTGCTAAATTTGCCTTGCTAATGATGAATTTGACGAGGATGCTAGGATTTTTGAATTTTACTCTGACAGACCTTTTGGACATCGTGATGGTGGCTGCCATCATCTATTTGGCATTCAGATGGATAAAAGGATCCAACGCCATCAATATCTTCATTGCAATTATCATAGTGCTGCTGGTCCAGATAGTATCAACTGCCTTGGGCATGAAGATGCTGTCCTCCATCCTGGGGACGCTCATCGATGTTGGAGCCGTAGCTATCATCGTTATATTCCAGCCGGAAATCCGGCGATTCCTGAGCACCATAGGCCGCAGGGCCGGAAGTTCCATAGAGAAACGCCCGATGCTCAGAAAACTGCTCGTCAAGACCGAAGTTGAGTCCGTGGACGCCAAATCCATCACGGCAATAGCCCAGGCCTGCCAGGAAATGTCGGAGCAGAAAACAGGCGCACTGATCATAATCAGACAAAAAGACTTGCTTCAGTCCATTATAGATACGGGAGACATCATAGATGCCGAAATCAGCAGCAGGCTGATAATGAACATTTTCTTCAAGAACTCCCCGCTACACGACGGAGCGATGATTATAGGCAGCAATCGCATAATCGCCGCCAGGTGCACCCTTCCGATTACGGAAAGGACAAACCTTCCGGCCCGTTTGGGAATGCGCCACAAGGCTGCAGTGGGGATATCGGAGCAGTGCGACGCCATGGTCATCGTGGTGAGCGAGCAGACGGGCAGAATATCATTCGTGAGAGGAGGCGAGATAGAGACGATTGACAGCATAAGCCGACTCAAGCTTCTATTATCGGAGAAAAGCTTATGAAAGACCACAGACTTGAATCAAAATTAGGATTTGAAAAGATAAGGAAAACTATCTCGGACCGCTGCATGACAGACTATGCGGCGCAGAGAGTAGAGGAGGAAGAGTTTTCTACGGATGCGCAAATCATCGAACAGAGATTGGCGCTGACGGACGAGATGCGGCTCATCCTCATGTTCGAGGAGAATTTTCCTACCACCGGATACATTGACACGTTGTCTTTTTTAGATGGACTTCAGAAAGCCGGCTCGTGCATCGACATTCTGTCTCTGGGCAAGCTGAAAACCCTTACGGATACCATTCGAAGACTCCTTCACTTCTTCGGCGGAGTCAAAGACGGAATATATCCCAAGCTGAAAAAACTCGTATCCGCCATCAACTCCTTTCCGGAAATCCAGAGACGCATCGAAACGATTCTCGACAAATATGGAGATGTCAAAGACTCCGCTTCCGACGCTCTGATGGAGATTCGAAACGCCCTGCGCAACAAAGAGAGCGTCATATCCAAAAGAGCGGCAGCCATACTCAGACAGGCGCAGGAAGCAGGAATCGCGGACGAGGGGGCCTCTGTGGGAATAAGGGACGGAAAATACCTCATTCCTGTCAGCAGTTCTTCCAAAAGAAAGATTCAGGGATTTGTCTATGACGAGTCGGCCTCAGGCAAAACGACCTTTATCGAGCCGGCGGAAATAATAGAACTGGAGAACGAAATCAGCAGCCTGCACTTCGAAGAGGCTCGTGAGATTCAGAGGATTCTGTATGATTTCACCGAATTCCTCCGCCCCTACCTTCCGGAACTTATGGCGGGAGCATCCCTTGTCGGGGAAATAGATTTCCTGATAGCCAAAGCCCAGACCGCTCTTGACTTCATAGCCGGAATGCCGGTAATCTCCACCGACGGACGGCTGTCTTTAAGAAAGGCAAGGCATCCGCTTCTGGAAAAAGCATTGGCCGGCGAGGGCAAAAACATGGTTCCCCTGACCGTCTCTCTCGATCCGCGCAAGCGCATATTGCTGATTTCCGGACCAAACGCCGGCGGCAAGTCCGTATGCCTCAAGACAGTCGGTCTTCTTCAGTATATGTTTCAGTGGGGAATGCTTATTCCTACGTCGGAGACTTCCGAATTGCCAATATTCGACAGGATAGTTGTCAGCATCGGAGACAACCAGAATATCGAAGACGATTTGAGTACGTACAGTTCGTTCCTTGCTGACATGCGCGATATGCTCTCGGCCGCGGACGAGCGTACGCTCGTACTCATAGATGAGTTCGGCTCGGGCACCGAGCCGGCCGCGGGCGGAGGCATAGCCGAAGCCATACTCAGCGAAATAGA
>SAMEA104315421__coassemble_475_pt1 | contig 114220 bp, 88 predicted proteins | sample SAMEA104315421__metabat2_low_PE_015 | metagenome-assembled genome bin SAMEA104315421 (sample SAMEA104315421) | gut metagenome | biome: Monkey gut; feature: monkey-associated habitat; material: faeces | place: China | collected 2013
GATATGCTCTCGGCCGCGGACGAGCGTACGCTTGTACTCATAGATGAGTTCGGCTCGGGCACCGAGCCGGCCGCGGGCGGAGCCATAGCCGAAGCCATACTCAGCGAAATAGACCGAAGAGGCGTATACGGCGTCATTACCACCCACTACACCAACCTCAAACTCTACGCATCCGGCGCAGACACTCATGTCACAAACGGCGCGATGCTCTATGACTCATCCAAAATAGCCCCTATGTTCAAACTGGAAATAGGCCTTCCGGGCAATTCGTTCGCATTCGAACTCGCCCGCAAGATGCGCCTTCCGGAGAACATCGTCAAAGATGCGGAGAACAGAGCCGGAGAAGAATTCGTAGGCATCGAACGCAACCTGCGCAAAATCGCACGGAACCGCCGGGCTCTGGACGAGAAGCTGCAGAGAGTCAAGAACAGCGACAAGGCTCTCACCGGGCTCACCGAGAAATACACAAAAGAGCTCGAAGACATAAAGCGGCAGAAAGAAGAAATCCTCTCAGCCGCAAGACAAGAAGCCGAAGAGATAGTCAAAGGCGCGGGACGGCAGGTCGAGAAGACGATAAAGGACATCAAGGAAGCGCAAGCGGAAAAGGACAAGACAAAAGCGGCAAGACTGGAGCTTCAGGGATTCCTCGGCGCCATACAGGAAAAGAAAGTCACAGAGAAAAAGAACAAGGACGAATACATTGACCGCAAGATTGCGCAGCTGAAAAAGCGCAAGTCCAAAACGGACGTCCAGGAAAACAAGACTGACACAAAAAATGCAGGACCGCTCAAGGTGGGCGAGAAAGTGCGTATAAAGGACAGCGGAATGGTGGGCGAACTGGCCAAAATCAGCGCCAAATCAGCCACCGTCATTGTAGGGAACATCAGCAGCACGCTGAGTCCGTCACGCATCGAACGCATCTCTTCCAACGAATTCCGCGAAGCTTCCCGCAAGGCGTTCACGGCCCCGCGCAGCAAGGTGGACAGCTCCATTACCGAACGCAAGCTGAATTTCTCTCCGGAGCTGGACATACGCGGAGAAAGACTGTCAGACGCATTGAACATTGTCACGCACTATATAGATGACGCCATCATGCTGAACATCGGGACGGTACGCATAATCCACGGAAAGGGCACCGGCGTTCTCAGGGAAGAAATCCAAAAATACCTTCGCACGATTCCTGGCATAACCGCCAGCGACGAAGACATCAGAAATGGCGGTGCGGGCGTAACCGTAGTAAAGCTATGAGATACAACAGGAATACCATCTGGCGAAGAGGCGAAGAGAGAGCCGCCGAATTTCTTGAAAGCCACGGACACACCATCTTGGCACGAAATTGGAGGTATTCCCACATAGAAATTGACATCATAAGTATCAAGGGCCGCGAACTTCACATTGTGGAAGTCAAAAGCAGAGAGGTCCCATCCGATCAGGCCCCTGAGAACAGGGTGGACGCACATAAACAAAAGATGATGACATCAGGAGCAGGAGCTTTCCTGCGCTCAAAATACAGAGCCGGTCTGCCGGAAGATCTGGAAATCGTATTCGATGTAATCTCGGTACTTGTCAATGGCGAATTGTTTGAAATAGAATATTATCCACAAGCTTTCATACCATTATATGCTTAATAACCACTCATATTGTATAATTATGGCCGGCGGATTCGGCTCCCGCTTCTGGCCCATCAGCAGAGCCGACAAACCAAAGCAGTTCCTCGACTTCACGTCGGAAGGAAAGTCATTCCTGAGGCAGACATACGACAGAATGAAGGACATAGTCCCGGATGACAACATTCTGGTCGTCTCTCTTTCGAGATACGAAGAGCTCGTAAAAGAGCAGCTCCCGGAGTTAAAGGACGAGAACCTCCTGCTTGAACCGTACAACCGCAACACCGCGCCGTGTCTGGCATTCGCCAATTACACAATCCTCAAGCGCGACCCTCTGGCAGTGACGCTGGTCATGCCGTCCGATCAGATAATCGGGGACCATGTGGAGTTCAACCGCATTCTTGCCAACGCCTTCAGTTACGCCGCCGGGACCAACGCCCTTATCACCATCGGTGTCGTGCCGACAAGACCGGACACCAATTTCGGATACATCCAGATGATGAATGCGCATGCGGAGAAGGATCAGCCGATAAAAGTCAAGACTTTCACCGAAAAGCCAGACGTTGACCTGGCAAAAGTATTCATCGAAACAGGTGAATTTCTCTGGAACACCGGAATATTTATATGGAAATCGGCCGAAATCAAAAAGGAGCTGGAGCTGCACATGCCGGAAATCACACGACTCTGGACCGGATGGCAGGACATTCTCGGCACAGATAAAGAGCGCGGTTTTCTCGAACGGATCTACACGGACATGCCTCGCGCGTCCATAGACTACGCCTTGATGGAGAAAACGGAAAACGCATGGGTCTATCCTGCCAAATTCAGCTGGGCGGATATCGGCAACTGGGACTCTCTCTACGAGTATCTCGCCACACATGATGAGAACGACAACGCCATAAGCCTGAAGAACAAATGCCTGATTCAGGAATGCAAGCGCAACATAATTTATTCCGACAAGCCGAACAAACTGTTCGCCATGCGCGGCATTGAGGACTGTATCATCATAGACACCAAAGATGTGTTGATGATATGCCCGCGCGACGTGGACAAACTGAAGGAATTCCTCTCAAGCCTCGCAATGCCGGAATTCGAAGCATTCAGATAAAAGTTTCAACATGGACCCGGAATACTCACGCCTGCTGTCGGACGATGTCCACAACTTCATGAGATCTCCCGTGAGGGAGATTTTCAAAAAGGTGGATCTCGGCTCAATATATTCATTCGCCGGAGGATACCCCAACGCCTCCACGTTTCCTACGGAAGATATAAAGCGCATTTGCGCAGAGGTAATCGACCGGTATGGAAGCAAGGCCCTGCAATATGGTGCGACACAAGGGGTTAGCGAACTGCGGGAAGCCGTGGCACACAGGTACGGAGTCCCGGTCAGCCGTGTACAGATAACCACATCCTCCCAGCAGGGTATAGACATCTGCACAAGGATTTTGGTCAATCCGTCAGACGTCATCCTTACATCCAGCCCGACATATCTCGGAGCCATACAGTCATTCAAGTCATATCGCGCGGATATCCGGCCTATGCTGAGTTGGGATGAGAAGACCTGCGGAGTGGAGAGCGCAACGCTCGGCAAAGCCAAATTATGCTATGTAATCCCGGACTTTCAGAACCCGAGCGGAGAGACAATGACCCTGCGGGAAAGGGAACAACTTGCAGCGCTTTCCCGCAAATACGGATTCATCATAGTGGAAGACAGCCCGTATAGAGAACTGCGATACACCGGCTCTCCGGTCAGAACCATTTACTCTCTGGCTCCGGAGCGCACGATACATCTCGGCAGTTTCTCGAAGATTTTCGCTCCGGGATTCAGGCTCGGGTGGGCTATCGGACCGGAAGAACTATTGGACAGCATCTATGTCTGCAAGCAGTCTCTTGACTTGTGTCCCCCTGTGCTGGATCAATACATAGCGGCAGAATTCATGAGCAGCGGTGCCCTTGACCGCAACCTGGCAAAAAGCATAGCCTACTACAAGGAAAAGCGCGACCACATGATCGCGCTCCTCGAAAAATATATGCCCGAAGGAGTAAGCTGGACCCATCCGGAAGGCGGGCTGTTCCTGTTCCTTACTCTCCCTGAAGGTACCGACACCGTCGCTCTTTATGACAAGGCCCTTTCTGCCGGTGTGGCGTATGTGGCAGGCTCGTTCTTTTATCCGGACGGAAGTCATCGCAACACCATGCGCCTCAACTTCTCCTTCCTGGACAAAGACAAGATGGAAGACGGTATCAGGATTCTGTCTCAAATCATTACTCGCTGATAAAACCCTGCACCTTCAAGGTTTCAGCATCGAGAGTAATTGCAATATAGAAAACATCCTTGGCGAAAGTTACCTCGTATATGGCATCCGAAGGACGGCCTTTTTTCTCAAGGTCGGCAAGCATTTCATCGACAGTATTGAACGCTCCGGACACCTCTTTCCCGTCCTTATAGACTTTTACGGTCTTCAGCGTGCCAAGGTTGAGTTTGCCCTCGCCTTTTGCATACGACTTCCATACGGACAGCACCTTGTCCCACGTAGAGAAAACCGTCTCGTCAAGGACCGCATCCACAGTCTTGACCTTTCCGTTCTTCTCGTTATTGAAAGCCTCTACGGTGAACCTGTTGCCAAGCAGGTCCTCGGCCCTTTCGAAGAAGAGGCTCTTGTCCTTCTCTTTTGAAAGTACGAACATTGCCGTAACAAGGTCTGTATATGTAACTCCGGGCCACCCTCTCAGGACAGTTTCATCAAGAGTGAGGTAATTGTTCATGATAAGGAATGCGAAATTGCCGGTGCTGAGAAGCAAGGCAAGCCTGACGTTTCCGCCGGCGTACGCAAATGATGTCAGGAAAGTGGAGGATATTGCGCTATGGCTGTCGAAGAAAGACATAGCTTCTTCCTGCGACGTCAAAGTTCCGGATCCGTCCAATGTCTTATACTTGGCCTCAATAAACGCACCATATCCGAGTTTCGATGAATTGCCCGTAAAATGATTCCACAGCACCTTGGAATTATCCTCATTCATCGGCTGGGCTACAATTTTGGCGATATTGCCATGGATATCGCCGGAAGCAATGATGTTGAGACCATAATCTTTGCCTTCAACCGTGCAGACGCCCTTAAGCATTATCAAGGCTGCATAGTCATCCCGAATGTTTATATTCTCCGCATATTTCTTCGCGAAGTCTTTGTAAGGAGTGTTGAGGTCTTTGACCAACTCCTTGTAATCGAAAGTCAGACTCTTGACCTCCGGCTTTCCCGCCTCTTTCTTGCAGGACACCATGAATACGGCAGAAAGAAAGACAGCTGCCAAAAATAACGATTTATGCTTCATATCAAACTATTTTAAGAATCTCAAATAAACAGCAGCCACGGAAGCAACCGCAGCAGTCTCCGTACGCAAACGGCTCGACCCGATATGCACCGGAGTCCATCCGAGTTCCATTGCTAAATCTACCTCATCCTCCGAAAAATCGCCCTCGGGACCTATCAGAATCGCAATATCCGGAATCTGCCCGTCCTTAACGGAATACTCCGCAAGCGCTTTCGCAATGGACTGACGTTGCGAGATATCCAATTCCTCGTCACAAAAAGCAATCAGGCGCAACTTCTCCTCGGGTACCTGGCCAAGATATGTCTTGACGCTTACCGGAGCAAGCAACTGCGGCACATACGCTTTGAGGGACTGCTTGGCTGCCGAAAGGATAAGCTTGAAAGTCCTTCCGGTGTTGATAACCCTTCTCTCGGAATGCTCTCCAAGCACAGGGACAATCGTGTCCACACCTATTTCCGTAGCTTTCTCCAGAAACCAGTCGTACCGGGAACTGTTCTTCGTAGGGCTGACAGCCATCTGAAGACGATAAGGATGTCCCCCGAATTCGTCGGTATAGGATTCAACCACAGCCTCCGCCTTCTTTGTATCGGCTATGGAAAGACGGCACTGGTAAAGCCCGCCTCTACCGTCAATTATATTGATGCTGTCACCTTCCCTATGGCGAAGCACCTTCACGCAATGTGCAGATTCCTCCGGGTCAAGTCTCACGACACCAGCTTGGATATCTCTCGAAAAAAACAGTTCCATTATTTAAACAGTGTTCTGACCAGCTCGGGCACATCCCGTACACGGATACACCGTATATTCCCCGGAACATTCTCGATACTGGTATATGATGATAAATATATTGTCTTAAAACCAAGTCTTGCAGCCTCCGCTACCCTGCGTTCGGCCTGAGAGACAGGGCGCACCTCCCCGCTGAGGCCTATTTCTGCCGCAAAACACACATCTGAAGGAAGCGCCAGGTCAAAATTGGACGAAAGCACCGCCCCCACCACAGCCAAGTCACAGGCAGGATCATTGACCTTAAGCCCTCCCGCCATATTGAGAAAGACATCTTTTGCGCCAAGCTTGAACCCGGCCTTCTTCTCAAGTACGGCCAGCAGCATATTCAATCTCCTGGTATCAAATCCGGTGGTGCTTCGTTGAGCCGTGCCATAGACAGCGGAACTCACAAGCGCCTGTACTTCGAACAACAGCGGCCTTGTGCCGTCAATAGTGGCGGCAATGGCTGTGCCGCTCAACCCTTCTTCATGCATCGGAATCAGCAGTTCCGAAGGGTTGTCCACCTCCCGAAGGCCGGTACCGGTCATCTCGAACACGGCCAGTTCCGACGTGGAGCCGAATCTGTTCTTTATGCTTCGCAGCAACCGGTATGCGCCTCTGTTGTCGCCCTCAAACTGAAGGACAACATCCACGATATGCTCCAGAATCTTCGGTCCTGCTATGAATCCGTCCTTGGTGATATGACCGATAAGTATAACCGGCACCTCACTCTCCTTTGCAAATCGAAGAAGACGTACGGCCACTTCCTTAATCTGACTCACGGAGCCTGGCGCAGAATCCACCGCATCGGAAAACATCGTCTGCACAGAATCCACTATCATCAAATCCGGCCTTATCTCGTCGGCCTCCCGGATAATATCATCAATGCATGTCTGAGAATAAATCAGACAATCCGCATCTTTGCCCCCAAGTCTTACTGCGCGCATTTTTACTTGAGATGCACTTTCTTCTCCTGACACATACAATGTCTTAAGTCCTTCACAATGAAGAGGAATCTGCAGGCTCAACGTGGATTTACCGATACCTGGTTCTCCGCCAATCAACACCAACGAACCAGGCACAATACCTCCGCCAAGAAGCCGGTCAACCTCCGTCATGCCAAGACTGATCCTCGATTCCGAACTGCTGGAAATCTCCTGAAGCCTCATGGGCTTGACCGCCGCCCTGCCGGATGCGCTTACGGAAAGCTTCGACGTCCCGGAGGACCTGCCGGCTCGCTCCACCGGAGCTTCCTGCATTGTGTTCCATTCACCGCACGCCGGACACCGCCCCATCCACTTGGAGCTTTCATTGCCGCACGAAGTGCAGTACCAAACAGTCTTTGACTTTCCGGCCATATTATCAATAAACTTTCCTTGGGAGCCTGAACAGCTCCATGTCTTTTATCTGCCCCTGCTCTATCTTGAACCGCAGTGCGGTGCGTTCAAGATGCCAACCTTGAAATCCCGAAGCACCGGGATTAATATACAACAAGTTATATTTCTTGTCGTTCATCACCTTAAGTATGTGTGAGTGTCCGCACACAAAAATATCCGGATGATACGATTCTATCAGCGCCTGCGCCCGAAGGTCATAATGTCCCGGAGAACCGCCGATGTGCGTCATCAATATCTTCAATCCCTGCTCCTGCATCTCCTGAAATGAAGGATATGCCCTTCTGATATCCTGTCCGTCACAGTTGCCATACACACCCACAAGCGGCTTGAATCCCGCAATCGAGTCCGCAAACTCAATACCGCCCCCAAAATCACCGGCGTGCCAAATCACATCTACCGGTCCGAAAAAATCTTTGAACTCGTCGGAGAACACCCCGTGGGTATCGCTAATCAGCCCTACAAACATGATTACTGTATTCCGGCCAGATGCTTCTCCCAAGCCCATGCTGCGGAGAGAGTCTGGTCAATGCTACGCGTCGCCTTCCAGCCGAGTTTGGCTTCTGCAAGGGACGGATCGGCCCAAATCGCCACTACGTCTCCGGCTCGACGCGGCGCCATTTTCCAATTGAGTTTTACACCATTGACCCTCTCAAACGAATTGATAAGCTCAAGTACTGAAAGAGGACGTCCGGTACCAATGTTGAAAATCTCGTACTCCTTCTCCATCTTCCCGTCAATCATTCTGTCCACAGCGCACACATGGGCTTTCGCCAAGTCCACAATGTCAATATAGTCCCTCAGACACGTTCCGTCCGGTGTAGGATAATCTCCGCCAAATACGGAAAGGCACTCGCGTTTTCCAATGGCTGTCTGCGTGATAAAAGGCACAAGATTGTTGGGAACCCCTCTCGGAAGCTCTCCGATAAGAGCGGAAGGATGAGCACCTATAGGATTAAAATACCTGAGAGCGATACCTTTGATACCGCTATATGCTTTCACGCTGTCCCTCAATATATCTTCGCAGATTTGCTTCGTGTTGCCGTAAGGTGATGTGGCGCTCTGACGAGGAGTGTCTTCTGTAACAGGCTTCTTGTCCGCTTCTCCATAAACTGTAGCAGACGATGAAAACAGCACATTGCATCCTTTGGCGCGGGCGGATTCCAAAATATTGATAAACGAACCCAGATTGTTGGAGTAATACTTGAGAGGCTCTGACACGGACTCTCCCACCGCCTTGAATGCGGCGAAGTGAATGACAGCATCTATCTTATTGCTCTCAAACAGAGAGCGGACAGCTTCCGTGTCGCAGAAATCCATCTTGACAAGAGGGATTTCCCTGCCCAGGATTTGACATACCCCGTGATAATTGGTCATATCACAATTTGAAAAATTATCTGCGACAATGACTTCATATCCTGCATTGACAAGTTCCACCGTTACGTGGCTTCCTATAAATCCGGCACCTCCGGACACAAGTACAGTGTGGTTCATAATCCAATATTACTAATCTGCGAAGATAGCAAATTATTTGGAGAACTCACATCCGCAGAAAGTCTGATTGTAGAAGTTCTGCTCGCGTATTATTTCGTTTCTGCGCGGCTGGAGCCCACCTTTCCGCCAATTCTGATCCCACCATATCAGTGGCTTTCCGTACATCTCCGAGGCTTCTGTGCAGGCTGCAATACCGGCTTCATTGACCTGATCAAGGTCCTTCCACCGGGAAGAGGCGAGGGATGTAGTCAGCACATCGTACCCGTTGCAGCAAGCATACCTGGCGGCACGACGCAAGCGGAATTTGAAACACTCCAAGCATCTCAGACCCCGTTCCGGCTCATGTTCCAGTCCTCGAACGGCATCAAGCCAGGCACGATGGTCATACTCATCATTCACGGTCTCCACGCCAAGACTCCGGCAGTAACGTTCAAGCTCGGAGCGACGGAGCTCATATTCGGCCAGAGGGACAATGTTGGAGTTGCTGAAAAACACCGCCGGGCGTATCTCATTGGCAACCAAGGCCTCAATAATCGCTCCCGAACATGGGGCGCAGCAGGAGTGAAGCAGCAGGCGGCTTCCACCGGCAGGTATATGAAGTTCCGGCATTATCTGTTGATTTTAGGACATCCGGACTCTCCGCAAGAGGAGCAATCCCCACCGCAAGTTCCTTTCCTCTTTATAAATGATACTGCATATACCGCAAGAACCAACACCAGCAGAAGAATCAGGAGCGTAGGAAGATTGATGTGATATGCCAGAAAAGCACACACCCAAGCCACCATACACTGGAACACCACTTCAATGACGGCCCATTTGCCGCCAAGTTCGCTTTTAACCGCGGTGATAGCGGCCACGCAAGGGGTGTAGAGCAGACAGAAAGCAAGGAGCGACACGGCAGACTTGCCTGTCAGCACAGCGGCTCCTCCAAGAACCTGAAGCGTCGCCACCACACTCTCCTTCGCCAAAAATCCGGAAATCAAAGCTGTCACAATCCTCCAGTCCCCAAGGCCAAGCGGAGCGAATACCGGAGCTATGGCGCCTGCTATCATCGCCAAAATGCTATCAGACGGTTCCACCAAACGCAGCCTGAAATCAAACGACTGCAGGAACCATATAACGATAGAAGCTATGAAAATAACACTGAACGCTCTCTGAATAAAATCCTTGACCTTGTCCCAAAGAAGACGACCGACATTTTTAGGTGCCGGCATGCGATAATTGGGAAGTTCCATCACAAAAGGAGTCGTAGCTTCCCCGCGATGCAGCAATTTGGCACATAATGCCACCAAAATACCGACAGCTATCGCAGACAAATACAGGACCACCAGCACAAGTCCTCCCTTCCCCGGGAAAAAGGCGCTTGTAAGAAAAGCGTATATAGGAATCTTGGCGGAACAGCTTATGAACGGCGTCAGGAGGATTGTCAGTTTCCTGTCTCTGGCGGAAGGAAGCGTCCTTGTAGCCATCACGGCCGGAACCGTACAGCCAAAGCCTATCAGCAGCGGGACAATGCTTCTGCCGCTCAACCCTACCTTCCGAAGCAGAGTATCACTTATAAATGCAACCCTGGCCATATATCCGCTGTCCTCAAGCATCGACAGGAAAAAGAACAGAATCACTATTATCGGGATAAAGCTGATTACGGTACCCACCCCGGAAAATATACCACCGCTCACCAATGAACGCACAGCAGGAGACACACCCCAGCGTTCGAAAGCGGCGTCACAAACCCCGGAAAGCGAAGAAATCCCCATTTCCAACAAATCCTGAAGCGGAGCACCGAGAACATCTACCGAGAGCCATATTACCAGCGACATCACCAGCACAAATATCGGCAGTGCAAGAAAACGGTTGGTCAGAACACTGTCTATTCTCCGGCTTCGCTTATACTCCTTGCTTACGCGCGGCTTGACGACCGTCTTGGCACATAACTTCTTTATGAAAGAGAATCTCATGTCCGCCATTGCGGCATTTCTGTCAAGTCCCCTTTCATCTTCCATCTGAAGAATGATGTGCTCTATCATGTCTTTCTCGTTAGGCGACAAGTCCAGAGCAGCTATTATCTGCTCATCTCCTTCCACCACCCTGTCCGCAGCAAAACGCACCGGGATATCTGCCGCTTTGGCATGATCTTCAATAAGATGCATTATTCCGTGCAGACAGCGATGCACGACACCGTTCGGGCCGTCCGGGCTGCAAAGATCCTGCCTTACCGGCCGCTCCTGATATTTGGCGATATGCACGGCATGCTCCACAAGTTCTTCTATGCCCTGATTATTGGCTGCCGAGATGGGAACGACCGGAAAGCCGAGCAGTTCCTCCATCATGTTCACACGCACAGAGCCCCCATTGCCGGTAAGTTCATCCATCATATTCAGAGCAAGAACCATAGGAATATCAAGCTCCATGAGTTGCATGGTAAGATAGAGATTCCGCTCCATATTACCGGCATCCACTATATTGATTATGGCTTTCGGCTTGTCCTTCAGGATGAAATTCCTTGAGACAATCTCCTCCGCACTATACGGAGAAAGAGAATAAATGCCGGGAAGATCCGTCACGCATGTGTCAGGGTAACCACGTATGACGCCGTCTTTCCGATCCACGGTAACTCCCGGGAAATTCCCCACATGCTGATTCGCTCCTGTGAGTTGGTTGAATAGCGTGGTTTTTCCGCAATTCTGGTTCCCGACCAAGGCGAATGTCAGTTTAGAACCCCGCGGAAGAGGGTTTGCGTGGTCTTTGGAGTGATATTTTCCTCCCTCGCCAAGGCCCGGATGCGGTACTTGATTGGCAGCATCCGCTGTCTCAGTGTGCACATCGGCATCTTCAGGCTCGGAGCATTCCTCCACCTTTATCATAGCAGTCTCAGACTTGCGCAAAGTGAGACTGTAGCCATTGATCTGCAATTCCATAGGGTCTCCGAGCGGAGCATATTGCACCAGGCGGACAACACTTCCGGGAATCATTCCCATATCAAGAAAATGCTGGCGAAGAGAGCCTCTTCCTCCCACCTCAATAATTCTTACGCTAGCACCTATCTGTATCTTATCCAGCGTCATAACAGTTGTTTCTCAAATTAGGCACAAATATGCACAAAACAACACATTATGTCAATAGCAATTGTTAGGTATTTTCGACAAGAAAACGGTTCACTCTTGGAGAAATTTTTTTATATTTGACCTCAAGAAGTACGTCATTGACAAAACAGGTCTTGAACTCAAGGATAATGACAACCCGGCTGTAATCAAGGTTAAATTCAAAATATGATGAAAGCGCACAAAATCCTCACACTTATTTTTCTGTTATCCTTAGTCGCCCTACTCGGTTGCGTACTGATAGAAGGCCGACAAGTAAAGAAGTTGACGGCTTTTATTACTAAAAACTCTACGACAACCGATAAATATAGAGAATACATAATGGAATCCTTCACTTATGGAATCTCAGAGGATGACCAGGAAATATTGGACAAGCTCATCAGCGATTATGGCAACAGCATTATAATCGCCGCCCCGAATTCCATGTGTTGGGCTTGCTTCGAATCACTTGTTAATAGAGTGATTGAGTCAAAAACAGATTTGGGTGCTATTACAATCATTTTCTCAGATATGGATCCAATGAGAGAAAGAGTTCTCCGAGCAAAGGGAATTTCAAATGTTTTTTGCAATCCAGCAGTTGATTCTTTACCGAAGATCACTCTTTCGAGAGTATCAAACAATGGATGGCAACATATTTATATGAATTACTCTGATGGTCAGGAGGAAGTCCTTGACCTATTTATTCAATAACCAAATCATAATTATTATGAAAAGAACCATTTTATTATGCGCTGCTGCACTTGCTATCACTTCAGCCGCAGTATTAAGTGCCACCATTAACGTTAACGCAGCAGAGTCGGCAATTAAGCCGCAGTATTCCAACGACCCACCTGGTCCACAAGGCAACAGACATTCCCAAGCCGTTCAATGTGGAGTTGGTGGCTGGGTCATTAAGCCTGGCTGCTGCTTCGGAGATGAAGATTGCCTCATAATGGACCCTTGCAAAGGAGCATCTTTCTCATGTGACGGGATGCACTATGTAGAGGCAGGCGGCTCCAAAGACGATATAATAGCCCATCCTTAAGTCTTTAAACAATATTATATCTTAACTATTTTTTTATGAAACCCTTATATTTATTGTCAATAGCCATATTGGCATTTGGGTGCGCCAATCCGAAATCTATTATTTCAGAAACGGACGCAAAAAAGATTGACCTTTTCAACTGCACGAAAGAAGTTGACAACCTGTCACCATACATAGATGATGTCAGTATCATCCAATTGGAAGCAGATTCTGTAATTGTACCGACCGCAATTAAAATTCTTACCCTTGATGACAAGATTTTCCTATTCTACGGAGAAGAAATAGTGGAATTTGGCCAAAAAGGAAATTACTGCCGCACCATCGGTAAGTTAGGCAACGGCCCGGAAGAATTCATTCATCTTGGAGATATCTGCATCAATGCAGAACAGAAAGAAATCATAGGCGTAACACACAAAAATGAAATAATCAGATATAATATAACGGCTGGTTCTTTTATAAAGAAAACAAAGTTAGACATCAGAGGCAACACCGCTGACGGCATTCTTCCTCTCAAGAACGGAGGGGTGGCTGCTTATTTCTCAAATCCATATATGATTGATGACCATGGATACCGGCTGGTTTCCTTCAATGAAGACGGCGAGATAATTGATAAAGGCATGGAAGCTAAAGACAGCGATTTCTGTATTTCAATGTCTTTTAAGCCAAGTGTTTTCCAAGGATATGACAACTCTTATTTCCTCTCATATGAATTTGGTTCCTGCTATTCTTACATCGCCCAAGACGGAGATATAAAGAGCTCCTTCTATATGGACTTAGGGAGTAAAGGTCTCTCAAAAAGCTACTTCAAAAACGCTTCTGATCCGTGGATGCTGATTGGCGATGCATTTGAAGACAAGGGAATCAAATGTCCAACCGCCCTCATGACCAAAAACGACATCTACGTTTCCGCTTTTGGAGAGAATAGTTCCGTATGGAACTTTATAACTGATGGGGAAAAAGGTATCCGCTGGCAGTCATCTTCTGCCGATCCGGTACCACCTGTTTTTTTCCTGGCGGCAGACAAGGAGTATTATTATTTCCTCTACCTGGAATACGGACATAGCGAAACCACGGATCCGCTCAAGAGGTACGTCATTGACAAAACAGGTCTTGAACTCAAGGATAATGACAACCCGGCAGTAATCAAGGTCAAATTCAAAATATGATGCCGAATAGGCCTAATAGAAACATGGGACTGACAATGTCGGCCCCATGTTTCTATTATATCAATCATTGTTCCGGTCATTCTTTGACATAAGACAAGAACTCAGCACGCACGCTTGCACTCTTGCGAAATGCCCCGGTAAGGCAGGTCGTGGTCATCTCTCCGCTCTTCCGTGCACCGCGGCTCTCTTTGCACATGTGCCGTCCGCGCATCATAAGAGCCATGCCGAAAGGTGGATGCTCCTCTCCCAATGCTTCAGTAAGCATCTCCACCACATCATGGACAAGTCTTTCTTGAACTTGCAGACGGGACGCGCAATAATCTACAACCCTTCCTATTTTTGAAAGACCAAGAATGCGCCCGTTTGGGTTAGGGAGATATGCAAACCAATACTCACCAAAAAAGGTGCGACAGTGATGCTCGCAGAGTGAATAGAAAGTTCCGCTATCCACAATCATATTGTCATATACTATCCCGTCTTGCCCATTTGGGAACGTGGTGACAAGCGGTTTCTGCTCTGGATCATAACCTCTAAAAATCTCCTTGAACATCCGAAGCATCCTCTCTGGCGTATCCTGAAGTCCCACTCGGTATGGGTCCTCTCCTATATATTCAAACAGTTCTTGAATATTCTGTATGGCTTTTTCTTCTGTAATCATGACGGAAAGTTAATGATAAATGATTAATAAACAAAAAGCTGGCAGAAAAACTTCTACCAGCTTTTGTGCGGACGGTGAGACTCGAACTCACACAGGCCAACGCCCACTACCCCCTCAAAGTAGCGTGTCTACCATTTCACCACGTCCGCAATACTTTGGGACTGCAAATATAGCCATAATTTGTTAAATCCAAAAAAAATTTGATATCATTTCTGTTTTTTCAACGCAAATACCGGAAGAAGCAATATGAGCGCCACGACAGACATGACCAATCCGGCAATAGTTCCGATCGCAAAATCAAACCAGAACACCTCTGAAGGTCCGTCGAAAAGGAAAGGGACAAGCCCTATGACAGAGGATACGATAGTAAGAAATATAGGTATAATCTTAGAGTTGAACGCCCTTACGTAGGTGTGCACTTGAAGACTATGCTCCCGTTGGGCCTTATAGTCAGGATGTCCAATGCTCCAGCCTTGCTCGGGAAGCAGTTTCTTGAAAGCAGATATAAGATAGATACCGGCATTGACCGTAATGCCGCTCAACATAACGAAAGCGGCAAATCCGCCCTTGTCAAACGCAAAATCAGACAGTCCAAACACAAGAAACTCCCCAATAAATGACACCGGAATCATCACTATTATGGCTATCGGGTACCTGAGAGAATTGAAGTGTACCGCACATATCACGAAAATACATGCAATCACAAGCAGTATGAGAGCCGCATACTTGTCCTGATTGTCGTAAAACCAGCGTCCCTGATGGTCCTCCGCCTTATATCCCACAGGAAGAACAGATCCGTTCATATAATCAACCAGTTCGGCCGTGTATTTCGAACTCATCTGCAGCGGTCCGAGAAAATCAAACCGCACCGTTATGGAATATGACTGGTTTTCCTTCTGGATAGGAAGCGAAGTATTCTTTTTGGATATCTCCCCTATCTGTGAGAGTTTCATCCTTCCTTCTCCGGCTTCTACTGCAACATTGTCCACGTGCCAGAGATCCATGACATCCTTGGAAGAGGATTCAATACGGACATTAACATACTTCCCATCGTACGGAATGGTCGCAGCATACGAATCATATAGAGGCGAACGCAGCGAACTATAGTATTCGTACGGACTGATACCCACAGCCTTGAGGGCCTCGAAATCGTAATCGACACTGAACTCGCCCTGCGGTCGATCATAACTGCCGACGCCCCATATTTCAGCACCGGAGACACGCCTGTTGGAAGACATACGGTCCAAAAGATGTTCACCATACCTCAAAAGCTGATCGTAATTGTACCCGGTCAGTTTGACGCCGTTGTTCCGATAAGATGTGACTATGTTGTTATTGAATCCATTATCGTCAATTCCGAACACTGTCCAGTTGGCACCGCCGAATGAAGCCGCCATAAGGATGACATCACCTTTGACCATGGATGGAAGAGAGGTCTTCTCCACTTCCGGCTTGAAATATACCTGAATAGTTCCAGAAGAAGGCGAATATATGCCTGTCTCGAAGCTCTCTATCTCCACTATGCCCGAAAGATAATTCTCCATACTGCGAAGTACCTCATTGAGTTGCTGAACAGTACATCCCTCCGGCATACCGGCTCTGATGGTGAGACATGGGCGGGACGGCTCCCGATAGAAATCAGAGCGGTCCATAGCCTTATAGAAAAGGGCGAAACTCGTACCGAGCACCTTATCTATCACTTTCCTGTGATCAGAATATGGCTTCCACTCGAAATCTTTTGGTATCAAGCATGTAGGGATACCAAAAGCAATCACTACCCCCAACACCAAAAGCCACCTGTGACGAATGCCCCAGCCAATATACCGTCCATATCCCCTATTCCACCAGGCTATCCGACGGAGTCTCTTCGCACGAGCGCTATCCTTGACATTGAAGTTCACCGGAAAATAGTACAACAATGCCGGCACGAAGAGATATGCTACCAATAGTGACACACACAGATTGATGATGATGGCTACTGCAAATTCTGTCAGGCTGGCGCGCTCCTGCTCCGGAAGAAGGAATATGACCAGCAGAGCCGCCACGGTAGTCATGACCGCACTCAACAGGGCAGGGAACACACTCCTGTTGCCGTATCGCGAATAATGGTCCACCATCACTATGGTATTGTCGATAATGATACCAAGCGAGACTGTGACACCGGCAAGGGTATAGATGTGAATCTCAAGCCCCACAAGCCAATAAAGGCATACTGATATGAGAATGCTGACCGTAAGCGTGATGGCCACCACAACCATATATCGCCAGGAACGATTCACCAGGAAAGCAAAAATCAGAAGTATCAGGAGACAAAACAATGTGCGGAAATAAATCTTATTCAACTCCGCACTGACATATTCGGATGAATCATAATTGACCTTGGCAGTGATTTCTTCAGGAAATGAAGCTTCAAGCTCATGCATCTTGTCTTTTACGGCACCGACCACAGATATGAGATTGACATCAGTGCCCACCGCTACTGCAAGATTCAGCGTATTAAGGCCATTGATGCGATAATAACTCGTAGGAAGAGCCTCTTGGTAGCGAAACTGCGCTATTTCCCCAAGCCGCACTATTCTTCCGCCCACCTTCTTTACCGGTATGTCAGACATATCACCGACAGACCCATCCTTAAGCCGCACCCCATACCGCATATTGCCGGAAGTCACCATTCCAAGCAGATTTTCAGAATACCTGTCGGCAAAAGCCTTGGATATGTCGTCCGCTGTTATGCCAAGACTTTTGGCTATGTCATAGTCAAAGGTTACCACCCATTCATACGGCGTATTGCCATAGAAACTGACATCCTCCACTCCTTTAATGGTGGAAATCGGATACATTATCCGATTCTCGACGAAGTCCGCTATTTCCTTGGATGGCAGACTGCTGAGAAAATAAAAAGAGATGGCTGTCTGGGACTTATTGCCTGATGAATTAAGAGAAATCACAGGATAGGAACATGCCCTTGGAAGACTCGGATACACATTGCGTATCTGAGAGGCTATCTCGAAACGCGCAGACTGCAGGTCCACCCTCTTTCCAAATTCAAGGGTAATGCTCCCATCTCCATTGTTGGAGACGGAGCGGACGGACTTGCACTCTTTGATATTAGACAAAACACCCTCCAGTTTGCTGGTCACTTCCGCTTCTACAATACGCGATGAGGCTCCAGGATAACCATAAGTCACAGTAATCTGCTTGTCTTGAGAAGACGGGGTGTACTGAACCTTCAGCATAGAGAAGCATGCAGCACCAACCACCGCCGTCACCGCCATAAGCAGAAGCACCGAAAACGGAGATATGCCTTTTCTCTTATCTGCCATTTTTATGCTTGTAAATGACAGAATACACCGCCGGCACATAGAACAGGCTGACAAGTGTACCCACACTCATACCAATTATTATCACGAGAGCCATAGGGAATTGGAGATCCGCCCCCATATTGCCACGACTGAGAAATGGCGCCACTGAGAGAATAGTGGTGAGAGAAGTCATGATAATAGCCTTCAGTCTCCTGTGCCCGGCCTCATGAATAGCAGCTTCGGTTTCCATCCCGGAGGCAACAAGTTTATTGATGGTGTCAATCTTGAGGATGGAGTCATTTATCACAATACCGCTCACGACAACCAGTCCGATAAGAGACATGATATTGATACTCGTTCCGGTAATCCACAGGAATGCCAAACAAAACGACATGTCTATTACAATCTCTGAAAGAATAATGAGCGGCTGGACCAAAGACTCGAACTGTGATGCCAAAATGAGGAAAAGCATAGCCAGAGCGACAAGCAGAACCACTATCATCTGCCGAATCATTTCGCTATTGGAGAAAAAGGCACCGGAAAACGAAACTTCGAGGTTGCTATATTTATGAACCGCATCACGCACTGCGGACATCACGCTTCCGGCTTCAGAAGACTTGACATCCAGCTCCACAGGATAATAACTTCCTTCCTCTCCCGAAACAATGGATTTGAAATCTTCCTCATACGTCTGTCTAAGCAGTCTCTTCAGCGGTATCACCACCCCTTCTTCCTTTTCTATGACAGCCTTGTCAAACAGTTCCTCCATCTCGAGCATATCCGTTCCAAGAACCACAGGGACCGAACGGTTGCCCTGAATTATCTCAAATACCGTATCACCGTTGAGGCTGCTGCGAAGGGCCGAAACTATCTGCTCCCGTCCAATACCATAAAGCGCCATACTTTCCGCGTCACTTATATACAGGACATCCCTCTTGACAGGAATCTTGGCAACCTGAACCTGAGGCACCGCGCTGTCAATATCCTCAAGAAGCGAGGTAAGGCTTCCAGGAACAAGCCCTTCACCTCCGACTTCGCGCACACGAGCCACAATCTCAGGCTCTTTCTCAGCAAATACCATATCGAATATGTTCCCTGATATTCCGAACTCAAACACGGCATCCGGCCATCTTGAAGATATTGTCTCAGCCAAACTCCTCTTAAGTGTCTCCAAAGATGAAGCATCTGTACATTTGAAATACACGGAAGCCTCGTTCATGGCCTGATCTCCGCTATGGTTCAGCACAAACTGCTGTACTCCAACCATGGAGCTGACCTGACTGCTCGAAACAGAAGCAGCCTCCTCAATCTGAATGATGCGGTTTCGGTTCTCCTCAAGTGAGATGTGGTCGTTCCAGTCTATTTTGAGAATGGCATCCGAGTAACTGATTGGCGGAAGCTTAGTCTTTGGCATCAATCCCAAACATACCACCGTCACCACCGCACATATTAACGGCAGGCCCCATGATATCCATCGATGAGCAAGAAAGCAATCAACCCCGGCATCATATATGCGGACGGCCGATTTGAATTGAAGACGGGACAGAATGCGGTTAGTCTTAAAAGACTCCTGTCTTCTATATGAAATCCAATAATAGACCGGCAGCAGCACGACAGTCACAAGATATGATACCAAGAGCAGGACGGTAACTGTAATGGCTTGATCAAAAAACAATTCCCCCGCCAGTCCGTTCAAGAATACCAACGGGATAAAAACAGCGCAAGTGGTAAGTACCGAACTCAACATGGCGCCCGACACTTCTTTGGTGCCTTTCACCACAGCTTCCCTAAGGTTATCCCCACGCTGCCACCTGCCGGTAATATTATCTGTAAGAACAATAGTATTATCTATCATCATTCCCACTCCCAAAATAAGTCCGGAAAGAGAAATGATATTAATCGAAAGGCCACACAGGTAGAACACGAAGAACGAAATCACCAGAGATACCGGAATCGTGAGAGAAACAAGCAGCGGAGACCGCAAATCCTTCATAAAAAGGAAGATAATCACGCAGTCCAGGAGTATGGCCAATATTATATTGAGTATCAGATTGTGAATGGAATACTCAAGAAGTTCTGTCTGATCCCGGGTGGGCGTAAATTCAAGGTCCGGATAGTCTCTTGCAAACACGTCAAGCATAGACGTTATGCTCTTGCGCAAGTCGGACATTCGGGCAGAGCTCTGTTTTATCACGGCCATTGATATGGCTTCTTTTCCATCAGAGCGGTCAAGCCCGGTACGGGTCATGCTCTGTTCCGTCACATCTGCCACATCTTTAAGCTGAAACAACTTGTCCCCGGATTTCAGATAAACGTCTTCAATATCTTCCTTGGAGGAAGCGAATGAACGGAACTTGACATTGTAGCGATATTCTCCATCGCGAATGGTAAGATTTGACAACCTTACATTGGCCTCACCGAGGGCCAACGCGAATTCATTAATAGTAAGTCCAAGTGATGAAAGCTTTCCAAGATCAGGGACAACCAGAATCTCCCGACTGACAGTACCGCTGATATCCACCATAGCAACTTCATCCAATTGCTCAATTCTCTTGGCCACCACTCCGGACACAAAATCGCTGAGCGCAAGGAAGTCGTCTCCACTGTTTTCCTTCATGGTAACATTAATGAAGAAAGCCGGTATATCGGTAGCACTCGCCTTGAATACTTTAGGGCGGGAGATCTCAGGAAGCAACGACATACTCCTGTCTATCTTCTCATTTACCTCAATAAACGCAAAATCGGCATCCTGTCCCTGTTCAAAGCTGAGCACCAGAGAAGCATTTCCATCCTTGGACTCCGTGCGTATATCGGTCAAGTGACCTATCTGCACAAGGTTCTGTCTCAGAGTCTTCACCACCGCATCATCCAGTTCCCGGGCAGACATATCCGGAGCATCCACCTGTACGGTCACATAAGGTATGTCTATTTCCGGAATAAGCCCGACAGGAAGAGAAGCAATCCCCACACACCCTAGAACCACCAGCACCAGGGTTATCATTGATACAGATATAGGCTTATCCAGCAGTCTGTTGAGCATAGCGGTAAGAATATTATTGCTTCAGTGACACGGCAGATCCGTCAGCAAGGTTGAGGTTGCCGCTAACTATTATCTGTTCACCCACGGAAAGTTCGGCACCACGCGCCGCATTGGCCTCAATAGCATAACTGTCACTATTAGCAGCAAGGATATTGACATACACCCAATCGGCACGCCCGTTATTGTAACGAAAAAGTACATTCAGATTGTCCCGGACCACTACCGCCGACTTAGGCACCACAAGCCTGCTGTCCAGCACTTTGTCCACCGTCACCTTCACATTCATACCGTTAATCAGAGAAGATGCACCATCAAGTACAGCACATACTTCTATCTGGCCATTCTCATCAATAGACGGATTGACATTCTTAATCTTACCGGAATATGAAATGGCCGCATCCTTACCAAACGGCGTCACTCTCACGCTTTGCCCCTTGCTTACAATAGGATACTCGGACTCAAGAATATTGAACTTAACCTCAAACCTGCTATCATCAATCACATTACAGAATGGGTTTCCATCAGTACTATCCCATTCCTTAAGCTTGATATTGGCCACAACACCAGAGAATGGAGCTTTAAGACATGTGCCTTCAAGTGCAAATCTGGCTTTCTCGTACTCGTTGCGTGATGCGCTAAGCCCTGAGCGTATGAGCGAAAGCTCTCTGACATCTTCAGGAGCAGACTCCGGCTGTGAGTAACCAAGTCCGGCAAGTACGTCAAGATAGTCCAGTTCTGCTTTTTTGAGAGAGATGGAGGCAGACTCAAGAGCCATGCGCTTATCCGTGTTCTCAAGTTCGGCTATGACATCACCTTTCTTTACGCGGTCTCCGTTGCAGAAGTTGACTTTTGCTATGGTTCCGCTTCCTGCAAAAGAAAGGCTGCTACCCGCAATGGCACTCAACTTTCCATTTGACAATATTTGGAGGGAGAACGGACGCTTCTCAAGAGTTATGACACTGACTTCATTCACGGCCGGGCGGTATTCCAGTTTGCCGGCTTGCTCCGTCGAATGCTCCGTTCTGCATCCTGCGATCAATAATGCAGTTATGGCTGCTATAATTATTTTCTGTCCCATAAGCTATCTTATCAATTCTTCAAAAGAAACGTTCAAGTCTTCCCCCTCTATGAAATCATACAAAGTATATTTCCTTAGAGTATAATAATAATTCCAATAATTACTCAAATCATTAATATACTTCTCAATGGCATTGTCGCTTTCACTTCGTGCCGTATTCAAATCAGTCACAGTGGCACTTCCATTACGGAATTTTTCCATTATAAGAGCATAGCGCTCGGCTGCTATCCCCTGCGCCCGCTCGGATACACGGCATATCTGCGACTGATTGTTGAACTGCCCCACGGCAGTGAAAATGCTGATCCGCCTATCATTACGCTCCTGACTTACGGTGGCACGTATGACATCTGCGGCCGCTTCTGCCTTTTTCACCTTTCCGCGCCCTTCACCCCAGTCAAAAATAGGGAAAGAGAAAGACAGCCCCACAACTTCCTGATCAAGAAGATTCTTATACACGGAGCCTATATCCTTGGCACTGTTGGAAAGTCCAAAAGTCGCACTTATGGACATGGTGATACCTCTGTCCGCCTTGGCCTGTTCAATGGCAGCTTCCGCATTGAGCAGATTAATCTCGCCGTTCAGGTAAAAAGACGAGTTGGAGCCAGACTTATCCAAAACCATCTCATAGTCCATCACCACATCGGGAAGAACGTCCTCAAGGACAGGTTTCACCTCCACACTCTCGTCATATCCAAGCAGAGAATTCAGCTCCATTCGGGCTTTTCGAAGAGTGACACGGTTCTCATTGATGGACAGGCTGTCGTTGAGCATGCGCAACTCAAGCTGCAGGAAGTCATCTCTGGTCACACTACCGATCTCAAGGCGACGCCTGGCAACATCAAGCATTTTGGTGGTATTGGCATAATTGGTCCGGGAAGTCTCAAGATTACGACTCGCAAGAAGCACATTGAAATAAAGCTTTACCGCAGAGAGAGTGATATCTTCCATGGATTCAAGGTAACTGCGCTTGGCCTTCTCGTACTCATTGGGGGATATGCGTTTCTGCCACTTGAACTTGTTGTATCCAAACAGAGGCTGTGAAAGACGCATGTTCAGAGGCTGCGTATACCACGACACGCTCGGGTTATCCCCGAACTGGTCAAGTCTTGTCAACTGGGAGAAGAGGTATATGGTTCCGCCCGTAGCAGTAATATTCTGTACCGCCTGAAAACCGATGGTATTCTCCATGCTGAAATTGGACCGATATACAAGCTTTCCCGTGTCAAAGTCTTGAAGAAGTCTCAATGAGCGGTCAAGCCCTCCGACATTACCATACATGTGAAGAGAAGGCAGCCGACTCGCCTGATAAGAGCGCCACGACCAGTAAGACGATACAAAATTCGATTTTGCAGCCACCGCCGACACGGAACGTGTGCGCGCAGAGTCTATTACCTCCTGCAATGTCATTTCTTGTGAATATAGTGAAACGGCAGATGCTACAAGAAGAAGTATGACTATCGTTTTGTGTTTTAAGAATGGCATAGGTAGTTATTGTTACCTCTCAAAGTTAGTAAAAAATCCTATAATTCCTATAATAAAATCTTCGGGGACAAAACCAAAATATCGGCTATCCTTAGAATCTAGCACATTATCCCCAGCAAAGAAATAATAATTATTTCTGAAAGTATAGTATTTATCCAGCCAATACTCCTCAGAACCGTGCGTTTCATACACAATTACATCTTTGTATAAGGCAAGATTATTCCTGTTCATTAACACGGTTATCCCTTTACCTGGAACCAAAAGAGGGCCAAAATCTTTTATGGTCCAAACGTCTTGCAAACCAGCAAAATGGCCAGCGTTCAGAACACCCGCTCGAATAAGAAGAGAATCATTCGTTGCACCAAGCCTAATTTCGTTTTCCGCCGGAATGCCAATATCCGCCACACAAGAATTATGGTATTGTGACTTTATAATCGTCACAGTATCCCCGGGCACCCCCACACATCTTTTACAATAAACATAATTAATCTTGAAACTGATATGCGAATCATCCCACCCACGAGGGTAGTTAAAGACAGCTATGTCACCCACTTTGATATTTCTCAAGCCTGGGAGTCTAAAGCAAGAAAGTGTATCCTTGTCAAAATCAAAGCACTTGTAAATTCTAGCTCCCATAATCAACTTATTAACCCATACTTTCCCACCTTGTCGCATCGTAGGATCCATCGAATGACCTTTCACCTTAAAACCATCACATAAAAAAGCCTGCCGAGCAAAATGTATCCAAGGAAGAGCAACAAGTACCACTAGAACCAAGACAACTCTCTTAAGATTTTTCTCACTCCTATCACCGTCCTTTTTCATGGTTCCAAAAGATATATTTTAACTCCTGAAAAATCTTCCGTCGGAGGCACATCATCCCAGTGTCCATGCGAATGACTCTCATCAGTCAAATAGCGCAATGTATAATACCCGGCATTCAGCGAGAGCGTATCCTCCTGTCGGCGGTTCTTCAGCGCTCCGCCCGCATGAAAAGTTTTTCCAAGATAAGGGCGCCAAACTATATTACCGGATGAATCAAGCAGCTCTGCCCTGTCAAAAAGCACCTCTGCCATTTTCTTTATATCATCCTTAACATCAATTAGCACATAAAGCGCATACTCGTCCCAAATCATCCTAAATTTTGCAGCTAAGTCAGAAGAATCTCGTATTTTTCCAATTATCACGTTATCAAGGCCAAACTCCGGGAACTCGCTCCATAACTTCTCAGCCACCCCATCTATCCTCGGAGAACAAATCGTCTTCAGCCCTTTAAGAGGCATCTGTCCATGCTTTTCACTACCTTGATAAATCTCCTTATCCTTGCAGAACCATGAAATTTGAGTCTTTCTTGATTCTGCATCATTATCAATAACCGAACAATCCACTGTCAAATAGCCATTTTCTCCCGGGCACTCTATCCCGAGACTTCTCCAAGGAAATTCAACCTCGAAACAATACCTATCTGATGCCGGATCTCCCTGAGCAAAGCTAATTCCGCTCGTAATTACACTTTTACCTGTAAGAAGCGAAGAGCCCCACACGAAACGAAACTGACGATCAGTACCCTTTGTATCAATATAAAACTCCACGCAATCGTTGTGATATGTTTCCACAAGACTTGGCGCCATATCCGAGTTTGCCCCCTCTCCTTGATAAACAATTCTAATTGTAGCTCTCTTATCAAGTTCAAAGGATTCAGACAGTTTTTGATTATTAGAGGTAGAGAGTAGCGAGACGACACATTCACTATCATGTAATACAATAGGATCTGCAGAGTGAAAGACAGTCACCCTAGCAGAACACGATGAGAACGTAGCAATCAATATACCTAAAACTATGTCTGCACTATATTTCTTCATGAACAATCTCATTTCATAAAACCACCAAAAGCAACAATCAGTACCAAACCTGCTTGTCTTCCTGATATACAAATATCCGCTCTTGAACCCCTCCGTCCAAATTTCTAAGCCATAAAAGCGCATTCTTTGGAACTTTATCATATTCTATGAAATCATCCTGCGCCACCTTACGACCTAATGATTTCCACCTCCCGTCCCAATAAAAAAGTTCGTACTTTAAACCTGAGACAATAAGGTTACTTTCATCTTCGGGATATTTGGCGGTAAGACGCACATGCTCTGCATGAAATCTGTCTGGTTTAAGAGATCTAAACCCTCCATCCTCATTAATAAGAATAGGATATGAAATAACCTTACTATATCCGTCTATCGCTTCGGAAACCGGCAGATATACGACATCTCGCGCCATATCCTTGAATATTGCTCGACCGCACTTTACAGAAACAGAAGCAACTACCCTCCAATTACTATTGTCAAACGAAGCCAGACTCACAGATTTAAACTTTCGAGAAATGCCATCAATTTTCACATCACAAACGGGAATATACTCAGAAGTAACATCAATCCGTCCCTCTTTATAATCGCGACGCCATACCTTTGGCATTTTAAATAGCATTCTTCCCACACCCACAAACTGCACTTTATGAACTCCCGGATTTCGATCTGGTCCGTTGAAAGTGCAAATAGATCCATTATTATAGACCGCATTCCAAAAATGCGCACCGCTTCTATTGACCCACCTCGGCACACCATCAAAAACCGCAGGAACACCAACCGCACGAAGAGGATAAAGAATCATCATTGAGGCTTCATAACATGATCCCTCTCCTAACTGCTTCGCTTTAAAATAATTTACATCCAACCGATACGGATTATCCCAATTAATGGTAAACCATTCGTTGACCGAATCATTAATCAGTCGGCATATCGTTTCAGCATTATCCTCAGCACTATAAACATCAAAAATCCATGAATACTCTTCCCATAGTTCACGTCGCCATCTGACAGGCTCCTCATCCGCCATCTTATACGGCAATATCCAGTGACAAAACTCTTCAAATGTCAAATTCCTACACCAGGGAAGATTCCACGCCTTAAAGGCATATTCAATATTCTCCCTCAAATAATCAACATCAATAACGTCTATATCCCATACTCTCTTTTGTATGCCTGTAGAATCATATAAACTCATGTCATAGTGCCACTGACGCGGAAGTGCCTCCAATAAATACATAGCCGCTTTTTTCTTCAAGCTATCCTCCGGAGCCAAATAAGTGTCTGGAAGCTGTCTGACAGCTTCAGGAAGTTCGCAAGCCATATCATCCAACACAACATTGACCTCTTTAGAGCAGCTAACAATAAAAAACACAAAAAACAACAGATGGCACCAATCATAACGCATATATAATCAATTTCTATCTTCTATCAACAACACTCTATTCCCCATAAAACTCACCCGTGGCCTGCAAAAGAGAGTCTCTTACTGTTACAACTTCTTCATGAAGTTGCATCATCGTATTATGCTTCTCTACCACAGGGATACTAATAATCTTTTGACATACTTCCATTGCTTGTGAATAATCTCCTTCCTTAAGTTTAAGACGCATAAGACGCACGAGTGGGTATATCCTGCACGGAACCATATAATATGCCTTAATATATTCCTTTTCAGCAACATTATATTCTCCAAGAGCTTCATGACATCTCCCAATGACTACATGAAAGACTGGATCAGAAGAAATAGCCGCACCACGCTCAAGAATCTCAATACTTTTAGCATATTCGCCATCTTGATAAAAAGAATACCCTTGCTTATATAAATCTCTATACAGTCCTCTATCTATTATGCGGAAATCTTTATACCATCCCCAAAAAATTGAAAGAGAAACAATAACGACAGCGCAAGAAATCAAAATCACATTAACTAGAAAGGAAACCTTTCGTTGGGGAATTGCAGCAGCAACAAAAAAAAGGAATAAAATAGAAGTCTGTGGTACACTCAAAGGGTACGAGGCCATAGCAAAAACGCACCACGCGATAAGACCGGCTTCAAGGACACTTCGTCTCTTATGAAGAATAAATAAAACAGCCAAAACAAGTGATACGAAGCATAACATCCCCATCCAACCATACTCCATCCCTATCCCAAGGAACTCATTAAACGGATATTCTGGACAGCCAGCCACTCTCACAACCCGGTCTGAAACTGTCCCAAGGTATTCACGAAAAAATAATTCCTGCTCCTTACCATACGTTCCTAATGCAGTACCAACACCTGTCCCCATAGGATTGTGTATCATACTGAGAAGTTCTATACGCCAGATATGCAACCGTCCTATTGCTGAATCAGGTTTTATACAGAAAACCATAACGCCAAAAATCAACGCCATGAATACAAAGGACGGCAAAAGCCACTTCTTCCACCGACGCAAGTGATGCATTATCTTTTTATCCGATGCAATAAAAATCACTACAGACAAAAATAAAGCAAGCCATGCCGTTCGGCTCATCGAAGCAGGAAGCACAAGAATACCAAGAACAAAAGATAAGGCCGCAAGAATAAAAAGAGTTCCACGATACCATCCCTTTCGACAACAACGGTATTTCAAAAGATATGCAGCACTCACCGACATTGTAATAGCAATAAAGCCACCATAAGGGCCTGGATTATCAAAATGACCCGTCAAAACGAATGCAGCATGACGAGAAGCATTAACTCCAAAAACTTGTGTGAGGCCATATATAGATTCTATCGCACTCCATAAGAATATCAAGGCCAATAAAAATGCCCGCATTGGAGCCTTTCCAATGCGGAACATTATGCATAAAGAAACAAATACTAATATAAGCCTCACCTTCTTGCTATTGAAGGGTATATCTTCTAACCTGCTCTGAATCTGTCGATACTGTCCAAATATCTTTCCCGTGGATATCAAGTGATGACACTTTCTCAGGCAGACTAATCCGTGATAGTGGTTTGCCGTCCCAGCCAAACTGAAGGATACTCATATCTCCGGCACTATCTCGATACAACAAGGAAAATGAACTATCTGAAGACACAGTCTCCTTAACATGAGCACAATCATATATTCCACTCTTCATAAGGGCCTCAATATCTGAAATCAGCACCGGTTTCTTCCCTATCTGTATACTTTCATGGTAATTGGAGTGGAGAGAATACAAGTTAATGACATCAAGATACAGTGATACCTCAGCAACTACATCAAGTTCTGGATTATATTCCACCAACGTACCTAAAGTATTAAAAACAAAGCCATCATTCTCCGTTTGCACTTTAGCTTTATCCAATTCTGAAAGAAAACCAGGAGTCCTGTCCGTCCCATTCACAAGCACTTCGCGAACTACTCGAGTATTATTGTCCACAAGTGTTTTGCACAGCACAGTAGAATCATTAAGGATCCACCGATATAATGCAGATGGAGCAAAATTATATTGCACTTCTTTTACAAACTCACCTTGACCATTATATGCGGCTGTAAGATTCCACCTAAGGTAGTTCTTCATACCATTTCTAAAGTCAAGATAAAGAGAATCTCCTTTGTTCACAAAACGACTGCTACTGCTGTAAGGAAACGCAAACGGTTGCACTTCGTTAGGACCATTACCATGGCGAAGGAATCCTCCCTTAGGCTCAAGCGTTTCGTAGTCAAAAAGTTCTACCACAGGCTCATCGCTCCGCGTCACTACCATAAGCATAGAATCGTGAGAATACAAATCTGCAATTCCCAAAATTCCAAGATCCACATCCTGAGCATCAGAGAGGCTAAGCGTTATTTCTTTAGGAAATGATGATACGACTTTTGCTTTCTCAAACACCACCCCTTCGTCCCTTTCGCTTGAGCAAGAAACAAACAACAGAGGCAAGAGAAGCCCCCATATAAATCTACTAGTTTTCATATTTTAACACATGCCTGTACCAGAAAAGATTGCAGGAACACCTGCTACAATTACACATCCTCCACAAAACAAAACCCATTGCCCTCCTTCACATGTAGTAACAGTATTATAACATAACCCAGTAGCAGTCTCTCCGCCCAAAAGCGCCTCAACATTTTGATTAAGAATTGTACTTGTGTTCCTTTTGATAACGGCAGAGGTCACGACCGCCGACACCGTCAGTGCAATTACTGACACTGCAATAATGATTTTTTTCATAAAAAAGTGATTTAAGAAATACTAATTATCATCGTTATTAATAACTTCTCTGAACAACCTCATCATTTTTTCGCTCCCCGTGGGATCGCCAACCAACAGAGGTTTCCCTTCTTTTCCAATCAACATACAGTGAAATCTGACATCATTCGGAATCTGAGGATTTAATTTAAGGAACTCATGATTTACATCTATATAGATAGGATACTCTGGTTGCACAAGAAGTATATGTTCTCTAATTGCACCCATATCTTCTTTCTTTGGCGACACAAGAAACATAACGTTATACTTACCCGTACCCTCTCCCTCTTTAATTATGTCTATAAACCTATAGAATTTGGATATCTGGCATGTTCCGCATTGTAACGAATCGACGAAAACAAGAAGTTCGGCAGGTCCAGTCATACCACAATCCAAAATAGCGTCTTCTCCATTATAAATCCGCTCCACGACATGTGGCATAAGTATCTTGGACTGCATCATAGAGACTAATGAGTCTTGCACTCGGCCTCTTTCCGTCCGACAAGATACAAATAGCAAAATAAGTGTTATAAATAAGAAGTGGTTCTTCACGTTACAATTTTTATTCTTTACGCACCAAATGTACAAAATAATTCAATATACAAAAATATTAACCCAAAAATCTTCATATTTCTAGGACTAAGAAGTCTTGATAGACTTAGAGGTTACCCTCTTTTTATGTCTGCTCACCTCCGAGCGGGGGCCGTTTCGCGCACTGAAGATGCGTCCGGCGGGCAGTAGGCTGTCCACAGTCTGTGGAGTCGGCTGTTCTGCGGACCTTTGAATGAAGATGCGTCGCGTACCGTAGGAGGGCGTTTCCGGTACCGAATACCTCTTCCGTACCGTAGAAGCCTGTTTTTTACACCGAATGCTTCCGAAAATGCGCCGCGTACCCCAGGAAGCCTTTTTGAGCACCGAGTGTCAATTCCGTACCGTAGAAGGGGGTTTTTGGTACGGCGCGCTTCCGAAAACGCATCGCACTTGGTTGTCCGGAGCAGGAAAGCGGGTGGCAGTTGCCTCTGAGAGGCCTGTCTACACCCGGACGGGGCTGAGGCAAGTTGCCGCTGCAGCGGAGCCTGACGTACATTTTAGTCGACCTCATTCAGGATACGAAGTCGCGACACAGCCGCAACGGTAGCAGAAGTATAGGCAAGAAAGTAATTATTATCTATTTATTTATTCGATATCGCCAACACATCCAAAGAACCGCGCTTCGAATTAAATGCATAAATAGCATCATAGTCAATAGCTATACTCCCATAGACTCCTTTCGGCAGACGAATGATTCGAATTGTTTTACCAGACAGAAGATCCACTTCTACAATCCTGTCCACAAGATATTCATTTCCGTAACGCGGACAGAGAAGAAAAAGTTTTTTGTCAAAAACCACAGCATCCTGATGTAAAATATATGCTGAATTCTCTTTGGTTGGTCTGGAAGCAATATATGCCATGTTCTGTCCGTAAAAGTCAGCCCCGGACAGATCAAGTTCTTTCTCCAACACACCGCCAGAAGAATACTGCTTAGCATAAGGTAGCATCATATATACTACGAGAGGCTCTCCAGCATTATTCAGAACACAACATCCGTTCATTATTGAAGTTTTTTTATCGGAACCAAAGCGGCGTGGCTTTCCAAAAAATCTGTCTCCTTTTGGCGAAATATTCACAAAGAGGCTATCGGAATTATGCACCGGCATCCAAAACTCACCATCCCGTTCATACCAACGATAATCATAAAGCACAAAACCTAAATCCTTCTTGCCTTGAAACCCCTCCTTGGTATATGTTTTTACTGATAGAGCAGATAAATCATAGACAAAAACATTGTCATCATGCACTGCGAAAGAAAAAGGAGCAAGCAATTCTGTCGGTCCTCGTCCACCACTACCGAATATCCATAAATCTTCGAATTTCTTGTCAACAGACAACACTTGGCGTCTCTCTATATCAAGCGCATATAACCTTTCGTCAGAGATAGTTATGTGTCTAAGGTCCGAGAAAAAAGAAGAGTCCGGAAGCGACGTTATATGGGCTATCTCAATTGCGTCAACCTCAGGAATGACACTTCTGTTGTGACAAGCAGACACAGAAAGGATGAGGACAAATACTACCGAAACAATTAGTTCTTTTTTCATGGAACCATCTATTTAACCTGATTCTCACGAAGATAGCATTAAAAATCAGATTTACAATCACCAAATTGCCTATACCGCGAATATCAAGCATTCAACATTTGGCAATAAGGCATTTATTCTCTAATTTTGACATTATATGCAGACACGAAACATTTTTACCCACCCGGTATGGGCATCAGTTTTTGCACTGACGGCCGCCACTCTATGGGGATGGGCATATCCGATACTGAAGCTTGGCTTCATCGAATTCGGGATAACGGCAGATATGACAGGAAGCAAAATGATCTTCGCAGGACTGCGTTTTGGCTTTGCGGGAATTATTGTCATGCTCATCGCCAGAATAAACGGCAAATCATTCAAGCCGCAAAAGCCTGTCAATTGGCTATATGTGCTTTTATTCGCCCTTGTCAACACGACTCTCCATTACGCATTTTTCTATATCGGAATGTCGCATAGTGAGGGTTCGCGTGCCGCAATCCTCAATGCTGCCGGAACATTCATTCTGGTAATCCTGGCCTGTCTGTTTTTCGAAAGTGACAAAATGACCGGCAAGAAGATTCTCGGTTGCGCCATAGGAATATCAGGCATCATTCTTCTTAATGTCGGCGGCAGCAAGAGCAGCGCCTTCAGCATATCAGGGGACGGAATGATTCTGCTCAACACACTTTGTGCGGCATTCGCCGGACTTTTGACAAGAGGCCTGAACAAAAGAATCGATATTTTGGTGGGAACCGGGTGCAGCCTTGCCATCGGAGGAGGAATTCTTATCATTATCGGACTGATAGCCGGCGGCTCAATTCCGACAGTTACTCCTGCAGGTATAATTTACCTATGTCTGCTTATATGCATTTCCTCCATCGGATTCTCTCTCTACAACAAACTTATAAGCTGTAATCCTATCGGGAAAATAGCCATATACAATTCTCTGATACCAATTGTCGGAGCAATAACGTCCTGTCTGTGCCTGTCCGAGCCTTTCAGATGGACATATCTTACCGCGGCATTCCTCGCCGCCACCGGCGTTTACATAATCAACAGAGCGGACAATACGTGATGCTTTGATTTTCGCTTCACCAATATTTTCAAGACCTCTACTTGTCAATTACGTCAACCCTCATTCCAAGCCGTTCCGCTTCGTCAAAAAGGTCTTGACAGGCACGGACAGAAAACTTCTTGGAAAAAAAGTTGATCTTATAACCGCTCGACTTGTCCAGAAGTCTGATTTCCAGTCTTGTATTGCCTTTATACTCTTTCAGCATGCTGATAAGGTCCTTTCTGAATCCGGCATTCAGCAAAGACGTGTCCAATGTGAATTCCACAGACTTGATGAGAGACTCTCCCACCAGTCCGAGCAAGGACACAGACCTCATCCTGAAAACGAACGGTGCTTTCTTTCCGGATGCAGCTTCTTCGGGAGATAATCTGTATCGCGGGCCCACCTCTCCTTCAATGAAAACCTGCTCGTGAGGTTTAAGCATCGGATAAAAACTCTGGTAGTCCTTCCCGAACAGAGCAAACTCATAATTTCCGCTGAAATCCTCTATAGCAGCCTTTGCGCCCGGACTTCCGCTTTTCGTGGTCATATTCTTGACATCGGTCACAATACCGGCCACATTGACCTTCATGGATTTGCCCGCACGCCCGCATTCATCCACTATCTCGTCAAGCTTTGTCAACGGAACTGCAAACTTTTCTATTTCAAACCTATACCTGTCAAGAGGGTGCGCGGATAAATACATACCTACATATTCTTTCTCCTTCTGAAGTATTTCCAGCGTATCATCAAGAGTCTCCGGCATCATCGGTGGCTCCGGCCGCACAGGTTTCAATTCCTCCACATCTCCGAACAGCGAAGATGAACTGTCCATCATATCATTGCGGAAAAGGGTAGAATATCGCACCAGTTCATCAATAAACAGATCTCCGCTTCTGCCCGGCAGGAAATACTGGCTTCTCTTCAGTCCAAAAGAATCCAGCGCACCGGAATACACAAGCGTTTCAAGAGGCTTACGTCCTACCATTGCCCCGGTCCTCTCAATGAAATCATACAAATCAGCGAATAACCCGGCCTTTTCCCTTTCGGCAATTATAGCAGTGACGACATTGTCCCCAAATCCTTTCAAGCCTCCGAGACCGAAACGGATATCCCCCTTGGAATTGACGGAAAACTGCGCCGCAGATTCGTTGACATCCGGACTCAAAACCTTGATTCCGGCTTTCCGGCAGTCGGCCATAATCTCCTTCATTTCTTCCATGTTGGAGATATTCTGGGTCAGGTTGGACGCCTGGAACTCGGACGGGTAATGCGCCTTGAGCCATGCTGTCTGATAGCTCACCCAAGCATAACACGTCGCGTGCGACTTATTGAATGCGTATTTGGCGAACGCCTCCCAGTCTTTCCATATCTTCTCCAGAACTTCTTGAGGATGGCCGTTGGCGACAGCGCCTTTTATGAAAGAGTCCTTGAGGGAGTCAAGCACGTCCTTCTTCTTCTTTCCCATGGCCTTACGGAGCTTGTCCGCCTTTCCTTTTGAAAATCCTGCAAGCTTCTGGGAAAGAAGCATCACCTGCTCCTGATACACCGTGACCCCATATGTCTCCTTGAGGTATTCCTCCATAGCCGGCAAGTCATAATGAATCTTGCTCGGATCGTTCTTTCCCGCCACAAAATCAGGAATATAATCCATAGGTCCCGGGCGATAAAGCGCATTCATGGCTATAAGATCTTCGAAACGCTCCGGCTGAAGTTTTATCAGCCATTCTTGCATTCCTCCGGATTCAAACTGGAATATACTCTTGGTATCTCCTCTGGAATATAGCGCGAACACCTCCGGATCGTCTATCGGAATCTGCTCTATATCTATTTCTGTACCGAAACGACTTTTTACCAATGCCAGACATCTGTCTATGATAGAAAGCGTCTTAAGTCCCAGAAAGTCCATTTTGAGCATACCCACATCTTCAATCTTGGTGCCTTCATACTGACTCACCCACACCTGCTGTCCGGTGGCCTTATCAGTACCCATGGTTATGGGAATATAATCGGTAAGATTGCCCCTACCGATAATCATCGCGCAGGCATGGATACCGGTCTGCCTGATACACCCTTCCAACTCAAGCGCGTATTTGAGCACTTCGCGCACAAGCGGCTCTCCGTTCTCATATTCATTCTTGAGCTCGGGTACCAACTTGACACTGTTGGCAAGAGTAGGTTTATACTCCTTGTCTTTCCCATTTTCCTTGACCACAATCGGCCTGTCCGGAATCATCTTGGTAAGCCTGTTGGACTCCGCAATGGGCAGGTTGGAGATGCGTGCCACATCCTTTACGGCCAGTTTTGCGGCCATTGTGCCAAATGTGATTACATGAGACACATGATCGGCCCCATAATGCTCCTGGACATACTGAATGACACGGAAACGCCCTTCATCGTCAAAATCCACATCGATATCAGGCATCGATATTCGTTCAGGATTAAGGAAACGCTCGAAAAGCAAGTCATACCGTATAGGGTCGAGGTTGGTGATTCCAAGACAGTAGGCCACACATGAACCTGCCGCAGAACCTCGTCCCGGACCGATGGATACTCCATTACGACGTCCCCAATTGATAAAATCCTGCACTATAAGGAAGTAGTCCGGAAAGCCCATGAAGGATATGGTCATCAGCTCGAAGTGCAAACGTTCTTTCTGCACTTCGTTGAGATTATCTCCATAACGATCCCGCGCCCCCTTATAGGTAAGATGGCACAAGAAAGCTACAGACCGGCAAAACTCATCTCCACGATATATTTTTTCTGTGATATTGCCGTCATGATCCTTAAGGACCTCATATTTGCCATTGTCTATAATATCTGAATACTTGTCCAGATAAACATCTATATTGTCAAGGAAAGACTGTTCTATCTGAAATTTCGGAAGCACATGTCCGCGATTGATTTCATACCTCTCAACCTTGTCGAAGACTTCCATCGTATTGCTTATGACCTCCGGATGGTCCGGGAAAATCTCCGCCATCTCTTCCTCGCTCTTGAGGTACTCCTCCTGCGTGTAACGCAACCTCTTCGGGTCGTCAACATTTGCATTGGTTGTGAGACAGATAAGTCTGTCATGTACCGGTCCGTCCTCTTTGCGTACGAAGTGCACGTCGTTGGTGGCAACCACTTTTACCCCGTGTTTCTGCGCAAGCTTAAAGATCTCGGCACAGTACTCCTTCTGATTCTCATACACATCAAGCGGCAGTCCCGGGACACGCGTCTTGTGCATCATCACCTCAAGATAGTAATCGTCCCCGAAAACCTTCTTATGCCACCTTATGGCCTCATCTACAGCCTTCTCGTCTCCTGCAAGTATCCCTTGTGGTATCTCCCCGGCAAGACAAGCGGAACAGCATATAATGTTGTCATGATATTTCTCTATCACCTCATGACTTACGCGGGGCTTATAATACATACCTTCAATGTGTCCTATTGAAACGATCTTCATGAGGTTCTTGTACCCCTCATAATTCTTGGCAAGGAGTATGAGGTGATAATACTTCTTGTGGTCGTTATCCTTCAGGGTATGATCATAATGACGGGTGACGTAGATTTCGCACCCGATGATAGGCTTGACATCAGGGAACTTGGCGGACACGTCATGAAAGTCCTTGACCCCAAACAAATTACCGTGATCCGTAATGGCAATACCCGGCATACCCAACTCCTGGGCACGACTGAAGAGTTTTTCGATATCACTCAAGCCGTCAAGGATTGAGTATTGAGTATGGACATGAAGGTGTACAAAAGACATAGCAGATGCAAATATACATAAAAAACACCCGACCTTAAGGGGCCGGGCATCTTTTATATTTAAGAAATACTTTTATTTCTTATTGGTTGCCTCCTTGGCTGCAAGTTTCTTGCGACGGGACATTGTGGCATCAAACATAATCGGAGTACCAATCATGATGGAAGCGTATGTTCCGATACAGATACCGAGACACAGAGCAACTGAAAGTCCCCTGATGGATTCTCCACCGAAGATGGCGATAGCCAGCATTGGGAGGAGGGTTGATACAGAGGTGTTCACCGTACGTGTCAAAGTAGCGTTGAGGGACTTGTTGACTGTCTCCTTGAAGTCGTCCTTGACATGCAGGCTGAGGTTCTCACGAATACGGTCGAAAATCACCACGTTATCGTTGATGGCATAACCGATAATGGTAAGGATTGCCGCGATGAACGTCTGATCCACATCAAGATTGAATGGGAGGATTCCGCTGAACAGAGAGAAGAATCCGATGATGATGATGGATGTGTGTGCAAGTGAAACCACACCACCAAGACCCCATGTCCAGCCCTTGAATCTGAACGCGATGTAAGCAAAGATAACCAGAAGAGCAAGGATAATGGAGATTACCGCGTTGCGCTTGATGTCATTCGCAATTGATGCGCCCACCTTATCAGATGAGATAATACCGTTAGGATTATCAAGAGTGGATACAAATTCGTCGAAAGTAAGGCCCTCGTCATAGAAGCCCTTCAAAGACTCATAGAGCATTCCTTCAATTTCGTTATCTACGGTAGCGGCCTCATCCTGGTACTTGTAAGAAGTGGTTATCTTCATCTGGCTGTCGCCACCGAACTGCTTAACCTCAACGGATGTACCTGCAAGACCCTGCTCTGAAGATGCAAGATCGAACACCTTACCGGTAGCCTCACGCACATCCTCAGCCGTCACCGGCTTGTCAAAACGCACTACATACGTACGACCTCCAGTGAAATCCACACCGTATGTAAAGCCTTTGATGAAGATAGAGCCGAGGGATATGAGAATAAGTGCACCGGAAACGAGATATGACCACTTGCGTCCACTGATGAAATCAATCTTGGTATTCTTGAGGAAGTTCTTTGTAAGATCGGTTTCAAAGGTGATATTCTTGCCGCGACTTACCCTGTCATCGAAAATAATACGTGTGATGAAGATGGAAGTCAGCACAGAAGTAATGATACCGATGATAAGAGTGGTAGCAAAACCCTTGATAGGACCTGAGCCGAAGAAGAAAAGTACAAGACCGGTAAGGAGTGTGGTTACCTGACCGTCGATAATAGCTGAATAAGCATTGCTATATCCGTCGTGGATAGCCTTTCCAAGGCCCTTTCCTGCCTTAAGCTCTTCCTTGACACGCTCGTAAATAATCACGTTGGCATCCACCGCCATACCCAAGGTAAGGACGAGACCGGCAATACCAGGAAGGGTCAGCACGGCTCCAAAAGCAGAAAGAACGCCGAACAGGAGAATCACGTTGGTAAGAAGTGCCGCGTCAGCAGCCAAACCTGCGCCCTTATAGAAGAATATCATGTAGATAAGGACGAGAAGGAAGGCGATGATGAATGATATGAGACCGGCACGGATTGAAGCGGCACCGAGGGAAGGTCCCACAACCTGCTCCTGAACGATAGTCGCCGGTGCAGGAAGCTTACCTGACTTGAGGACGTTGGTAAGGTCGGTAGCTTCTTCAATGGAGAAATGTCCGGTAATGGAAGAAACACCACCGCTGATTTCGTTGAGGACGTTAGGATAAGAGTAAACGGTACCGTCAAGCACAATGGCTATCTGACGACCTACATTCTCCTTAGTGAGACGAGCCCATACATTGGCACCTTCAGCGTTCATTGTCATTGAAACGCTTGGCTCTCCACCCTGGCGATCATTGTACTCTACACGAGCATCGGTCACATAACCGCCGTCGAGAGGAGCTTTTCCGTCACGGGATGAAGCCTTGATGGCCACGAGGTCATAAATATTGCTGTCCTGAATGAAATCTGAAGACTTCACTGTCCACATTGCCCTGAACTCTGCAGGGAATACGGCAGCGACTTCCGGTCTGGCAAGGTACTTATTGATAAGCGCGGTGTCGGCAGCGGCAGCAAATCCGATGCAGGCATTGTCACGGAATCCTGAAGGAGAAAGTACGGCAAAGAGCGGATTCGCCTTCTTATAAGCCTCGACAGAAGCTTCGTCGGTAGAAGTTCCCTGTGCCTTAAGCTCCTGAGAAACGATATCGTCAGATGCCGTTGTCTCTTCCGCCTTCACTTCTGCAGCAGGAGCATCCTCTGCCAGGCTCTGTGCGAGCACAGCATTGGCTTCCTCAAGATAAGGGGCGATTTCAGAAGCATAATATGTGGTCCAGAACTCCAATGAAGCAGTACCCTGAAGCAGTTTACGTACACGCTCAGGCTCTTTTACACCAGGAAGTTCCACAAGGATACGTCCTGTATTGCCAAGTTTCTGGATTGAAGGCTGTGTGACACCGAAACGGTCGATACGGTTACGGAGAACGTTGAAAGAGTTGGACACGGCACTCTCTGATTCTTCTTTGAGTACGGTGAGCACCTGCTCGTCTGATGTCTCCGGGTTGATTCTTCCAGCCATATCGATAGTTCCGAAAATGGAAGAAAGTCTCTGCCCGCCGCCAACTTCTTTCCATGCCTCGCCGAAAAGTGTGATAAAGTCGGACTGAGAGTTGACACTGCGCTGCTTGGCGAGTGCTACAGCCTTTTCGAATTCCGGAGTTCTGTTGTCTCCGGCAAGAGCCTTTACAAGGTCCTCGAGCTGCACCTGCAGCATGACGTTCATACCTCCCTTAAGGTCAAGTCCAAGGTTAATCTCCTTGTTCTGTACCTGCTTGTAGGTATTACCGAAATAAATTACTTTTGATGAAATGGAGTCGGTGTATCTGCGGGACTCTATCTTTCTGATGGAATCGAGATAGAATGCCTTGTCAACGTCCGGCACCTGTGCGAATGCGGCGGACTCCTTCACTCTCTCCACTACCTTGTCGGCAGCCTTGTCGGCCTTTCCGGCATAGATGCTGCTTACCAGGGAGAAAGAGAGCTGCCAAAAGCAGGCTAAAACGAAGCAGATGGCCACAACTCTGATGAAACCTTTGTTTTGCATAAATATGTTTTTTACATTATATTTCCAAAATAGTGTGCAAAGTTAGTATTTTTCTCAAAAGAAAGAAACAATGACACGCTTTTTTGTATATTTGTGAATCTTTTAAACTTGTTAATTATGTGGTGGATAACATTGAGTTTGATTTTGGCGGGCATTATTTTCATGCTTGTAGAGATGCTTCTTATCCCGGGTGTGGGAATAGCCGGCATATTCAGTTTGATTTCTCTCGGTGCGGCCTGCTGGTATTCGTTCGATTTCATCAGTCCGTCTGCCGGATGGTGGGTCACAGCCACGGTGCTGTTAATCATGGTAGTAATGATAACTGTCATTCTCCGGAGCAAGACATGGAAGCGATTTGAACTCAATACGGAAGTAACGTCAAAGGTCAATACCGATCAGCAAAGGCTCAAGGTCGGAGACAAAGGCTTTGCCCAGACCAGACTCGCTCCTATAGGTACGGGGTGCTTCGGAAACGTAACCTGCGAAATCAAATCGGCCGACAATTCAATGATCAGTGCCGGTACCGAGGTTGATGTTATCGCCATCGTTGACAATCAAGTACTTGTAAAACCTGTAAATAAGTAAAATATATGGAAACAATCATTCTCGTGGCGATTGTTGTCGTCGCCCTTATTATCCTCCTGTGGTTCTTCCCTGTGGCACTGTGGTTCCAAGCCATCCTGTCCGGAGTACATATATCTCTTATCCAGCTGCTCCTTATGCGTTGGAGAGGGGTCAACCCGAAAACAATCGTGATGGGTATGATTACCGGAACCAAAGCCGGACTTTCACTCAAAGCGAATGAACTTGAAGCCCACTACCTCGCCAAGGGTAATGTCACAAAGGTGATAATGGCACTCATTTCAGCCAACAAGGCCAATATTCCTATCGACTTCAAAATGGCTTCTGCCATTGACCTTGCAGGACGCGACGTTCTGGAAGCCGTGCAGATGTCCGTTAATCCGAAAGTCATCAACACTCCTCCGGTAACAGCCGTAGCAAAGGACGGTATCCAGCTTATTGCAAAGGCAAGGGTTACTGTACGCGCCAATATCAAACAGCTCGTCGGAGGTGCAGGAGAGGAGACCATTCTCGCTCGCGTGGGTGAAGGTATTGTGAGCAGTATCGGCTCGTCAGAGAGCCACAAGTCCGTTCTTGAGAACCCTGACAGCATCTCAAAACTTGTGCTTAACAAAGGTCTTGATGCAGGTACGGCATACGAAATACTTTCCATTGATATCGCCGACATCGATGTAGGCAAGAATATCGGAGCTGTTCTCCAGATGGATCAGGCCGATGCGGACAAGAATATCGCTCAGGCTCGTGCAGAGGAGCGCCGCGCGATGGCTGTAGCCCTTGAGCAGGAAATGAAAGCCAAGGCTCAGGAAGCCAGAGCCAAAGTTATCGAAGCGGAGGCTCAGGTTCCTATGGCAATGGCTGAGGCATTCCGCAGCGGCAACCTCGGAATTATGGATTATTACAGGATGAAAAACATCCAGGCAGACACAGACATGCGAGAGAAAATAGCAAAATAATTCTTTCCTCTGCCGCAAATATGGCTGTCACCGGAAAACCGGTGTAAAAATCATAGAGGTCAACCGGAAAAAAATTCAGGTTGACCTCTCTTTTTCAGAATGCAAACATCAGCAGTCAGAAGAACGGATTGTCTGATAGCGTCCGCTGTCCTTGACAAGTCCCTCGACGGCGGCACTGAAAGAAAATGCAGAAAGCAGGTCATCCACATCGATATGAAGACGGAACTTCCATTTGTTGTGACTGTCCGCCGGATAGTTGATTCTCTCCTCACTTCTGTCCGGACGACGCAATGTCTTATCCAGCGCCAACCAGTCCTGTATCGGGAAAATGGCGAGCATGGAAGGAGATGAAAGGAACTCCCACAGCATATTGCGCACTTCCCATGGCTCAGGGTCATTGCCGCACTGCATTCTAAGAGTTTCCATATCATGACTCGAAGTAGCGCAGACACTAAGGTAATCCCACGCCCCCTCATTCTGCATACCGCGCATCTTCAGAGACAATATCTTCTCATGATTCATTACATCCGGCACACAATCCGGAACCATGCCAAGGTCTTCGCCGCACGCAAGCATCCCGGTCGCACCGAGCAGAGCGGGGAGTTTCTTTTCGGCATTGTGCCTCCAGAAGTCATTATGGCGGTGATAGAAAAAGTCATTGTACAACGCCCCGAAGCTCTCCTGCTGCCACTGAGGCAAACCACAGGAAGATGGTGTTATCAAAGGCTGAAACATCCCCGGATGACGAGGATCTTCATGAAACAGCCCGTCAATGGGAAGATGCCTGCTTTCTATCTCCTGCAGTGAATATGGAAGAGCGGGATTAAAATGCCCATAAAGACCACTTTTTCTATCAGAAGGAATCTCCCAGATGCGGAAGAATCCGAGAATATGATCTATTCGGAAGGCATCGAAATATTCAGCCATTTTCTTCAGCCTGGCCTTCCACCAGGCATAGTCATCCTCAGCCATTTCTTCCCAATTATATGTCGGGAATCCCCAATTCTGCCCGTCCCTGCTGAAATAATCAGGCGGAGCTCCGGCCGTAGAATCAAGATTGAAAAGCTCCGGATGCCAATATGCATCTGCGCTGTCGGCACTAACCCCTATAGGAAGATCTCCTTTAAGCGCCACGCCTTTGGCGCGGGCATAAGAAGAGACCTCGGAAAACTGTCTGTCCAGATGCCATTGCATCCAGCAGTAATACTCCGGTTCAAGAGAATCCCTATTCGCACAGAATCGTGCATATTCTTCAAGCCAATACTCATTGGCGTCAACAAACTTCAGATATGATTCAGACTTCAGATCCGTCTTCTGGTTCTCAATGAAAGCCTGCCTGATATATTTCATCTTCGCTTTGAACACTTGTGGATAATCCACGTCAGAAAGCGCATTCAGCTCGGCCTGTTCCCGTTGAAACTCATCCGTCTCCTTAACACCAATCCGCTGAAGATTAAGATACAATGGATGCAAAGCAAAAGACGACACCGGACTGTACGGGTATGAGTCTTCCCACCCGCCGCTGCGAGTGGTATCGTTCACGGGAAGCACCTGTATAACACTCTGACCGGTAGAGGCGGCCCAATCAACCATCGGAATCAAATCCAGGAACTCCCCTATTCCGAAATCACGATGGCTTCTGAGCGAAAACACCGGCACAACCGTTCCGGCACCCTTAAATCCAGGACGATCAAACATAGAAGCCTGGTGCGCACGAGGGAACGGACATCCTTCAACAGGACAGTCAATCCACCTGTCCCGTATCTCCTTTGCACATTTTGAGCGATGATGTGCCCATTCCGTCCTCCAAACCAGACCGTCCCGGACCACCAAATATTCATAATCAGCAAGATACGCTGCTTTGCAGTCCTTCACGGTCACGCTCCATACACCACCATCGCCCCAATTCATAGGGTATTTCTTTCCTCCGAGAAAAAGAGTCAGGGACTCTCCCCAGACAGTCTTATACTCTATACTGAATGTTGTCGTCATCTCATTATTTTTAAGAGTGCAAATATAGTGTCTTTCTTCATCAAGTATTATCTGCAAAGACATGAACCCCGAAAGTTTTTTCGACTTTCGGGGTTCGCATCACAAAATGTATGAATAAAACTTACTTACGGAAAGCTATTCTCCTTGCGCTCTTCATAGAAGACTTCTGTGACATAGAGGCAGAACTCATACTTACAGAAGCAGGACTGCTACTATCAATAATCGAAGCCTTGCCCTCGAAAGAACCGGAAACGATTCCTTTGTAGTCGGTATCTTTGATTTCGAAAGAAATGGAATAAACATCACCAGTCTTACCCACGGTCACAGAACCTTCCGTGGCTCCATAATATCCGGCGAATTTCGCATCTTCACTGTTTTTGGAAGAGAGGTACCATGTGCCAAATATGTAGCCCGAGGCGTTCTGAAGACCAGGGACGGTAGTGAACGGTTTCAAAGCGTCCGTAGTAGCTTCAGTTGGAGGAATGACAGGGTATGTACCAGGTTCAATATGATCCTTCACACCCACAGGGCAGTCAAGTTCAATCATCATGATATCACCTACACCAGTGAATCCATCGTTTCCAATAGAGACTCCGTCATCACAGAGATACAAAACCCAGTTGTCTGACACACCATTCGTGCCGTATGCATCTCCATAATACTCAAATCTTGCCTGAGTCAACTTTCCGAGATTCACAGTCGTATATTCTCCATCTCCACCTTCTCCACCTTCTCCTCCACCGGTATATGTCTCTACCTCAATGGCTCCGGTATAACGGAACTTGTATTCCTTTCCTTGTGATTTCACTACAGCATCTACAGTGTAAGTGGAACCATCAAGTGTAATATCTACAGTACCGTCTTCTACCATTAGATATTCTGTCTTTCCATTGTTCTCATAGACAAGAGAGCCTATAACACCCCAGTCGCCCAGATCTACACCGGCCTGAAAAGTATACTCCATTTCCTGCTCTTCATCGATATATGCCGTATAATGATGGGCAGGAAGAACTGCCTTTCCCGTACCAGGCAGGTTCAAATCAAGCCAAAGGGCAGAACCTTTTCCGCTTAATGACATGTCAGAGTATCTGACGTCACCGGAAAGCAGATACAAAAACACCTCATCGTACCCGATACCATACTGGTCGCCCATAAATACAGCACCGGCGGAAGATGCCACAATGCCATCATAAGGAGTGGTAACCTTCACTGTCACGCTGGCCTTATGGTCACCATCAGCGGTAACAGCAGTAATCACGGCACTTCCATCGGCAACAGCAGTTACGACATCATCAGTGACAGTAGCTACAGACTCATCACTGGAAGACAAGGTATAGGTCTTGTCCGTAGCATTTTCAGGAAGGACAGATACTTTCAACACCTGAGTATCACCAGGCTTCAATTCAACAGAAGCAGGCGTCACCTCGATTCCGGTAACAGCCACTGTCACGTCCTTCTTTTCACAAGAAGTGAAGATGGTCGCCATACCATAAGGCACCATCAGCGCGAATGCGCTTAAAATAGATTTAACCCTCATAAAAAAATATAAAATAATACACTATTTACAGCCATCCCTGGGCTGAGACTTGATGCTCAAGCCCATCGGGAGTAACAAGCACCGCTCCTACTTCAGGAAGAGCGAGATGCCCTACGGCTTCAAATGTATTAAAATTTTTTTTAAATTCCTCGTACTTTGCCAAAGAAATTACATACATCAGGCAAAAATCGTCTCCCCCGTTCATAGCGGCGGAAAGAGGGTCAATGTCAAGTTCTTTTCCCAAAGAGAAACTGTTTCCTTCAAATGGAATACGGTCTGCATATAGTTTTACCCCAAAACCTGAGTCTCTGTGCAATCTGAGGACGGCATCAGCAAGTCCTCTGCTTACAAAGTAACCATACGAAGGAACTATTCCGGACTTTTCTACATCAGAAACAGTAGCCGGGTCAAGATCAGGCTTGAGGTATGCCCCAAGCATCATTTTGTATTTTTCCAGTTCCGAAGGCTTTCTTTCAAGCACCTGCTGTCCCAGATAAGCCGCGCCAAGACGCCCGCTGACACAAATAAGATCTTTGCTCTTGGCTTCGGATGGTTTGCTTTCCGCTTCAGAAAGTCTGCACCCGAAAGCATTGAGGCTTACAGCAAGACCATTGCGGGAAGGTACAAGATCCAAAGAAATCTTGACATATCCATGCTCTTTAGCCGCCACAAGCACTCCCTTCCACAGTTCTCGTATCTGCTCGAAATCAAGTTTGGCGGACACCCCGAGAGTGACGGAAAGAGCCTTTGGATGGGCAAGCACGGAATATAATTCACCGGTAACGGCCAATACACTCTTATATCCGAGGTGTTTCAGTGGAAAATACTCCAAATTGAAGTCGGTCCCCTCAAGCATGATGCGGCACGCATTCACATAAGAGGCACCGTCTTTGTCCTTATACCAAAGCGGCTCTTCGAAAGGGGTGTATCCACTCCCTTCGAAAAGCTGCCTTATTGCTTCCACCCGCCCCAAAGAGGCGAATGTGGGTTTATCCGTAGTACTCAATACTAAAGGTTTCTCAAAAGATTGTTAAGATTAACCTTGCTGTCAAGAAGAGTCTTCAACTCTGCTACCGGAACTCTCTGCTGCTGCATCGTGTCACGGTCACGAACTGTTACGCAGTTATCATTGAGCGATTCGTGATCCACGGTGATGCAAAACGGTGTTCCTATAGCATCCTGACGACGATAACGCTTACCGATGCTGTCTTTTTCATCATACTGGCAGTTATAGTCGTATTTGAGAATATCCATAACCTTCTGGGCGAATTCAGGAAGACCGTCTTTCTTGATAAGAGGCAGAACGGCCGCCTTTATAGGAGCCAGCGGGGCCGGGAGGCTCAGCACGGTACGAGTTTCCCCGTTTTCAAGCGTTTCTTCCTTGTATGCATGGCTCATCACGGCAAGGAACATTCGGTCCACACCGATTGAGGTTTCCACGCAATATGGTACATAGCTCTCTCCTGTCTCAGGATCAAAATACTGAAGTTTCTTGCCGGAGAGTTTCTGATGATTGCCGAGGTCGAAGTCCGTACGGCTGTGAATTCCTTCAAGTTCCTTGAAGCCGAACGGGAAATTAAACTCGATATCCGTAGCGGCGTTGGCATAATGCGCAAGCTTCTCGTGGTCATGGAAACGATAATTCTCAGGACCCATACCGAGATTGACATGCCACTTCAGACGATTCTCCTTCCACTTCTTGAACCATTCCATCTCTGTTCCCGGACGTACGAAGAACTCCATCTCCATCTGTTCAAACTCTCTCATGCGGAAAATGAACTGACGCGCCACAACTTCGTTTCTGAACGCCTTGCCAATCTGCGCTATTCCGAAAGGAATTTTCATTCGTCCGGTCTTCTGGACATTAATGTAATCCACGAAAATACCCTGCGCGGTCTCCGGACGAAGATAAATGGTATTCGTGTCATCGCCTACAGACCCGAACTGGGTGGAGAACATAAGGTTAAACTGACGGACATCCGTCCAGTTCTTGGTTCCGCTTATAGGACATACGATATTGCAGTCAAGTATTATCTGCTTATATTCCGCAAAGTCACTTGCCTGCTCGGCCTTCATGTACCTGTTATGAACTTCCTCGTAGTGGGCTTTTTCGCGCAGAACGTTAGGATTGGTCTCACGGAATTTAGCCTCATCGAAAGAATCTCCGAACTTACGGCGACCCTTTTCCACTTCCTTGTTGATTTTCTCTTCTATCTTTCCGAGATAATCCTCTATGAGAACATCCGCACGATATCTTTTCTTGGAATCCTTATTGTCTATGAGAGGGTCATTGAACGCAGAAACATGCCCTGACGCCACCCATGTCTTAGGATGCATGAACACACACGCATCTATTCCGACAATATTCTCGTTCAGACGAGTCATGGCATTCCACCAATACTGCTTGATATTATTCTTGAGTTCCACACCAAGCTGGCCATAGTCATATACGGCAGCCAAGCCATCATAGATTTCACTGGAAGGAAAAATAAATCCGTATTCCTTACAATGGGCGACAAGCACCTTGAACAATTCTTCCTGTGTCATATCTTATTATTTACAATCTTGCAAATTTAATCATTTTCATCCAATATCTGCATCAGCGGCCTCATAACAAAATCCCTTTCCTTCATTTTAGGGTGAGGTATCTGTAAATCAGGCGTCTGCATGCTTATATTACCATATAAAAGAATGTCTATATCAATTATTCTGTCATGATATATTCTCTGCCCGTCAGAAGAAAACTCCATCACCTCCCGGCGTCCCATATCGCGCTCTATGGTCTTACAGGTTTTCAGCACGTCTTCCGGCTTCGCATCTATATCAAAAGAGACCGCACAATTCAGAAAATCAGCTCCCGTAAAACCCAAGGCCGGCGTTTCAATTATATCTGATAATGCTTTCCAATGACACCCAAAGGACTTTTCGAGCATCTCAAGCGCCCTTTTGATATTGGCCTTTCTGTCTCCCTGATTGGTGCCTATTGAAAGATAGAGCGTCATAATTCAGGATCCATTCCAAGCGCCACACGGGCTTCGTCCGAAAGAAGGCTCTGATCCCAGGCAGGTTCGAACACAAGATCAATCGTACATTTGGTCACGCCCGGTGTCTGCTCCACGCTGCGGCGAACATCTTCAATCACCTCATCCGCCATCGGGCAATTAGGTGCTGTAAAGGTCATCTTAATATAGACCTCTTTGGCCTTGTTGATATTAAGTTCATAAATGAGCCCAAGATCGTATATGTTTACAGGAATCTCCGGATCATATACCTGCTTTAGTGCAAGCACAACGGCCTCATAAAGAGGCGCAAGGGCCTTGACATCCTGGGGAGTCAACACTTCTTCACTATTCTCCATATTCGCAAGCTTTTCTCTTGATTGTATCAATCATGGATACCAGACCATTGGCACGGGTGGGAGACAAATTCTCCTTAAGACCTATCCGCTCCACAAAACTGAAATCGTCCTTTGCTATTTCTTCCGCCTTTCGCCCGGAATAAACGCTCACTAAAAGAGCAATGATTCCTTTAGTTATAAGGGCGTCGCTGTCGGCGCGAAATATCACTCTGCCATCTTTGATTTGAGCATCAAGCCATACTCTGGACTGACATCCTTTTATAAGTCTGTCTTCCGTTTTCAGCTCCTCAGGAAATGACTCCAGGCTGTTACCCATCTCTATCAGCGCCGAATACTTGTCCAGCCAGTCATCATACATGGAAAACTCCTCTATCACTTCGTCCTGAGCTTCTTTCAATGTCTTTTCCATAACTACATCAACATACATATTGCCTTGTTCAGGCTTTCCATAAAATATTCAGCCTCCTGTAAAGTATTATAAGGGGCAAAGGAGACTCTAAGCATCCCGGTCACACCGAATCTGTCCATCAACGGCTCTGCGCACATCTGACCGGAACGGACAGCTATTCCCATTTTATCCAGAATCAACGCCAAGTCTTCATGGTGACAATGTTCCACGGAGAACGAAAACAATGGAATCTTACTGAACTCCGCATCCGGAACTCCGTACAAGCGAATGCGGCGATCGCTTCCGAGAGCATCCAACATAAATTCCACAATCGCCTTTTGACTCAACGCAATTTCTTCACTATCAGCTATTTCTCTCGCCAGAGAAAGTGCATTTTTCAGCGTTGGCGTACCGGAAATATTCTGAGTTCCCGCCTCAAACTTTCTTGGGACAGGAGCGTATGTAGAACCGGACCATCGGACAGTTTCTATCATTTCCCCGCCTCCCATATATGGAGGCATCTGCTCAAGAAGTTCCTTTTTTCCATATAAAACACCGGTTCCTGGCGCAGCAAAAATCTTATGTCCGGAAAACAGATAAAAATCACAGTCAAGCGCCCGGACATCCACCTTTTCGTGCACAATTCCTTGCGCTCCATCTATCAACACCTTGCAACCATTTGAGTGACAAATAGATACAATCTTCTCAACAGGGTTTACAAGCCCAAGGACATTTGAAATATGAGCCACACACACTATTTTGGTGCGCGGTGTTATCAGATGCTCCAAAGAGTCTATATCCAGATGACCGTTATCATCTACTTTCAGCACTTTTATGACTGCTCCGAACTGCTCACACAGGAATTGCCATGGGACAATATTGGAATGATGCTCGCTCTCCGCTATAATAATCTCATCTCCCTCGGATATAAACTTTCTTCCGAAACTTGAAGCGACCAGATTAAGGGACGCTGTAGCCCCGGAAGTAAATATTATTTCATTCGCAGAAGATGCGTTGATATACGAAGCCACAAAAGAACGTGCATCTTCGTATTGTTCCGTTGCCAAGGCCGCAATATGATGCACGGCACGATGAAGATTGGCAGTCAACGAAGAAGCCAAATGCTCCCAGGTCCGAATTACTGAAAACGGACGAAGAGAAGTAGCTGCATTATCGAGATAAACGAGAGGTTTACCATATACAGTCTGTGACAATTGAGGAAATTCTTTCCTTAATTCCTGAACATCCATTGTAATGGTGTTTTATTTGACGGCACAAAAATACGAAGAATTTGCTTATCATTGAATATATATTGATACGCACAAAGTTTCTTTTAATGCAAATATGCTTATTTTTGCATCAGTAAAAACAAAGCAGATATGATAGACTACATCAGCGGCACCATTAAAAAACTAACGCCAACATTTGTAATAATAGAAAATGCCGGAGTAGGACACATTATGGAAATCTCTCTTCAGACTTATGACAGGCTCGAAGGGAAAGCGGATGCCATAATTTACATTCAGAGCCAGATCAATCAGAGAGAAGGAACTCAGATTGACTATGGTTTTTCTTCCGAGGAAGAAAGGGCTTTGTTCAGAAAAATTACCTCAGTATCCGGTATGGGAGCATCTTCAGCCAGGATGATATTGTCCTCCCTCTCCCCTTCGGAACTTAAAGAAGCCATCCTTTGTGAAGATGTCACAAGGCTCAAATCAGTAAAAGGAATAGGCTTAAAAAGTGCACAAAGACTCATACTGGAGCTTAAGGACAAATTCAATAAAGATGATGAATACAACTCAGAGCTATTCATCAGTACGGACAAGAGCGACAACACCAAAGAGGCTATGGCAGCACTGATAAGTCTTGGATTCAGCAAGCCAAATATCAGCAAAGTCATTCAGAGTATACTCAAATCCAAACCTTCCGCATCAGTGGAAGAACTTATAAAGGACGCCTTAAGGCTGCTCTAATCCCCTATCTTCCGAAATACAATAAAAGTACAGAGATATCAGAAGGCGAAACTCCTGATATTCTTGAAGCCTGCGCTATTGTCCGAGGGTTGTATCTATGCAGTTTCTGACGGCACTCGATTGACAATCCGGAAACCTTATCAAAATCGAAGCCTTCCGGTATCTCCAGCCGCTCAAGCCTTCGCAGCTTTTCCGCATTGGCAATTTCCCTGTCGATATACCCCTTATATTTAATACCAATCTCCACGCTCTGACATATTTCATCAGGCGACATATTTAAAGGTATAAGGTTTTTTGTTCCACGTGGAACAATTTTTAACAAATCTTTAAGTTTTACCTCAGGCCGGGATGCCAAATACGATATTTTTTTGCTTTCCGTAAGAAGCGCGGAATTTACAGATTCAAGGTAAGGATTAGCAACGGTAGTAGTGATATTATTCATATCACAGAAATTTTCCATCCTTTCTACCGCATCCCTTTTCTGCATCATAAAAGAGTACCTTTCTTCACTGGCAAGACCTATCTTATGAGAGATTTCCGTCAGACGAAAATCAGCATTGTCCTGACGAAGAAGAATACGGTATTCGGCGCGTGATGTAAACATTCTATAAGGCTCATCCACACCCTTTGTCACCAGATCGTCTATCAATACGCCTATATAAGACTCATCACGACCAAGAATTAACGGCTCCCGGTCATTAATTTTCAAATGAGCGTTAATTCCGGCCATAAGTCCTTGAGCAGCAGCCTCTTCGTAACCAGTCGTACCATTAATCTGACCGGCAAAAAACAAATTCTCAATAGTTTTTAACTCAAGAGACGATTTTAGCTGCGTAGGATCAAAATAGTCATACTCCACCGCATACGCAGGCTTGAATATTTTAGCATTCTCCAGTCCTTTTATCGCATGCATGGCATCAATCTGGACCTGCAACGGCAAAGAAGAAGAGAAGCCCTGGAGATAGTACTCCACGGTATCGCTCCCTTCCGGCTCAAGAAAAAGCTGATGAGAATCATTATCAGGAAAAACTCTCAACTTGTCTTCAATACTCGGACAATACCTCGGACCCTTACCTCTAATCATTCCAGTGAACATAGGAGACTCGGCAAATCCACTCCTTAATATTTCATGAACCTCATTATTGGTATGAAGAATATAACACGGCATCTGTTCGCCGCTCTTCTGAACTGACGATAGAATCGGAAGAAAAGAAAACCTCTCAGGATTCTCATCGCCGGTCTGAACAAGAAGTCGTGAGCGGTCAACAGACCTGATGTCAATCCTTGGTGGAGTTCCTGTCTTCATACGATCAGAGCGGATTCCCATTTCCTTAAGCTGCTCCGTCAAACCATAAGAAGATTTCTCTCCTATCCTACCTCCTTCCATAGAGGTCCGACCGATAAACAATTTACCCGAAAGAAACGTTCCGGCAGTGAGAACAACCGCGCGAGATTTAAAAATTGCACCTGTATTTGTACGGACACCGCAAATTTTTGAATTCTCAAAGAGGAAAGAATCGACAATATCTGCGTAAATATCTAATCTACAATTACTTTCGAGTGTTTTCCTCCATATCCCGGAAAACAACCTTTTATCGCATTGTGCGCGAGGACTCCACATCGCCGGCCCCTTGGAACGATTCAACATTCGAAACTGAAGAGTAGAAGCATCAGTGATGATTCCCATATAACCACCAAGGGCGTCTATCTCCCGAACGATCTGACCTTTCGCAATACCTCCGATTGCCGGATTACAGGACATCTTGGCGAAGCCATTCAAGTCCATCGAAATCAAAAGAACAGAGGAACCAAGATTAGCGGCAGCCATGGAAGCTTCACAGCCGGCATGTCCCCCACCTACCACAATAATATCATACTGATTATTTACCATCGGTCTCCATTGCTTTTCGAAGTTCAAGATAGTAATTCTCCTTATAACGCATCATCTTTATATCTTCTTCCGAATGATCGTCATAACCTATAAGATGAAGAAGTCCATGCACCATCACCCTATTCAACTCATCCGCAAACTCCGTCCCGTAATACAGGGCATTCTCCCGCACGGAATCAATGCTGATAAACAAATCTCCGCTGAGAAAATCCTTCTCACAATAATCAAATGTTATAATGTCAGTAAAGTAATCGTGCTGGAGATACTTCATATTTACATCAAGTATATAATCGTCGGAGCAGAATATAATATTAATATTGCCCAACTTCTTCATTTCGCTGCCAGCAACAGTCTTAAGCCAACGATTATTCAACAACTTATGCTTGAGAACAAAATCAACATTCTCATTGTAATATCTTACCATAGCAACTATCCAAAATAATGGCAAATCTACAACATAAAAATGAAAATAATTGGATTTGCAACGAATTATTTATATCTTTGAAACTTGAATGGAAATATAAAATAAAACCAGATATGGAAATTAAGAAATCACAAAGCGCCGATCTTAACAATAAGAAGCTGCTTTTTGTAGAAATCGGTTTCGTAATCGCTCTTTTGTTTGTGTACGGAGCATTTGAGTACAAATCAAAAGAGAAAAAGGAGGCAGTGCTCGCCGCCGAGACTACGGAGATCATTGAGGAGGAGATTATCCCTATTACACAGGAAAATACACCTCCACCTCCAGAAATCGCCAAGATTCCAGTGCTTTCAGACGTTATCGATATCGTGGACGACGATATTACGGTAGAGGACAATGTACTCAGCCTCGAGGATGACGCAAGTTTGGGTGTGGAATTGATGGACTACGTAAGTGAAGTGGAAGAAGAGGTAGTTGAAGAGGAAGCCATTCCTTACGCTATCGTGGAGGAGAAGCCTAAATTCCAGGGCGGAGATGCCAACACTTTCTCAGCTTGGGTTAACAAAAACCTAGTATATCCGGAAGTAGCAAGAGAGAACGGTGTTTCAGGACGAGTTATTCTCCAGTTTACTGTGAATGCAAGTGGTTCTGTAACAAATGTTAAGGTAGTACGTGGAGTGGATCCTGCACTTGATAAGGAGGCCGTACGTGTGATTTCAAGTTCACCAAAATGGACTCCTGGCAAACAGAGAGACCGCAGCGTGCCGGTTACCTACAACTTCCCTGTAGTATTCCAGCTGAGATAATAATATTAACCGCTATATTAAGGCTGTCCCTAATAGGATGGCCTTATTTTGTTTGATATGGAAACAACTGAAAGAAAAGAAGAAAGGGCTGTATTCGTCGGAATCATAAAACAGAATGATGACGAAAGGAAAGTCAACGAATACCTTGAAGAACTTGTATTCCTGGCAGAAACAGCCGGAGTGGCAGGAGATAAAAAGTTTATTCAAAAAGTGGATAAACCGGAAAAATCCACCTATATCCGCACCGGCAAACTGGAAGAAATAGCCGCATACTGCGAAGAAAATCTCATCAATTACGTAATATTTGATGATGAATTGACCGGAATGCAGCAAAGAAATATAGAAAAGGTTATAAAAACAGCGGCTGTAATCGATAGGACAAGCCTCATTCTTGAAATATTCTCACAGCGAGCCAAGACAGCATACGCTAAAATGCAAGTCGAACTCGCCAGATACAATTATATGCTGCCGCGTCTTGCAGGCATGTGGACACACCTCGAAAGACAGAGGGGCGGTATCGGAATGAGAGGAGGAATGGGAGAAAGCCAGATAGAAATAGACCGAAGAATCGTGAGGGAAAGAATAGCCAAACTGAAAGAACAACTGAAAAAAGTTGACAAGCAGATGGCCACTCAAAGAAGCAATAGAGGCCAGTTGGTACGGCTCTCGCTTGTGGGATACACCAACGTAGGCAAATCCACCCTGATGAACCTCCTTGCCAAATCAGATGTATTCGCGGAAAACAAACTGTTCGCTACACTCGATACTACCGTCAGAAAGGTCGTAATAGGCAATGTTCCCTTCCTATTGAGCGATACGGTAGGGTTTATCAGGAAACTGCCTACACAGCTGATAGAAGCCTTTAAAAGTACCCTGGATGAGGTGCGCGAAGCTGATATTCTGATACATGTGGTGGATATTTCACATCCGGACTACGAGGAGCAGATGGAAGTGGTAGAAAAAACTCTAAAGGACATATCAGCAAATGACAAACCTGTCTATGTGATTTTCAATAAAATAGACAGCTATCAGAACGAGGAATATGACGACTATTCGCTGGAACCGAGAACAGAAAGACACTTTACTCTCGACGAAGTGAAAAGCAAGTGGATGGAGAGAAACATTCCATGTATTTTCGTGTCAGCACTTAAGAAAGAAGGTATCAACAAACTAAAGGATGATATCTATAAAATGGTAGCTGAAATACACGCCGGAAGATATCCTTTCAACAACTTCCTATGGTAAATAAAAAAGCCGTAATCCCAGAAAAATCTGATGATTACGGCTTTTTTAATCAAAATGCTTACTAGTCAGAGAATTTAGCCTTAAGGAACTCTCTGTTAAGACGGGCAATGTGCGCTACAGTTATACCCTTAGGGCATTCAAGTTCACACGCACGGGTATTGGTACAATTACCGAATCCGAGTTCATCCATCTTAGCTACCATGGCCTTTGCTCTCTTGGCAGCCTCAGGACGTCCCTGAGGAAGCAGAGCAAGAGAACTAACACGTGCAGCCACGAAAAGCATAGCTGAACCATTCTTACATGTAGCTACACAAGCTCCGCAACCTACACAAGCAGCAGCATCCATACTCTCTTCAGCCTTCTCATGAGAAATGAGAATATTGTTGGCATCCTGAGCTGAACCGGTACGCACTGAAATAAATCCACCGGCCTGAAGAATCTTGTCGAAAGCCGTACGGTCAACTACAAGATCTTTAATTACAGGGAAACCTGCACTTCTCCATGGCTCTACGGTAATGGTAGCACCATCCTTAAAATGACGCATGAAAAGCTGACATGTGGTCACATGATCGTCTGGACCATGGGCGCGACCGTCAATATACAGTGAGCAAGCACCGCAAATACCTTCACGGCAGTCGTGATCAAAAGATACAGGACCGCTGCTCTGACATCCACGCTCTACAGCTATAGGATCACATCCTTCTCTGATAATCTGCTCATTGAGAATGTCAAGCATCTCAAGGAAAGAAGCATCTTCTTCGATACCTTCTATATGATAGGTCTCAAAATGACCTTTTGCTTTAGCGTTTTTCTGACGCCATATTTTCAAATTGAATTCCATCCGATTAGTCTTTGTAGTTTCTGGTCTTAACCTCGATAAACTCATACTTGAGAGGCTCCTTATGAAGTTCAGGCTCTACACCTTCACCCTTATACTCCCAAGCAGATACGTACATGAAGTTGACATCATCACGCTTAGCCTCACCTTCCTCAGTCTGGCTCTCCACACGGAAATGTCCACCGCAGGACTCCTGACGATTAAGAGCGTCACGTGCCATAAGTTCACCTATTTCAAAGAAATCTTCAAGTCTGAGTGCTTTCTCAAGTTCCTGATTGAATTCAAACTGACTGCCAGGAACATTGACATTCTTATAGAAATCTTCTCTAAGTTCCCTGATTTCCTTTATAGCCTTCTTCAAGCCCTGCTCATCACGTGCCATACCTACATAATCCCACATGATGATACCAAGTTTCTTGTGGATTGAATCCACAGTCTTTGTACCTTTAATGGAGAAGAGTCTGTCGATACGTGCCTGAACGTCCTTTTCAGCTTTTACGAATTCCGTGGTGGTAACGTCGGTCTTAGGCTCCGCAAACTTCTTTGAAAGATAATCTCCGATAGTTATAGGCAGAATGAAATAACCGTCGGCAAGACCCTGCATAAGAGCGGATGCACCGAGACGGTTTCCACCGTGATCAGAGAAGTTAGCTTCACCGATAGCAAAAAGACCAGGAATCGTGGTCTGAAGATCATAATCTACCCAAATACCACCCATTGTGTAGTGAATGGCCGGATATATCATCATAGGCTCTTCCCAAGGAGATGATGCCGTGATTTTTTCATACATCTCGAAGAGGTTGCCATAACGCTCTGCAACTCTCTTATGTCCAAGTCTGCTGATAGCATCTGCAAAATCAAGGAACACAGCCTTACCGGTTTCATTCACACCGTATCCGGCATCACATCTTTCCTTGGCGGCACGTGAAGCAACATCACGTGGAACGAGGTTTCCGAATGCAGGATAACGACGCTCAAGATAGTAATCCCTATCTTCTTCAGCTATCTGGGAAGGTTTAATCTGATGCTTGCGAAGTTTCTCCACATCCTCTATCTTCTTAGGCACCCAGATACGACCGTCATTACGCAGAGACTCACTCATAAGGGTAAGTTTACACTGCTGATCACCATGTACAGGAATACATGTAGGGTGAATCTGAGCGAAGCAAGGGTTTGCGAAGAAAGCTCCCTTCTTGTAGCACTGAAGAGCAGCGGAACCGTTGCTGTTCATAGCATTTGTAGAAAGGAAATATGTATTTCCATATCCTCCGGTTGCAATCACAACTGCGTGTGCACCAAAACGCTCAATCTGACCAGTTACAAGATTGCGGGCAATGATACCTTTGGCCTGTCCGTTTACAATAACGAGATCAAGCATCTCATGACGAGGATAAGACTTTACAGTTCCGGCAGCAATCTCTTTATTAAGAGAAGCATACGCACCGAGAAGAAGCTGCTGTCCGGTTTGTCCGCGAGCATAGAAAGTACGGCTTACCTGCACACCTCCGAAAGAACGGTTGGCAAGATATCCGCCGTATTCACGGGCAAATGGAATACCCTGTGCTACACACTGGTCAATAATGGCAGCACTTACTTCAGCAAGACGATACACATTAGCCTCTCGGCTGCGGTAGTCACCTCCCTTGATAGTATCATAGAAGAGACGATACACGGAGTCATTGTCGTTCTGATAATTCTTTGCAGCATTGATACCACCCTGAGCTGCAATAGAGTGCGCTCTACGAGGGGAATCGCTGATACAGAAAATTTTAACGTTGTAGCCGAGTTCACCGAGGGATGCGGCTGCGGATGCTCCGCCAAGACCTGTACCCACTACAATGATTTCAAGCTTTCTCTTGTTGTTGGGACTCACAAGATGGATTTCAGACTTACGCTTGGTCCATTTCTGCTCAAGAGGTCCCTCAGGGATTTTTGAAATTAACTTGTCAGACATTGTATTGATTTGTTATTGTAATTTAAAATAAAGTATTCTCTTCTTTTCTGAATTCTTCCAATCCAAGATGCTTGTACGATAATTCTGTAGCTATTCTCCCCCTCTGTGTCCGCACAATAAATCCTTCTTTTATAAGGAAAGGCTCATAAACCTCTTCAAATGTTCCCTGATCCTCCCCTATCGCCGTAGCTATGGTATTTGCTCCTACAGGACCACCTTTAAAGGTCGTGATTATAGTTCTCAGTATCTTGTTGTCTACGGAATCAAGTCCAAGTGTATCTATTCTAAGCTTATCGAGAGCAAACTTTGCAATCTTTAAATCTATGTGTCCATCCCCTACCACCTGGGCGAAATCTCTTACTCGACGCAGGAGGGCATTGGCAATTCTTGGAGTTCCACGACTTCGCAGCGCTATCTCCTCGGCTGCAAGTCCGTCTATTTCAACTCCCAAGATACCGGCACTCCGCACTATAATCTTGACAAGATCCTTAGTATCATAATACTCAAGCTCACACTTTATTCCGAATCGCGCTCTCAAAGGAGCTGTAAGAAGTCCGGAACGTGTGGTCGCCCCCACAAGAGTAAAAGGATTCAGAGATATTCTTACAGAACGGGCTCCCGGTCCTTTATCTATCATAATATCAATCACATAATCCTCCATAGCGGAATAAAGATATTCCTCTACTTCAGGAGAAAGCCTGTGAATCTCGTCAATAAACAATACATCACCCTTGTCAAGAGAAGTAAGAAGCCCGGCCAAATCACCAGGTTTATCAAGCACCGGACCGGAAGTAATTTTAATATTACCGCCCATTTCGTTTGCAATGATATGAGCCAGAGTGGTCTTGCCTAATCCTGGAGGCCCATTAAACAGCGTATGATCCAATGCCTCCCCTCTCATCTTTGCCGCTTCTATATATATACGAAGGTTGGAGACGATTTCACCCTGTCCGGTAAAATCTTCCAATTCTTGAGGACGGATAATTCCATCCAAATCCTTATCTTTGCCCTCGTTTGTATTGTGAGGATCAAAATCCTGCATACGGCTTTTGACAATTAGGATACAAATATAGTTCTTTTATTTAGATTATTTGCTTTTTAGTTAAAGCTTGTTGAAATGTTGATAACCTTTTCAAATGATTAATTATCAAAATTTTAGATATTTTAGAATTGTTGATATCGTTGTAGAAATGCCTTTGAAAAGATGTTTATAAATAGGGTGGTGTTTTTATTGACAAAACAAGTCTTGTTTATCAACAGGGTTATCAACAGGTTATAAACAGAAAAACATAGGGTGATGTTAATAAGTCAGAATTCATGCGCAGCACTTTCAAAATACATTGATTCAGGAGAAAGAAAAATCTTCTGCAGTTCTCTGTACCTTTCAGCAAAGTGGATGGTAATCAGCCAAGTAGTAAAAAAAGGTCTGCATATTGTAGTTCTTCCAGATAAGGAATCCGCTGAATATTGCTGTTCGGATTTATATAGTTTTTTGGATGGAGACAATGTGTTTTTCCTGCCTGAATCAGGAAAGAATATAGAGCGAAGCAACTATAAGTCATCTCTTGCCGTACAGCGGACATCAGCATTGAGCAGAATACTGTCAGGCGAAGAAAACCTGACTATAATAGTAACCTATTCTTCCGCATTGTCCGAGAATATACCTTCCGGAAATACTATTTCTTCAGACAGGATGATAATAAAGAGAGGAGACGAAATATCACACGATTCATTATCGGAAAAACTCTATGAAAAAGGGTTCGAAAAAGTAGATTTCGTATCAGAACCAGGACAATATGCAATAAGGGGATCGATAATTGATATTTTCTCATTCTCAAATAATTATCCATACAGAATATCATTGTGGGGAGATGAGATAGAAAAAATAAATACTTTTGACTGTAATACGCAACTCAGTAAGGATGACGTATCGGAAGTTGAAATTATTTCTGAGGTATTGTCTTCTCCTGAGGAAGAAGGAGATTGTCTTTTGTCAATGTTGGATTGTAATACCGTACTTTGGTTGGATTCTTCTGATATTTACAGTCAAGAGCAATGGTTCAAGAATTGGTCTGAATCTTTTGTAAGGGTTTTTCTTGATATTCCACCTTCTTTTGACAAGGGTGGATTGTCCGTAAAATTCCAGATTTCTCCCCAGCCTAAATTCAATAAGAATTTTGAACTTCTTACAGAAGACATACGTTCAAGAATCGAGAATTCTTATAAAGTACTGATATATTCAGAAAAAGAATCTCAACTTGACAGGATAAAATCAATTCTCTCTCAGAACGGAGGGCTTATTCCTGATTTTGTAAAGGGTAAGACAATACATAATGGTTTTATTGACAATGAGTGTAAAGTCTGCTGCTATTCCGATCATGAAATATTCGACAGATTTCAAAGAGTAAGTATCAGAAGAAGTGTGGAGAAGAGCGAACAACTTACTGTCAATGATTTGAATTCGTTCAATATAGGTGATTATGTAGTACATATCGATCATGGCGTAGGTATTTTCGGAGGATTGGTGAGGATGAAGGATGATAAGGGTCGGGTGCATGAGGTAGTCAAAATAACTTATAAAGACGGAGATGTAGTTTTCGTATCAGTTCATCTTCTCAACAAAATTTCACGCTTCCGCTCCAAGGACGGCGAGCCGCCGCGCATCAATAAACTCGGATCCAAAACATGGAGTTCGCTTAAGACAAACGCCAAATCCAAACTTAAGGATATAGCTAAGGAACTTATACAGTTATATGCTAAGAGACGCGCTTCAAAAGGATTTGCTTTTTCGGCCGATACTTATCTGCAGGAAGAACTTGAATCATCTTTCATGTACGAGGATACACCGGATCAGGAAACTGCTACCATATCTGTAAAAAGGGACATGGAAGACGATTGTCCTATGGACAGGCTTATATGCGGAGATGTAGGATTCGGAAAGACAGAAATTGCGGTTCGCGCCGCTTTCAAGGCTGTTGCAGACAGTAAGCAGGTGGCAGTTCTTGTACCTACCACAATACTTGCACTTCAGCACTACAACACTTTCGTGCAGAGACTTCATAATTTCCCGTGCAATATAGACTATGTAAGTCGTCTTCGTACGGCAAAAGAGCTGTCTGATATAAAAAAGCGACTGAAGGAAGGGAAGATAGATATTATCATAGGCACACATAAGATACTTGGCAAAGATTTTGTCTTCAAAGATATCGGTCTTCTTATAATTGATGAGGAGCAGAAATTCGGCGTAGGTGCAAAAGAGAAACTTAGGGAAATGAAGGAATCTGTGGATACTCTTACTCTTACTGCCACTCCTATTCCGCGAACTCTGCAATTCTCTTTGCTTGGTGCAAGGGATCTGAGTATTATCAACACTCCCCCACCTAACCGTATTCCGGTTCAGACGGAAATAATTCTTTTTGATGAAAAAGAAATAAAGAGCATAATAAATTACGAATTGAATCGTGGAGGACAGGTATTTTTCCTTCATAATAAAGTAGAAGAACTCCAGTCCATCTACGAAATACTCCACAGGCTTGTGCCGGATATGAAAATATGTGTGGCGCATGGTCAGATGGATGCCCGTACCCTTGAAAACATAATGCTTGGTTTTATAAGGGGAGATTATGATATGATGCTCAGTACCACCATAATAGAGAATGGACTTGATATTCCGAATGCCAACACCATAATAATAAATCAGGCTCAGAATTTCGGTCTTAGTGATTTGCATCAGCTTCGCGGAAGAGTGGGACGTTCCAATAAAAAGGCATTCTGTTATTTGATAGTTCCACCTCTTGTAAGTATCAGCGATGACGCCAGAAGGCGCCTGAAAGCCATAGAAGAGTTTTCTGATCTTGGCAGCGGTTTTAATATTGCAATGCAGGATTTGGATATACGAGGTGCCGGAAATCTGTTGGGAGCAGAACAAAGCGGATTTATAACTGAGATGGGTTTTGAGACTTATCAGAAGATTCTTTCCGAGGCAATGGATGAGTTGGGTATGGAGACAGGTGTGAGTGTTGCTCACGAAAGAAGCAATTTTGTCCAGGAATGCACCATTGAGACAGATCAACCGGCTCTTATTCCGGATGACTACATCAATATAACGGCAGAAAAGATACGAATATACAAAGCTATTGATTCCATGTCATCCGATAAAGAAATAGATGCATACGTCAAACGCCTTGAAGACAGATTCGGAAAGATGCCTGGTGAATTGGAAAACCTTTTCTGTGTGCTTAAGATCAGAAACCTCGGAGCGTCCCTTGGATTTGAGAAGATTATCGTAAAAAATGGAATAATGATTTCTTTCTTTGTTTCAAATCCTATGTCATCTTATTATAAATCAGCTGCTTTTGAGAGGGTCTTGATAAAAGTTGGCGAACTTCCTTTATCTACGGAAATAAAGCAGGTGGAGAATAAACTCAAAATGGTATCAAGAAACGTTTCTTCGCTGCAAGATGCTCTTTCTTTGATTAGAAAGTTGAGATAATTTTGTAACTTTGCGAACTTTTTGGTGTTATAGAAATGGCGAATCTTCTGGTAATTACTGGAAATACGGCTTTAAAGGCAGCGTGGTCGGACGGAACCGTTCTCGGCAAAACTTTTAGATATCAAGGAGAGAAGATGCTGGATTATCTTCTTTCCTTAGTGGAAAAGGAGAAGCCTGAAGTACTTACCATAGCTTCCGTGTGCGGTATACTTGCTGAAGAGGAGGAAATATTAAAGAGACATTGTTCTCATTTGATAATACTTGACGAGAATCATACGTCGCTTCTTTTGAAGTATAATTTTCCTGAATATTTACCATGTGACAGAGCTGCCGGACTGGTTGCCGCCCGTTTTCTCTTTAAGGACAAGGCATGCACCGTATTTGATTTCGGTACTACGCTTACCATTGATTTTCTGGGAGTTGACGGAAGGTATCTTGGCGGTAATATTTCTCTTGGGTGCCGGACCAGAACGAAAGCGCTGGAAAGATATTCAAAGAATCTACCTTTGATAGATACGCCTGTTTCGGTACAGCCGGAAGGAACTTCTCTTGAATCATCCATTGGGTCCGGAGTTGTTTTAGGTATAATATTTGAGATAGAAGGTTATATCAAGGCTCATGGAGAAAATATTGTCATTTTCACTGGTGGTGATGCAATTTATTTTGCTAAACGGATGAAAAGTTCCATCTTTGTAGTTTGCAATCTTGAATTGATGGGTCTTGCAATAATAACAGACGATTATGTTAAGAAGATTATTGGTTGACATATTTTTTGTAATTGCCCTGTCTGCACTTGCTGCACCTCTTTCCTATGCTCAGGCGGATGGTGCTTATTCTCCGTATTCCATATTTGCAATCGGAGACGTGAGCCGGCAAGGTACCGCATATAACAGAACGATGGGCGGCGTTGGTATTGCAAGCAGGAATAACAGATATGTGAACATTATGAATCCGGCTGCCGTAACGGCGAGGGACAGTCTTTCCTTCATGGCTGACTATACCATGTACGGAGACAACAAGGTGTTCTCTCAAGGAGGAATAAAATCAGTCAACAACACATTCAATATAAATGACGTTGTGCTGTCTTTTCCTATTCTGAGAAAGAATATGGCCATGATGGTGGGAATATCACCTTTCAGTGACACCGGATTTGAGTTTTCATATAAATATACCGATCCTGATGTGGTAGGAAGCATAGGCAATATATCCAACACATCCACCGGCAGCGGAAGCATATACAAGTCTTTTGCCGCAGTGGGATATACTTTTCTTAAGAGAATATCCGTAGGAGCGGAGTTGGATTACTATTTCGGTAATATTACCAAGAATTTCACGACTACCATCTCGGATGCATCGTATAATGGAATTAAGAATACAATAGCCATTCAGACAAATGCAGTAGGGGGGAAGTTCGGTATTCAGTACGAGCAGCCTATTGGAGACAAGGTCGTGCTTGGAGTCGGTGCCACTTATTCTACCGGTGCAAGGATGAAAGGGTATTATACTGATGCAAGTTATTCGTCAGGAAGCGTTGCCGTAGATACGTTGTACTATAGGAGCGATACTCTTTCGGTTACGAAAAAAGCACGTATAGCAAGCGAACTTGGTGTGGGAATAACTCTCAAAAGGCCGGACAAGTGGATGGTGGAGTTGGATTATACCCGTTCCGACTGGTCTAACAGCGGAATGGAGAATATAAGCGGATTTTCTGCAGCTTCATCTCCTTTTTCCACCACCGTTGCCGAGGCATACAGGATAGGAATGGAGTTTGTCCCGAACAGAAACGATATAAGGTATTATTTCAACCAGGTGGCGTATCGTGCCGGTGCCTATTATAAGAATGAATATTATAAACTCTATGGAAAGAATATATCTTCCATGGGTATAACGTTAGGAGCTACTTTCCCGGTATTCCGGTGGTATAATGGAATAACCGTCGGGTTGGAGTTAGGACAAAGGGGGTCGCTGTCTGATAATATGATTCGTGAGAAGTATATTAATTTCTCTATAGGAGTCAATATATTCGACATCTGGTTCAGAAAGACGCAATACGAATAAATTATAATTAATAATATGAAAAAAATAACATTTGCTTTAATCGCCTGCGCTGCTTTGTTTGTCGGCAGTGCGGATGTTTTTGCCCAGGGAAAATGGGGTGCGGACAGTGCTGAGTGTGTCAAGTACATGTCCTATTACAAAGAGTATTATAAGCAGAAGGCCTATGATTCTGCTATCCCTAACTGGAGAAAGGCATATCAGTTGTGCCCTGCAACTGCGAGCCAGAATATGCTTATAGACGGAGCTGTTCTTGTGAGAAGACTTATTCAGAAAAATATGAATAATGCCGAGTATCGCGATGCTCTTGTAGATACTCTTCTGACCATACATGACACCAGAGCGAAATATTATCCTAAGTACGCTAAGACTGCCCTCAATAACAAGGGTATCGATATGTCAAACTATATAAAGTCTGATTTCAGTAAGCTGTACACCGGATATGAAGGAATCATTGAGGCAAACGGTGTCGATACCAAGCCGCAGATTTTCCTTTTCGACATGCAGGCTGCTTCTGAGCTTTATCAGAGCGGAGAAATCGATGCCGAGAAAGTTATAACATTGTACCAGAGGAACAACGACCTTCTTGAGCAGGTTCCGGTTAAGAATGAAGCTGAGAAAACCCAGATTGAGAATATCAAGCAGGATATGGGAAGCCTTTTTGCTGCCAGCAAGGTAGCTTCATGCGATAACCTCATTCAGCTTTTCGGACCACGTCTTGAAAGCGAACCGGATGACCTGAAGCTTGCTTCCAATATCGTGAAGGTTATGAGTTCTACCGAGGACTGCCAGAACAATGACGTCTTCCTTAAGGCTGTTACCACCATGTACAGACTTGAGCCTTCCGCAAATTCAGCATACTATCTTTTCCGTCTCCATTCTTCAATGGATAATATGGAAGAGGCTGTCAAATATATGGAAGAAGCTATTGCAAGTGAAGATTCCGATGCAGAAAAAGATGCAGAGTGGAACTATGAGCTTGCCACATATTACTACAAGAACGGCATGAATGCCAAGGCTATTGAGTGCGCAAATACCGTTGCTTCAAATTCTGCCGAGCTTGCAGGTAAGGCTTACTTCCTTATGGGTAATATTTGGGCTGCTACCCGTTGCGGCGGAGATGAGGTATCCTCCCGCGCTCCGTTCTGGGTTGCTTGCGATTATATGAACAAGGCGAAAAACGCAGATCCAAGCCTTGCTGAGTCTGCCAATACGTTTATCAGCGAGTACAGCAAGTACTTCCCTAAGGCAGAAGAGGCATTCATGTACGATGTGACAAACGGCCAGTCATACACAGTAGTATGCGGTGGTATGCGTGCCACCACGACTGTTCGCACCGTGAAATAGTCTTGACGAGAATATCAAATATACTTGAGTTACTGGCAGCTGCTTTAGTGGTTGCCAGTAATTTCGTTTCCTGTAGTTCCAAAATTTCCGAAGCGGATGCCCTGAATCTTGAAACAACTCCGATGCAGACGGTGGATGATGTGTTTGCCGTCAGAAGCACCAACGGAAAGCTTAAGATGAGGCTTGAAGCTGAAGTAATGGAACATTATGAGACCAAAACTGAAGACATGGACGTGTTTCCGAAAGGTATTTCCGTATTCGCTTACTCTGATGACGGTCTTCTTGAATCTATTGTTATAGCCGACAATGCTGTCCATAAAGTACCCAAAAACTCCGGGGACAGCAGTGATGAGACATGGGAGGCGTATGGCAATGTTGTTCTTCATAATGTAGTCAAGCAGGAAACGATGGAGACCGATACTTTGTATTGGGACAGGACAAAACAGGAAGTATATACTGATTGCTATGTCAAGATTTATTCTCCGGACGGATTTATGCAAGGGTATGGAATGCGCTCCGATGATCGTATGAAAAATGCGACACTGTATAAATCATTCAATAATTTTGTAGTAGTTGAGAAGGATACTACCGCTGTTATTATTGATTCTGTGAATTTTATTGGTCCTTTTCCAAAAAAAATTGATAAATTCGCACCCTAATATATTTGAATCGAAAAACTAAAAATTACATAATATGGCGGCACTTGAAAAAATACGCTCTAAATTTGGCCTTGCAGTCTCTATCCTGATTGCTTTGGCCCTTCTTTCATTTATCATTGATCCTGGCACTCTTCAGACAGCTATCAATTCGATGTCTACAAAGTATGACGTCGGAAAAATCGACGGAAAGAGAATCTCCTATACTGATTTTCAGGAAAATGTAGAGAAATTTACCAGCATTAATGAGATTATTTCCGGTTCTTCTTCCCAGAACGAGCAGACACAGAAGAATATCAGGAACGCCGCGTGGCAGGATATGATGGACAAGTATCTGTTCATCAAGAACGCCAAGGCAGCCGGTATCAAGGTTGGTGAAGACGAGATGCTTTCTCTGGTCTCATCATCAAATCCTTCTGCAATTCTCGTACAGAATCCTATATTCATGGATGAGTCCGGCAATTATTCAGAAGAGGTTCTGAGACAATTTTTGTCTATGGTTGAGACCGACGAGACCGGAAGGTATCGTCAATATTGGGATTATCTTCAGAATACCATCTATACACAGCAGTTCTATCAGAAGTACGGTGCTCTTTTCAATGCTTCCAATTATACCAATGCTCTTCAGATGAGCCACGCCATGGCTTCAGGAAACACTACCGCAGACGTTGATTTCTGTGTTGAGTATTTCCCTATGTATCATGATTCGAGCATTGTCGTTACCAATGACGAGGTTCGTCGCTATTATAAGGCTCACAAGGAGTTCTTCAAGCAGCAGAAGGACAGTCGCGATATGGAGTATGTAGTATTCGAAGTAGTGCCTTCTTCTGACGACATCAACAACACGAGCCTTGCGATGAGCAATCTTTACGATGAGTTTGTCTCTACAGACAATATGAAATCGTTCCTTGCCAAGAATTCTGACAGCCCTCTTTCCAATTATTGGTACAAGAGCGGAGAGCTCAGAACCATAAACGAGGAGATTGATGCTCAGATTTTCGGTGGTAAGGATCTTACTCAGGTAGTGAAGTCCGGAGACGATTTCTTTGCTGCCCGTACAATGGCCACAAAGATGCTTCCTGACTCAGTGTATGTAAAGCATATCCTTCTTCAGGGAGTCAATGCCGCTACCAAAGCAGACAGCCTTGTGAATGTTTTGAAAAAGGGAGAGAATTTCTCAAATCTCGCTTCAATGTATTCTCTTGATACAGGATCTGCTGCAGATGGAGAGCTCGGTTCTATCGGCTGGATGACACAGACATACATGATTCCGGGAATGGAATCCGTGATTGAGGCTAAGGTAGGCACTCCGTTTGTGCTTAAGACTACATATGGTACTCATGTCGTGCTCGTGACCAAGACAAGCAAGCCAATGCTTAAAAAGCAGGTTGCTGTGTTCAAGAAGTCAGCCCTTGCAAGCAAAGAGACTTATAACAAGTACTATGCACAGGCAAGCAGCTTTGCTGCCATCACCAACGGTTCTTATGACGGATACAAGAGAGCGGTGGATTCCCTCAAGGTATATTCTCATAGTCTTACGATTACTGAAGCAACCTCAAGCTTCGGATCTATTGATCAGGCAAAGACGGTTACAAGATGGGTGTTTGACAACAAGATCGGCAAAGCGTCATCAATCCTTACCGTCAATACCAATTATTTCTTCATTGCCGCTGTCAAGGGTGAGCACAAGGCCGGTTATGTTCCAGTTGAAGAGGCTACCGGAGTCATCAGCAACAGACTTTACACTCAGAAACTTCAGCAGCGTACCATGGCTGATGTGAAGGAGAAGATAAAGGGTGCCAAGAGTATGGAAGAAGTGTCAGAAAGACTTGGTGTCGAGGTTGAGCATAGCGAGGCCGTTTCTTTGGCTTCAAACACTCTTGATCCTGCAATGCTCGGTGCTGCCGTGACCGTTAATGACGGTGTGGTCTTCGGCCCTGTAAAGGGAGCTATGGGCGTGTATGTGTTCCAGACATCCAATAGACAGCTGGGTTCTTTCTATACAGAGGATGATGCAAGGCTCAGAGAGCAGCAGAAGACTCAATATATGGGCCAGTTCATTCTTTCCGTAATGGCAGAGAATGCCGGTGTTGAGGATAACAGAGAGAGATTCTATTAATAGTAGATCATAAATATTGAAAAACTGCTCCAGACGGGGCAGTTTTTTTGTTATATTTGTCAGGATATTAAGTAACACTATCTTTCAATGAAAAGAATAATCTCTTTATTTTCAGCCGCAGTCATATCTTTGACTTCTGCTATGGCGGCATCGGGAAGCAAGCCGGACCAGAATTTCTTTATTTATTTGTGTATAGGCCAGTCTAATATGGAGGCTGGTGCTGTTCCTGCCGAGCAGGATGAAAATTTCAATGATCCGCGATTTCAGTTTATGGCGGCAGTGGATATGCCGAAATACGGGAGAGAGATGGGGCATTGGTACACAGCCGTTCCTCCAATCTGTCGCGAAGGAAACAATATGGGCCCCGTGGATTTCTTCGGACGCAAGATGATAGAAAATCTTCCGGAGCAATATCGGGTCGGCGTTATAAATGTTTCCGTGGCTGGCGCTAAAATAGAGCTCTGGGATAAGGATGATTATAAGGAGTATATTGATAATGAGAGGGATTGGATGAAAGCCATAGTGGCACAGTATGGCGGAAATCCTTATCAGAGACTTGTGGAGATGGCGCGGCTTGCCCAGAAAGACGGTGTTATCAAAGGAATATTGATGCATCAGGGAGAGTCTAATTCTGAGGACCCGTTGTGGCCGGAGCGTGTCAAAAGAATCTATGACAATCTGTGTAAGGATTTGAACCTGAATCCTAAGAAAACACCGCTTCTTGCAGGAGAACTCAAATATGCGGAAGAAGGGGGAGTGTGTGCCGCATTCAATACCGAGATAATGCCGAATCTTCCCAAGGTGCTGCCAAGCGCGCACATAATCTCTGCCCTCGGGTGCGAAAGTACCGGAGACCAGTTCCATTTCAATACCGAAGGAATGAGGCTTTTGGGCTATCGTATGGCTGATAAGATGCTTCAGTTGCAAGGATTTAAGCCAGAGCAGAAACGCACTCTTACACTCAAGCCTAAAGCCTTGGGAATAGAGGTCAGCCCTACACTTAGCGGAATATTCTTTGAGGATATCAATAATTCGCTTGACGGGGGAATATGCGCCCAATTGATACAGAACAATTCTTTTCAGGCATACAACGTTCCGGATGCTCCGGAAAATGAGTTCTCTGTGTGTGATACGGTATTTTTCGGATGGACCGTCATGCGGGGAGCGGAGTCAAAAGGAACTGCCAGAGCAATCGACAATAAGCCTTTGGTAAATCATAAGAGGTATTATGATTATGACCCGAATGACAAATATGATGACGAATTGCGCTACAAGCAGTACAGCGTGCGTTTCGATGTTGAGTCTGCGGGAGAAGGTTTTGGAATAGCCGCCAACGGTTATGGTATAGCGGAATATGGAAAAGGTCCCGAATTCTACTATTCCAACAACACTCAGACACCTTCGATTCCAGTGGTTAAAGATGTGAAATATGACCTTGGGCTTTATCTTCAGGGCGAAGCATATAAGGGCTCTTTCAAGGTGTATCTTGAAGACAAAAACGGAGAACTCAATTCCAATGTCGTTAAAATCAACGGAATTGCTGACTCATGGAAAAAATATACTGGCGAACTCAAGGCTCTGCGTACCGAGGACAGCCGTCTGTGCATAATGGCGGATACCGAGGGTGTGTTCTATCTGGATTTCGTGACCCTTGTACCGGAATCATCCCAGCTCTGGATGGATGGCAAATATGGTCCTTTGCGTAAGGATATGATGCAGGCACTTGCGGATTTGCATCCAACGTTCATGCGTTTTCCGGGAGGATGTGCTTCAGAAGGAACCAATTATTTCGGACAGGTGTTCTGGAAAAATTCCATAGGTTCTCCAGAAGAGAGGCTTGGCTTCCGTAATCATTGGGGGTATTGGACATCCCAGTACGTCGGATTCTATGAGTATTTCCTTATGTCCGAGTCCCTTGGTGCCACTCCTCTTCCTGTGCTTAATGATGGTGTTACCTGCCAGTTTGCGGGCCGTAAATACATTGCACCGCTTGACACGGAGGCAGACAGGGAAAGGTTCTACAATATTTTTGTAAAGGACGCTCTGGATCTGATAGAGTTCTGTAATGGCGGCGTTGATACGGAATGGGGCTCTGTAAGGGCGTCTATGGGCCATCCTGAGCCGTTTAACCTCAAATACCTTGGAATTGGCAATGAGAATAGCGGAGACGCGTTCTGGGAGCGTTTTGACATCATATACAATGCCGTTAAATCACAGCATCCGGAGATTACGGTAGTATCCACAGCCGGAGCATTTGATGCAGGCCGTGAATTTGATGCCAACATGAAGCAGATTGACGGAAAATATCCTGATACCATAGTAGATGAACATTATTATAAGAGCGATGACTGGTTCTATTCACACCGGGACCGCTATAATGCGGACAAGGTACGCGGTGCTCAGGGCAATACCTACGACAGGACCAAAGCCACACGTGTGTTTGTAGGAGAATTTGCCAACAGTGGAACCAACAATGCCTTTGCATCAACTCTTGCCGAGGCTGCGTATTGGACCGGACTTGAGCGCAATTCTGACATGGTTGTGATGGCTGCTTATGCTCCGCTTTTCTGTAAAAAGGGATACAATAAATGGAACTCCAATCTTATTTGGTTCGATAACCGCGGGTTGTGGCGGACCTCCAACTATTACTATCAGAAACTGTTCTCAAAGTCTGGAGACAGGGCTTTTGAAATATCTGAAGTGATGGACGGAAAAGTGGCGGATGACAAGGTGTACACTTCCCCTACCATTGATACCGCAACGGGAGAGATATATGTCAAGTTCGTGAATTCAGAGGCCGTGGACAAGACTGTTACTGTCTTTACGGGTTCTGCCGCGAAGTATGACGTTTCTGTGGAATTCATATCTTCACACAATCTGGACAGAAAGAATCAAAAGGAGCAGAATTATTATTCTTCTCATCCTGAATACAATAAGGATCCGATGGAGAGCGTTCCTCCAGGACTCAGAGAACGTCCGGGAATGAGGGAAATGGCTTGGCGGTTTGCCAAACGGGTGAATTATACAGAAGCGGTAGTGCCTCAGGTCAAGGCGCTTGGCGTGGTAAGGAAGAGTTTTGATTTCACGATGCCGGAGAATTCGGTGGGAGTATTGAAACTTACTCCTGTGAAATGACAAACACTACCGGGAGATGATCGCTCAGGCCTCCGTTGCATCGGGGACCGATAAAAGTTCGGCGGGGTTTCAGACCGCCGAACTTTTTGTCTTGTTCAAGCAGCAGGGGAGAGTCAAAGATGTATTCCTTGACATGAAGGTTCCCAAAAATAAAACAACCGTCTATTTTTTCCCATTCTCCGTTGTATTTGATGGTTCCGGTGAGCGTGTTGCCATAGGTCGGTGTCGGGTTCTGCAGAAGAGGGCCGTCCGCCCATACGTTGTCATTGAAATCTCCGACGCTGAGCACTGCCTTGGCGCCTGACTTAAGAAGGGAGTCGGCTATGTCTTTCATACGGTTCATAGCTATTATTCTGCCTGCGCTTTTGCCTCCGCCTACTTTTGAGGGGTGATGGTTGACAAGCACGGAAAGGCTGTCAAATTGGGCCAATAAAATGTCCCTGGTGGGCATTATTGTTCCGGTGGAGTCATAAAGATGCTTGGGTGCGCTGCTGACGGGCTGCATTGTGGCGTTGCGGCACAGTATTGCGCAGTCGATGCCTCGGTGGTCGGCAGAGTCGTAATGTATGATGCTGTAGCCTGCTTTTCGCAGCAAGGTAGAGCGCAGCAGGCGATTCAGAACAGTGCGGTTTTCCACTTCGGCAAGACATATCAGGTCCGGCATTTTCCCGTATTGTTCCGCTATCAGCATAAAGGTCTTGCATAAACCTTCGCATTTGGCGAAAAAGCGCCTGTTGGTCCATGAACTGTGGACGGCAGGGGAGTGTGGTTCGAAAAAATTCTCAATGTTCCAGAAGACGACGAGAGTGTCGTTTGGAGAAGTCGGTGCCGGGGCTGTGAGCGCACTTGAAAGCAGGAAAAGCCCCCAAAAAAGTATCATAGTTCGTTTCATGGCGCAAGGTAGTGATTTTTTGCGTAAATTTGCGGCTCGAAATATAATTTATCATGAGTCTCAAATGCGGAATCGTCGGACTTCCTAATGTCGGCAAATCTACTCTTTTCAACTGCATAAGCTCAGGCAAGGCCCAGAGCGCAAATTTTCCTTTCTGTACCATTGAGCCGAATCTCGGATCCACCAATGTTCCGGACAAGCGTCTGGAGGTGCTTTCTGATATTTGCCAGCCTCAGCGTACCATACCTGCTACCGTGGATATCGTGGATATCGCCGGACTTGTGAAGGGTGCAAGTCATGGAGAAGGTCTTGGAAATCAGTTTCTTGCCAATATTCGTGAGTGTGATGCGATACTGCATGTGTTAAGGTGCTTTGATGACGGAAACGTGGTGCATGTGGACGGTTCCGTGGATCCTGTAAGAGACAAGGAGGTCGTGGATCTTGAGCTTCAGATAAAGGATTTGGAGACAGTGGAGTCAAGACTCTCCAAAGCAGAAAAAGCCGGGAAGGCCGGGGATAAGGAAGCCAAGAAGCTTGCAGACCTCTTGATTAGGTACAAGGCTGCCCTTGAACAGGGGAAATCTTGCAGAAGCGTGGTTCCTGCCAATGAGGAAGAAGCAGCCATTGCCAGGGATTTGTTCCTTCTTACCAATAAGCCTGTACTTTATGTCTGCAATGTGGATGACGCTTCCGCCCTTAATGGCAACAAATATGTGGATGCAGTACGTGAGGCCGTGAAGGACGAACAGGCTGAAATTTTGATTATTTCAGCACGCACTGAGGCTGAGATAGCTGAGATAGAGGATTATGATGACCGACAGATGTTCCTTCAGGAAATGGGGCTTGAGGAGTCCGGAGTTATCCGGCTTATCCAAAGCGCATATCATCTTCTCGGACTTCAGACTTTCTTTACTGCCGGGTCAGACGAGTGCCGTGCCTGGACGATTCACAAAGGAGATAAGGCACCCAAGGCGGCCGGAGTTATCCACTCTGATTTTGAAAAGGGTTTTATCCGTGCCGAGGTTATCAGCTACGATGATTTTGTCAAATATAAGACGGAGGCTGCTGTACGTGCTGCCGGAAAGATGGGTATAGAGGGCAAGGAATATGTCGTGAAGGACGGAGATGTGATGCATTTCCTTTTCAACGTATAAGGTTCCCCTTTATGGATTAAATGCGGCGTTGCGTTATTGCGACGCCGTATTTGTTTGAAAGACTTCAGTTTGCAGATAGAGAATAATTTCCTATCTTTGGCGATATTGGGTGGTTGGGTAAAGTTTAACCGTTTAACAATTCAAGTATGAGAAAACATATATTGCCTCTTTTGATTATTGTTTCCATTATATTCTGTTTCTCTTCGTGCCGTCCGGACAGCGGTCCGACAAAGCCGAAACCGGAAATAACGAAACCGGAACCTAAGCCGGAGCCGGAACCGGAACCAGAGCCGGAACCGGAGCCAGAGCCAGAACCAGAACCGGGTCCCGGTCCTTCAGAAGAGGCGGTTATTTATTACGATAACCTTGACAAGGTAAAGTCAACATCCAACAACAATTATTTCAATACATGGACCGCGTTTCGCAATATGGAGGGAAGCGGAATAGCCTCTGTCACATACGATGGTTTCTACACATCGGTCCGCAGTACCTTTGTATCAAAAGATTATCCGGGAGCGTCGGGAGTGAATGGCGTGTATTTCAGTAAGGAAGGTGCATGGATGGCGGTTAACGGGATAGGACTTCCTTCGGATAAGCGCACATACAAGTTTACGGTAGGCTTATACGCATACAATAAGGATGTCGTTCCTAACAAAACCTTCAAGATAACCATCTCGGACGAGCACAATAAGAAAAATTACGATTTGGATTATTCTGCCCAGAAATACGGACAGTATTGGTATCTTGCGACCTCGGTTTTCGAAGTCAGTTCGACAGAGACCACCAAGCTGAACATCAAGATAGTAGCACTTTCTGATGGTTCTCAGGGCCGTGTTGACGATCCAAGGCTGGTCGTTACGGATGAATCTGCGTCGGTATCATACGACTTTGGACACGTTCCGGATCCTACTCCGCAGATAAAGGACTATATCGAGAGACCGGCAACCGTCAAAGCGAATGCGGACTACAAATACGTGGACCATAGGGGAAAGACTTACAGGACCAAAAAAGAGGTCCGCAATTACGAAGCGTGCTACGACATCAGGCGCCACAATCCTATGTGGGTGGCTTATCCTTGTCACGACATTTATTGGGAGGGAGGATATACCCGTCCTGTAAAGGATCCATGGAGACCGGATCCGGAGTTCAGCGAGAGTGAACAGTCAATAATATATGGATCTGACTGGAGCGATTGGCCGTGGTCGGCTACAGGCGGTATTTCTACGGATAAATATCAGTATTGGACCCCGATGCCTACGGGAAAAACTGTCAGCAAGGGTCATCTTATGCGCTCTGCGGAAAGAGGATGCGGAGATAAGAATAATCCTATCGCTCTTAATGTGCAGACCTTCTATCCTACCAATATCGCTCCGGAATGCTATCAGAACGAGACTGATAATAAAGACTCCCATTGGGGTATGGTAGAAAACATCCTTCCGAATAAGTGGAGATGCAAGGATACGCTATATGTGGTGGTAGGATGCTATTATGGAGATGATTCGTGGGTATTGAAAGACGCCTGCGATTGGGGGAATACCTCTTATAAATCCAAGGATTGTGTAATGCCTACAGCCAGATACAAAATTGTCATGAGGACAAAGACAGGCTCTACCGGAAAACCTATCTGGGAGTGTTCGGCGGATGAAGTCATGGCAATAGGCTTCTGGTTCCCGCAGAGCTTTACAGGTGAGAAGTTGTCATCCCTTCCTCCGCTTGCAGATTATATCTACTCGGTTTCTGAAATTGAGAAGATGATAGGAGGGGAGTTCAGTTTCTTCCCGCTGGCGCCTGACGGAGTGAAGGACAGTTACAATATCAGCGACTGGCCGGGGCTCTCATCCATATCGGGAACGTCTTCGAAAAGAGGGCGGTAGTATTTCTAAAAATTAAAATACTCCAGTCTTTCGAAGGTATTCGGCACATTATCATCTTTTTCGGGCCTTAAAATAAGGACCGTGTCCGAACTTGTCTTTCCGTCAACCTCGATGGCCGCAGAACGATATGCGTTGAACACATCAATCTGTGCTTCCGCGAGGGAGATGCAGGCAGATATGTCGTCTTCGCATTGAGTCAGTGTCTTTGGCCCTTCTTTGACTTTCTTGCCGAAATATATCGTTTTGTCGATGGAAAAAAGCGTCGCTACGCCAAGAGTCGCAGAGGCGACTCCCAGTCTTGCCAGCGAGATGGAGGCCTGGATATTCTTGCCTTCATTGATTCTCTTTTCGAGAGTCTCTATCATTGAAGATATGCTGAGCCGCTGCCTTCTGGAGTTGACAAAAGACAGACATTTATATACGGAGCCGTCTTTAGCCTGAACCCAGGTTTCGGATATTTTAGGCATCTCATAGTCTCCTTCGACATATTTCGAGGTTTTTCCCCATAACTCGGTAATGTCCTTCAAATAGCCGTCAACGGCAGAATCTCCGCTATAGTTCTTCACCTCCCATGAGATGCGCTGCTTTGCTTTTTTTCCCTTTTTGGAGGTCTTTGAATTATTGTTGACTTCCGTAGCGGATTCGGAATCACCATTATGGTTGTCGTCATAATTTCCGGAACTGTATTCGGTAGGGATTGCAATGTCGCACGGAGCTTTGCTGAGTTTCAAATCATAGAATACATATTGTCCGGAACGCTTGTCCCCGCATTCCATCCAGAACATGAGCTGGTGGCATTTGAAGATAGGTACGGTGACGGTAAGCGGCTCCATCTTGTTGTCCAGCCAGAACTCTCCCACAAGGACGCGATCTGCAAACACATTGAGCTTGACAGGGTTCTTCAGCGCCTTCTCGCTCCTTACGTTGAACAGTTCGTCTGCCGCATCCACATATTCCGCCTTATTGGCGACGGTGAACATACAGCTCTCATATTGTCCATACGGGTTGAACGCTGCCGCTGACGCCTGTTTGCTGTCCTTGTCCTCGAGAAGCAGGAATATGCTTCCCACAGGGGTGCCGGAAGCTCCGCCGGTTACACCCGTGTATGCAGAAACGTCCGACGCTCCAATATTTGCCCCGATTCCCGTCAAGGCCATGAATACGGCATCCATAAGGCTTACCTTCTCCAGACCGAGAGGAATGTTGGTCTCCAGCATGAAGCCCTTGTTAATCTGCCTTCCGTCCTTCATCTGGAAGTATTTTGTGATGGTGCTTCCGTCGCGGAAACAATCATCCATACTGAAATTGGTCAGGTCGCTGACATATCTTCCCAAAAAGTGGAAGTACGGCTTTCCGCAGAGGTCAATCAGATCAACCTCGTAAGGGCAGTCCGGAACATCGTGTTCAAATACGGTGTTTGAAACAGGCTTTCCGCGGTAGAGGATTACATCGCCCACGCCGATTATGGTCTGCTTGGCCTTTCCGTTGCCCATCTTTTCGAACCTGAGCGTACGGCATTTGTAAATAGGGATTTCGTAATGTTGGTTAGGCCAGGTGCAATATATGGTATGATTGAAAACAAGCTGTCCGTCAGCATAAATGCGCAGTTCGTCATCATCCATGACATGGTTCTTGCTCAGACATCCCGCATCGAAACTGATCCAGTCGTACTCTCCTGCGAGATCAAATTCGGCATACGAATCCACCCTGTCTCCCATCAGGGTGTTGCCCGTAGTGAGAAGCATTCCTTCCCAATACCTTTCCCCTCCCATGGAGAAGGTGTAGTGTCGGGATTCTCCCTCAAAGAGGGTCTTGTTCGCCGCGCTGATTCCGCGTACGGAATATGGCTTGATGGTGGACATGAGAGGACAGACGTCAGGAAGCTTGGATATACGGTCCTTGTTGTGATTGATGGTGCCTGTCTGTGGAAGCGAGCCGGCGCCCTGCGGATAAGCGGTTATATCTACGACGCCGTAAGTTATTCCTCCAAGAAAATCACTGTTGCGATACTCGCAAATGAAAGCGAGCTGTTCCGCTCCGTTTACGTCGACTACGACTTGCTGAGCCAAATCGGTCTGTTTCACCATGCCTTCGTATACGGTCTTTTTGTCCGCTTTGACGACAAGCCATGCGCTCGAATTGGAACTCTGGTTGTCTCTTGGGCCCACGATAAAGGAAACCTTGTCGTATCGCTTGTTGAGCCAGAAATAGGCATATCCCTGCTCTGTTCCAAGCAGAGCCTGTGAAACGGAGAACTGGAGTCCGGAATCGTACGCTTTTCGTGTTATGCTTATGGTTTTCTCATGATCCATGCTGCTCTTAAACTTGTCTCCCACAATCTCTTTGACAAAGCCGCCCGCCCGCATGTAATATGGAGGGTTGACTTTCATCAGGTTGACTGTTCCTGACGGAATGCCGGCAAGCAGGTTGTTGGGGTTGGATACGGATGCGCCTGCCTTCCACAGTTTCACGTTACCAAAGCAAATATCCACGCTTCCTCTCGGAATACTGAACGTAAGTTCATCTGCACCCGTGACATCGAGAGTATAGAACCGCGGTGCGTCCTGCCCGAAAAACACTTCGTCCATAAGCCTTTTTCCGTCAGCGGAAATGGTTACTATAGAGGAAGCTCCATAAGAAGAGTTGTACGATGGTCCTATGACAAAAGAGAGTTTGCCGTACGCGCCCTTAAGACGGAAAACAACCTTTCCGGGTATGTTGTCAGATATAAGGCCGCCTAATGGAGATTTCAATGAGAATCCTGACTTGACTTTGTACCCGCTAAGCGACATTGCTTCTCCTTGCGACTTATATATCGTGCATTTTGATTCGCTTGTCGGAGTAAGTGTATTGACCAGCGGGGTCTGCGCGCAGATGTGTATCAGGCTTATTGACAGCAGTGAAATTACAGCGAAAAACTTCTTCATAACGATAGAATTGATAAGAGGTTATGTGCAACTAGCCGCAAGATAACGAATTGCAATTATATCTGCAAGCTTTTCCGTCGTGGAGAGTATCAGAGCGCTGGAAGAGGCTGTGCCTCTATTTGGAATATATTACAAATTCGTAGTCTATGCCGCTTTTTTCATCGTGGAACATTTCTGAGCGGGACGCTTCCTTCCATATCGCAGGGTCAATGTCAGGGAAGAATGCGTCTGCGTCTTGCACGACGGTGTGAACATGCGTGACATAGAGTTTGTCCACGCAGTTGAGCAGTTGTCTGTATATGGTGGCTCCTCCGAGTACAAAGCACCTCTCTGAACCTTCGGCAGCAGCGAAAGCTTCCTGTGGGGACCTCACCGTGCACACAGTCTCAGGCAGTCCGGGGCGGCTTGTAAGTACGATGTTTTTCCTGCCGGGAAGCGGTCTTCCGATAGAGTCAAAAGTGGTTCTGCCCATAATGACAGGGCTCCCGAGAGTTACTCGTTTGAAATATTTGAGATCTTCGGAGAGATGCCATGGCAATTCTCCCCGTACTCCGATGGCGCCGTTTTCCGCTACGGCTACGATAATACATTTTTCCATAGGTGCTGCTTTTATACTGCGACCGGAGCTTTGATGGCCGGCCACGGATCGTAGCCCTCCAGCGTGAAATCTTCGTATTTGAAATCAAATACGCTCTTTACCTCCGGATTGAGTTTCATTTTTGGAAGTGGTCTTGGTGTACGGGAAAGCTGCTCGCGGACCTGCTCAAAATGGTTAAGATAGATATGAGTGTCTCCGGTAGTATGGATGAACTCACCCGGCTCAAGTCCGCAGCACTGGGCTATCATCATCGTAAGCAGGGCATACGAAGCAATGTTGAACGGTACGCCGAGGAAAGTATCGGCGCTGCGTTGGTAGAGCTGACAGGACAGTTTTCCGTCTGCCACATAGAACTGGAAAAGGCAATGGCATGGCGGTAGCGCCATTTTGTCCACCTCGCCCGGATTCCATGCGCATACGAGCATCCTTCTGGAGTCAGGGTTGTGCTTTATCGTCTCAATGACTTCGGAGAGTTGGTCGATTTTCCTGCCGTCCGGGGCTGGCCAACTGCGCCATTGATGTCCGTATACCGGGCCCAAATCTCCGTTCTCGTCGGCCCATTCATCCCAAATGGACACTTTGTGCTCTTGAAGGTACTTGACGTTGGTATCTCCGCTTATGAACCATAGGAGTTCATAGATAATGGATTTCAGATGGACTTTCTTGGTAGTAAGGAGCGGAAACCCCTCGCTCAAGTCGAAGCGCATCTGGTGTCCGAATATGCTTTTAGTACCAACACCGGTACGGTCATGCTTGACTGTGCCGGTGTTGATGATTTTTTCCAATAAATCGAGATATTGTCTCATTGATTATTTCTTAATGCCGAAAGCATATACCGTAGCCTCGTTGTATGTCTTTCCAGGAAGCAGTTCGGTGGTAGGATACTCAGGGTGATTAGGACTGTCAGGGAAGTGCTGTGTCTCCATAGCCACGCCGCTGTAGTCATCATAGATGCGCCTGTTCTTTCCTACCGGGCAACCTGCAAGGAAATTACCTGTGTAAATCTGGATAGAAGGCTGTGTGGTGTAGATCTTGAGATCTCTTCCGCTCACCATAGAGTAGAGCTCGGCGGCCTCGTTGAGCTGTCCTTCCTCGAAGTTGTCAAGAACCCAGCAGGAGTCGTATCCCTTTCCGTAATTGAGTGCAGGGAAATCCTTGTCGATATCCTTTCCGATAGTTTTGGCTTTGCGGAAATCCATCGGTGTGCCGGCAACAGGATCGATAGGTCCTGTAGGGATAAGTCCTTTGTCTGTAGGAAGGTATCCTGAAGCAGGGATTCTGAGATAGTGTCTCTTGATGTTGCCCTTTCCTCCGTTGAGGTTGAAATAAACGTGGTTTACGAGGTTGATGACAGTCTTGGCATCGCTCTTGGCGCTGAAAGTCATCTTGAGCTCGTTGTCATCACTCCATGAGTAGCGGGTAACTACGGTAAGGTTGCCAGGGTAGCCCATCTCGCCGTCCGGGGATGTGTACTTGAACTCTACCATTCCCTTGTGCTTGCGGGACTCCCAAACCTTATTGTGGAATCCTTCCGGACCTCCATGGAGATGATTCTCTCCGTTGTTGATAGGGAGAGAGTACTCCTTGCCGTCAAGAGTGAACTTGCCTTTGGCGATACGGTTGGCAAAACGTCCCGGCACCTTTCCGGAGCAAGGTCCGTCGTAGAGATAGCTCTCCGGCTTGTTGTATCCGAGAACTACGTCTCCAAGCTTTCCGTTCTTATCCGGAACCATGATTGAAACGATACCGGCACCAATGTTACTAAGGGTTACGGATGCTCCGCTTGCATTGGTCATAATGTACTTGTACACAGGTGTACCATCGGGCAGTTTGCCCCAAATTTTTCTTCTGATATCAGTCATATTGTGTTGAATTAATCATATTGTCGAAAAACTCTAAAACCCTTTCTACCGGAGCGTCTTTCATTATTACGCGCTTTTGTGCGTCCAGCAGGTAGAGGGAAGGAATGGCTCTTACATAATACAGCCCGCCTTCGTTGATGATTCCGGAAGGGTCGTATCCGTTGAGCCAATTGCGCGGATAATTAGGCTCGTAGTCCAGCCATTTGTCCACTTCTCCGTCTATATAGACATTGACTATGGCAAGGATGCCGTTTCCTATCAATGAGTCAATATAGGTTCTGCTCTGTATCTGGTCGATGATGTCTTTGCAGGACTGGCATCCAGGATTGCTGAAAAAGAGCATCGTGTATTGCGCCTCTATCTGGTGCAGCCTGTGAGGACGCATCTTTGCATCGTTGAATCTGAAATCCGGAACAACCGTTCCGTATGGGTTCATTCTGCACTTTTCAAGCTCGAAACGGTAGCCGGACAACTTGGCTTTCGATGTAAGGGAAGACCTGGTAAGCCCATCCACGAACGGAAGATAGAGATCTTCACTGCGCAGCGGGGAGTTAGGGTCATAGAAATACTTGCAGGCAATGTCTGTGAGCTGTTCGTATGCTGCCTCTGTATGAAGGCTGTCTTTTCTGCAGGCTGTCTCGAGGGAGGAGAAAAACCCGGCCACATATTTCTGAGCCTTATCCACAGGAAGAAGATGCAACGCTCCCAGATAAGCAGACATGTTCTGCTCCACTTCCTCTTTGGATACCCCCATTATACGGGCGGAATCGGTGCGGCCGCTTCCGGCAAAGAACTTGTCCCACCAGTGCTCCGCGAGATATGAGATTCGAAGCACGGGATCGGAATTCACCATGGAAGGAATCTCGGTATGGGGAAAACTCCGGATATCGCTGTCCTTACTGCTATCTGCCTTTCTCGGCTGATTGCAGGAAAATGCCAGAATGCACAATCCTGCCAAAAGATAACCGTATTTATGAAATGCCTTCACTCTCGATGAATTCAAACCTCGTAAAGATAGGCAAAAAATGCAAAAAATGAAATAGATGTGCCGCAACAGGCCCCTTTATGGCGCCGATACTGCACAAAAATTGTGTCCGTAAGCCGAAAAACCATTCAATAATTATATATTTGCCGATATGAAACGATGTTTTAGCATACTAATACTTGGTCTTTTGTGCGCATTCGGCGCCAAGGCCCAATTCTATACGACAGGAAGTGATTCTCCGCGTGTCAAGTGGATGCATATAAAGACAGAGCATTTCGATGTCATATATCCTTGCGGGCAGGACTCGCTGGCGCGAGTGTATGCTCTCAAGCTTGAGAGCATAGCACCGGCACACGCCAAGCGCGTACCGGTGCTCCTGCGCAACAGACTGTCATATTCGAACGGAATGGTCACGCTTCCTCCTCTTCGTATGGAGCTGTACACCGTTCCGGATGCTTATGACCCGCTTGCCACGCCGTGGAGTGACCATCTTGTAATTCACGAAAGCGACCATCTCAGAAGGATGACGGACCTGTCGTGGAAATTCCCGTGGAAACCTCTCGGATGGCTTTTTGGCGGCCTCGGACACGGAGCCGGACTTATCTTTACGACCGAATTGAGCCTGCTTGAAGGTTCGGCGGTAATAGCCGAGACGGAAGGAACCCTTTCCGGTCGCGGGCGCACTGCTGACTTCCTGGAGTATTACAGGGTTGCCACAGGCAGCGGTCAGAGAAGAAATTTCTATCAGTGGCGATACGGCTCCATATCCCGCTATACTCCGGATTACTATCGAGCCGGATATATTGCCATGTCCGGGGATAATTATCGTTTCCGCGGGCTTCCGGGACGCAAGTTCGCCGCAGGCTTCAGTCGCAACCTTGACACCCTTTCCACGTACTGGCGTCAGGATGAAGAGAAGAGGGGGCCATTTGCGGAACCTGAACTTCTGACACCGCTTCCACGGTATTATCAGGAATATACGAGTCCGGTACGCTGGCAGGGACAGCTCTATGCGATACGTAGCGGAGAGACGGTTCTGCCGGCAATAGTGCGCATTGGAGATGACGGCACCGTTTCGAGTGTACAGTTGCTTTCATCCAGCCATAGCCGTCTTTCGGCTTCTGAAGAGTTTATTTTCTGGAGCGAGAATGTTCAGGACCTTAGGTGGAATTATCTGTCATACTCGGATATATTCCGTCTGGACAGTCTCGGGCATAAGCAGCGCCTTACTGTTGGACAGCGTTATTACAACCCGTCGGTAACACCTGATGGCCGCAGGCTTGCCGTATCAAGCTATGCGGAAGATGCTGCAAGCAGCGTCGTGGTTCTTGATGCAGAGAGCGGGGATGTCCTCGACAGTTATAAATTACCGTCCGGCATGCAGGTGGTGCAGACAGTTTGGGTGGGAGACAAATTGTATGCGAGCGTTCTCGGAAAGGGCGGTTTCTGTATATATTCTGTACCGGATTTCACGCAGGTCCTTCCTGAAGAGCCGGTAAAAATCAAGGATTTGTGGTCTTCTGACGGGAACATCCTATTTACTTGTGACCGTACGGGCGTCAACGAGCTGTATGAATTGAATCTCCCAGGCGGGGAAGTCTTCCAGAGAACCGTCAGCCGATATGGGGCGTCAGATTTTTGCATTGATGGCGATGGGCGGATGGTGTTGTCAACCCCTCTTCCTGAAGGTCGTCTGCTCGCTTTGAGTGACGACCGGTCAAGGCGCAGGGTGGATTATTCCGTTCTCTCGGAGTATCCGCTCGCCTCCCGGCGGGAAGAAACTGATGTCAAATCGCTTGAGATGGCATCGGAGGAGGATTTGCCGGAGCCGCGCCGATACAGGCGATTTCCGTTTATCCCGCATTCCTGGGCGCCGTTTTATGTCAATTATGATTCGATAGATGCGATGAGTTTATACTCCCAAAGCAGCAATGCCGCTCTGGGAGCCACGATGTTCTACCAGAATCCTCTTGGCAATATCTACGGCAGCGCCGCCATTCATCCTTTCTGTGACAGTTCCGGTGCATGGAAGGTAGCCGGGGAGTTTAATTTTACGACGACGGCTCTTTTCCCGGTGATTGAGGCCAAGTTAAAGGTCAATGCCCATCCTTCCATTTACTATGCCTTGGGTACGGATAAGGAGAATCATCTGTTCTTTTACGCCGGACAAGGACAAAAACTGAATACGAATTTGTATCTGCGCGCGTATGTCCCGTTTAATTTTTCCCGTGGAGGCTTGAATATCGGATTGATACCGAGTATCAGTGCAACCATTTCCAACGGTGCCCTGTATTCTGCCGATGAGGAAAAGAATCCGGTGAAAAAGATTGGCGGTATGGCGCGTATGCATTCGAGCGTAAGGGCCTATTGCATTCAAGGTATTCCCAAGTCAAGGATTTACCCTAAGCTCGGTATCGGAGCTGAAATCGGAGGAGCGCTTCGCCCTGCGGTCGTAAATGAGTTTTGTCCGGTAGCGTACGCTTCTTTATACGGATATCTTCCTGGTCTTGGGGAGAGGGACGGATTCCGTCTGCGCGGAATATATGAGAGCAGTCTTGGAAATGCGGTGCTCTCAGAAACATACGCCAACACGCTTCCTCGCGGACTGTCTTCTTTTATGGCGGGAATTGCTGCCGGCTATAGGCACAGAGTGCTACTGAGTGTCGACTATGCCTTGCCGTTTGCGTCTTTGGACTGGGGTGGTCTTTCGCCTCTGGCGTATTTGAGAAATCTGGAGATAGTACCGCATTTTGATTGCGGACTTTACAGCGGCAAGCGCGGGCGGGAGTATCTTACGAGTGCGGGAGCGGAACTCTGTCTTCGCCTCGGCAACTTTTTCTGGGTTCCGCTTGATACCAGAGTCGGTGTAAGGTATGATTACAATACCGGCTCACTGTTAGGGGATGATCCCAATCCAGCGAGCCGGCATAGTGTAGCAGTTATATTTTCAGTGGATCTTTAGACTCCGCTGAAAGAGCTGAATCCGCCATCCACAGGGAGGATAACGCCGGTGACGAAACTTGCGGCATCGCTGCAGAGGAACTGCGCCGCTCCGTTAAGTTCAGTTATATCTCCGAATCTGCGCATTGGCGTCTTTGCTATTACTTTTATCGAGCGATCCGTGAGCGAACCATCTTCGTTGAGGAGGGCGGCTCTGTTCTGCTTGCCGATGAAAAATCCCGGTGCAAGTGCGTTGACGCGGATTTTCTCTCCGTATTTGATGGCCATTTCGGCTGCGAGCCAACGGGTGAAATTGGATACTCCTTCCTTGGCGGCACCATATCCGGCTACTCGGCTGAGGGCATCGTATGCTGCCATTGAAGATATGTTGAGGATGCATCCATATCCTTGGCTTGCGAACACTTCCGTGAACACATGGCACGGATATACTGTTCCGTTGAGATTAAGGGACAGGACCTTGTCCCAGTCTTCAAGCTTCATGTCCCAGAAATTCTGGTCCGGCATCACGTTTGCTCCGGCTACATTTCCACCGGCAACATTGATCAGAATGTCTACCTTGCCGTAGTCCTTTACAATGGTGTCGGCAATTTTCTTTACTTCTGCCGTATCCATCACATTGCATGAGTAGGCTGAAGGCCTGCCTCCAAAGGCACGCAGCGTCTCCAGGGTTGACTCCACCTGCTCCGCTCTATGAACGAGAGCTACCACATCGGCTCCCTGAGATGCAAAATGTCTGGCGAGAGAACCTCCCAAGACGCCGGCGGCACCGCTGATTACGGCTACCTTGCCGGCTATAGAATACATTTCATTCATATCGGTTACTGTTTGTGTGACATTTCATCCTGTACGGCGCACATCATGCCTTCCACCTGTCCCAAGGCAAGCATGCGTCCGTGGAACCCGTATCCCGGGTTATAGCCCTTGTTCTCATCGCCGAGCATGTCCCTGCCGTGATCTACGCGCATAGGAAGCAGCCTTGGCTCTTTTTCGAATATGCGGATGAGTTCCACGAGGTTCACTCTTCCGTGGCAGTGCGGCGCTTCTACAAAATTGCCGTCTTCAAGCAGTTTGCAGGTGCGCAAGTGCACGAAATGTGTCCGTGGAGCGAACTCTCTTGCCATAGCTTCCACATTGTTGTGGGCTCCGGCGGACAATGAGCCCGCACAGAACGTAAGACCGTTGTGGAAATCATCTACGGAATCAAGAATGAATCTTATGTCTTCCGCGCTTCCGGCTATGCGTGGCAGTCCGAATACAGGCATAGGAGGGTCGTCCGGATGAATGCACATATTGATGCCGTATTTGTCGCATACCGGCATTATTGCCTTCAGGAAATATACGAGGTTGGCGCGGAGAGCGTCTTTGTCAATTCCGTCATAGAGGGCAAGAAGTTGCTTGAAGTGTGCTACCGGGGCGGTATCGCCCTCTGAGATGTTACCGTTGACAAATCCTTGCGTTTTGACAATCAGCGAATCCACCAGAGCGTGTCTGGCAGCGTCGTCCATGGTCTTGTCAAGAGCCTCCACCTTGTGCAGGATGTGCTCCGGATAGTCTTTTTCCGCACCTTCACGGCAGAGAATCCGAATATCGAAATAAGCGAACCGGGCGTAGTCAAAGTACAGGGCTCTTGTGCCGTCAGGCATCAGATGTCCGAGATCCGTGCGCGCCCAGTCAAGCACCGGCATGAAGTTATAACATACCGTCTTGATGCCGCATTTGCCGAGATTCTCGAGGCTGATGATGTATTTGCGAATGAGTTCATCCCTTTCCGGCCCGGCATATTTTATGGCTTCGCAGACCGGGAGGCTTTCCACTACGGACCAGCGCATCCCGTATGAAGCTATATAGTCCCGAAGGTCAGCAACAGCCTCTTCTGTCCATATTTCTCCGTTGGGAACCTCGTGCAGCGCGGTAACTATCCCCTCTACGCCTATCTGACGCAGCATTTCAAGCGTGATTTTGTCCTTGCGGCCAAACCATCTCCAAGTCTTTTCCATTGTTTTAATGTTATGTAGTGTGATGCAAAGTTACGCGAAATGCTGTGATATCCAAACGCGGTCGATGCGCTTTTCCGACTTTGCCGATGCCTGCAGATCCTGATTGCGGGAAATGATTCCGGCGCAGTCTTCATAGACATTGAATCCGACGACAATCATCTCCATTTCACCGTTTTGCGGATAGGCGAAAGTTATCTCTCCGTCCGCTCCGTCCATCTTTACGAACTTGAGGGCGACATCTTTCTTGAGCTCCTGACATGTGATGTATTTGCATAACTCCATCACTGCATCATCAAGTCCGGCGTTGAAAATTTTCACTTTTTCAATCAGTTCTCCGACGCTGTCCACTATTCGGCAGGTGTATCCTTCCGGTACATCATCGATTTTAAGCACTCCGCCTGCAAGCACCACCATCAGATGTTCGCTAGAGTCATGGTACAGGCAAGGAACTCCCCCGATGATGTTTTTTGCTCCGCAGTGAGGACATTCCCATGAGAAATATTCCCCGCTGGACACCTTCTCCTTAAGTTCCGGGTGTCCGCCGGCATTGATTATATTGTCAAAAGAAATAGTGTGCTGTTCTCCGCAGACGCGGCATTTTTCCGTCAAATTGCTCATTTCTTTCTGTCAATCCATTTCCACAACAAATACATAAGTACGCCCCATACCAGAAACAGCACCACATATATCCAATACGGGAGAGATTCCTGGAAAGCATCCCATGCGAGAAATTTCTGGAATTCCGGAATGTCCGCGTAGTAATACGCACCGGCTCCGAAGTCCAGACCTTCCTGCAGCCCCGCTCCGGTCGCCATAAGGTAGATGGCACAAATCAAAACGGCCACCCCGAAAATGAGGGTGACCAATTTGAATATCTTTGAAGCAATCTTTCCCACGATTTAGTCCAATGTAGGAATAGGGAACACAACTCCGGAAAGAAGGAACCACACCATGGCAAATGTAAGGACGATGTTGAAGAGCTGTCCCACGACATAGAGCCAGAGAACTTTACCTCCATGCATCTGTTTGATGATTTCCTTGAAGTTGGTGTCAAGACCGATACTTGTGAATGCCAGAATGAATGCCCAGTTCTTGTATTGGTCGAGAACTTTATTGATAGCAGATACGCTATCGGAACCGAATACCGGCTGAATGATGAATGATGCTACCAGAGAAGCCACGAAAAATCCGATGATGAATTTAGGGAAGCGGGTCCATATCTCCGATGCTCCTACCTTCTGCATTCCGCTGTTGTCAACCTTCGTTGCGAAGAACAGTGCCACGAAGAATGCTACGAATCCGATCAGAATATTCTGAATGGACTTCACGAGCACTGCGGCTGTCTGAGCTTCTTCTCCAAGAGCCGTACCGGCCACGACAACGGCGCCTGTGCTGTCCACGGTGCCTCCGATGAGGGCTCCTCCCATAATCGGCGACATTCCGCAGGCGCGAATTATAACAGGTTCAAACACCATCATAAGCACAGTGAAGATGATGGAGATGGATACAGCCATTGTAAGATCGTCTTTCTTGCATCCGGAAGCGGCGCCGGTAGCTATTGCAGCTGAAGTTCCGCAGACGCTGGTTGCAGATGCCATGGTTATGACGAGCGGCTTGTTGTCAATCTTCAGGACCTTGGTGCCGAACCACCACATGAATATAATCACGATAGGAGTTACCACCCAGGCTATTCCAAGGCCGTAAAGTCCGAACTTGGCGATATTGGAGAACAATACCGAAAATCCCATGATTACAAGTCCCGTCTTGATGTAGAACTCGGTCTTGATGGCAGGGCGCAGCCATTGAGGGACGCCCACGGTATTGGACACGAGAAGTCCGACAATAAGAGCCCAGAATGCCCATTCAAGATAACGGTTGAGGGTGAATTCCGCACTGATCAGGCGGACTACCACTGCCAATACAAAAAGTCCTATAAACGCCGGAATATACTTTTTGGCGCTCGTTCCAAGGAACTTGACACCTATTGTAAAAAGCAGCCCGAGGACACCGAATGTCAATGCCAGTTTGCCCCAAAAAGCTCCGCTTGCGAGCTGTTGTCCCAAAGGCGTGGCACTGGTAGCTTGTGCTTCTCCTAAAGACCAGGTGGAGAATTTCAGCGCTGAGAAGTCAAAAGCTTTGGTAAGAACCGCTATGCATGCGATGATGATAACGATAAAACCGATCCATACTGCAAGCCAATCCTCTGTCTTCCAGAGCTTTGACCAATCGAGTTTTTTCTGTGTCATTTATTATAATATTAATGATTAAATAATCAAACCTAGCAAAGATAAGAAAAAGTGACCGAAAGTCATATACTTTAGTCTATTCTGCGCGCTCCGTCACTTACCACAACATCGTAGAATTTCGGAGCGTGTCCGAACTTCGAGAGGAACTCTTCCGTTGCCCTCCGAACGAAACCTTCATACAGTTCTTCCCGCACAAGGTTGATGGTGCACCCTCCGAAACCTCCTCCCATCACGCGGGAGCCCGTCACATCCGTTCTGCGTGCAATCCGGTAGAGAAAGTCAAGCTCTTCGCAGCTCACTTCGTAAAGCCGGCTCAGTCCGAAATGCGTCTGGTACATCATTTCTCCCACAGTCTCGTAGTCGCGCCTTTCCAGGGCATCGCACACGTCCAGAACTCTCTGAACTTCTCCTATGACATATTCTGCGCGCATGAAATCCTCTTCACTTATGGTTCCACGGACTTCTTCCAGCCAGACTCTCTTGCAGTCGCTCAGGCACTCTATTTCCGGATGTCGCTTTTGGATGGCCTCCGTCGCTCTTTCGCATGATTCCCTTCTGAGATTATAGGCCGAAGATGCAAGCGAATGCTTTACGCAGGAATCAGCCAGTACCACCTTATATCCTACAGGATCAAACGGATAGTATTTATGCTCCAGAGTTTTACAGTCCAGCCTTATGAGTTGTCCTTTGCGGCCGAAGCACGATGCGAACTGATCCATTATACCGCATTTGACTCCGCAGTAATTGTGTTCGGTATTCTGGCCGATGCGGGCAAGTTCGAACAGGTCGAATCCATTTTCAAAAAGATCGTTCAGCCCGAATGCGAAGCAGCTTTCCAGTGCGGCGGATGATGAAAGACCGGCTCCCAAGGGCACGTCCCCGGCAAATACCGCATCGAATCCCTTTACGGCTCCTCCTCTTTTGAGAATTTCCCGGCACACGCCGAATACGTATCTGGCCCATAATTCCTGCGGTGCATCTTTTTCTTCAAGCCCGAAAGAGCATGACGCTTTATAGTCAATGGAATACAACTGCACCTGAGCAGTGCCGTTGGGCTTAATTTCGGCAGTAATGCCTTTGTCGATGGCGCCGGGAAACACATATCCTCCGTTGTAGTCGGTGTGTTCTCCTATCAGATTGATTCTTCCGGCGGAAGAGTAGATATGTCCTTTCCCTCCGAAAAGAGTCGTAAATGTGTCATGAACAAGCGTTTGCATCTATTTCTTTTTTATGGTTTCCGGCAAGGCTACTCCGATAACCGAGAGCAGAACCACTAGGAGTATGATTATTGATGTGCAGCGTGACACGTTTTCCCCGATACGGTATGACGGCGGATCGAACCGCATCTCCAAAGAGTGCTTTCCGGCCGGAACTTTCGCGCAGCGAAGGATATTTCCGTATTGGGCGATATCCAGATTGTCCTTTCCGTCAAGAGTCAGATACCATCCTGCCGGATAATAGACTTCGCTGAACACAATCTGCCCGCCTGTTGCGGAGTCATATTCATAAGTGAGCCTATTCGGAGCATAGGATGTCATCTTTATATTTCCTTCTGCGGGGTCTGTGAACCAGGCATTGCCCCTGGCATATTTATACTTTATCGGTGCAATATCCTCACCGACTATTATATAGCGGCAATTCATGGATGCCAGTCCTTCAAGATAAGGCATCTTCTCCTCCGCTTCATCGATAGTCTTGCATCCCGAAATGGCTGCCGCTACGCTTCCGAGTTCTTTCTGAAGCGTGTTTTCTATAAAGGATTGATAGTTGCGCAGCTTGGCCGGGGAATATCCTCCTATATTCTTGTGCCAATACGAAGGATGAGAGTCGTTGAACGGATCCACGGTGAGATCCAAAACCCTGTATGACAAATCTTTGTCTTCAAGAATCATCTCATCTACAGGCCTTTTGTTGAATTGGCTGAAGAATGTTTTTGGCGTTACGAAATGGTCTGAGTTGAGATATCTCTTATCCAGAGGAATCAGATCGAGAAGCACCAGAAGGCATACCAGCAAAGCGGCTGTGCGTCTGCGGGCAGCGCCCATTTGCGGCTGCGTTTCGAACGTTTTTTCGGCACCTTTTGGTGTGATGCAGGACCAGAGCAGCACAAGATATGCTCCGGCAATAAGCAGCAGCGATCTCCATGCATCTCCTACCAGCAGGCTTTTTCTATCAGCGGCGAGAGAATCTGACAATACATCCGGAAGGTTTGCGTCAGCTGCACCCCTGAAATCGCCGGCAAGTCCCGGAGCCAATATGCACAGAAGGCAGAATCCTCCGGAAATCGCGAATGCAATCCAGCCTTTCCTTTTGAACAGATCTGCCGATTCGGCGCTGCGCACCATACGGTCCAGAAAAACGAATGCCAGCAGTGGAAGACATATCTGAAGTATCACCAGGGCCATTGATACGGTCCTGAACTTGTTGTACAACGGGACGAAATCATAAAAGAACTTCGTAAACCACATTAGGTGACTGCCTAAAGCAAGCAGGACCGAAAGCACACAGGCCGCGACAATCCACCATTTGTCTTTTCCTCTGTAGCAGATGAGCGCCAGCAGGAACAGGAACACGGTCACCGCGCCCATATACATAGGACCCGCCGTGAACGGCTGCGGACCCCAGTAGAGAGGAAGAGATTTCGACACCTCGCGGAGATTGGGCTGTCCTGCCTGTTTGAGCAGGTCGTAGGTCTCCGAATTGCGCGGATTCACTGCTCCTGAAGACGAACCTCCGTTGAAATTGGGAATAAAAAGGTTCGGAAGTTCTTCCCAACCGTAAGACCATGCGGTCGCATAGTCTATGTCCAGACCCTTGGATGCACCACCCTCGGCCTGCGGATTCCCGCCGCGTATGGAATGAGGTGTATATTCGTATGTAGGAATAAGTTTTATGGCGTTGGTGGCGATGCCGGTGCATCCGAGAACCAGAAACAGCCCGCAGGAAGCAAGGAACTTTCCGATGCCGGAACGCCTCTGCCTGTCGCAGAGGTACCAAATCAGCATGCCTATGGAGTACAGCAGGATTACCAGTGCGAGGTAATATGTTATTTGCGGGTGGTTGGCCTTGACCTGGAAGCTCAGGAAAAGTCCGAATCCCGCCGCGCCGAGAGCTGTGTACGGCAGCCACCTTTTCTTCTTCAGGGCTATGTTCCACACATACGCAATTGCCGCAAGCACCCACGGGAAGAAGGCTATGGCCTGCATCTTGGTGTTGTGCCCCACTTGTATGATCTGGAGGTTATAAGAGCAGAAAGTTACGGCGATGGCACCTCCTATCGCTATCAGCGGGTGTACTCCGAACGCGAGCATCAGAAGCCACGCGCCCAGAAGAGAAATGAAAAGATATGTGGCCGGTCGTTTGCCTGTCATCAGAAGATTGTAGAGCCACTGCGTCCAGTCGCCTTTGGTGGGAGCATGAATCGTGGTTGTGGGCATGCCTCCGAACATGGATTCTGTCCATGCCGTCTGGTCGTCAGGGTGAGCCGCATTCCATTCCATCATTTCGTGTGACATGCCCTGCCATCCGGAGATATCGCTCTGATTGACAATTTTTCCTCCTAAAACCTGCGGAACGAATCCGTATGAAAGTGCCATAAAGAACACGATCGGGCACAGGATATAAAGCAAGATTTTCTTCTTCATTTCTTGGTTGTCTTATCCAGAAGTTCTACAAGTCCGGCAGTCAATACCCGCCTGTTGTACTTCTCTATATTCTTTTTCAAGTTGTGTTTGTCGTCTATAAATTCCAGCAATTCGTCCCGCTTGTCCCAGTCGAACATCTTTCCGGCTCCGGCGTCTTTCAGAATGAGCGCCGCCGCTCCGTCTTCCTGACCGATGCCAAGGATTGGCTTGCCGGAAGCGAGATATTCGAAAATTTTCCCCGGCAGCACTTTGGCATATTCCGGCTCCTGCCTCAATGGCAATATCAGCAGGCTTGCATTGCGCTGCTCTTCCACGACTTTCTCGTGAGGAAGATATCCGAGGTTGACAAGGTTCTCCCCGAGCCCCCTTTCCCGGATTGCGTCCGTTATCTGCGAGTCTGTTTTACCTGCGAGTCTGATTTCAAGTCTGGATGCGAAGTCCGGATTGGAAGAACATCTGGATGCAAGGACATCCCAGAGGTTCAGAGGGTTTCCGTCAGCGGCAAACAGACCCGTATGTACGATTCTGAACTTCCCGTCATCCTTGCTGCAGTCCTGCTGTGGAGGAAAATCATCAGGGTCAAACCCGTTGGTGATAAGTTCTACCGGCGTGGATGTCTGGGCCGCAAAGTCGTCCCTTACTGACGGAGATACGGCTATGACGGCATCCGCCTCGTCCAGTACGCTCTGTTCTAACCTGTGATGTTTCTTGTCTGCGAATCTGCTGAGACTAAGGTGTTTGTAATAGAACATCTGGGTCCATGGGTCGCGGAAATCAGCTATCCATGTAATGCCTGTGCGACGTTTCAGCTCCCTTCCTATGAGATGCATTGACTGGGGCGGTCCCGTAGTGATAACGGCATCTACCGGATGTTCTTTGAGGTATTTGCACAGATAGCGTGCTGACGGTCGCACCCAACCGGCTCTCGGGTCAGGAATAAACAGGTTGCCTCTGAGCCATCTGGAGAGCCGTGACTTGAATGACCGGTCGTTGGAACTTAAAGGATTGACCTGCTGTTTGCCTTTTCCGAAAAGCTTGCGGTAGAAGTTGTACGGTTCGGAGATGTGCCTGCGGATGATTTCCGCTTCCGGCGGGATGTCCCTAAGCAGACTGTCGTCGTAAGCGAGCCGTTCCGGGTTCTCCGGGGTATAGATGACAGGTTGCCACCCATATTCAGGAAGATACTTGCTGAATTTGACCCACCGCTGCACTCCTGAACCGCCGGTCGGAGGCCAGTAATAAGTGATGATGAGCAGTCTTTTGATATCTTCCATAACGAGTCCAAAGGTACGGATAATTTTACTAATTTTGTGAATTATTCAGATTTACTTTATGGCTAAGAGTGGAGAGGATACACCGTTGCTGAAACAGTATTTCAGTATTAAGGCGCAGCACCCGGAGGCATTGCTTCTGTATCGCGTCGGTGATTTTTATGAGACATATTCGGATGATGCGGTATTTGCAAGCAAACTTCTCGGACTGGTGCTCACGCGCCGTTCCAACGGAGACAAGGGCACTACCGAAATGGCCGGATTCCCTCATCATGCCCTGGAATCATATCTCCCGAAAATCGTCCGTGCCGGATATAAGGTCGCCATTTGCGATCAGTTGGAAGACCCTGCACTGGTGAAGACAAAGCTTGTGAAAAGAGGTGTGACGGAGATTCTGACGCCCGGCATCGCGTTCGGAGAGAGCATGCTCGAAAGCCACGAGCACAATTTTCTTGCGGGACTTCATTTTGACGGACCTCAGTGCGGTGCGGCATTCCTTGACGTATCTACCGGCACTTTCAGGGTAGCTCAAGGTTCTGTGGAATACATCGGTACGCTTCTCTCGTCCTTTGGCCCTAAAGAACTGGTCGTGGAGAGAGATATCTGCAAGGCGGTGAGAAGTAAATTTCCTGACTATTATGTGACTCCGCTTGAGGAGTGGGCCTTTGTGCAGAGCACGGCTGAAGACAAACTCAAGAATCAGTTCGGGGTAAGCAGCCTCAAAGGTTTTGCCATTGACAGATATCCTCTGGCGGTGTGTGCGGCAGGTGCTCTGATTGCATATCTTGAGCAAACGCAGCACACGGGGCTGGGTAATATATGCTCCATTTCAAGGATAGACGAAAATAAGTTCGTCTGGATGGACAAATTCACCTTCCGCAACCTTGAGGTGTTCCAAAGCAATGCCGGCAAGGACGGTGTCAGTCTTGTGGATACCATTGACCGCTGCTGCTCTCCTATGGGCTCCAGGATGCTGCGCGAATGGCTCGCGATGCCTCTTATGGACATTGACGGACTTAATGCGCGCTATGATATCGTGGGGCTGCTCAGGGACAACGAGGAACTGCGTTCCGGTCTTCGGGACTGTATCGGTGGTGTAGGAGATCTTGAAAGAATCATTTCCCGTGCGGCTACTGGCAGGATTCTGCCGAGGGAGGTGCGGCAGTTGGGCCGTTCGCTGGAGCAGATGCAGCCGATTGTTTCTCTATGTTCGAATACGGGCGTCGCCTCGCTGGACAAATTGTTGTCCGGCATGAAGGATACGGAAGGAATAAGATCCAGAATCCAGAACACTTTGGCGGAGGATGCGGCGGCCATGATAGGAAAAGGAGATGTGATAGCATCCGGGGTCAACAGCGAACTTGACAGTCTTAGGGAGATTTCCCGCGGGGGAAAGGACTATATTCTACAGATACAGGCCAGAGAGGTGGAACGTACCGGAATCAATTCTCTCAAGATAGGATACAATAACGTATTCGGATATTATATAGAAGTTCGCAACGCTTCCCGTGATCTGGTTCCGCCGGAGTGGATACGCAAGCAGACTCTGGTGAATGCGGAGCGCTACATCACACCGGAACTTAAGGAATATGAAGATAAGATTCTCGGTGCCGAAGCCTCTATATATGAGCTTGAGAGCAAACTTTATTCGGAGCTTGTGTCCGATGTTCAGAAATCCATACGCGACATACAGGCCAATTGTCATGTCATTGCGGAACTTGATGTTCTTCAGGGCTTTGCACATCAGGCGGATGAGCGGAACTATTGCCGTCCGGAGATAGACAGGAGCAACAGTCTTGAGATTAAGGCCGGCCGCCACCCCGTAATAGAGACTCTTATGGGGCCCGGAGAAGAATATGTGCCCAACGATATTTCGATGGACAGCAAGGGGGTTCAGATAATTATTCTCACCGGTCCGAATATGGCAGGAAAGTCAGCGCTGCTGCGTCAGACTGCGCTTATCGTGCTGCTTGCGCAGATAGGGTCTTTTGTGCCGGCAGAATCGGCCCGGTTCGGCTATTTCGACAAGATATTCACCCGCGTCGGCGCTACTGACAACATATCCAGGGGAGAATCCACCTTTATGGTTGAAATGCTCGAAACGTCGATGATTATGCACAATCTTTCGGCGCGTTCGCTGGTTCTTCTTGATGAAATCGGAAGAGGTACTTCGACATATGACGGGATGTCCATAGCGCGCTCGCTTGTGGAATACATTCACAACCGGGGAAAGGGCGCGAAAACTCTTTTCGCCACACATTATCACGAGCTCAACGATATGGAGACGATTTTCCCCCGCGTGAAGAACTATCATATTTCCATCAAGGAGGAGGGCAGTGATATCATATTCCTGAGGAAACTTGTGCCCGGAGGAGTGGCGCATAGCTTCGGAATCCATGTGGCTCGTCTTGCCGGGATGCCTCGTGAAGTGATTGACTGCGCGGAGAAGACCCTGCGGACTCTTGAGCTTCGTGAAAAGCATGCCAAGGATACGGAAATCTCTGAAGACGGCAGCGTACAGCTGTCCTTCTTCCAGCTTGACGACCCGACTCTTTCTTCCTTGAAAGCCAAGCTTGACAAAGCCGACCTCAACAATATGACCCCTCTTCAAGCCTTTGACTTGCTGAGGGAGATGAAAGCTGAGGTCGGCTCCGAATAATTTCTGTCAGATGTTCTGATTCTGCCCTTTGGAAATAAGATTGGTGAGGACCACGAAATCCTCTACCGACAGGCGTTCGGCGCGAAGGTCGAATACCGGCGCATTCGTATCCACGGCATCTGTGAGCAGTGGTTTCAATGCATTGCGAAGGGTTTTGCGCCGCTGATTGAAAGCTGTCTTGACCACCATTTTAAAGAGCTTTTCGTCGCACCCGAGAGAAGAGCGTCCGTTGCGTCTGAGCCTTATGACGGCGGACTGAACCTTTGGCGGCGGGCAGAACGCTCCTGACCCTACCGATATTATATAATCGATATCATACCAGGCTTGAAGAAGCACGGAGAGAATCCCGTATGTCTTGGTTCCGGGTTTCTCCGCTATACGGTCGGCGACTTCTTTCTGAATCATGCAGACCACTTCGGTCACCCTGTCTTTGTCTTCAAGAATCTTGAAGAATATCTGGGACGAGATGTTGTAGGGGAAATTGCCTATTACACGGTATTCTCCCGGAAAGAGCAGGTGGACGTCAAGTTTCAGATAGTCCATTTCATACAACTTCCCCTGCATACCCGGGAAATGTGTGAGAAGGTATTCTACCGACTCTCCGTCAAGTTCCACCAATTTCAGGTCAATGTCGTCTCTTTTGAGAAGGTATTGCGTCAGCACTCCCATTCCGGGGCCGATTTCCAACACATTGCGGACTCCTCCCGCTTCCAGGGAGTCCACGATGGTCATTGCGATGCCCTGATCTGTAAGAAAGTGCTGCCCCAGTGCTTTTTTGGCCCGTACTTCCATATTATCCGAGTTTCTTTGCCAGTTTCCCGGCGAGTTCCACAAATGCGGTGCCGTCAGGACTTGTACCTAATGCGGCCGGCTCTCCGGAGTCTCCGCTTTCCCTGATTCCCTGTACCAGAGGAATTCTGCCGAGCAGATCTATGTTGAGGTCCTCGGCCATTTTGGCGCCGCCGTCCTTTCCGAAGATGAAGTATTTCTCTTCAGGGTGTTCTTTCGGTGTGAACCATGCCATGTTTTCCACAAGTCCGAAGATGGGCCTGTTTACGCTGGGATTTCTGAACATGTTTACACCCTTTTCAACATCTGCGAGAGCTACTGTCTGTGGAGTGGTGACCACCACGGCTCCTTCCATAGGAATCTCTTGGATAAGGCTGATGTGGATGTCTCCTGTTCCCGGCGGCATATCTATCAGAAGAAAGTCAAGATCTCCCCATTTGACCTGCAGAATCATTTGTTTCAGAGCATTGCATGCCATAGGCCCGCGCCAGATAAGCGCCTGACCTTTTTCTGCGAAATAGCCGATTGACATCCATTTGACTCCGTATTTCTCAAGCGGGATGATAAGTTCTTTTCCATCCTGTTCCTCTGCCATCGGAGTGGCTCCTTCAGTGTCGGTCATGGTCGGAATGGACGGACCATAGACATCGGCATCAGCAAGTCCCACCTTGTATCCGAGCCTTGCCAGGGCGCATGCCAGGTTGACCGCTACCGTGGATTTGCCGACTCCGCCCTTGCCGGAAGCTATTCCGATAATGTGCCGCACAGAGTGAAGCTGCTCCATGTCAAGGTCTTTTATGTTGGCTTTTTTCTTTTCTTTGACTTCGTCCACTACTACGGTCTTCACTTCCGCTTTTACGGAAGACGGCAAGTGGCGGATGAGGCAGGCTCTGGTGCTTCCTATTATATATTCGGCAAGAGGATCTCTTCTTTTGGAGAATGCAAGAGTCACCACTACGGATTCCTCGTTCGATTCCACACTCTGAACCATTCCGAGGCTCACTATGTCTTTATCGGAGCGACCAGGATGATGAACCTCCTTCAGTGCTTCTATTATTTCTTCTTTTGTCATATTATCTTATAATATTCATTTCATTCAGCAAATAGCCGGCTCCGCCGAACTTGTCCATCATGAAAAGGACATACCTGATATCCACACAAATGCATCTTTGGAGTTCCGGTTCGAAGATCACATCTCCGCTCATAGCCTCCCAGTTGCCGTCGAAAGCAAGTCCGATGAGGTTACCATCTGCATCGAGGACAGGGCTTCCGGAGTTTCCTCCTGTGATGTCAAGATTGGTAAGGAAGCAGGTGCGCAGATTACCTTCAGCGTCCGCATAGATGCCGTAATCCTTATTTTGGTAGAGTTCTTTGACCTTGGACGGCACTCGGAATTCATAGTTGTCCGGGTCTTCCTTTTCAATCACCCCTTTGAGGGTAGTGTAATATTTGTAGATCACGCCGTCCTTTGGCTCATAGCCCTTGACGGTGCCGTATGTCAGACGGCAAGTGAAGTTGGCGTCAGGGTAACTTGGCTTGTCCTTCTGCCATTCAAGAAGGGCTGCCGCATATTTCTTCGAGCAGTTGCTTAGTTCCTGAGTTTTGTCTGTGTATGTGCTTTGAAGGTTTGTGGCAGCTTCTTTAACCTTGTCTTTCAACAGTACTGCCGGATCTTTTGACAGGTCAATGCCGGCAGATCGTGCCGCTTCAAGTCTTTCCGGTGACACAAACGCACTGGTGCGGAACATATTTTCGATATACTCGCGGCTTACATTGACTTTTTCTTCATCACTAGCCCTTTCTAAATAGTGCTCTGTAAGCGCAAGAGCAATTTTCCTGTCTACGTCAGCATCATAGTCTTTATATTTTGCATCGCTATTGGCGTTTACGAGCCCAAGCAATTCTATCCTTTCCAGAGTCTCTGAGAGAAGTATATAACTTTCGTAACTGTTACGGCGACGTTCCACCACATTTTTGATACCCTCTATGGCTCCACCGTATATGGATTTGCGCTCGGGGTCAGCGATTATCCATTCCTCGAGCCTTTGCTCCTTGTCAAGTTCCCTGCCTATAACGTCAAGTTTGGCAAAAGCTTCTCTCATGCCTTGCCATTTCTTCCACCCGTTGGATGAACTGGCGTATTTGTTGGCATACTTGAGCCCGACTACTTCATCAGACCGCATTTCTTTCCACATTACGTCTTGAAGAACAGTTCTTGCATCGATGCGGATATCGTTTATTGCAAGCATTTCCTCCAGCTGGGCTGCTGTTTGAAATCTCTGGGTGCGTCCGGGATATCCCATAATCATGGCAAAATCTCCCTCTTCCACTCCTTTGAGCGAGATGCTGAGACTGTGTGCCGGCTTTAACGGAACATTGGTCTCCGAATACTGTGCAGGCTGGTTATCCGGTCCGGCGTACACTCTGAACATCGAAAAGTCGCACGTATGGCGCGGCCACATCCAGTTGTCGGTATCTCCTCCGAATTTGCCCATGGATGCAGGGGGTGCACCTACGAAACGCACATCTCTGTAGACTTTATACACTATGAGGTACTGGACATTGTCGTTGTAGAATCCGGTAATCTGGATTGAGCATCCCGGATTGTCCTTTTGGGCCTTCTTGATGATTTTCTTGCGTGCTTTCTCGGTGTCAACCATGCCAGTCACGTCCTCCATGCTCACGAGGAAACTTACGCTGAGCCCCGGAACAGGAATTTCTTCAGAGAGATTCTGAGCCCAAAACCCGTCTTCGAGGTAATTGTGCTCTTCACTTGACAGTGCTTGGATACTGGCATATCCACAGTGGTGGTTGGTGACCAAAAGTCCGTTTTCGGAGATAATCTCTCCGGTACAACCTCCGCCAAACTGTACGACAGCATCCTTGATGGATGAATGATTGATGCTGTATATCTGATCCGGAGTCAGCCTTGAACCGAGGTTCGCGAGTGCTTCGCTGTTGATTTTCTCCAACAGGGGTAGCATCCACATCCCCTCGTCTGCTTTTGTCTGAACCGCGAAGCAAAGTGCAATCGCAGCGGTGATAATCATTCTTTTCATATTCTTTTTCAGTTCAATCAAATAAACTTGTCTCCAAAGCCTTCGGGTGAAATGAGCGCCTGTGGTAGGGTGTTAAGCCATATTTTTTTATTGCTTCAATGTGTTCCGGCGTCGGATAACCCATATTCCTCTCCCATCCGTATTGTGGGTACTCACGAGAAAGCTCCCGCATCTTGTCGTCTCTGTATGTCTTGGCCAGCACCGATGCTGCGGCTATGCTGGCATAGGTGGCATCGCCATGCACAACAGTGATGTACTTGTATCCCGGCATGGGTTTGAACCTGTTCCCGTCCACAAGAATCATCTCCGGCCTGACGCTCAGGCGCCGTACCGCTCTTTGCATCCCTTCTACGGAAGCCCACAGGATATTCAAAGAGTCGATTTCTTCCGGACTGATCTCTTCTACCGCCCAACTTATGGCTTCCTGCTCTATTATTTGCCGCAGTTCGATCCTGTCCGTAGCGTTCATCTTCTTTGAATCATTCAGCTTCGGGTGGTGGAAGTGTTCAGGAAGAATTACGGCAGCGGCATAGAGCGGTCCGGCAAGAGGACCTCTCCCGGCTTCGTCGCATCCGACCTCCAATATTCCAGGGGTGTGACACTCCAATAAATGAACTTCGCGTGGCATTATGCCACAAAATTAGTCATTTTTATGCAGTTGACTAATAAGATAGTTATTTATTCGTGTCAGAGAACTGATTATTTCCTCATCTTTTGTGATTTTTCGCTCCAGAGCATCGCATCTGTCCCTGAGAGAATTCAATTGTTTTTCATAGTCTTCAATAAGGACGTGCTTCATTTCTTCGAAATTCTGTTTTTCCTCAAGAATCCCGGGAGTGCTGTATAAAGAGGACAGTACATCACTTTCATTCAGGTTGAAGTATTCTATAAAGGAAGAGAACACGGAACCAAATAATTTTGTCTTTCCTGTTTCAAAGTTGATATAGGTGGTGCGTCCGATTCCCAGTTCTTCTGCCATGGCGGCTTGAGAGAGCCCTGCACTCTCCCTTATGTGTCTGATTCTGGTGTGGACGCTGTTTTTAATCATTGTTTCTGTATTCCTTTTTTCAAATATAAGGGCATGGAATAGAATGATTATTCCAGTATTTATGAACAATGTCCATAAAAATCATACATTATATCTAAAAAAAAGAAATTTTTACTGCCTGCTCCTTTGTTAATGTTGCGAATTTATGGACAAAAAATCAATTTTGCCGGAGCTAAAGATTGTTTGATATGGGAATGATAAACGACTATGAACTGTTCGGGGCCGCCATGGACTGCGGGTTTGTCGGAGGCGGGTCTTTTGACTCATTTTGCCGAATCCTGCGCTTATGCCCCTTTGAGATTGACGAGATGCTGGTCTCGGAACTTGGCCTGTCCGGAGAAGAGATATTCTTGAAATATTGGTCAGATAACTATTGTATTTAGATTCATTTTTTATTAGATTTGTGATTCGGACATGAGGATTAGTAAAATTATTAATAATTAATAACAACAAAATGAAAGAATACACAACCAAAGAAATCCGCAACGTGGTACTTCTCGGAGCTACAAAGTCCGGCAAGACCACGTTGGCTGAAGCTATGCTCTACGAGGGCAAGGTCATTGACAGAAGAGGTACGATAGAGGATAAGAATACAGTATCCGACTACAACGAACTCGAAAAACTGAATCAGCGCTCCATCTATGCTACGCCGTTGTATGCCGAGTTCCAGAGTACCAAGTTCAATTTTATCGATGCCCCGGGAGCGGATGATTTTATAGGAGGTGCATATTCGGCATTCAAGGTTTGCGAGTGCGGTATACTTGTAATCAATGCCCAGCAGGGAGTGGAAGTAGGCACGGAGAAGTTTATCAGACTTGCAGAGAAGAAATCTCTTCCTCTTATCGTCGCTGTTAACCAGCTTGACGGGGAGAAGGCGGATTGGGATCTCGTGCAGAACTCCATCAACGAGTCATTTGGCAAGAAGGCTGTTTATATTCAGTTCCCTGTAACTACCGGACCTTCATTCGACGGTTTCGTGGATGTGCTTACTATGAAATACTATCATTTTAAGGACGAGAACGGTACGCGTGAGGACCTTGAAATTCCGTCTGATCTTATGGACAGGGCGGAAGAGGCCCGTCAGGAGCTTATTGAGAAGGCGGCCGAATATGACGATACCCTCATGGAGAAATTCTTTGAGGCCGGAAGTCTCACGGAGGACGAAATCCGCAAGGGCTTGAGCATCGGTATAAGCAAGGGTGAGGCTTACCCTGTATTCTGTGTTTCCGCGAAGAAGGATATTGGAGTCAAGAGACTGTTTGAGTTTACCAGAAGGGTAGCACCTGTGCCTACCAACAAGGAAGAAGGTGCTCCATCCATATTCATATACAAGAACGCTGTGGAGCAGCATTTGGGAGAGGTTTCTTACTTTAAGGTTATGAGCGGTACCATTACTCCTGGTATTGACCTTGAGGACCCTGTAACCGGAGGAAAAGATCGCCTTTCAGCCATTTATGCTGTTGCCGGCCAGAAGAGAGAAGCTGTGGATCAGATTCACGCGGGAGACTTCGGATGTGCTGTCAAGCTTAAGAACAGTCGCGCCAACACCACCCTTTCTCTTCCTGGATCAGGAATCAACTATGACAAGATAGTTTTCCCTGCATCCAAATATGAGTGCGCCATCAAGGCTAAGGTGGTTCAGGACGAGCAGAAGCTTGGGGATGCCCTCAAGAAAATATCCTCTCAGGATCCTACCGTGGTTGTGGATTACAACAAGGAGCTTCGTCAGACCATCCTCAAAGGAAATGGTGAGCAGCATATCAACATCGTAAAGTGGCGTCTTGTCAACGAATTCGGTGTAGATGTAGAGCTTTTTGCTCCGAAGGTGCCTTATCGTGAGACCATCACCAAGGTCGCTACTGCACAGTACAGACACAAGAAGCAGTCCGGTGGAGCCGGTCAGTTCGGTGAGGTTCATCTTCTTGTATGTCCGGCCGAAGGCGAACTTAACACCAAGTTCAAGATTGACGGCAAGGATACTCAACTCAATGTGAAGACTCAGGATATCACTGAGCTTGAGTGGGGTGGCAAGCTCGAATTCTACAACTGTGTTGTCGGTGGAGCCATTGACCTGGGATTCATGCCAGCCATTCTGAAGGGTATCAAGGAGAAGATGAGTGAAGGTCCTCTTACCGGATCTTATGCACGAGACATCCGAGTGTTTGTCTATGACGGAAAGATGCATCCTGTAGATTCCAAGGAAATCGCATTCATCATCGCCGGACGCAACGCCTTTAAAGAGGCTTTCCGCAATGCCGGACCAAAGATTCTTGAGCCTATTTACAATGTGACAGTTATGACTCCTCCGGAGTATCAGGGTGCTGTTATGTCGGATCTTCAGAATCGCCGCGGCGTACTTGGAGATATGGATTCAGATAAGGGCTTTGCTATTCTGAAGGCCAGAGTGCCACAGGCTGAGCTCTATCGTTATTCTACATCTCTGAGCTCCCTTACGGCAGGAAGCGCTTCTTTTGAGAAGGAATTCGCTGATTATCAGCCGGTACCAGGAGACGTACAGACCAAGCTTCTTGCAGAGTACGTAGCAGAAGAGGCTGCCGAAGAATAGTTCAGTCAGAACAGATTATATACTTGAAGGTGACTAAAAGTCGAAAGACCGATAGTCGCCTTCTTTGTATTCCGTTTGTATGGTATTGTCATCGGCGGAACTCCGTTCAGCGTTGCCAATGGATAATAGACCGTCTGGATATCAGCGAATTCGAAGCTTGCTATGCCTCCTTATCTTGTTCTTTCCATTGCTTCGGGGTGGAACCTGTGTATTTCTTGAAGAGGTTGATAAAGTACGATACGTCTTCTATTCCGCATCGGGCGGCGAGTTCGGCGACAGGGACGTCTTTATTGGTGCGCAGAATTTCCTTAGCTATATCTACCCTGGTTTTTGATACGAGAGAACTGCTGCTTTCTCCGGTCTTTGCCTTTATCTGCCTGTTGAGATTGGCTCTGCTTGTATATAATGAATCTGCAACGGCTTGCAAATCCACTTTGTGCCCGGTTTTTATAAGGTCATGGACCTGAATCTTGAATTTCTCCACCAGATCCTCGTTGCTTGTCTTGGAGGTGGAGCCTGATCTGGAGCCCGATCGGGATTCCTTTTGCTGTTCTATCTTCAAAGATATCTCGTCGAGTGCGATTTTTGAAGATTTGTTTTTATGAATAAGCAGAAATATGGCAAGCAATAAAAGTATCGTGACAGCTATGCCGGCGGAGGCAATCTGTTTGTTGGCTTTTATGTGACGGTCGCGTTCTGAAGAAATCACATCATTTTTATAACGAGCATTGTATTCGTTAAGCCCCTGATTCATCTCGCTGTCGTAGAGGGAGTCTTTTATCTGGATATAGTGTTTGAGGTACTCTGCTGCAGGTGCCGGATCTGTTTTGATGAGGGCCTCGCTCAGTCCTTGATAGGAGTGGCTCATGTTGTATGCGTCTCCTTTTCCTATAAACACTTCAAGCGCAGACTTGTAGTATGAGGCTGCGGAGGTGTTGTCTCCTTCCTGAAGGTAAATGTCCCCGAGCTGATTGCAACTGATCGCCCATGATTGCAGGTTGCCGGCGGATTTCAGTATTGGCAGCGCCTTGATGAGGGATTGTCTGGCCTCGTCATATTGTTGGAGGGCAATTTGTGCCGCGGCCATCTGGGACAGTCTCACTGCCGCTTTTTCTTTAAGCCCCATTGCGGAGTTGATATCGTATGCGCGTTTAGAGTATTCCAGGCTCTTAATGTCGTCCCCCATGCTATGGTATATTTCTGCCGCCATTCCGCAGCGCACTGCCAGCTTAAGAGAGTCCTTGTTCTTCTCACACAAGGAAATGGCTTCAAGTATATATTTTTCGCCTTCTGCCGGTTGTTTGGCTGTAAGGCATATTCCGGCGAGAGTGTTAAGCGCATTTGCTATGCGGCCCTCGTCATTGAGTTCCCTGCCCAATTCCAATGTCCGTTTTGCATATTTAAGAGAGGAACGATAGTCCGATTTGCGAAACAGCGCTATGGAGAGGGTGTTGCAGCAGTCGCATTCAATCTCTTTGGCTCCTGCTGACTGACTCTTTTTCAGAGCTTTTTCGGAATAGACGATGGCTTTGTCATAATCCTGACTGTCATAAAACCATTCCGCAGCCCAGTACCATGTGAGTGCTTTTATACTGTCGGGGCTGCTGCCTTTAAGTATGCGTATGCTGTCTTCCGAAAATCCTTGCTCCATCAGAATGCCGAAAAAGGTTTCGGCGGTCTTCTCTGCCTTGTTCTTTTTCTGCTTTTCAAAAGATACCAGAATGGAATCCACGTTTTGGGCAAGCGCAAAGGAGGACGCGCAAATGTTGCAAAAGCAGCATATTACTATGGTAACTGCAAGGAAAATATGTTGGTGTCTTTTAAAAGTCATTTCAAAGGAGGATTAGACCAATAACGAAGATATAAATATTATTTTATTTCACAATGGTCGCATACTGGGAAATTCGAGGACAATTGAGAGATTTTGAAAAAACAAGCGGAAGTCCATTGCCGGACTTCCGCTTGTTTGTATAGATTGTTAATCTTCAGACTAAAGATTAGGGTTCTCCTTTTTCCAATCTGCTACAGGAGGAACGATGCCGAGTTCAATAATTTCATCGCGCATCTTGCAGAGGTGCTCGTATGAAGCCTGGAGGTCCGCCATTTCCTGAGCTGTTCCTTCCGGCTTGGTGAAATGAACACCGGTAGCATCGATAACGGTTGGCATAGCCATCATCACGTTCTTGTAGCCACATGCGTCGCAGTTGACGTAGCAGCCGGCTGGCCAGGTAAATTTATCTCCGCCCATAGCGGCCTCAATCATCTTGACAGCGTTGTATGCAGGGCTCTGGAATGAGCTGCGTCCGCGAAGTTTGATGATGTTGGAACCACCCTGGATGGTGTTGTGCTTGATTTCTGCCCAACGCTCTGCTGAAAGGTTCTTTTCTGCGAGCGGTGTGCCGTCGATGAGAGCCTTGGATGCAAATACTGCCATAGCTTCACCGTGACCACCGTAAGTGTATGCGTTGGTTACCTTGCACTGCTGTACGCCGAATTCCTGGGCGAGTCCTTCCTGAAGACGGGTGGAATCGAGAGCGGCAAGAGAGGTAAGCTGATTAGGCTTCAGGCCTGAGTGGATAAGTGCTGTGAGCGCAGTTACGTCCGCCGGGTTGAAAATAACCACAACATGCTTCACATCAGGGCAGTATTTCTTGATGAGATCTCCGAACTCGGCTGCGATTTTGCAGTTTCCCTTGAGAAGATCCTCACGTGTCATTCCCTCCTTGCGAGGAGCGCCACCTGACGAGATGATGTATTTGGCATCCTTGAACGCTACTGCCGGATCTGTGGTCCAGGTAACGTTGGCGCCTTCAAATGCGCAGTGATAAATCTCCTCTGCAACTCCGTGTACGCCTGGCTCAAAGATGTCATAAAGGCAGATGTTAGGGGTTAGACCAAGCATAAGAGCGGTCTGTGCCATGTTGGAACCGATCATTCCACCGGCACCGACGATGAGCAATTTTTCATCAGAAAGATATTTCATACTTCAAAAGATAAAAATATAGTATTCAATTAAATTGGCACAAATATACAAAAAATCATTATCTTTGCGGTGATATAAATCAATTATGGCACTATATCTTATTAAAGACCTTGATGACGACTACCACTCGAAACTGGGAGTCTGGCAAATTACAGAATCTGAGGAAGAACTCAAAAGGTTGAGTTCGGTTCCTACTGACGAATTCGAAGAAATCTCTTACATAAAAAGTGCGTCGCTCCGTAAGCAGAAGCTTGCTGTACGGGCTCTTCTTGACGTATTGTTTGAAGAAAAGGTTTATTTAAGCCATCACGACAACGGTAAACCATATATAAAGAATTCCTCTACCAATATAAGTATCACGCACACTGACAAATATGTGGCGGTGATTTACAATGATACGGAAGAGGTCGGCATTGACTGCGAGTCTCTTGACAGGGATTTTTCCGCTGTGGAAAAAAGGGCTCTCTCAGAGGAGGAGATTGAAGATCTCGATGAAGAGAAGCGTAACGAGCAGTTGGCTATTTATTGGTGTGCAAAGGAGGCGGTGTATAAGAAAATGTCTCAATACAACGTGGACTTTGCCGAGCAGATAGAAATTGACGATTTCAGACTTCGCGGAGAGGGAGAGTTGTCGGCTACGTTTATCCAGAAAGACGGCTTTGAAGAGGAGATACTTCTTCAATACATGACTTTCGACCGTCACGTGCTCGTCTGGGTTGCCGGTTAAGCTCGTGTTATCTTAGCCAGTTTTCCGGATTCTGAGGGGTTTTCTCTTTCCATACCTGGAAGTGTAGCTGAGTCTGATGGTCTATCGTGTCCACGGTGCCTATCACTTGGCCGGTTTTGACTTTGTCTCCAGCTTTTACGTCTACTCCCGCCAGTTTGCAGTAAAACGTAAAATAACTGCCGTGTTGTACCAGCACGCACTTGTTGTATCCTGGCATAACAATTATGTTTTTGACCTCTCCGTCAAATACGGCTTTTATCTGCGTACCCGGAGAAAGTGCTATATTGATTCCGTTGTTGAATGGCATCACGATGGAAGTATAGACTGGGTGATTGTGCTTTCCGAATTTTTCGACCACCGGGCCTTCTGCCGGCCAAGGTAGTTTTCCCTTGTTTTTTTCGAAGTCGGCCGCAAGCTTGTAGTCAATGGGTTTCTGCTTCGTCCCGGCCTTCCCGCTGTCTTTTGATGCGGCGTTCTGCTGGGCGATGTAGGAAGCGATGATTTTCTCTATCTCGCGGTTTAGGGCCTCGACCTGTTTTTGCTTGGTGGCCAGTTGTTTCTGGTATTTATTCTTGTCTTTTTTCAGCGTAGCAATCAGCGTATCGGACCGTTTTTCGTCTTTTTTGAGTTGATTGAGTTCCTTCTGGCGAGCGGCTTTCAATGCTTCTGCATTGGCTTTCATCTTGTTAAGCTTCGCTTCCTTTTCGTCAAGTTCGGCTTTGGTGGCGGTAATTCTGGCCGCTTCTTCGTTCATCTGGCTCGACAGGTCTTTAAGGTATGAATACCGCCTGGACGCCTGTGCGAAATTTGCGCTGGTCAGCAAATGGGCATACCAGATACGTTTGTCCCTGTTGCGGTAAGCTCCTTTTATAAGCCTGCGGTAGTATAAATCCATTGTGTCAAGTCGCGCTTCTATGGCGCTTATCTCCTTGCGGACTCTGGCAATACTGTCTGTAAGAACCCGGATTTCCCGTTCGCTGTCGGAAATGAGTTCCCGCCTGTTGGACAGTTGTTTTCTTATCAGGGTCAATTCTCCCAGCGCATTGGCGCTTTTGGTGGAATTGTCTTTAATCTGCTTCTGAAGCTGGGCAATTTCTTTTTCGAGTACCGCCTTACGGGATTCCTGGGCCGAGGTGTTCTGGGCATATACATGCACGCTGCCGGCACACAGCAGAAAAATCAGGGAAATGCGGTAGAGCCAGTTCATGATTATTGCTTTTTTTGTTCGGCAAGCGATTCATAGTATGACGCCAGCGTATCTTCTCCCAGAGCTTTTAGAACCTTGGAGTAATGTTCAAGCACCACTGCGCTGTCCTTGCCTCCATAAATCATGGCGTGTTTGAAATATGGTTTGGCCTCCTCCGGCTTGTGAAGAAGATAAAGGATCCAGCCGAGGGTGTCAAGATAAGTGGCGTTGTCGGGTTCCAGCTCCACGGCCCTGCGGCTCATTTTGAGTGCCTTCTTCAGCGAGCGATGCTCTTCGGACAGGAAATAAGCGTAGTTGTTCAGGACGGAACTGTGATCCGGGTCTATCTGCAGAGCTTTGTCGTACGCGCGGTAAGCTCGTTTATTATTTCCCATGGAGTGGGCGATATCACCTTCGTAAGCGTATGCGGTTGCAAGGTTTTCCTTATCTCCTGCCGTTTCCGCCACTCTTGCGAGCACTGCGCACTGGCTGAGCATTGCGTCATTGTCTCCGGTGATGGAAATCATGTTGAATTTTAGCAGGTTAGCCTTTACATCGGACGGGTGTACCTCCACGCACTTGAATACAATCTCTTCCAATGTCTTGCCCCACACCCAATAGAATTTGGAATCCATGTTTTTCATGATGGCTTCCAGATAGGTTGTCTTGGTATCTACGTCCACGTCTTTGTCTTCCACCAATTTGGAAAGTTCCGTGAACATTGACGGCATCTTGCCTGTCATTCTGAAAACTTCTATCTTTCCGAGCCTTGCGTGTATATAGGAAGGGTCGATTTCCAGTGCCTGGTTGTATTTTTCGAGCGCCGCCGAATCGCGTCCTTGGGCAAGTCGTGCGTCCCCGATAATGGTCAGCGTATATGGATTGCTGTACATGCCGGGATTAAGCCTTACGAGTTTCTCGCAACTGTCGGCGAATTTGATGCGATTGCCTGTGGCTCCGTACAGATTTACCAGAGCGTTGGTGTACCATTGGTTGGTGCTGTCAATAGATGCGGCCTTTTCGAGATGCAGCGTTGCTTCCTGAACTTTATTGAGAGGCAGTTCGCATAGTCCCATATAATAATTGACTGCATCGTCGTCCGGCGATGTTTCCAGAAGTTCCGTCAGCAGCACAAGTGCAGAAGAATAATGACCTTCTGCATATTGGGCCACGGCATCGAGAAACTTGTCGCTGTCCGGCTCTGTCGCAAACAGGCTTGACAGGGGCAGCAGGATAGCCATTAAGTATGTCGCAATCTTTCGCATTGAAAAACAAATTTATGCATTTTATGAGAAAAAATGGCTACTTTAGCAAAAATTAATTCTTTTTAAAGAATGCAACTTTTCGGTAACAAGAAGCATCTTGATACACAGGAAAAGGATTGGATCGAGGGCGCAAAGCATGGGGATAGCAAATCTCAAAAAGCAATTTTTGACATGTTGTCCTCCAAAATGTATGCCATCTGTCTGCGATATATGGGAGATAAGGATGTGGCGGAAGATATATTGCAGGATGGTTTTGTCACTCTGTTTTCCAAGCTTGACAGTTATTCAGGGGTTGGGTCCTTTGAAGGCTGGGCACGTAGGGTCTTTGTCAATACTGCACTGATGAGTCTTAGGAAAAAAGACGCCATGAAGAACACGGAAGACGTGTCTGTCGCGCGAAATATTGCAAGCGACGATCCTACTGTCATTCAGAAAATCTCGTATATGGATCTTCTGAAATTAATTACAGAATTGCCTACCGGTTTCCGCACGGTGTTCAATATGTACGTCATAGAGGGGTATTCCCATAAAGAGATTGCAGAATCTCTCGGCATTTCTGAGACCACGTCACGTTCTCAGCTCCAGCGGGCCAGAATGTTGTTGCAGTCCAGGATAAAGGAAAAGTATTAATGATGCAGGAAGAATATAAAGAGTTTGATTCTTTGGTCAGGTCGATGCTTGAAAATGCTGAGGTGAAACCGTCACGCAGCGTTTGGAAGGGCATAGCTTGTCGTGTCAAAGGGACTTCTCCAGAGAACGTGGAGCGCCGTGGTGCCGGAGCGATGTGGGGGTATGCCTGCATGGCTCTTGCTGCTGCATCGGTGCTGTTGGGGGTATTCTTCTTTCGTGGCAGCACTCCGGAGAATGGCGCCCCTGCCTCTTCAGTTATGAATTATTCCGCCGATGCATCCGTAAGTCATGATGATATGCCTGCGCCGGACAAAATAAAAGAATATGTGCGGGGAGGTCTTATGCCTGAGAATGTTCCGGTTGTGGATATGATTGCAATGGCCGAGTTGGTGGAGCGGATTGAGGAGGAAACCCGGACGCCTGTTCTCGAAACTGAGGCTGACGAGACGTCCGAAAACCAGCAATCTTCGGAAAATGCGTCTCCGTCCGGCAGGACTGTAAGGAAAGCACAGCAGTTTGAGCATGATCCGTTCGGAGTTCCGGAAGAAATGGAAAGCAAGTCTTTTTTTGACAAACCCATAGAAGTATATACCAAAGGTGCGGTAGGAGGAAATGATTCCGGCCTGTCTGTCAGTCATTTTCAGCACACCTTTGCACCTGGAATAACAAGTGACGGAATCGTGGAGACGGGAACTTCCGTGTATGGTATTCCGGTTTCTTTCGGCGTTGGTGTAAGAAAATATGTCTCGCCAAGGCTTTCTGTCGGGACCGGGGTGGATTATACCCGCCTGTCCAGAACGTTCGCTGGAAAATATGTCCGGGATGGCCTGACTCTGGAAGCGGGAACGATATCACATGTGCTCCAATATGTGGGAATTCCGTTGGAGTTATACTATAATCTTATAGGTTCGGACAGGCTACGGTTCTATGTGCACGCAGGAGGTGAGGCTGAGTTCTGTGTATCAAGCAGATATACTCTTTTCGCCAAGCCGGATATCACCGTAAGTGAGACGGTTCGCAAGCTTCAGTATTCAGTTGGCGGCGGCGTGGGCGTGGAATTCGTGATTACGCCTAGGTTTGGATTGTATGTTGATCCGAGCGTAAGGTATTATTTCCCATGCACGCAGCCTAAGAGTGTCAGGACAGAGCATCCGCTTCTTGTGAATTTTGATATCGGAGCACGCTTTTCATTTTAGCAAACAAAAAGATATTTTCATATAACAAAAAGAAAAATCCATCGGAGAGGTGTCTTCCGGTGGATTTTTCTTTGTTTATTTGCTGCGAGATTTTTAATCGCGCTATGAATAACTTTGATTACGTGTGTGGAAGCTCAGTCTTCCCAGCAGACTTCTCTGGTACCGTCATCCTCTACATGGATGGTGACCTTGAGGGTGTCTTCCGGAAGAAGATTTTCAATATTCTCCGGCCATTCCATAAGGCATGGACATCCGCTGTCGAGATAGTCGTAAAGTCCTATATCCAAGGCCTCCGCATCTTTTGTGATGCGGTAAAAGTCAAAATGATAGATGCTGCATCCATCATCTCCGACATACTCGTTTACTATGGAAAAGGTCGGAGAGGATATTTCTTCACTCGGGACGCCAAGGCTTTCGCAGACGGCTTTTGTAAAGGTTGTCTTTCCGGCTCCCATCGGTGCATAGAATGCTATGAGGCGGTGCGCTTTAAGCACTTCCTTGAATTCGGATGCGGCGCCGGCCAGACCGTCAAGATTCTTAATTGTTAAAGAGTGTTTCATAATGCCTGCAAAGATAAACAATAATGCGTATGCTTACACGGATTCATGCAGCAAAATGTATAGGTATAGAAGCAGTTGAGGTAACTGTTGAGACGGATGTCGAGAGGGGAATCGGCATTCATCTTGTGGGCATGGCGGATACGGCTGTCAAGGAGAGTTTGCTCCGAGTTGTTACTGCCATGACTGCACTTAAGTACAAGGTCCCGGGAAAGAAGATTGTCATCAATCTTGCGCCGGCGGATTTACGAAAGAGTGGAAGCGGCTATGATCTTCCCATTGCGGTTGGTATAATAGCCGCAGCGACAGACGTAAGTATGCCGTTTGTCAACGATTATCTGATAATGGGGGAATTGGGACTTGACGGCGGAGTACGGTATGTGCCGGGAGCATTGCTCTATGCCGAATTTGCGCGGGCAAAAGGACTTAAAGGTGTTGTCCTTCCATACGAGTGTGCTTCGGAAGCGTGTGAAATCAGCGGAATTGAAATTTATGGCGTGCATACCTTGACGCAGGCCGTATCTGTGCTCTCCGGAGATATTCTTAGGGACTCCGTGCGGGTTGATGTCTCCGGGGGCAAGATATCAGATACACGGCCTTGTGAGTTGTCCGAAATCCCTGATTTTGCGGATATTGTGGGACAGCAGGGGGCAAAACGGGCGATGGAAATAGCTGCTGCCGGAGGACATAATATCATTATGGTCGGCTCTATTGGGTCAGGGAAAAGCACTTTGGCAAAGGCACTGGCCGGGATTCTGCCTTCTATGACAAAGGAAGAGGCCTTGGTCACAAGGAAGATATACTCGGTATGTGGTAAAGGTTGTGTTTGCAGTGGGCGTGGAAATCAGCGTCCTTTCCGTGCGCCGCATTATTCCACATCTATTCCTGCGCTTATCGGAGGAGGTTCGGGAGACAGTATTCTTCCCGGTGAAGTATCCCTTGCGCATAACGGTGTGCTGTTCCTTGATGAGTTTGCACAGTTGCCGCGAAGCGTTATCGAATCATTGCGCGGTCCCCTGGAGGACAGAAAAGTGGTTGTGTCCAGATTGAGGACCAAGGTGGAATTTCCGGCATCTTTCATGCTGGTTGCGGCTTCCAATCCGTGCCCTTGCGGGTATTACGGGGAGGGCGACAGGTGTACATGCTCTCCATCCCGCAGGGAAGAGTATTTTTCCAAATTGTCCGGACCTATAATGGATAGGATGGATTTGCAGGTTTTTGTCAGAAGGGTGCAGTCTTTGAACATAACGGAACAAGGCCGGGAATCAAGTGTGGTAATTGCAGAAAGAGTGCGAAAGGCGCGAATGGTGCAGGCGCGCAGATTTCGCGAAGAGGGAATCTTTACCAATTCGGAGATGAATCTTCGTCACCTTTCGAAGTATTGCCCCTTGAATGACAGGTTGGCAGAGGTGATGAAGCGGCTTATGGACAAAATGGGATTCTCGATGCGCGCATATTACAGGATAATAAAACTTGCGAGGACAATTGCCGACCTTGATGGAGTGTCGGAAATCTCCGAGCGGCACCTTTTGGAGGCTGCAGAATACAGATTTCTCGACAGATGCGCATAAATGTCATGAAAAAACAAAAAAAACTAAAAAAAATTTGGTTGGAATAAAAAATTCACATACCTTTGCATTCCCTTTCCGACAGGCAGGGGCAAGTTCATTGATAATACTGAAAGATAAGTACAAGCAAGTACCGAGAAACAATAAAATCGAGAGCGTTAATTCTTTTAGGAATTAGGATGTCAGGGGAGAGCTAAGCAGTATAAGAAATATACAAAGAAGAGTTTGATCCTGGCTCAGGATGAACGCTAGCGGCAGGCTT
>SAMEA104315421__coassemble_485_pt1 | contig 95267 bp, 70 predicted proteins | sample SAMEA104315421__metabat2_low_PE_015 | metagenome-assembled genome bin SAMEA104315421 (sample SAMEA104315421) | gut metagenome | biome: Monkey gut; feature: monkey-associated habitat; material: faeces | place: China | collected 2013
CTGCTGCAATGACTTCCTCGACACTTCTGAAGACTTTGCCCTTCAGCAGCTCGTTGCTCATCGTGTTGTTGATGCGCTCCGCCTGATTGGGTATTTGTTGTAGGAGGCGTCTTCGTGCTGGGAGAATGTTTGAGGTGATGTTTGCAGTGGTGGTATTATAGCTGATGACATTTGCTCGGGGGCTGATTAGCAGTCTGATGCGCAAATGCGGGTTATGCTGTTAGGGGGAAGAGAGAGTCAATTTCATATTGACTTAAATGCAGGAGACGGCGAATCTGCCCATTCGAGGAATGAAATTCACGACGTAGTCTGATAGCGAGATCTATTTTCTGTTGAGTTCCGAGAGCGTTGATCTGAGGGACTCCGTATTCGCTTTTTATAATTTGAAATAGGCGCTTGAAGAGTTCGGAGTCTGTGAGAAATTCCTCTCCTCCGAGTTCAGAAGCAAGTTCCGAATTTGATTCGATATTTTTGCTGATCAAGTAAAAATAATGGTGCGCATCACGAAACATAGCCATTCCGGATTTTATTAAACAGAACGACAATGGGCAGATGTATCCGTCAATAAATTTCCATTGCCCTGGGAGGTGCGGGTCTCGTCCACGAAACATAAGCCGCCGTTGAGGAGTATGAAGATCCGAGAGACAATGCTCCACCGGGAAATCATTGAAGTAATAGCGCCCGGTGCCCCATGGATAGCTGAATGGAGTGTGTGCCGGGTCAGCTACATAACCGTTGCGGTTGGTGTAGATTATGTTGTTTCGCAAAGATTGCAAGTCGTCTATTGGTTTCAGTGACAACTTTACATCTTTTATCACCGGAAACGATTTAATCATTTTTTTGCGCATGAGACTCCAGAACTGATGAATCTGTATTTCGTCTGCTGAAAGGACAAAATGAAAATGGTTGCCCATAATTTCAAATGCGAGTATGTTGATCTCGGAGCAAGCATAAGTTTGCGCCACAACATTCATAGCGAAAGCAAAGTCTTCCCGTGTATTAAAAATCAGAGGTGTTTCTTTGCCAGATGTGTATACATGCCAGTAGGGGCCATAAGACTGAAAGGACACATCGCAAGACCTTTCTTTGACTACAAAGTCTTTCATAATAGTAAGTTTAACTCTTATATAATTTCTTAAGTGTGTTATCGCCAGTTTGCCCGACAATAGGCTTAACTTAGTGATACTAGTCGCAAATATGGTTAAGGAAATCCGTTTTTGCAAATTCAAGAGATTAGTCGTGCGGACAAAAGGGAAATTCGGTACCGGAGAGGGCCTCCTGGGGTACGGAATATGCGTGCCGTGCTCAAAAAGGCTTCCTGGGGTACGCGGCGCGTTTTCAGAGGTATTCGGTGCGCAGAACAGGCTTCTGTGGTACGGAAGGGATATTCGGTACCGGAAACGCCCTCCTATGGTACGGGGTGCATCTTCAGAGCTGCCCAAAACACCTATACGAACCGCTTTTCAACTAAATTACGGAAAACCCACTTTTTTCAGGGAAAGACAACACAGTGCGCAAGCTGTTTGGCATCGCTGTATGTGGATTGAATCCGCTTGCCCAATTCCGACAAAGTCCTCTTGTGAATTATAGAATAAATAGTTATATTTGCCAGAAATGTTGTTAATACATACATTATTTGATATGTTTGACAATAAAACCGGACAATAATATGACTGTATCGGCATACATAAGAGAGCGCGAAATTAGAGGACAAGTTACCTTCACTCTTGAAGAGATTCGGGAAGCGACCGGCTTGTCGGCCCGTTCGGTAGTTACTGAGTTGCAAAGGCAGGTAGCCCGCGGACGGATCGCCATCCCGTACCGTGGTTTTTATGTAGTAGTCCCTCCTCAGTATGCCCTGAAGGGCATTGTCCCTCCTACCTATTACATCCATGAGTTGATGAAGGCGGTAGGCAAGCCTTATTACCTCTGCCTTCTTTCGGCCGCAGCGTTTCACGGCGCCGCCCATCAGCGGGCGATGCAGACACAGGTAATGACGGTAGCACCTCGCATCAAGGCATCGGGGATGAATAAGCAACTGGACTGGAACTACCGCCAGCGGATTCCATCAGAGTTATTGCTCAGCCGAAATACGGAGATGGGCATTGTCCTGTATTCAACCCCCGAGTTGACAGCCGTGGACCTTGTCCAGTTTTCCGGCCACGTTGGCGGATTTCAGAGGGCGGCTACTGTACTTTCCGAGTTGGTTAGTGTGGTGGATATGTCCAGGATGAAACAGGTGTTTCCATATACCAGCTCGGCTACACTCCAAAGGCTTGGATATCTTCTGGAAGTTGTTCTGGAGGAAGAGGAAAAGGCAAATGAATTATACCGCCTGCTCAAGACCACCTGGCCCAATACGAAGAAAGTGTTATTGAGCAATTCGGCACCGATAAACAATGATGCTGAATCCAACCGTTGGCATGTGAATGGAAATATAGATATAGAGACAGACGAATTATGATTGACAGAGCCGCCATCATGGCCTGGAATGAACAGGCCCCTTGGACCGAGCCGGCCATGGTCGAGCAGGACCTCATTATCTGCAGGGCATTGGTATGTATTTTCAGCGATGATTTCCTTGCCGAAAACCTTGCATTCCGCGGCGGCACGGCCCTTCACAAGTTATACCTCCAACCGCAAATCCGCTACAGTGAGGACATCGACCTTGTGCAGATTCATCCCGGTCCTATCAAGCCGATTATGCTCCGCTTGGGGGAAGTGTTGTCATGGATGCCGGGGAAAAGAGAGTAATTCTTCTTGCGTTAACCGCGCAAAAAACGCATATTTGCCATACCCCGTGAGGGGAGGTTCAGAATCAGCCTCTGGACAGTCTCGCAGGCCGATTTTATGCACAATATTTCATTAAGCCCACAAATGGCATTAAAGTCTCAAGTGACATAAGAAAGAAAGGAAAGCCCACAAATGGCATGAAACCAAAGATAGCATAATCCCGCAAATGGCATAACCCAAAAAAGGGATGCAGAAAAACTGCACCCCTTTCCCTCCAATAAGTATTCAGTTCACTGTTATTCGATTTCAATTCTCCCGACAATCAAACCACAATTATTTGATTTCGATACGACGCGTAGCCGGAACTTTCTCCTGCTCAACACGCTTAGGCAGCGTAATGTCAAGCACACCGTTCACCATCTCAGCCTTAACGGCATCAAGGTCGATGTTTTCAGGAAGAGTAAAGCTCTGATGGTATGAAGTATATGAGAACTCCTTACGCAGATAATTTACCTTGCCGCATCTGCACTCTTTGTCGTTCTTGCCTTCCTTGCATTCTTTGTCGGACTTTTTCTCAAGGGCGATGACAAGTTCATTGTCATTGTTTATGCAGACTGCAAAATCCTCCTTGGTCATGCCAGGAGCCGCAATCTCAATTTCGAACTCCTTCTCAGTTTCCTTGATGTTCACTGCCGGTGAAGCGAACTGCTTTGCTGGCATCATTGCGAAATCACCGTCAAACAAATCATTGAAAATGCTAGGCAACCAAGCCTGATTTCTATTTACTACTGGTAACATAATATAATCCTCCATTTTTTCTTTTTAATAATCCTTCCACCGCCGAACCCTTTGGATTCTTTAGCGGAACGACTATACCAACTTCAAATGGCGGACCAATGCACAGAATCGGCCCAGTTGTGACAATTTAGCATGATTCTAAATATAAATCACTGAAAATCAAGACATTTTGGCAGTACAGTGCGACATTTTGACAACTCACACCACCTCCCGGAGCCGAATATTTCCTGCTACTTGCATAGTGGGTCACAAGACCGGAAAGGTAAGTGCTATCTTCCGGGGCCGAATATTTCCTGCCCTTTGCAGAACACGCGGGATATCACTGACGAATCAGCGGAATACACCATATCTGATATAAGCGAATGGCCCGGCTGCAGACGCGGACTGTCCAGATTCACCAGAACGGCATCGGCCTGCATCCTCTCCTTGATTTCACCGGCATCGATACCGAATGCCTGCGCCCCGTTGACCGTAGCCCAGCGGAACACCTCCTCTGCCTTAAGCAGCGTAGGATTGCCTTGTACCTTGGCCAGAAGCGCTGCAAATTTCATTTCCCCGAGAAGGTCAAGGCTGTTGTTGGAGGACGCCCCGTCCGTGCCAAGGGTAATCCTGCACCCGGAATCCAGAGCCAGTTCGTACGGGAAGCGTCCGCTGCCCAGTTTCATATTGGAACATGGACAATGCGCAACCGTCACTCCCCTGCGCGACAGAATCCTCCATTCCTGCTCATCCACATATACACAATGGGCGGCTATCACATCAGGGCCAAGGAATCCTATCTTATCCAGATACCTCACCGGGGTGACCCCGTATTCCTTCACGCAGTCTTCCACCTCCTTACGCGTTTCCGCAAGGTGGATATGGAGCTTGAGCCCGTGCCGGCGGGCAAATTCGGCAGCCTTCCGGAGTTTGGTCGTACCTACCGTATATATGGCGTGGGGAGCCATCACGAGCTGAATCCGACCGCCCGTAGGGTCCGACCAGTTCATTATAAAATCTTTCTTCCGGGCTTCCACGGCCTTGCTGTGATTTTCCATGACCGTAATTCCGATTGCCGCCCTCATTCCGGACCGGTCCACCACCGATACCGTCTCTTCTATGTCAAAATACATGTCAGAGAAGAAGGTGGAGCCGGATGAGGCCATCTCCCGGCAGGCGATTTCACTGCCCCTGCGGATATCGTCCGGTGTGAGTTTGTCCTCGTACGGCCAGATATAATCTTCAAGCCACTGCTTCAGGGGCAGGTCGTCGGCGTATCCCCTCAACTGCGTCATGGCAGCATGGGTGTGGGTGTTGAAAAGCGACGGCAATATGGCGGTACCGGAAGCATCCACCACCCTTTCGGCCGGAGTATCATCCGGCACGCCGATGGATGAGAAATACCCTTTCTCTATAAGTATGTTGCATGGCTTGCCGTCCAGCACAACGGATTTCAGTAGGGTGGATTCGGGACGGCTGAACACCGCATTCATGCGACCGTACGCCTCATTCACCTCTCTGGCATAGCCAAGAAAGGCCTTTCCTTCAGGTGTAAGAGTACAGCGCCCGGCTCCCCTGTCAAACAACTTCACGCCGACAGTTTTTTCCGTCTCGGCAATATTCTGACTCACGGCCGGCTGGGATACTCCCAACTGCCTTGCCGCGGACGTAAAGCTGCCTGACTTTGCGACAGCTTCGAAAACTTTCAGTCTGAAATCTTCCAACATACACACATTATCATTAATCTGCCTTCGGATACAAATAAGGCCGGTAACGTTGAACGCTCCCGACCCTCATCATATCACGTCTGATCAGAGATTACTCCTCAGGAGAGATTGCACCCATAGGACAAGCGTCAGCGCAAGCTCCGCAGCTGACACAAACATCTGGATCAATGCTATAAACGTCTCCCTCCTTGATAGCCCCTGAAGGACATTCACCCTGGCAAGTTCCACAAGCCACACAGGTGTCCGGATTAATTTTGTAAGCCATAATAATAAATAATGTCGTTCTAATTGAGACACAAAAATAATAGTAAATTTTGAAAAAGTCAATTATCTTTGCATACATGAACAGTTTTATCACAATTATATCCACTTTGATGCTGGCGGTGTCAAGTCCTGTCACTTTCGACAAGATGGTCCACGATTTCGGAGAGGTCAGCTGGAAAGACGGAGAATTGAGCTGCACATTCACTCTCACGAACAATTCAGAAGAGCCGCTTGAGATCTACGCCGTCATTTCGAGCTGCGGATGCACAGCAGTAAAATGGACAAGAGAGCCTATTGAGCCGGGCAAGAAAGGCACCATTGAGGCCACATACGCCAACGAAGACGGTCCGTATCCTTTCGACAAAAGCATCACAGTATATACTTCTTCACAGAAAAAACCTTTTATTCTTCATCTTAGGGGAGTTGTAAAATGAGCGCCGCATATACAGATGACAACATACGCACCCTTGAAGGTGTAGAACATATTCGTAAACGCCCGGGAATGTACATCGGGCGTCTTGGTGATGGAAAGAATCCGTCAGACGGTATTTATGTGCTTCTGAAAGAGGTCGTGGACAACTCCATAGACGAGTTCGCGGCCGGCTTCGGAAAGCAGATTGATATCACGATAGAAGACCTTAAGACCGTGACTATCAGAGACTACGGACGAGGAATTCCTCTCGGCTCCGTAATCAAGGCTGTCAGCAAGCTCAACACGGGAGCCAAATTTGACAATGCCGTATTCAAGAAATCAGTAGGACTGAACGGTGTCGGCACCAAGGCCGTCAACGCCCTTTCTTCCTCATTCTACATCTGCTCCCACCGCGACGGAGAGTGCTCATGGGCAAGATTCGAGAGAGGAGAACTTAAAGAAAGCGGCAACGAAGCCACATCCGCCAAGAACGGCACCCTTGTCACGTTCACCCCGGACGATTTGATGTTCGGAAACTTCTCGTACAATCTTGACTACGTGGAAACAATGGTCAAGAACTACTCCTACCTCAAGACCGGCCTCACGCTTGTCTTCAACGGAGTCAAATACAAATCCGAGAACGGCCTGCTCGACCTTGTAAACGAGAATCTCAGCGAGCCGACACTCTACCCGCCGATACACCTTACAGGCGAGGATATTGAGATAGTTCTGAGCCACTGCAATTCATACGGAGAGAACATAACGTCATTCGTAAACGGACAGAACACCCGCGACGGCGGTACTCATCTGGCAGCATACAGGGAGGCCATAGCCAAGACCCTCAAGGATTTCTTCAAAAAGAACTACGAGCCGGCAGACTGCCGCCAGGGCGTCGTAGGTGCCGTCAGCATACAGATTCAGGAGCCTAACTTCGAAGGCCAGACCAAGACCAAACTCGGCTCCACGTACATGTGGGAAAGACAGGAACCTGATGCCAACGGGGTGCTGCACAATGAGGTGGGCCCTACCATCCGCACATATATCAACGACTTTGTAGCCAAGAATCTGGACAACTACCTGAGAATCCACAAAGAGGTCGTCCCGGTACTGGAAGACAAGATAAAAGCATCCCAGCAGGAGCGCCTTGAGATATCAAGCATCCAGAAAAAGACCCGCGAGCGCAACAGCAAGACCGCTGTCTACAACCGCAAGCTCCGCGACTGCCGCTTCCACTACAACGACAAGATTACCGAGAAGAATCAGGACAACATAGAGAACTCCTCCATATTCATCACAGAGGGTGATTCCGCGAGCGGAACCATTACCAAGGCCCGCAACGCCGACTATCAGGCCGTTTTCTCCCTGCGGGGAAAGCCTATCAACTGCTACAAGGAAAGCCGCAAGCGCGTGGCGGAGAACGAAGAGTTGAACCTGCTCATCTCTGCCCTTGGCGTGGAAGACGATCTGGAAAATCTCAGATACAACAATATAGTGGTGGCGACCGATGCCGATGATGACGGTATGCACATCAGGATGCTGGTACTCACCTTCTTCCTGAAGTACTACCCGGATTTGATAAGACGAGGACACGTGCACATCCTCCAGACCCCTCTCTTCAGGGTCAAGAACAGCAAATCCAACATCTACTGCTACAATCAGGAAGAGAAGGAAAAAGCCATTGCACAGCTCAAGACGGGAGTGGAGATCACCAGGTTCAAAGGTCTTGGAGAAATCTCCTACCAGGAGTTCATACACTTCATCGGAAAAGATATGCGGCTCGACCTCGTGGAATTGAACGATGAAGAGTCCATCTCCGAAATCCTCGAATTCTATATGGGCGACAATACCGTTGACAGGCAGCACTTTACCTGCCGCTACCTGCGAAGTGAAGAAGAGCTTGAAGACATCAACATCCAGGCATAATGAAAAAGAACAATTTCTACGCACGCGTAATGAAAGCACTCGGGTGGCAGGCGGACAGCGGTCCTGCTCCTGAGCAGAAATGTATCATATTGGGAGTTCCCCATACAAGCATCGCGGACTTTCTGGTGTCTTACTTCTATTACAAGAGCCTCGGACATGTCGCGCATGTCATGATAAAGAAAGAGTTTTTCTTCTGGCCTCTCGGGCCGATTCTCCGTAAATTCGGCTGCATCCCGGTAGACCGTAGAAACGGCGCCACCGTAGTAAGAAGCGTCATCTCGGAAATGGAAAAGGCGCAAGGCGAATTCCACCTGTGCATAGCACCGGAAGGCACTCGCAAGCCGGTGAAACGCTGGAAGATGGGATACCACGCCATCGCCAGGGCTATGGATTGTCCGGTGTACCTGGGATACTTCAACTGGGGCAACAAGCACATCAGCATCGGAGAAAGATTCATCTGCACTGACGACGCCCGCGCTGACACCGAGCTCATCCAGAAAAAATACGAAGCCCTCCACCTCGTAGGCAAGAATCCCGAGGGCTACGTCACACACTAGGAGCGAAGAGTCAAAAATTCACCCTATAGCTGAAGTTCGGCATGACAGGCAGCAACGACAATCCTTTCCACTGTTCCGTATCTGCATCGTAGTATAGGACAAAAGGATTGAAGTGATTCGTAACATTGCATATTCCCAAACTCAAATCATGCGTAAAACGTCTGGTGTGAAATGATTTATTGTATCCTACATCGAGGCGAAAAACAGAAGGCATGCGATAATTATTTATTGAGGAATAATAATCTCCTTCTACCTCTCCATCCGGGACTACATACATAGGATACTTCGCGGAGGCACCATTCTCCCAGTTACCGCTTTGGAAAGTTAATGCAATACTGAAACTGCGCCAATTCAACTGAGCATTCAATATGTGCGGTCTGTCGAACTTAGCATGAAATCTCCCGCCATCGTTTACCGAGCCGAATCCATATCGGCTTGTCTTCGATATGGTATAAGCCACGCGAGCATACCATTCTTTACCTGAATATTCGTACAGAAATTCTCCTCCGTATGAATCTCCATTACCTTGGTCCACGTTAAACTCCCATTGCTCAAGCGCGCCTGAGAATAAAGACGGAGTATATTTGAACAGAACCAGCCCTCTCATTCTCTTCCCAAAGGCAACAGCGGACAGCGAATGTCTGCCTGCGGAAAAAGAGAACCCTGCACTCCACTGCATGGCCTGTTCCGGGTCCACATATCGTCCTGACGGAACTATCATATCAATAGACCACCCGGTAGGAAGTCCCTCAAGTGTATGATAAAACTGACATACTTTGTCAAAAGTACTCTCAAATGCAACATGTTTTCCAATGTTTACCTTCAAATTTGCGCCTGCCTCATTCTTGGAAAAACTCTCTTTTCTGAAATACTTGTCCGAATTGTCAAATTCATTGCGGCGAAGAAAACCTTTAAACATCAGAACACCAGGAATATCTGCATGCGTCTGAAAATAAATTGATTTAAGTGTGTTGTCCGTTTTCGGTCCGAGCTCATCTCCCACCTGTCCAGGGCGGAATGAGATGTTTCTATATTGGGCGCCATAACTAATACCGAACAATTGATCTTCCCCAAAATAGCGTGTCCTCCTTGCCGAATATGTAAGTTCCGCCATATCAGATTTTAACGACAAATGATTCATCTTCCCTCTGAAAAGCTTGTCCTGAATCTGAAAATTATCCAGCCCCGAATACGACACCGATATCTCTGACGACGAATTTTGGGTATCGGCATGAAAACGAAACAGTAAGAGATTGTTCTTCCAGCCGAAATTTTCAGAGGATTGTTCATCAAGAGACACATAATAGTTATCCATACTCGTCATTCCCGACAACTCCACATAAATATTGTCACGAAAAGAATATCTGGCCTTGGCATAAATGTCGTCAATACCAGCTTCAAAATCCTTTATTCTTGTTGAAACGGATGGAATGATTCCTTTGATTGCACGATACTCCCATTTGAGAGGAGAGACCCGAGCCGACATCAATATAGAAAAACGCTTCCACCCAACCTCGGCATTTACACCTGCCAAGAAACTGTTGACGGCAGCACTAATGCGATAACCGGATTCGGGTTTTCTGGTCACAATATTCAGATGCGCAGAAGTAAAATTCCCATCCGCACCGTCAAACCCTCCTTTAGTCATAGAGGCAGATGCGATTACTGACTGAGGAACGACAGTGGTGACTCCTAAAAGATGCGAGTACCCGTATACGGGCACCCCGTCAAGCGTGACAAGGTTATTGCCCATATTGCCCCCTCTTACATACATTGCGCTGGAAAGGTCAGCCCCAGCAGCAACCCCGGGAAGCGATTGCGCCCATTTGACAGGGTCACCTTCCCCAAGAGGAGCCACCACGGTGCGAATATCTTTAATATCCGACTTCACCATACCCAATTCACGTTCCAACCGACGCTTATCTATCTTGATAGCAGCAGGAAGCGTGTCTATACACGACACATCATCGTAATATTCAGGCTGTTGTGCTCCCAAGAACACTGCAAAAGACAGCAATACCAGTGATATTATAAGCTGTTTCATATTACTCTGTCATTGTTCAGAATGCGCCTATAATCAAGGATCCATCAGGAGTATGGTCCGGAGACCACATCATATTCACAGTACAGACAGCACCAAAGATCCCTATTCCTCCATGAATATTCGAATATGAATTATCTCTTTCATATATTCTCCTGATATCAGAGGACTTTTGTTTAAGAATAACCTCCTCGACACCCGCAAAGAACTTGGTATACTCTTCACTCGCTCGTGCAAATACCAGATATCCGTCTTTCGGGCCCGGATTCAAAAGATGTCCATCATCCTTTAATTTGCATGAACCCGCTTCCATAAAATATGGAAAGTTCCCCTTGAAATCTCCCGAAATCACAAAGGAAGAACCTTGGCCTGCCGGATTACTATTTATCTCGTCAATAGAAGGCATAGAGAATTTAAGGTATTTCTCATGCATTTTTCGGCCGACAAGTTCAGGATATGATGATCCACTATAAACCAATTCCGTCTCGTTGATTTCTGAAGGATAGCCATCAGAGCATATATGATCCGCAACCACTCTTTTCCCAAGAATCTCATCATACTGCATCGCCCATACAAAAAGCACATACGGAGCATCATCAGCCTCAACACTCCAACGCAGTTCTCCGGTAGTATTCGCGTGATAATGTTCATACAACACGCAATCATCCCTTCCCGCCCACGCATTCAGCACAGGCATCGTCTGCTCCGCCCATATTGTTTCATATCCGGGAACTTCAACGATAAGTTTGTATGTCCGGCCCGGTTGCGGGCAAAGATCCACAGACCATTTCCCCTCAGAAATCCTATCAAACCGATATTCTTTCTCCGCATGCACATCCATGATTTTTACAGCGGCATCTGTCACATATTTAGTATCCTTCTCGGACGCGCCTCTTGTGTAACACAATTCGAGAAATTGTTTCGGTTCAGATGTAAGCACACAGTTTACAACCACCATAGGTGTCTCTCCTGCGTCTAGAATCATTATTCGCTCACACGAGAATAACAATAGAATACCCAATAAAAGTTCAAACCTGCGCATGCTTAATTAACATATAGATTAAACGAAGGTGCCCCTATCAACCTATCACCTTCGAACACACAGCAACGTATCATATAGGAGGTATTTCGTGTCATACCCTCAGGCAATTCAAGAATTGCGCTTTGTCCATATACGGTAGTTATTCTTGGCCCGACAGTATATCCATTTTGATACGGGAAAACCTGCCAAAAATATTGATAATCGTCCCCAGACAAGTTATTAACAGACACATAATATGTCTTATCCGATAAGGAGTTGGAATAAACATACCCTTGTGACATGGAGACAAAAGCCCCAGATTGAGAGACAAGAGAAAGAGAACCTCCTCCATTAGAAAGAGACACATTAGCAGATGTATTCGCATACAATACGGCCCGCGCGGCATTTACGAGTCCATATCCAAGATGTTCATTCCATTCCCCACTATCTTTAAAATAAACATCTCCGTAATAAAAATCTCCTCCGGGATTAATTTTATTTGATGTTAACTCAATAATACGAATAACATCTTGACCATTAAGTTGAGGATTAATAGAAAGAATCAATGCCGCTATTCCTGAAACCATAGGGGCTGCCATAGATGTTCCGCTCATGAATTCAGTAAAGCCCCCAGGCAAGGTGGACAATATACTTTCTCCAGGAGCCACAACGTCCAAACGATTACCGAATGCCGAAAAATCAGACGGATGTCCTGTCTTACCTATAGCCCCAACGGTAAGAATCCTTTCATCAAAGTTTCCCGGATAATCCAGAACCCCACCTGAATTTCCAGCAGCAAATATAACGATAGCCCCCTTATGATTTCTCCCTGATTGTATTGCATTGAGGATGGCTTCTTCGAGAAGTGATGAATGAAGGGAATTAAATTCTCCACCGTGATCTCCCCATGAACAGTTGATAATATCAGCACCATTAGCCCATGCCCAATTAATACCTCCTGCCAACTCTAACGTTGCTGTCTTAGATGCGCTAAGATCGTGATATACATCCATTAACATTGATTCAGGAGCAACTCCTGCAATACCTATAGTATTATCAGCCATTGCAGCAATTATACCAGACACATGTGTTCCATGTGGTTTTAGATTATTAAAACGATACGACGTAGAACTCGTCATTGAATTATAATTATGATATGTTAGATTTCCTTTTAAATCTGGATGGTTAGAATCAATGCCTGTATCTACAACTGCAACTGACACATTCTTTCCTTTTGACAAATTCCACGCGCTTTCAACATTAATATCGTATCCGGAGTATTGCGTATTTTTCAACCCCCACTGTGAATTAAATCCAACATCATTAACTGTTACAGATGGTTGAAAATCAAAAATAAAGGCAGGATCCACTTTCTCAAAAAGTCCCGACTCCATATAATAGTTACTTGCTTGAATTGAGTTGTCAAAAACAGAATTTTCCATTGACAGTACATACCAACCCGGCATATAATCAATATCCGAAACAATCTTTGTTCCTGTACCGTCAGCAAACTCTTTCAACTTGGCGTAATTATTTTCGCCCATAAGTTTCACATAAAAAAGATGTGAAGTTTCAATAGGAGCACCATTTACTCTATTCACTACGGGGAATACTTTTACTCCACTTCCATCTTCCTTTAATTCGGCTGCCAGCTTTGAGTAAGAAAAATCACTTTCCGTTTTTGTGGCTGTAGAATTGACTTTAAACATTGTAAGTGCATCAGAAGTCACCGTGTTAGAATCTAGTATTAGACTATGTGATTCACAATACTCCCTTATCGTTGAAGACTTTTGTGGGTCGCCATATACATTGAAATATTCTCCGCTAATAGAAATAGTTACTTTTTCGCCATTATACCAATAATAATAGTCCTCATTACCCAAGGTGTTTTCTTTAGTCAACACCACAGGTAACTTATGATTCAACTTACTGCAAGACACAATAGTAACAATTGTTCCTAAAAGGGCCATTTCAAACAAGAAAACACTTCGTTTCATAAAAATACTGGTTATTGCTTCAAATTTAATAAAAAATACGTACAATACTATCGTTATTTAAACAGGTACAGTGTTGTTCTTAGTTAAGACCAAGCTGCCTGACGAATGTAGAGCTTGCTTGGTACTGTACGGTTGATTTCTTGGTAACGACGGTGGTAGTTGTAGTTGTCAATAAATTTCTTGATTCCAAAGAACAGATCCGCGCCGTTTTCCAACGGCTGATCATCACTGGTGACAGCTCATACTTTGCTGCGAGTTCATTGAATGTCTCGCGCTCTTTGAGGGCCTCGATGGCCACTTTTGCCTTGAACTTGGCGTCGTACTTTTTCCTTGTCTGCTTTATGGTGCGAGGTTATTATTTCTTAACTTAAGCACACGTATTAAAATCCGGAAGTATTATAATACGCACTTAAACGCGAACTTACAATAGACAAACTGATTTTCAGTACATATTATTGTAATATAGGAAAATAATGACTATATTTGCAGCCCCCAAAATGGGGATTAGATTAATTAACAATTATTTACAGTAAAATGATCAAACAGTACGAAACCGTTTTCATTGCAACTCCCGTTTTGTCTGACACCCAGATGAAGGAAGCGGTTGCCAAGTACGTCAAGCTCATCACCGACAATGGTGGAGAGGTTGTGTACCAGGAGGACTGGGGTCTTAAGCAGCTCGCTTACCCTATCCAGCACAAGACATCAGGATTCTACTACCTGATTGAGTTCAAAGCTACTCCGGAGTTCGTTGCAACTCTCGAGACACAGTATCACCGCGACGAGCGCATCATCCGCTATCTTACCGTAGCCCTTGACAAGAACGCAGTCGCTTACGCTGAGCACCGTCGCCAGACTCGCGCCACCAAGGCAGCTGCCCCTAAGGCAGTGGAAGAGCCTAAGGTAGAGGAAGTGGCAGTTGAAGAAGAAGTTGAAGTTCCAACAGAAGCCTAAAGGAGGAATAGCATTATGGCAAACGTATCAAACAACGAAATCCGTTTTCTGAACCCTCCTACCGTAGAGGTTCGCAAGAAGAAGTACTGCCGTTTCAAGAAGGCAGGTATCAAATATGTTGATTACAAGGATCCTGAGTTCCTCAAGAAGTTCCTCAACGAGCAGGGAAAGATTCTTCCTCGCCGCATCACAGGTACTTCATTGAAGTTCCAGCGCAAGGTAGCACAGGCCGTAAAGCGTGCACGCTCCCTCGCACTTCTCCCATATGTAACTGACCTCCTCAAATAGTTGAAGCGTTATGAAAATCATCCTTAAGAAAGAAATTGCCAATCTCGGCGAGGCCGGAGAAGTGGTAGAAGTAAAGACTGGTTACGCGCTCAATTATCTTGTTCCTCAGGGATTTGCCGTAGTAGGCACCCCATCTGCTCTCAAGCAGCATGAGGAGACTCTCCGTCAGAGAGCTCACAAAGAAGCCAAACTCGTAGCAGACGCTCAGGCTGTCGCAGCTAAGATTGAGGCTATCGCTATCGCTCTTACCGCAAAGGTAGGAGAAAGCGGAAAGCTTTATGGCGCCATCACAACTGGACAGGTTGCCGATGCACTTGCTGCTGCAGGCGTAGAGGTTGAAAAGAAGAACATCACTCTCCCTGAGATCAAGGAGCTTGGTGAGTTCGAGGGCAAGGTTAAATGCTACAAGGGCGTTTTCGCCACAGTCAAAGTAACTGTTTCAGCAGAGTAATCATTTCTTGCTGAGATCCGATACAGAAGAAGGAGGTCGACTAAAAGGTCGGCCTCTTTCTTTTGTTCGTCCAGAACGAACGTACCCTACGGGTGAAAGTCCCTAACCCGCCTCGATTGTGATGTTCGAAGTTCCGCAGCGGTGGCAGCTTGTCTATCACGACTTTTTAGCCACCCTCTTTTTGATATGGTATGTTCTTTACGCTACGGCCAATCCGACCGTAAGGGAAACTATCACCAGGAACAGCAGCACGCCGACCCAGATGGATGTTGACGGCCTTGGGAGAGGAAGTTTCTTTCCCGGCACAAACATAATCGCAAGACCGGCACCCAATGCAAATCCGTACCATAAGACAGCAGCCCGCACCAAAGCCACGACAATCCCGCAGGACGGGACAAATGCCAGCGCATAACTAATCAGGCCACGCTTGCGTGTGAGCTTCCAAAATGCGTACTGCAAAGCGCACAGCAATACTGCTATACCCAAAGACTGCAAAAAACCAAAACCTCCAGTGGCCATGGTCAATACCACGGCCACAAGAGCAAAAATCAACGAACTCGCTATTCTGAAAAATATAAGCTTTTTATTCATCCGCACAATCTGATTAACTTTCGGTAGCTGCCTCTATCTTCCTGAGCATCGTGAACATGATGGCTCCGGCAATCACACAGAGTGCCATAAGGATAGCCCAGCTGGCCCACAGAGGAACGTGCATCCACAGAAGTCCAGGGATAGAACTCAGATAGTTACCGATAGCGGTAGCGGCAAACCACAGACCCATCATAAGACCCTTCAGCTTAGGAGGAGCTACTTTTGAAACGAACGAGATTCCCATTGGGCTGAGCAGCAACTCTGCGAAAGTCAGCACAAGGTAAGTCCCGATAAGATACATAGGAACTACCGGGTCCGGAGATACCGTTCCCTGAATCTCTGCAGGAGAAGGCTGTCCGAAAGAGCCAAAGAGCATGATGAGATATCCAAGAGCGGCAATGAACATACCGATGCATATCTTCTTCGGTGCGGAAGGCTCCATACCCTTAGGATGCTTGGATGTCTTGCTCGCTGCAAGCGTATTGAATATCGAGATGGAAATAGGTGTCAGGAATACCACAAAGAAAGGATTGAACTGCTGGAAGAGCTGAGGCTGAATGGTAAGCGAGAGCGGAAGACCTGAATAAATCCAATAAGCTCCACCCCACAGCAAAGCGGTAACAACTCCACATGTCAGACGTCCGGTCGCCTTTTCAGACTGGAATATACCGAAAAGGGTATAAACGGATGCTGCCAGCAATGCAAGAATCCAGATATTGAATCCGGCCCTCACCGCACCCTCGGCATGATCCATTGTGTAATCACGGGCAAACCATGTAAGGGACTGTCCGTTCTGATGGAACGCCATCCAGAAGAAAATAACCACTGCGAATACGAGGCAGAGAGCAACGATTCTGTCTTTGGTCTGCTTCGGGGTAAGTTCTTCCACAGGAGCGTTTGACTTGGCTGCCTGCTTGGCATTGACATCCGCATGCTTGAACCACTTGCGGCATCCGAAATAGATGGCGACTGAAAGTACAAGTGAGATACAAGCCACTGCAAAACCCATATTGTATGCAGAAGAGAGGTTCTCTATATAGTATGAGCTGAAGTCGCCGGCCGTCATAGCCTTAACGTCAGCAGAAGGCATCATAGCCTGAAGATCGGCAAATTTGGCGGCATTGGCTTCCGTGATGGTGCCGTTCAGGACCTGATGTGAAAGCGCCGGGATGTCGGCCTTGTAGATAAGACCTGCCTTTCCGAGGAAAACATTGGTAATTGCGGTGGCTGCAGACGGAGCGAACATGGCGCCGATGTTGATAGCCATATAGAAGAGGCTGAACGCGCCGTCTCGCTTGGCTGCATACTTAGGGTCATCATAAAGATTACCTACCATCACCTGAAGGTTACCCTTGAAGAGTCCGGTACCGATGGCGATGAGCAGCAGAGCCGCTATCATAAGGGATACTCCGAGCGCGTTGGCTGCCGTAGGGATGGAAAGGGCAAGATATCCGAGGAACATCACGGATATACCGGTCACTACGCATCGCCCATAACCGATACGGTCAGCAAGCCATCCACCCACCACCGGCATGAAATAAACGGCGGCAAGGAAAATACTGTAAACCTGACTCGATACCGCCTGATCCCAGCCGAACTTCGCCTGAAGGAAGAGCATGAAAATGGCCAGCATTGTGTAATAGCCGAAACGCTCACCTGTATTGGCAAGAGCAAGGGCGAACAGGCCTTTTGGTTGTCCTTTGAACATAATTTACTGATTTATAGTGTTAATTATTAAAACATCAGTCTTTAACGGCACACATTCCACCTCACGTGGGCGTACCATAGACAAATATAGGAATTATATCGGAAAAATTGTATATTTGTGAAGTATGTCTGAGGTAAAGCAGCCCAAAGGCCGCAAACCGCCGGCAGACTGCAGAAAATATGCAAACAGGCAATAATTCATAACATTATGACAATCAAAGATCTTCAGCCAGCACTGGTCTGGAACAATTTCTACGGACTCACACGCTGTCCGCGCCCTTCAAAGCACGAAGAAGCAGTACGCGAGTACATTCTCAAATGGGCCAAAGAGCGTAATATGGACGCTGCCGCTGATGAAACCGGCAACATCATCATACGGGTTCCGGCCACTCCGGGATACGAGAACCGCCGTGGAGTCATCATCCAGGGACACATGGATATGGTCCCTCAAAAGACATCCGATACCGTACATGACTTCCTTAAAGATCCTATCGAGACCTGGATTGACGGCGAATGGGTGAAGGCAAAAGGCACCACGCTTGGAGCCGACAACGGTATAGGCGTAGCCATGGGAATGGCCGTAGCGGAAGACAAGGACCTCCCTCACGGACCTATTGAAGTGCTCATCACCTACGATGAGGAGACCGGAATGAGCGGAGCCGAAGCCCTCAAGCCGGGTGTGCTCAAGGGAGACATCCTGCTCAATCTCGACTCGGAGGACGAAATGGAACTCTGCATAGGATGTGCCGGCGGACTTGATGCCATCGCTGAATTCAGATACAAAAAGGAAAACACCCCTGAAGGGTACGTCGGATACAAACTCGATGTAAAAGGTCTTTCAGGCGGACATTCCGGTATGGACATTTCCCTCTACAGGGCCAATGCCAACAAGGTGCTCGCTGCAGCCCTCATCCCCGTAATCAGCAAGTTCGGAGCCAAAGTGGTCGACATTTGCGGCGGAAGCCTTCGCAATGCCATTCCGTTCGAGGGAGAAGCGGAGATAGTCGTACCTAAGAGCAAGGCCACCGTAGTGGTAAGGACTGTCAGGAAGATATTCGAAGAGTTGACCCTCAGATACAAAGAGAGCGACCCGGCGATGAGCGCCACCATCACACGCTCGGTAATGCCGGCTCCTAAGTACATTCAGACCGATGTGGCACTCAACGCCCTCAAGGCTATCATGGCCTGCCCGTCAAATGTAATCAGAATGAGCCAGAGCATGCCTGGTCTCACCGAGACATCCATCAACCTGGCCGTAGTAAGATGCAAGAACGGCAAGATTGTAGTGTCATCACTTCTCAGAAGCGCAATCGATGAGGCCAAGAGAGAACTCGCCGATAGAGTAAGATACATCTTTGAAGCATTCGGCGCTTCCATCAAGTTTGTCGGTGGTTACTGCGGATGGATTCCTAAGCCGGACACTCCGATGATTGCCATGCTAAACGACATCCACACGAGAATGTTCGGCAAGCCGATGAATGTACTCGCCACCCATGGAGGTCTCGAGTGCGCTATTCTCGGCGGCAAATATCCTAATTGGGAGATGGTATCCATAGGACCTACCATCATGTATCCGCACTCCCCTGACGAGAAGGTGAACATCGCATCTGTAGCCAATGTCTGGGAGTTCCTCAAGGCTATTCTCAAGGAAGTTCCCGAGAAATAGTATTGATGACGGAAGAACTTAAAATCAAGTTGATGGACTGGGCCGAAAAATACAACGACCCAGTCTATTTTTCCACAGACCCCATATCCTTCCCCAAGGAATTCGTCTCCCGGGGAGCAAGGTTGGAGGACGTGGAGATATCGGCAGTATTTGCGGCCCATTTCGCATGGGGGCGTCGGGCGATGATAGTGCGCGACTGCGAACGCTTGTTTGACTTCATGGAGTGGAAGCCGTATGACTATGTGCAGTCCGGGTGCTGGAGAGATGACGCTACCAGCATACACCGTACGGTCAAATGGTCCGACACGGCTGAAATATGCCGCAGGCTGAAAGACTATTACAGTCAGCACAAGAGCCTTGAAGAGATTGGCACGAAGCAGATTCGCACTCTCATATACGGACAGAAAGAGGACCGGAGAGCTCCGGACAAGAAAATCAACATGATGCGAAGGTGGATGATACGCAACGACGGAAAGGTGGACCTCGGTATATGGAGCAGCTGCTCCCCGTCAGAATTGGTGATTCCGCTCGACGTACATGTTTACACCCAGGCATCAGCCCTCGGGCTTACATCCAGAAAGCAAAAGGACCTTACCACAGCCATGGAAATCACTGATGCTTTCAGGGAAATTTTTCCAGACGATCCCTGCAAGGGAGATTTTGCATTATTCGGTTACGGAATAGACAATGCCTAAATTATATATCATATCCGGATGCAACGGCTCCGGAAAGACGACAGCCTCATACACCCTGCTTCCGGATCTTCTCGGATACAGGGAATTCGTCAATTCTGATGAATTCGCCAAGAGTCTGTCCCCTTTCGACCCATCGGCAGTATCCATCACTGCCAGCAGATATATGCTGATGAAAATCAACTACCTGCTCGGACGACTTGAAGACTTCAGCATTGAGACGACGCTGGCCACCCGGTCTCTTGTCAAAATCATAGATGAAGCCCATTCCATCGGATACGAAGTGACCGTTCTGTATTTCTGGCTCAACTCTCCGGAACTCGCCATCCAGAGGGTCAAGGACAGAGTAGCGGCCGGGGGGCACAACATCCCGGACAATGTGGTCAGACGAAGATACGTGATGGGGTTGCAGTATTTCTTCGATACATACATCCCCATTTGCGACAAATGGATCCTTGCCGACAATTCCAAGTCCCCGTTTACCGTGGTGGCGGAAGGTTCCAGACAGATTACATACATCAAAGACAACGAGAAATTCAAACTTATAAGAGGAATAGTTCATCCAGATGAAGATTAACGACAGATTTCCCGTCACGGAAGAGTTGCTCCGGGAAGTGGTTTCAGAGGGACTGAAACATGGAGGGGATTGGTGCGACCTCTATTTTGAGGACAGCAGCTACAATGAACTGCTTTTGCGTGACGGTGAGGTAACCTCCGGCGGGCACCATCTTGACTTCGGTGCAGGAATAAGGGTAATAAAAGGAGACAAGACAGGATACGCATATACAGAGAAACTTGACCGCCGGTCTCTTCTTTCGGCGGCGGGCATGGCGGCATCAATCGCCTGCATGTCATCAGAATGCACACATCCATTCAACAGCGGGTCCGTTGCCGGCATCAAGCCGTCGGCAGCGTGCTACGATTCGCGGCTTGACTGGAGGTCCGCCGGCATAAGCAAGTTCATCCCATTCATGAAGCGCATCGACAGCGAAATAAGAAGCAGGGACTCCAGAGCCATAAAAGTAGTGGCAATGCTGTCATACAGCGTCAGCGACATCATGATGTACAACTCTCTCGGAGAGTTGACCTGCGACTCCCGCCCATTGGGAAGCGTATCGGTGCAGACCATTTTCAAACAGGGCGGCAGGACGGAAGACAGCAGCGTGTCCCGGAGTCTGCGCAGAGGTCCGGAGATGATAGATGAGGCCCTGCTCGAAGACCTGGTAAGCCGCGCCGTAAGAGGAATCGACGCCAAGTTCGAAGCCAAACGCCCAAAAGGGGGCAGGATGCCTGTTGTCATGGGCGCCGGTGCATCGGGAATTCTTCTTCACGAAGCCATGGGGCACGCATTCGAGGCCGATTTCAACCGTAAGGGACAGTCCATATTCTCCGGAAAGATAGGAGAGCGGATTTGCCGCAAAGGCATCAATATCGTAGATGACGGCACGCTTCCGGGCAGCCGTGGGGCCTGTCGCTATGATGATGAAGGTGTGCCGGGCCAGAAGACCTATATGGTGACGGACGGAGTCCTGACGTCATACCTGCACGACCGCATCAGCGCATCCTATTTCGGAGTGACTCCCACAGGAAACGGACGGCGCGAGTCTTTCAGGTATAATCCGATCCCAAGAATGCGCGCCACATACATGGAAAGCGGACATGACGGCAGCGTGGAAGACCTGATATCATCTGTCAAGAAAGGCATCTATGTGGATCAGTTCGCCAACGGACAGGTCAAGATCGGCGAAGGGGATTTCACCTTCTACGTCAAGAACGGAGCCCTTATAGAAAACGGAAGACTGACCATGCCGGTCAAGGACATCAATATTATCGGCAACGGCCCTCAGGCTCTGGCCGATATAATAGCGGTGGCTGACGACCTGAAGATAGATGAAGGCACATGGACATGCGGAAAAGAGCAGAGCGTGCCGGTATCATGCGGAATACCATCAGTGCTCATCAAGAGCCTCACAGTAGGAGGAGAATAACATGATAGGATTGGAAGACAAGGAACTTTTGAAATATTGCCTTGACACCGCGCTCGAATATGGTGCGGACAAGGCCCGCGTGACACTCAACAGAAGCATTGAGGACCTTGTAGCCACGCTTAACGCGGAAGTGGACAGAATCACGCATTGCGGAGACAACTCGCTGAGTCTGGCATTGTTTGCAGACGGCAGGTACGGCACATTCTCCACCAACAAGCTGGACCGCGAGTCCATAAGGGAATTTATCGCAGAATCAATATCGATAGTGAAAGCCATTTCTCCGGACGAATGCAGGGTGCTTCCGCCGCCGGAGTTGTGCTGCACGAAAGCCGTCACCGGAGACGAACTTGACCTGTGCGACAGCTCATGGGAGACGACAAGGCCTGAAGACCTGATAAATGCCGCCCTCAAAGCATGCATCTTCAACGAGGCGCTTCCCGAGGAGGCCTCTTACTCCGTCATATCGGAAGAAGGTGAGTATTCCGGCAGTATTTACGAGACTCTTCTGATGGACACCAACGGGGTCTGCTGCCTTCACCGCGAGACATCGTTCGACTATGGAGTGGAAGTCACCATAGAATGTGGCGGAGACAGATACAGCGGCTACTGGTGGGACTCTTCTTCCAGAAAAAGCGATGTTAATCCCTATCTGTGCGGCCGCAAGGCGCTCGAAAAGGCAATAGCCCAGATAGGCTCGGAGGCCGTCGAAAGCGGAAGTTATACCATGGTAATAGACTCCGAAGTCGCATCCAGGATGGTATCTCCAATATTGCGCGCCCTCAACGGATTCGCCATACAGCAGAACAACTCGTTCCTTATGGACAGCCTCGGAAAGAAGCTTTTCCCGGAGAGCATGACCATAATGGACTGCCCGCACATAAAGGGCCGGACCTGCTCCAAACTCTTCGATTCCGAAGGTGTGGCGACCACGGAACACGCAATCATCGAAAGAGGCGTGATAAAGGAATACTTCATCAACAGTTATATGTCCCGCAAACTCGGCATGCCACAGACTACGGAGGATGCCACAAGTCCGAAACTTATGCCCACAATTCCGGGGGCCGGCAGGGACAGCATCATGAAAATGTGCGGCTCCGGAATTCTTGTAACGGACTTCAACGGCGGCAACAGCAACAGCGTCACCGGAGATTTCTCCTATGGAATTGAGGGGTTCCTGTTCAAGGACGGTGTAGCGGTGCGACCGGTCAGCGAAATGCTCGTGACGGGGAATTTTCTCAAGCTCTGGGACGGGTTTATCGCTTCCGGGGACGATGCGAGAGACTGTATGTCAAAACTTATTCCTACCTTAGCGTTCGCAAATGTAGATTTCAGCGGAAATTAATTTTATTATAAGATATTATGACTATTGACAAGAACAAAGTAGTAGCCGTGAGCTACGAACTCGAAGTGGAAGGCTCTATTGCAGACAAGGCCGGTTCAGAGAAGCCTCTCGAATACATTCATGGTACAGGTATGCTTCTTCCAAAGTTCGAAGCCGCACTTGAGGGAAAGGAGCCGGGAGCTTCTTTCGAATTCACTCTGACCCCGGAAGAGGGATATGGCAATTATTCTGACGAGTGGAAGATTGAGATCCCGAAGACATCTTTCGCAGGTCCTGACGGCAAGATAAGGGAAGACCTTCTGGTAGTAGGATTCACCATCCCTATGCTCAATTCAGAAGGACAGGTCATCCAAGGTACGGTGGCAGCAGTATCGGACGATACCGTCACCATGGATTTCAACCATCCGATGGCCGGCAAGACCCTCCATTTCACCGGCAAGGTGGAGAGCGTACGTGAAGCTACCGAGAAAGAGATGACTGAAGGCCTGCACGGCGAATATCTTCCAAAGGAAGGCTGCCATTGCGACGGACACTGCGGTGAAGGTTGCGACTGCGGTTGCGGTGAGGGCGGCGACTGCTCCTGCGGCGAAGGAGAGAAAGACTGCGGTTGCGGCTGCGGCAAATAGCCTGAGATGAAGCGCACAGCGGTAGTAATACTCAACTGGAATACCAAAGATTACCTCAGAGAATTCCTTCCTCCTTTGATTGAGAGTCTGGAAGGATGTGATGCAGAGGTGGTCGTGGCGGACAACGCCAGTACTGACGGCTCGGTGGAGATGTTGGAGGAAGAGTTCCTTGACATCTTCACCATTGCTCTTGACAGCAACTACGGGTTTACCGGAGGCTATGACAGGGCATTTGCCCAAATACTGGACCGCGAGGACGCTCCCGAGTATCTGGTGCTGCTGAATTCAGATATCCTTGTAGGAGAGCATTGGCTTGAGGCTCTTGTCTCATTCATGGATTCCCATAAGGACTGCGCGGTATGCGGGCCCAAAATCCTCGCACTGGGGAAAACGGGCTCTTCATGGCAGAAGACAGACAGATTCGAATATGCTGGAGCGGCCGGCGGCTATCTTGACAGGTACGGATTTCCGTTCTGCAGGGGACGGGTACTGTCGATAACGGAGACCGATTGCGGCCAGTACGACTCCGCCCCGAAACGTGTTTTCTGGATTTCCGGGGCATGCATGATGACAAGGGCAGATGTCTGGACCGGACTGGGCGGACTCGACGAGAGTTTTTTCGCCCACATGGAGGAAATTGACTATTGCTGGAGGGCGGCTCTTGAAGGGCGCTCCATATTCATGGTTCCGGGAAGCAGTGTATGGCATGTCGGCGGAGGTACGCTGTCCCGGGATTCGGCATTCAAGCTGAAACTCAATTATCGCAACAGCCTGCTGATGCTGGAAAAGAATCTCGCGGCAAGCGTCGGAAACAAAAGGGCCTCCACACTGCTTCGCAGGAGAATAAAGATAGATAACCTGACCCGCATCATATACCTGCTGACAGGGAAAAAACCGTCAGCCGATGCGGTAAAGGAAGCCCACGCAGAGTTCGAAGCGATGCGGGGTGCCATAAGGAAAAGTGCACCGGGTCAAAGACCGGAAGGGTGGCTCAACATGAACATAATCATACAGTTCGCCCTCAAGGGAAAAAGAATATTCAAATACATCAGGAGATATGAAACCGAACATGAAAATCGTCATTGAAGGAGCCGGAGAAGTAGGCTCTCATCTCGCCAAGATGCTTCGGTCCGAAGGCAACGAAGTCACGGTAATCGATGCTGATCAGCAGAGAATATCAGCTTTGTCGTCGTATAGCGACGTGGAGGCCATTGTAGGTAACCCTACGTCCATACAGACGCTTAAGGATGCAGGAGTGGGCAGAGCGGACCTTTTCATCGCGGTATATCCCCAGTCCACACAGGAAATCAACATAGTGGGCGCGCTTCTGGCCAAAAGAATAGGAGCAGCCAAGGTTATAGCCCGAATCAACGACGAGGACTACCTCTCATCGGAGAACAAATTGCTGTTCAAGGAGATGGGAATAGAGTTGCTATTCTATCCGGAGAAGACGGCCGCCGAAGAAATAGTGGATTTTCTCAAGCACAACTCTTCGTCCGAGACTATGGAATTCGCCAGGGGGAAGCTTCAGATAGCGGTCTTCAAGCTCAACGAGGACTCCCCTATCCTGGACCTCAAGTTGTCAGAATTCATCAAGACTGTAGATAAGAACATTATCAATCAGTTCAGAATCATCGCCATCACCCGCGACGAAAAGACCATTATCCCGAGACTGGACACCAAGTTCCAGTTCGGAGACCTCGTATTCGTGGTCTGCCGCAGAGAAGGCGTCGAGTCACTCAACAGGCTGCTCGGCAAGAGCAACATAGACATAAACGGCGTCTTCATCGTAGGAGGAGGCCCGATTGCCGAGATGTTGGCAAGGTCACTTGCAAAGATGAATGTAAACGTCAAACTGGTAGAGAAAGACCGCGACAGATGTATCGAACTGTCCCAGCGGCTGCCGGACACCGTGCAGGTGGTGAACGGAGACGGAAGAAATTCGGATTTCCTGTACGACGAGGGCATCCAGCAATATGACGCGTTCATAGCTCTTACAAGCAACGACGAAAGCAACGTGCTGTCCTGCGTGGTAGCTAAGAAATTCGGAGTGGCGCGAACGGTAGCGGAAGTCGAGAATATCGAATACATAAAGCTTGCGGAAGAGATGGGAGTGGACAATGTCATCAACAAGAAACTCCTTACCGCCGGAAGAATATTCCGTCTCACCCTGTCGGGAAAGGCAAGGTTTGTCCGTTACATGACAGGCTCCAACGCGGAGGTGATCGAATATACTGTGGCTCCTGACTCCGCCATCACCAAGGCTCCTCTCAAGGAACTTGATTTCCCGCAGAACGCGCTGGTCGGAGGTGTCATCCGTGGCAATGAAGCATATATAGCGGTCGGAGACACCCGGATTGAAGCTTACGACAGAGTCGCTGTGTTCACCATGCCGCAATCCATCAGAGAGATTGACAAGTTCTTCAAATAGAAAAATGTGACATATTGTCACTGGCAAGTCTTTTGAAGGATATGCACTTGCGTTAAATAGATATGATTATGGCAGATTCAAAGAAAATACAGAAAGAAGAAGTTAACGAAGACCTGAAGGCCGAAGACAACAAGAAGAAGAGCAAGAAGGAGCAGAACTACAAGGAAGAGCTCAAGAAAAAAGAAGAGGAATTCAACAAGAAGATTGAAGAAGTGGAGGGGAAACTCGCCAAAGAGAAGGACGACTACGTCCGTCTTATGGCAGAGTTCGAGACATTCCGCAGACGCAGTTCGGAAGACAGGCTCAACCTTATATCCTCAGCGGCTGCTGACACCATAAAAGGTCTGCTTCCGGTACTGGATGACTGCGAGAGAGCAATGGAAATCCTTGAAAAATCTTCAGACGAAGCGGCAAAGGAAGGGACTTCACTCATATATACCAAGCTTATGGACTATCTCAAGACCAGAGGTCTTGCAAAGATAGAGGCCAAGGGCGAGGACTTCAACACGGACTTCCACGAAGCCGTGACACAATTTCCGGCCCCAAGCGAGGACATGAAAGGGAAAGTTATTGATGTAGTGCAGACTGGATACATGCTCAACGGCAAGATCCTGCGCTACGCCAAGGTTGTAGTAGGAGCATAACACAATGGCAGAAAAAAGAGATTACTATGAAGTGCTCGGCCTCAGCAAAGGTGCGAGCACTGACGATATCAAGGGCGCCTATAGAAAAGCGGCCCTGAAATGGCATCCGGACCGTTGGGTAAACGGTACAGACGCCGAGAAAAAGACAGCCGAGGAGAAGTTCAAGGAAGCCTCGGAAGCATACTCCGTGCTCAGCGATCCGGACAAGAAAGCCAAATACGATCAGTTCGGGTTCGCCGGTGTTGACGGTGCTGCAAATCAGGACTGGGGCCAGGGATTCGGAAGCCTCAACGATCTCCTCAACAATATTTTCGGAGGGTTCGGCGGCGGATTTGAAGGATTCGGCGGATTTGGCGGGTTCGGTGGCGGACGCTCTTCTCAGGGAAGCCATCAGGGACGTGGCACCATACGTGGCAACGATGTCTCCGTGACCGTGCGCCTGACCCTTGAAGAGATTGCGTCCGGCTGCACCAAAGATATAGAAGTGGAGCACTTCCGCCCGTGCAAAACCTGTGGTGGGAAGGGCACGCAGAATGCGTCTGACGTAAAGGTCTGCCCTACCTGCAATGGTAGCGGACAGGTACAGCAGGTGAGCAGTTTCCTGTTCGCGAGATCTGTCTCCTACAGCGTATGTCCTAACTGCGGCGGCACCGGAAAGGTGGTTTCAAATCCTTGCAGCAGCTGTCGCGGTACAGGCGTCACCAGGGTAAAGGATACCCTGCGCGTAAATATCCCTGCAGGAGTCGAGTCCGGGATGCAGATTCCGGTCAGAGGAGAAGGTGATACCGGCCGGAACGGCGGCGTCAACGGAGACCTTTATGTCCAGATTGAGCAGATTCCTCACGCCAGACTCAAAAGGGACGGAACCAACCTGTTCTATACGCGAGTTATCAGCGTCACAGATGCAATGCTCGGATGTGAGATTGACATACCTTGCCTGGACGGCACCCAGAAGATGAAATTACCGGCCGGCACTCAGTCCGGTACCGTAGAAAGGCTTCGCGGCAAAGGTATGCCTTCCGTAAACGGATACGGCAAGGGAGATCTCTATGTCAAGATTCTCGTGTGGATTCCGCACAAGCTGAGCAGAAGCGAGAAGGAGGCCATCGAAGAAATGCGCAACAGCAGCAGCTTCAAACCGGACCCTACCCGCGACGACAGGGCACTCTTCGAAAAGGAGAGCAAATACTTTTAGCACTCAGTACTTTTAGCACGCTGGGGAAGCAAATACCTTTAGCACTCGGCAGAAACGAGGCGGGAGGACGCAAAAGGTGTCCTATTTTCCGCGGAATTGCTGATTACAGTGCAGGAATCTCGCATCCGAGATTTCATTCGGTACCCTAGGAGCCTGTTTTGCGCACCGAATATCCTTTCCGTACCGGAAAAGCCTGTTTTTTACACCGAATGCTTCTGAAAATGCGTCGCGTACCACAGGAGCCTGTTTTGCGCACGGCACGCATATTCCGTACCATAGGTGGGCGTTTCCGGTACCGAATGCAAGGATTTCATACTACTAAATGCCCATCAGCCCCAAAAGAAAACCCGAAAAGTGGCGCTCAGACATCTGGGCGCCACTTTTCAGCAGAAAGGATGCTTTTCTTAGAATGGAAGTTCCGGCCCATAGTATGCCTCCGGCTCACAGAGAACACGTATGTCGCTATCCTGGAAAAGTTTGGCCTGCTTCTCTAATTTCTCCAGAATCTCTCTTCTACGATTGATACTGTTCAATTCCTCGCGACGGGCTTTGCTCATCTCGAGGAATTCTTCTTCCTGGTCAATGCCTAGGAAACGGCGTCCCAGAAGGTTTGCTGCAATACCAGTGGTGCTGCTTCCAGTGAACGGGTCAAGTATCCAGGCACCTGGCTTAGTAGATGCCTGAATGATTCTCGACAGGACGCACAGTGGCTTCTGGGTAGGATGCTTACCACAAGACTTCTCCCACGGAGCAATGGCCGGAAGCGTCCAGACATCACGCATCTGGGTTCCCCCATTAATTTTCTTCATCAGCTCATAGTTGTAGTAATGAGCCACCTTTTGCTCCTTTCGAGCCCATAGAATATACTCCGCCGAATAGGTAAAGTATCGGCACGAAAGATTAGGCGGAGGATTGGTCTTCACCCAAGTAATGCAGTTGAGAATCTTGAAGCCTAGCTCTGACAGACAACGGGCCACAGAGAAAATATTGTGGTATGTTCCACTGACCCATATAGTGCCATCTGACTTCAGGTGCTCCCGACAAGCAGTCAGCCATGTTTTGTCAAACTTGTAATCCTCTTCAAAGCCCTGAGACTTATCCCACTTACCCTTATTCACAGAAACGGGGACTCCACTCTGGATGCTGATACCGCCATTTGACAGGTGGTATGGTGGATCTGCAAAAATCATATCGAACTTGAAATCGAATGAATTCAGAAGTTTAACACAATCTCCCTTTATAAGAGTGAAGTTCTTATCCTGTGATTTGTAGTACGCTGTAGGCATTTATTATACCATTTTCTTGATCTCTTCAACTAAAGACGGAAGGGTGGAGAGATTATAAACGCGAGGAATAATACCATAGGCCTCCTCCAGTTTATTCTTTGCGCTAAGCCAACCCTTACCATCGGTTATCCATACAAATTCGTATTTCTTATTGGCGTTGATTTTAGGAGCGATATCTGAATAGGAGCGCGCGACTTCATTAGGTTTAGATCCGCCGTCATTGTAAAAATTAGTCTCTATCAAAAAAATCTTGTCCTTTTTCCTAATAACAAAATCGAATCGTTTAAGGTCTTTCCCAAGTCCATTTAAATCATTGAAGGACTTACTATTAACCTCTTCTTCATAAACAATGCCGGCCTCAGCAAACACTTTTGCAACAGCGTCAGCCATTAGTTTTCCTGAACGGTTCTTTCGTGCATTTGTATCAAGCCCGACCTCGACGCCGAAAACATAATCAACAAGGTTTGTAATCTTCTTTGAACGAAAGACTTCCCCTAACCCTGTATCCTCGATGTAGGTATAGATACGATCAACATCATTGAAATAGCTCTCTAAAAGCACTGGCTGCAATTTCTCGTTCAGGACTAATTTTTTATCCTTCTTTCTTACTGCCACAAGAATGTCTAAGACTTCAAAAGCCTTTGGATTCTCTTTATAGATTAACTCAACGGCTGCACGTAAGTCATCCTTGCCAATAAGAAAATTAAGTTGGTTCAATTTAACCGCAATCTTGTCAACACTTGAAGATACCTTGGAAAAATCAGTAAAGAAGCCCAGGGTCGCATTTGTTTCCTTTAACTGGGAAAGAAATACTTCAAATTTTGTCATAATGCTAAACGTTAACTACATTAGAAATCATCAGTTCAGAGATAGCTCCACGGCCGGAGGCATCAGAATTAATCATTCTAGATGCGGAAACTCTTTTGATAAAGAAGTCCTGATATATAGTATCGAAAAAATTCTCTTTAGGATTCACGTCCTTCGGATCTGAGTTGCTGACTATAAAAATAGACTTTTCCCTGTTTATATGATCGCAGAAGTCGCGAAGCCGGAGTTGTTCGTTGTCATCAAAACCCTCTTTTGCATAGGACGTGAATGAGGAGGTCTCTGTAATGGGTTTGTACGGAGGGTCGAAGTAGAATAATGTATCAGGACCGGCGAAGCGGCCAGTTTCGGAAAAGTCGCCATAAAGGATTTCTACTCTTTGGAGGACATTGGAACATGCACGGAGATTATCGGCATCACAAATACGGGGATTGGCATATTTGCCGTGTGGCACGTTGAATTCACCCTTTGAATTAACCCGGTAAAGGCCGTTAAAGCACGTTCTATTAAGGAAAATAAAGAGTGCTGCCGTTTCTGTCGGACTGGTCCGCTTTATGTTGAAACGAGCTCTTTTCTCTAGAAAATAAGCTTTTCGGGCTTCAGATCCCAAGGGAATATATTCGTTTTGAATATGAGTAAGTTCAGTTATCAGTTCCTCTACATTCTCCTTAATGACACGATAGGTGCAAGTGAGTTCCTGATTGATGTCATTGATAACGGCTTTATCAATGTTGGGATATGCCTGAAGAATCCAGAACATCACAGCGCCACCACCGACAAACGGCTCCACATACGTAACGTGCTGACGGGATGCGAAATCGCGAGGCAGCGATTTACGAACCTCATCCAGCAGCTGTGTCTTCCCTCCAACCCATTTGATGAATGGCCGAGCCTGTGTATTTTTCTCAAACAACTTCATAAGCAATTCATATTTTCACAAAGTTACAAAAAGTTCAGATCGGTCAAAACGGAAAACCAGAAAAATAATATAATGTGAACCCCGAAAGTTTTTTGTTCAACTTTCGGGGTTCATGTTACTTTAGTCGCCCTTCTTGAGGAGGCCGGAGGTGTAGGCAACGGCCAGCGCTCACGGGTCCACTCTCAATCATATTATCTTGAGGAGGCAGGCTTGTCTGGAGGCAACTGATAGTATGTAGGAGTTGCCACAGCTGCAGGAAGATGTCCTGCCGGAGTGCCGAACACGGTGAAATCGATGATTCCAAGCGGCGTATTTTTCGGCCAGTCGGTCACTGTCAGTTTCACGAAACGGCATGTGGTTGGAGTGAAGTCATCAAATACAGTATCACGCGATACGGTATTGCGTGTCTGATCCACTGCCGTTGTCCACGTCTCTCCGTCCATGGAGACTTCAAGCTTGTACTTATAGACAGGAAGCGGGGCGCCCGGAGTTCTCCAGCCGCGGCCCTGGCCGTTGCCGAACAGTATTCTCATACCGTCCACCTCGAACAGCTGCACGACGTCAAAGCGGGTAGCCGGAGAAAGCTCTATCATAAGGTAAGGCTGCTTGTCATCCGCTGCCGGCATCCACAAGGTACCGCTGTAGTCATCCACTGCGTATGCGGCAGGGAAGCCAGCCTGCGACGAAGATGCCTTGGAAAGGGCGTTCATCGCATTCATCTTATTGATGGTCACAGGAATGGAGGTCTTGGCCTCTTTGGCAAGAGGAGCTTTCTGCGGATTGTCAGTCACGGTGACATACATAAGTCCGTCCTCATCGAAAGTCACCTTATCCATACCTATACGGCGACCTCCCGGAGGGTTGGAAAGCACTATGGTATAGAACTGGTACAATTCTCCGTCAGGACCCTTGACGATGGAGCCGTGCGCAGTGCCGGTCACAAGTCCCTCTGTCTTACGAAGAAGCGGATTGTTAGGCGCATAAGAATATGGTCCGAGAGGAGACGTAGCGGTATAATAACCTTCCGCGTATGTCTTCCACTGTGTACCGGAAGCAGAATACTCAAGATAGTAGATTCCGTTCCGTTTCTCCACCCACGGACCTTCAATCCAAGCCACGCCCGGATATTCGTTCTTCTCTCCATATCTCTCCCACGCATGCATAGGATTGAATCCGAAAAGATGTGTCGGCTTCTCCATGAAACGGGTCAGGTCCTTAGGGTCCAGACGGACTCCGTAGATGCCGCTGATGCCGCGTCCAGGCCAGAAAAGATAAGGTGTATTGTCATCATCCACATAGATTTTCGTATCAAATCCTCCGTTCCATCCGTCCTCAATGGCGTATGTGTTCTTGAACGGGCCAAGGTCCTTGAACGGACCGAGAGGGCTGTCAGACACGAAAAGATTGTCGCTGTTTCCGGAAAGGTAGAATTTACCATTGTATTTCACGATATCAGGAGCTACAGGCACCCCCTTTACCTCATGAAACGTCCAGTCCACAAGGTCATCGGATACCCATGCACCACCTCCGGTGCAATACATGTAATACTTCCCTCCCTCCTCGATGACCGTCACGTCTCCGGCGGCATTTCCGCCGTTTCCGACAGGCATCGGAAGAGGATTGCAGTAGCGCTTGCTCTGCGCCATGCCCGCAAGGCCCATCATCAGGGCCAGTGCGGAGCAAATAAGTGTTTTACAGTTCATCTGTATAAAGTTTTAATGCTTATTAAAAATACTACCAATTTGGATTCTGGACGAGGTTTTTGTTGGCAGCCACCTGTTCGTAAGGGAAAGGAAGAAGGTTGTATTTGTCATCCCAGCCTTTTCCGTTACCCTGAACAGACTCCACGCGCCACTCTTTGGTACCAGGCTTATAGCCATAGAATGTGTACCACTTCTTACCCTTGTCCTTAAGTGCAGTTGCAGCGTCTCCCCATCTTACAAGATCGAAGTAACGCTCCTGTTCGGCAAACAGTTCTGCTCTACGCTCATCCTTGATAATCTGGTATGTGAGAGCTCCGACTTCAGGAATCTGGGCACGGCGTCGTACCACATTGAGTGCATCCGCACCAGAACCGTCAGCGTCTCCATTTGCCACGAACTGGGCCTCAGCGTACAGAAGAAGCACTTCAGCATAACGCATATAAGCCACATTGGACTTGGAATACTTCCACCAGCCAGGCATGCTGATTATGTCTTCTCTGTAAAGGAGAGTCTTGGCATTGAAATAACCCTCACAATGAGGAATTCCGGCAGCGAATACGCCAGGACCTGATGTCAGAGTGTAACTCATGTCCATAATTTGGTCATATGTAAGTATGGATGCCTTGAAACGTGGCTTCTCTACTCCACCTTCATGGCTTTCAAGGAAACGTCCGAAATCTCCGGTAGGCACACAAAATCCCCATCCCATAGGATAAAGTTGATCCGGAAGATTCATATGCTCAGGTCTTGGTGTTCTCCAGATGTGCCTGTTGTCGGCCTGATATGCTGGATATCCGTCGCTTTCCGAAGCATTGTGCTCAAAAATATACTCCTTGCAAAAATCAGCGGCAGGACGCCCGAGTTGGGAAGGATCGTCAATCAAATCGTACAGACCGGACATAATAACTGTCTTCAGAGGATCGATTGCCCTTGCGACCATATTCTTGTCATTGATTTTGGTACCGTACCAAAGAGCCACCTTTCCCATATAGGCAAGAGCAGCATGCTTGGACACTCTCGCACCGAACTCCTGTTGCGCACCCATGGCGCTGATGGCAGGGAGTTTATCGGAAGCGTCTTTCAGGTTTTTCAAAATCCACTCTATCATCTCCGCTGTATTTCCGTTTGGAGCATATATCTCGTCAGAAGCGTATACGTGATCGGCGAAAGGAGGTGTCCCCCACCAGCGTATAGCCTGGAACAGACATATACTGCGCATGAAATTGGCTTCCGCCTTCACTCTGTTGACGCGGGCATCCGAGGTCTCAGGTATGCGCTCAATGATTAAGTTGCAATAATAAATTATCTTGTACAGCGCCGGGTACACATTTTTGAAAGCCCAGTCGCTTGACGTACAGATGAGGTTGTTAGCCATTTGATAGTCATTGGAATTGTCGGTAAACGAGTTTCCGCCGGCATACATATCATCAGACAGGATATCCATAAATATTGTAGCCTGGGCTCCCTCCGGCACGTCAAGATACAGGTCATATACACGGGCGATAAGGCTTTCTGCCTCTTCCGGTCCGGCAGTTGCGTAATATTCATCCATGTCAAGAACTCCCTTCTGAGGGATATCAAGTTCTTTCTGGCAAGAAGATAATGCCAAGGCAGCCAGGATGACTCCTGCCATATATTTTAATGCTTTCATTATACTGATTCTTTTAGAATGATACATTTACACCTAACACAAGTTTCTTGGAAATAGGATACGAACCATAGTCAATACCCAATCCGGCAGCACTTGTACCGGCATGACTAGTCTCCGGATCAAGTCCGGGATACTTTGTAAATGTAAACCAGTCATCTAAAGAGACATAAGCTCTAAGAGACCCCATCTTGACCTTCTTCAGAATGTTCTTAGGGACGGTATACCCGAGCTGAATCTGCTTGATCTTAAAGAACGAAGCATCGAAAATTCTCGCTGTTGATGCCCTGAAGTATGTGTCACTGTAATCCGGCTTCGGATATTTATAACCTGTGGACTGAGGATTCTGCCATGCCTTGTAATAGAATTCCCTAAGGGTATTCTGCTGCGCAAAATCGCCACGGTTAAGCGAGTACAGCAACTCTCCACCCTGTGAACCGGCACCGTACACGATGAGGTCAAAGTTTTTATAATTGAGGTTGAGAGTCAGTCCGTACGTAAAGTCCGGGATTCCGCATCCGGCATAGTCCCGGTCATCATCATTAATGACTCCATTCTTGTCTTTGTCACGATAGATAGGTGCACCAGTCTCCTGGTCAATGCCATCGATAATGAAAGCTCTCAGGTACCAGAGCGGATAGCCTTTCTCGAAATAGGTCATATAGTAAGAGTTCCAGATTCTCTCACCCTGAACTCTTTCTGCTGCTGTTCCCTCAAGGACCTTATTGTGCACGGTAGCGATATTTCCGCTGATGCTGTACCCGAAGTCACCGATATTATCTTTCCATGACAATTCTATTTCAGTACCATGGTTATTAACCTTTCCTGCATTGATATACATTCTGGTAGAACCCGTATTAGCTGGAGCCGTGGTGCTTGTAAGAAGGTCCTTGGTATTCTTGTTATACCAGTCCACAGATATTCCGAGTCGCTCGTTGAAAAATCTTACATCCACACCAAGGTCCACCTGATGTGAAGTCTCCCACTTGATATCAGGATTAGGAAGAACTCCTGAAGGAGCCACACCCGGTATCATCTTGTCGTTTCCGAAATCATATCCATCGGCCATGGATGCAGCGAGGGTGTCCATATATTGATACTTGCCCATTGCATTCACATTTCCGTTGATACCCCATGATGCTCTGAATTTCATAAACGACATACCGGTCATTGCTTTGAAATCCTGCATGAACTTCTCGTTACTTATCGTCCAACCGGTGGATACAGAAGGGAAATATCCCCATCTGTTGGTCGGAGCGAGTTTGGACGTATCGTATGCATCCGCTCTGAAATTGGCCTGGAAGAAATACCTGTTGTCATACGAGTAGCCCAAACGTCCGAAATAAGACATATTTGCGCTTACCATAGGAATGCCCTGAAGAGACATACTCGTGGTATTGACTGAGTATTGGAGATATCTGAAATTAATCTTCTCGTTGGTCAACTGGTTGGCTGTGCCATATACGAAGTCGCTCATGCTCTTCTGGAAAGACATACCTGCCATAGCTGAGAAGGAGTGCTTCTTGATGTCAAAGTTATAGTTTGCAAAGTTCTCCCACTGATAGAACAGCCTGTTCTCTGAACGTCCATTGATGCTCATATTCTGATTGGCGACAGAGTTGACATACAACTCATAGTTATACGTGTGGGTATTGCTATATCCTGCCCTGTATCCGAGTCTTGAAGTAATGACAAGACCTTTGATTGGGGTGAAGTTAGCATAGGTCGTTCCCCTGAGGAAGAAACTATCCCTATCGGTATCCGTCCTGTCGCGCATTACGGCTGGGTGCCAGATGAGGCTGTTACCGCTGAAGATAGAGGTTCCGTAGACATTTCCGTTGGCGTCAGTCGGAAGCACGTGCCCCTGGTTAAGCCACATCTTTACCCTTTCAGGCATATCGCTTTCAGTGTATGTCCATGGGGTAATAGGGTCATAGGTTAGGATAGAGCCGAGAAGGCTGGTATTGGCACCGCTGCTCTCGGTAACCGAGCTTGACTTGGAGCGCTCTATTGAGTTGTTGGTTCCAATTGTGAGCCAGTTGTTAATCTTGTATTCGGCATTGATCTGACCTGTAAGACGCTTGAATACATCCTTGTCTCCGGCAATAATACCGTTATTGTCCAAGTACGAGAGAGAAACATAGATATTGCCTTTATCGTTTCCGGCCTGTGCACCGGCAGTGTGACGCGTGATATAGCCTTTCTCGAACATAAGACCTGGCCAATACGTATCAGTCTTGCCATCATAATCGAACTCGCTCTTGTCTCGGTTGGCTCCGGAAAGAATCATATAATCCATCCACTCCTGCGCGTTCATAAGATCAGGCATATTGGCAACTGACTGAATCGTATGCTGAAAATTGTAGAAAACTTTTCCATTTGCATCTCCGTTCTTACCGGACTTCGTCGTTACGAGAATTACACCGTTTCCTGCTTCGATACCATAGATGGCTGCGGATGCGGCATCCTTGAGTACCTCGATGGAAGCGATACTCTCGGGATCGAGATAGTTTATGTCGCTTACTTTGAGTCCGTCCACAATCATAAGAGGTGTAGTCTTGGAATTGGATGAATATCCACGAATCTGGATTGAAGACTCTGAGCCAGGAGCACCTGAAGGATTAACAATCTGCACACCGGCAGCTTTTCCCTGGAGTACCTGAGCGACTGACGCCGAAGACCTGTTGGCTATGTCGGAATCTTTTACGGAAGCAATTGCTCCGGTAACGTCACTCTTCTTCTGCACGCCATAACCGATTACGACAGTCTCTTCAATAAACTGTGTGTCGTCGTTGAGAGTCACATTGATAACGGTGCGGTCGCCCACAAGAACAATCTCAGTAGCGTAACCGATACATGAGAAATTAAGACTTGCACCTGAAGGTACAGAAAGGCTGTAATTGCCTTCCAAATCAGTTTCGGTGCCATGATTTGTGGAACCTACGACAAATACGGAAGCCCCGATAACAGGTTCTCCCTTACTGTCTGTAACTTTCCCGTTTACGGCCCGGCTCTGCGCATACGTCTGCGTGGCGCATCCCAGCCCCACAGCTGTAACCACAACGGCCACAGCCATTCCTTTAAGGAACTGTTTCAACATAATTGAATTAGTTTTAATAATAGTTATTAATTAATACCTAAATGGTCAATTTGTTGAACAGTAAAATGGTTATTATTTGTCGGGTTAAATTGGTAAGTCCAAATATAGAAAGAAAATACTTAAAAGCAAACAAATAGTTTAAGAACCGGCAAGCCGGGAACAGTAAGATAGGTATAATGAATACAAATAGTTGGTGATTGCGACAAAAGTGGTCGGCAACGGCTGCATCCGGCACACGAGTTGTCTATTCCGTACCGGAGAAGGGGGTTTCCGGCACCGAATATCCCTTCCGTACCGGAAACGCCTGTTTTTTACACCGAATGCCTCAGAAAATGCGTCGCGTACCACAGGAGGCTGTTTTGAGCACGGCACGCATATTCCGTACCGTAGAAGCCTGTTTTTGGCACCGAGTCCTCACGAACCGGCAAACTGCCGCCGCAGCGGAGCGTGGCGCACAAAAAAAGAGGTCACCTCTATCGGTGACCTCTCTGGTGACGCCTGTAGGATTCAAACCTACGACCTTTTGATCCGTAGTCAAATGCTCTATTCAGCTGAGCTAAGGCGCCAATCTCATACCGGCGAACCGGTATTATATTACTACTCTACTTCCTTTATAAGGCCGCGCTTGGCTTCCTTGATGCGAGCCTTCTTGCCGGCAAGGGCACGGATGTAGAAGATACGTGCTCTACGCACTTTACCAACTTTGTTGAGTTCTATCTTCTCAATAGCAGGTGACTCAAAAGGGAAAATTCTTTCTACACCTACACCGTTGGAAATCTTACGGATGGTGAAAGTCCTTGTATAAGGGGTAGCACCGCAAATCTGGATAACTACGCCACGGAAACTCTGAAATCTGAATTTGTCACCTTCCTGAATCTTATATGTAACAGTGATGGTGTCACCAGCCTTGAATTCCGGATATGTAGCGGCCTTATTCTGAGAGAAAGCCTGCTCAACAATCTTAATATAATCCATAACAAATTATGTATAAACTGCGCAGCATCATCAAACCGTCTGAAGAGCGGCTGCGTTTGGGACTGCAAATATACAACTTTTTTCTTAATGCACAAAAGTTTGTGAACAATTTATCAAGAAATAAGGGCGGCTGCGGTCCATAGACCTTCAGCCACCCTCGAAACACACTACTAATTAAACTATTCTATATAGAGGTAATCGATATTACCAACCTATATTCTGCACAATATTAGGGTTTACAGATGTCTCAGCGAACGGATAAGGAACATTCTCGTTCTTTCCTGCCTTGAATCCGTAAGTCTTGTTGTAGGAAGACCACTTGATTTCAAGTTCGTGAGTAGCACCGCCGTCGTTGATCTTGTCGTATGCGGTAGGAACAGACTTTCCGTTGTTGGCAAGTACTGTAGCTGCATCGCCCCATCTTACAAGGTCAAAGAAACGGCTTCCCTCAAGATAAAGTTCAAACCTCTTCTCGTTCTTCACCTCATCCTTTGAAAGAGCGGTAGAGACATGATTTGAACCGGCACGCTGCTGCACCTTCTGAAGTGCCGCAAGACCCTTGCCTGCATCATCCGTGCTCCATGCGCATGCCTCTGCGTACAAAAGAAGTACTTCAGCATAACGCATCACCACATCATTCTCCTGTGTGCGATAAGAGTTGTTGGCGATAAGATCAGACTTGAGCGGCACGCGCTTGTATGACCAGTATCCGGCATTTCCGAACACACCTGTCTTGGCATTGATACCACGGCTCCTGTCGGCCATCTTCTTGGCGTCGGTGTTCACCGTAGCGTCATTTGCATAAGGCATGTGAAGGATAAGGTCGTCATAAGTAAGAATCCAGGCCTTGCGACGGAAAGAATTGATACCGTCGTTTGCGATAAGAGCGTCACCGAACTCCTTAGTAGGGTTGATACCGCCCCAACCGACAGCCTGAATCGTATTGGAAGGAAGATACAGGTCTCTCCAGAAGCAAGACTGGTTTACCTGGAAATGGTCAAGAGCGTCAGAGAAGTTCGGGTCATTGCCAGGATTGTTGACATAGTTGAACTCGAAAATCTTCTCCATATTACCGTCGCCGGCCATGTGGAAGAGGTCGTGCATCTGGGCACCAGGCACGAGGTCATACTTTCCTGATGCGATTACGGCACCAAGAGACTCCTTGGCAGCAGCATAATCTCCCTTGAAAACCTCAGCCTTTCCTTTGAATGCAAGAGCAGCTTCCTTGGTAAATCTGATTGCAAGATCGGAATCATTGAGTCCGGACTTGGACGGAAGATATTTTGAAGCAGTGCCGAATTCGCTGATAACCCAGTCGAGAAGTTCCGCACGAGGGGTGTTGCCCGGCTTGTCAGAACCTATGAGAACATGGTCCACAAGCGGAGCATCTCCCCAGAGGCAGTACAGCTTGAAGTGTGCGAAAGCACGCAGACAGCTTGCCTCAGCCACAGCCCTGTTGATGACAGGATCCTCTCCATACTGGAAATGGTCAGTCACGAGATTGCAGGCATAAATCATCTGGTACAATCCATAGTAGAGATTGCCCACTACATTGTTGTTGGATGTATAAGAGTCACGGTACTCGTTGATTTCGAGGCCGAAAACATGATCGTCCTTGTTGCCGGAACCATAATAGATATCATCAGAAGGGGCATTTTCAAGAACGAAAAGAGGCGGAGCGATACACCAGGCAACATCGAAACCTGATCCCATGTCATAGCATTTCTTAGCTGCCTTGTATGCAGTAATCACTGCTGACTCAGCATCCTCCGGAGTCTTGTAGAAACTATCCATATCCACAACACCCTTCTGAGGCTCGTTGAGGAGGTCAGGATTACAAGCCACTGACGCCATAGCGGCAATCACGAGGAGACCTGAAATATATTTTTTCATATTTGAATACATTAAATAATTCTTACTTTACTAGAACGAAAGATTGAAGCCAAAGACGAACTTCCTTGATGTAGGGAATGAACCCTTATCGAAACCGATACCGTTGGCGGCTCCTGTAGAGGCCATTTCAGGATCGAATCCAGGATACTTGGTGAAAGTAAAGAAGTCATCAAGTGAGGCGAACACACGGAGACTGCTGACGTGAACCTTGCTGAGAAGGCTCTGAGGCAGAGTATAACCAAGCTGAATCTGCTTGATCTTGAAGTAAGAACCATCAAATAGGTTGGCGGTAGAGCTCCAGAACTTGATGTTGGTGGCAATGTTGCTGATTGACGGCATTGAAGCACCGGTATTCTCCGGAGTCCAACGGTTCTCGAAGAAATACTTGAGAGAGTTGATGCGGACATGCTCGGTACGATATACACAAGAGTAGATATCGTTTCCGGCAGCACCGGTTCCGAAGAGAGTGAAGTCGAAGTTCTTGTATCCGAGGTTGATGGTGATACCATAGGTAACGTCAGGAATACCGCTTCCGACCATGGTCATGTCGTTGTTGTCAATCACATTATTGTCATCAAGGTCTCTGAAGATAGGTTCTCCGGTCGCAGAGTTCACGCCATCATAGATATAACCTCTCATGTACCATACAGGATAACCGGCCTCAAAGCAAGTGATGAACTCATTGTTGGAGAAAGTTGCTCCACTGATGCGTCCTACAGTAGGATCGAGGTAAGTAACCTTGTTCTTGAGGGTTGCCATGTTGGCGTTAACGCTATAAGAGAAATCCCCTATCTGGTCGCGCCAGCCGAGTTCAAGCTCAAGACCGCTGTTGTCGACATTACCGGCATTGATGGTGGTAGATCCGATACCTACTTCAGCGGCAGGCTTTACTGACACGAGAAGGTCTTTGGTCTTCTTCATATAGTAATCCATGGCAAATGTAAGCCTGTTATTGAAGAAGCGGGCGTCAAGACCGAGGTCAATCTGCTCTGAAGTCTCCCAGGTAAGGCCCGGATTGGCAAGACCTGAAGGCTTGGAGCCGGTAGAGTATGAAGGATCGGTGGTACTGTACTGGTACTTCTGGCTGTTGAGGGAGATGGTAGTGGCATAAGGATAGTTGTAAAGAACTGATATGTTACCATTGCGTCCCCAGGATGCACGAAGCTTAATCTGATTAACTATGTTCCTGTCCACATTGTCCTTGAAGAAAGGCTCGTTGGAAAGGGTCCATCCGGCAGAGAATGAAGGGAAGTAGCCCCAACGGTTCTGCAGCGAGAGTTTTGAAGAGTCGAATGCATCAGCACGGAAGTTGGCCTGAAGGTTATAACGGTTGTCGTAGCTCCATGCAAGACGTCCGAAATAAGCAAGGCTTGCAGACCTTGAAGGCTGACCGCCGGAAAGGCTCTTGGTGGCAGATGCATTTGCAAAGCTGATATAGTGGAAGTTAGGCTCATATCCAGTGAGAGGGTCTGTACCGGTAATAGTTCCACCGTTGCTGAAGCGACGGCTCTCAATATATGACATACCCACCATGGCGGAAAGATTGTGCTTTCCGAAGCTCTTGTCGTAGTTGGCGAAGTTCTCCCACTGATAGTAGTAATTGTTGGAGGTGGTTGAACTTACTGAATATGTGTCAGAATATGCTTTTGCATTTGCATAGTATGGGTCTTCGTAACTTGCAGAATAACTCTGTCCGAGTCTGAAACCGAAGCGGGAGGTGATGACAAGACCCTTTACCGGAGTAAGGTTGGCATAAAGAGAGCCGCGGACATTGATTCCCTGGCGCTGATTGTCTAGTCTGTCTCTGAAAATGAGCGGGTTGGCAGCGTCGTTTTCGATAAGCTTGGACACTGCATAATACTTGCCATCTTCATTCTTATAGACTTTCTTGCCGGCAGCAATGGCATTTTTCATGCCTACAGGAAGATCGTCCTCACTCTCATAATATACAGGTGTCACAGGGTCCATGATGGAAGCACCGAGAACGGCGGAGCCTGAATACTCGGAGTGCTCGCCCACTGACTGGGTAGAATAGCGCTCGAACGAGGTGTTGGTACCTACAGAGAGCCATTTCTTGATTTTGTACTCAGCGTTGATCTGAGCTGTAAGTCTTTTATAATAGTCCTTGCTGCCACGAACGATACCGTCGTTGTCGAAGTTGGAGAGCGACACATAGAACTTACCCTTGTCGTTGCTTCCTTGCACGCCTACGGTATGACGCTTGGTCCAGCTGGTGCCAAACAGAGCGTCAGCCCAATTGGTATCAGTCTTTCCGTCGTAGCCATATATATTTACGAGGTCATCGTATGTGAAGTTGCCTGCTTCCTCCTGCCACTGGATATACTCTGCGGCATTCATGACTTCCGCCCTCTTACCAAGAGAGTTGAGAGTCATCTGCATATTATAGAATACCTGACCGTCCTTGGATTTACCAGCCTTGGTGGTAACGAGAACGACACCGTTTCCGGCCTCTGCTCCGTAAATGGCGGCAGATGCGGCATCCTTAAGAACCTCGATATTCTCAATCATCTGAGGGTCAAGGTACTGGATATTGTCCACCTTAAGACCGTCCACAATAAGAAGTGGTCCGATGTTGCCGGAGTTGGAAGAATAACCGCGGACACGGATATTGGACTCGGAACCAGGAGCACCTGACGAACTGAGAATAGTCACACCGGCAGCCTTTCCCTGAAGGGCGGCAGCGGCATCACTTGAGGAACGGTTGTTGAGATCGTCACTGCGGACTGAAGCGACGGACCCGGTAAGGTCACTCTTCTTCTGTACACCGTATCCGATAACGACGGTCTCTTCAATGACATTGTTGGATGCCAAAGTCACGTTGATAACAGACTGGTTTCCGACAGCCACTACCTGATTGTCGTAACCGATGCAGGAAAACTCGACAGATGCTCCGGCAGGAACGCTGAGGGCATATTTACCATCGAGGTCAGTAGTAGTGCCGACAGTACGCTGTCCTACGACAACGACACCGGCGCCAATTACAGGAAGTCCACTCTCGTCAATGACAACACCGCTGATCTGCTGGTTCTGTGCATTTACGACAGTAGAACAAAAGATAGATGTAAGGAGTATCACAAGGACACCCATAATCTTTTTAGAAACTGTTCTAAACATATTTGGTTATTAATTGATATAACGCACAAAAATAGAAACAACCACTCGTTCACTCATAAAAACCGCGTTTCAGCAATATCTCAAAGATTGTCAAAATTTTTAAAAACCGTTACAAAAATTTATTAAAAACGTAACGAAACAGCACCACAGGGCCTTGTATGGCCGTATTTCAAAAAGGGTTCCGCGCAGCGTAATGCTGCCGGAACCCACGGTAATACATGATAAAACCAACTAACGCAATCGCTATTTCTTGTGCGCACGCCAAAGTGCGGTCATGTCCTCGAGCGTCTTGCCCTTGGTCTCAGGGACAAGCTTCCATACGAAGATAGCGGCAAGTACGCACATCGCGCAGTAGAGTCCGTATGTAAATGCAGGACTCCAGTCGTACATAGGCACGAATGTGGAACTTACGATAAAGTTGGAAATCCACTGGAAGGCAACGGCGATAGCCACTGCAGCTCCGCGGATGGTATTAGGGAATATTTCAGAGATGAGAACCCAGCATATAGGGCCCCAGCTGAACATGAACGATGCAGAGTAAATCATGATGCTGATCACACCGATTATACCAGGAAGAGAAGGCAGCACGGCAGCAAGAGCCACACCGAAAGCGCCCAATGCCATACCAAGGGAACCTGTGATAAGCAGAGGCTTTCTTCCAAGCTTCTCCACCATAAAGATGGCAACGAGCGTGAACGTGATGTTGACTACACCCATAAGTACGGTCTGCGTCATAGGATTGCCCATTCCCATGGACTCAAATATACGCGGAGCGTAATACAGAACGGCATTGATACCCACAATCTGCTGGAACACGCTGAGCATTATACCTACGAATATTACAAGTGCGCCGTAAGCAAGCAGTTTTTCTTTCTTCTCGGATACCGTATTCTTGATCTCGGCGAGAGTAGTCTTGGCGACAGCAGAGCCGTTGATCTTGGTAAGAACGCCCAAAGCCTTGTCATCCTTACCAATCATGGCAAGATAACGAGGTGTCTCAGGAACGAGAAGGATAAGGATAGTGAAAAGGGCGGCAGGCACACACTCAGAGCCGAACATGAGTCTCCATCCCGTGGTTATGCTCCAATTGCCGTCACCCGCAAGGGCATCGACATTGACGATGCGGTTAATACCTTCTGCAAGGGACTCCATCTTAGGGGCGATATGGTCACCGAGAATGACAAGGTTCACGAAGTATACCACAAGCTGACCGAAAATAATGGCGAACTGGTTCCATGACACAAGAGAACCTCTCTTGTCCGCAGGAGCCACTTCAGCGATATACATCGGACAGATGGCGGAAGCCATTCCCACACCTATACCTCCAAGTACACGGTAGAGGTTGAAGGCAATCCACAAAGAGAAAGAAGCCTCTCCCTTAGGGAAGAACAGGAATTCAGGATAGTAAGAACCGGCGGCACTCAGAAAGAAGCAGATACCTGCTATGAAAAGGCTCTTCTTTCTTCCGAATTTTCCGGCCATAAATCCGGAGATTGCGCTACCTATTATACATCCTATAAGTGCGCTGGAAGAAGTGATTCCATGAAGGAAACTCGTATAAGTAAAGTCACTTGCTCCCATGAAGAAGGCCTGGAGACCACGCTCCGCACCGGATATTACGGCAGTGTCGTATCCAAACAGAAGACCGCCCAGCACTGCCACCAGGACAATGCTGAACAGATATGTCTTTGATCCTTTATCTTGCATAATTCTACAGATTCTTTACAGCGTTATTCACTTCCTTTTTCCAGTTCATGTAAGCGGATTCGAGAGAATTCTTCCAATCAGCAGCAGGCTCTATCACATCAAGTCTCTCAAGGGTAGCAAACGCCTCATCAGCAGATTTATAGATACCGGCACCAAGAGCGGCACCGCGAGCAGCACCCAAGGAACCGTCAGTGTCGAACAGCTCGATGCGTGCATCGCACAGAGTGGCGAGGGTACTGCGGAACAGCGGGCTAAGGAACATATTTGCCTTACCGGCACGAATCACGTTGGGACGAAGTCCAAGATTCTTCATTATATCGATACCGTAGCGGAAAGAGAATGCGATGCCTTCCTGCACTGCACGAAGAATGTGTGCACGGGAGTGGCGTACAAGGTCTATTCCGGCAAGCTTGGCACCCACATTCTTGTTGGCCAGCACTCGCTCGGCACCGTTACCGAACGGAAGCACAAGCAAACCGTCGCATCCTACAGGGGCAGTGGCGGCGAGTTCGTTCATCTCCGGATAACTCATATCGAAAGCCACGTTCTTGTGGGCCCATGAATTCATGATACCTGTACCGTTGATACAAAGGAGCACACCCATGCAAGGGCTGTCGGAGCCGGTCACATGAAGGAAGGTGTTCACTCTGGACTCAGGGTCAGCCTTAGGCACGTCGGTCACACCGTAAACGACACCGCTGGTGCCGCCGGTAGCGGCAATCTCTCCCGGCTTGAGCACATCAAGGGAAAAGGCGTTATTCGGTTGGTCTCCGGCCCTGTAGGAAACAGGAGTGCCGGCAGGGATTCCGAGAAGAGCCTCAATCTCCGCAGTAGTGCGGGCCTGTACACCGACAGCAGGTACGATATCAGCAAATTTGTCTTTCTCTATTCCGAAATAATCAGCCACGAAATCAGCACGGGAGTTATCCCTGAAATCCCAGAGAATGCCCTCTGACAAACCGGTAGCCGTAGTGGTCACTTCATTGGTGAGCAGGTATGCGATATAATCGCCCGGGAGCATGAATTTCCAGATGCGCTCATATACCTGCGGCTCGTTCTTTTTCACCCATGCCAGCTTGGAAGCGGTAAAATTGCCGGGAGAATTCAAGAGCCTTGACATACATTTCTCGTATCCGATACCTTCCAGTGCGGAAGCTCCGGTCTCCACTGCTCTGGAGTCGCACCAGATAATGGAATTACGGACAGGCTTGCAGTTCTTGTCTATGGCGACAAGTCCGTGCATCTGGTAAGAAATACCGATGGCGGCAACCTTAGACATATCATACTTGGTAGCCATATCCTTGACACCGTCGCAAAGATACTTCCACCAAGACTGAGGGTCCTGCTCGGCCCAGCCTTTACGTTCTGCGATAATAGGCGCCTCCACCTTCGGATTAGTGGAAGAGCATACACATTTGCCGCTTTCTATATCAAGCAGCGCGACTTTGACAGATGATGATCCTACATCAATTCCTAATGAAAACATTTCTTCTCTTTTGTAGTTTTAGTTTTCAAAATTAACAAAAAAACCTTACATTTGCACAATTCGACTTAAGTCTATGCGGGATTAGCACATCGGTAGTGCATTGGCTTCCCAAGCCAAGGAGGCGGGTCCGACTCCCGTATCCCGCTCACTATCAAACATAAGGGGAGGACACCAAAAGGTATCCTCTCCTTGTTTTTAGTTGATGGCCTTCGCGAGTTCTTCGCAGGCAATTGAAAGACTTACGTAGTCCGGAACGCTTCTGGTGCAGCACTCATTCTCACCCCAATGGAACGGATAATCGTCCTTGTTCTCCATAAAGTCCGGAGCAAGAAGAAGAAGTCCAGGAACAATACCTCCAGGGATGACTGTATAGTCAGCGCGGTTGTTGCCGTACGCTACCTTCTTGGTATTCACACCCACGGAGTTGATGAATGAAACATTGGAGTAAGGGTGGCATCCATAGACGAAATTAAGTCCGTTGAATACCAGTTCAGGGTCTATCATATCAGGGAAATTCTTCCAGATCAGATAGTTGGTGTATGACCATGAGATAATCTGCTCGTTGCCGCCCCATCCGCTTCCGGAGATTGGAACGCCGTAAGGAGTGCTGGCAGCAGCCTCATTCACTCTTGTCACATAAGCGGCAAGGGCATCCTTGAGTTTGGCCTTGAATGCATTATCCATGTGCGGAAGCACCCTAAGTGCAAGTGCAGGTCTTGTAGCAGCCTGCTCGAGAAGAGACTTTTCGAAATACTTTCTGTAAGAATTGTCTCCTGTGGTAATCCACAGCTGAAGAGCAGCGGAAGAACGCATATCACCAAATCCCCAGTAGCCGTTACCACGACGAGGATTCTTGGCTGGGTCGGCATCTTTGGAATATTTGTTCCAGATAAACTTGGCATTCTTCAGACAACGCTCAGCCTCTTCAGGATAGTATGGCTTGAGCACTCGTGCTGCAGAAGCAAGCGCTGCAGCGGTAGGCATTGTGCCGGCAGCGGAGAAATTCTCGGTAAATACTAGACGGTCGTCAAGAGTTCCGGAGTAGTGTCCGTCATTCTCGTAAGGTTTCATCTCAGGATTGTAGATATATCCGTCAGTTATGGTCGAGCCGTCACCAAGGTGGTGATACTGGAAAAGATGTCCCTGCACGATGCCCTGGCATACGAAACCTATGTTCTCCACCTGAGCATTGACATTCAACGCACCATGAAGAATCTGCTGAATCACATCCGGAGTTCCGTCCGGACGATGGATGTCCACAAACTGGGTCTGCTGGTCGATATAAGTCTGGTCACGCTCCGGAGCAAACTCTTCCCAAAGCGAAGAAAGATCCTGTGTCATTCCCACTACGGTACCGCCCTGAATATCGAAATCGCCGGCATCATACCATCCGCCCATGGCAAGATTTGGAATATGCTCAAGCGGCTTATACTTGGTCTTCGTGCTTGAGCCCTGACGGTATCCGTCAAACTGCTCGTAATTGAGAGGAGCCATAAGGGCGTCGTCCTTGTGGGAGTTGCCGTGCCATGTACGGTAACCCTCGTTTACTTCCATGTGGTCCATCTGTACCGGAAGCCATACGTCCATAGTAGTATGCCATTTTCCGTCATAGACATCGCGGCTTATAGGGAAACTGTTGGTGGTCACCTTACCGTACTGGATGCAGTAAATACCCGGCTCGGTAATTTCAGAGAAGTCAATCTGAGCGTAATTATATCTGTGATAGTAGATTCCCCACACGTTAACCTTGGCGTCAAGGACTTTCTCCTTCTGGCCGTTGTCGTTGATTCTGATAATGGACGCGGTCGGAAGCACAGTGTCGTTGCGGTCAAGTTCCACCACAGCCACCTTTCTCTGTGCAGGCGTGTAACCTACCTGGGAGAATCCCACATTCGGCTCGCGAACCCACCTCGGGTCATATACAGTCTCAATGAACCAGCTTGCCACTTCCCCGGTCTTGCCGGCAGGAAGAATGGTACGGGCCACGAACATTCCGTTCTGCGCAAGATTGCGGCCGTCAAAGAGCTTGATGTCGCTGTCGGAAGAAATAGAAACCATAAGGTCATCCCTCTCCGGAGCCATCACAAGCTTATGTCCTTCTGCGATAGGGTGAAGGTCAATGTATTCTCCCCTGCCCCTGTCATCAAAGGTGGAAAGTCCGTAGAATTGAGAGACTCTGTCGCTGTATGGACGCATCCTTGAGTCTCCGGCAGGATGATGAGGCAGGATCTGAGGCTTGCCGTCCATCATGAAGTTGGTCCCGAAATAAGAAGCCGGGAAGAACTCCAGAGTAAGTCCGGCCTTTCCTTCAAGCGCGGCAGGAACCGGTTTGTCAAGAACCACGCTCACCACGACGCCGTTACCCTGCGGACGGACTTTCATCACGGAAGTAAAGTCATAATCAGCATACCTGAGCACGGTAGAGATGGTTGAAGTGCTCTTGTCCACATCGCGGGATACCACTTCCGGATACACATCCCACTGCTCCGGTGCGTTCGTAAGACGGATTCCGCCGCCGGTAGCCACACGCGCACCGCGAAGAATCATCTCCACTCCGGCCTTCTTTTCATCGGCGAATATGCCGGCATACTTATTATTGTACACAAGCACATTGGCCCCTCTTGTCTCGAAATACTCAAGGTCATTGAGATGGAAAGTCTGCGCAGATGCAGTTGCCACCAAAGACAAAGATGACGCAAGCGCAGCTATAAGTTGTAATTTGTTCATTATGTGATAGTGTTATTAGTCGATTAAAGTCTGATGGAAGTAGTCAAAATCGGCATACCCGCCATCCTCTGCGGTAGAATAACAATACAGCGCATTTCTGTAACCGGTAAAATAATCCAGAGTGAAACGCATCTTCAGCGAATAGTCAATCTCCGTCCAGTTCTTGCCGTCAAAAGAATATGCAGCGCGGGCCGTATCAGCCTGATCGGCAGAGCCTTCTGCAGGAGTGAAACAATAGTCAATCCTAAGCCAGACCTCTGTCCCCTCCATAGGAACGCTGTACACTTTCCTGTCTTTCTGCATACGGCTGTTCTCTCTGAGGACCAGTTCACGGCCACCCTCCGACACTTCTACTCCTACACACAGATTGCTGCTCTGGAAAGCGGAAATTCCGGCCCTTGCACCAGGCTTGAGAGCAGATGCATCCAGTTTCACCTCGGCACGGCTTCTCGGGCCTACAGTACGCTGGGTCAGAGTATTGCGGGCATCGGCGATACCGGTTACAGGCTCACCTGCATATATCCTCATCCATCCCTTGCGCTCGGTCAAAGACCATTCGCTGTCCACAGGCTTGTGATTCCACTGCCATACAAGAGCAAGTTTGCTTGAGTCAAACTCATCATTGTCCCAGACGTAATCCTCTCCGAAAGGCTTGAGATTCACCGTAACCTGCTCCATCGGAACAGTGTTGTCACCCATTATCGGCCAGCCGTCCACCCATTGAACCGGCTGAATGGTAGGAATCCTCCCGACAGCACCGTGATCCTGGAACATGATTGCATACCAGTCTCCCTTAGGGGTATCGACAATAGGTCCCTGGGCAATACCGTCTCTACGTCCTCCAAGCGTACCCTGAAGCACGACTTTTCTCTCATACTCGCCAAGAAGTTCGCGGCTGCGCCAGCATGTCTCGGTACGCACTCCGCCGGCAGGCCAGTCAATCTCTATCACATAGTACCAATCTCCTATATGATAGAAATGCGCACCTTCCGCCCTAAGTATATATCCTTCCCGAGGAGAGCTGATAAGCAACTGATCCACACCGCCTTCCTTGATAGCGGAAGCATCCGGCTCAAGCTCGGTAATATAAAGATCACCGTTACCCCAGACAACATAGAGATGTCCGTTGTCGAAAAGCATGGAGGCATCGTGCATGGCCCGGTCGATAACATTTCTCTTCCAGGTGCCGTTCTCGATGTCATCCGTGGTATAAATATATGTCTTGCGCTGGTCGTTGGCTATGAAAAACGCATAGTAAAGACCGTTCTCATAACGGATGGACGTAGCCCACTGTCCTTTACCGTATGCATTGCGGCCGTTGCGAAGATTATACACATCGTCATCCTCAAGGCAGTCATACACATAATTGACAATTCTCCAGTGCACAAGGTCCTTGGAATGCATTATAGGAGCACCAGGGCAATAATACATCGTGGTACTCACCATATAGTAGTCATCCCCGACGCGAATAATGTCACTGTCAGGAATATCGGTGTACGTCAGCGGATTGACCGCAATCGTAGAAACAGATTGCTTGCACGACGACAAGCTCAAAGCCATCGTCAGTGCAAGCATCACAAAACCTATACGTCTCATATACTACTCGAATGTAACCCAATCTATCTCCACATCACCCGAATTGACAGTAGCACGGATATAGTTGATTCCGGTAAGTTCGAGAGCCATAGGAGCAGTCACTTCTTTCCACTTCTTGGAAGCAGGAACCTTAATCGTAGCGAAGTCCTTATTCTCTTCTGCAGAAAGCGCTATTTCGGCGCCCTTCTTCGAACGGATCATCATCTTCACCTTAGACGGCGATGTAGTACCGAAGTCAACATCCTCATACTCAACCCAGGTAGCAGCTCTTGGAAGGGCGACATACCAGCCGTCGAAAGGCTTCTCCACATCAAGAAAATCGACAAACGTACCTCCCTGGCTAAGGAAACTGTAGCGGTCAATCTGGATAATGGATCTTGCCGGAGTAACACCGACACCGCGAAGTGTAGGAGCTACAGTCTGTATAGTACCGTCAGCATTGAAATGTACCTTGTCAATGCGAACCGAGCGGTTCTTGTCGAACTGAGGAGAATAGTCATTGTGGTGATAGAAGAGATACCACTCACCCTTATACTCTACAAGAGAATGATGGTTGGTCCAGCATCCTGAAGGAGACTGAAGCATGATAAGTCCCGTGTACTCAAATGGTCCGAGAGGACTGTCACTCATTGCGTATGCAAGAGTCTCGGTCTTGTCCTGAACCCATGGATATGTAAGGTAAAACTTTCCTTCCCTTTCGAAAATGAACGGTCCTTCCTTGAATCCTGCAGGAAGATTGGCGTCAAGTCTTACAGACTCGCCCTCCAGCTCAAGCATATTGTCATTGAGCTTGCATCCCCTGAGTCCCATTCCGGACCAGTAAATATAGGAACTGCCGTCTGAAGCATTAAGAACACAAGGGTCAATACCGGTCACGCCTTTGATAGGCTCAGCCTGAGGAACAAACGGGCCGTACGGCTTGTCCGCCACAGCTACACCCACTGCAAATCCGCGGCCGCTCTTCGGAGCGTTAGGGAAATAGAAATAATACTTGCCGTTCTTATATACGCAGTCCGGAGCCCACATGGAATATCCTTCCGGATTGCCCCAAGGCACATTCTCCTGACTCAGAATCACGCCATGATCCTGCCAGTCAATAAGATCCTCAGACGAGAAAACATGATAATCCGCCATGGAGAACCATTTTCTCTCCGGCTCCACAGGACTGATGATATCATGAGACGGATATACATATACCTTACCCTCAAAAACACGAGCGGTAGGATCGGCCGTAAACTGATCCCTGATAACAGGGTTCTGAGCAAAGGCTGCGGATGCAAGGCACAACGCAGCGGCAGAAGCAATGATAACTTTATGATTCATATTCAAAACTATTTTACGATTATACGCTTTCCGAGAACAAGCTTGTCTCCGGAGTCATCTACAGTCCAGTACTGAGGCTTACGCGGTCCGTTGCCTTCCGCATGATGAACGACATATCTGAGTTCACCCTCGAAAGTGCGGAACAGCATTCCGTGTCCGGAATTGTTGGCAAGGAACGGCTTCGGCTCCTGTATCCATGGTCCGGCGATGGTCCCGGACTCGGAATAGCACACTGCCTGAAGATAGCGCTCCTCTCCCCATGTAGCCCACAGCATTCCGAGCTTACCTGTCTGGGTGCGGAACATCTGAGGTCCGTCGGTCACCCAACCCGGCATCTTCCTTCCGAAAGTAGCTTCACCAAGACCGTTCATCTCACCGCAGCATGGCAGTTCGGAAGCTCTGAACATCGTCACAGGCTTTGATATTGTACGCTTCAAGTCCTTTGACAGCTCTACATAATCCATGGTTCCGTCAATCAACTGAGTCCACTCATGTACGAATACCATATAGATACGGCCATCCTCTTCATACAAGGTACCGTCGATGCAGTCCCACTCGCGAGGCTGATAGTCATGGTCAGGGTTCTCATCAAATACCACATACGGACCCTCAGGTTTCTCTGAGCGCAGAAGAACCGTCTGATTGTGAGGCACGTTGTATCTTCTTGGGACCTGCTGGATAAGGTCACTGTGATCGCTCCATGTACCTGCATAGTAGTAGTAATCTCCAATCTTATGGATCTCGGCGGCGGCTGCAAATCCGGCTCTTTCCATCCATGTACCGCTGATGTCAATTATGTTGTAAGGGCCTTCCCACATGACCAGATCCTTACTCTTGTACATACGTCCACCGGAACTTGTGAGATAATATGTCTTGGTGGTCTCATCCGGATAGATATACGGATCGCTCATTGAGAGATCGTTGAAATGAACGGTGCGGATCTTGTTCATCTCTGCCATACGGGCACGCATGCGCGCAGCCCGGCCGGCAGTGTCGCGGTCAGCCGCACTGCCTCCGAAATTCTTCTGCCCTTCATCCATGAGCGGGGCCTGTTCGCCCGGCTCGACTACTACCTTGGTCTGCTGGGACGCGCTACTTTTCTGTCCTGTCTGGCAGGATGCCAGTACAAATGCCGGGATTATCACCAAAGGCATCAAGCGTGTTCTTAGATTCATATTGCTATTTTTTGAAAAGGTGTGGAATAAACTCATTGAGACAACGTCTCCAGGTAAGCCACTCATGGGCGGTACCCTGAGACTCATAATATGCAGCGTTGACGCCACGGGCATGGAGCGCATCGATTATGGCCTTTGTGCCGAAATTCTCCTCCGTGCCGATGCCCATGAAAAGATATTTGCACTGGCTGTTGAATCTGGCAGCATCGGCGAACGCGCCTCCGTAAATCTTAGCGAAATCAGAGTCCGGTCCGAGGAAAATTGCACCGCTGAACGCTCCTATGTAAGAGAATTTGTCAAGATTTGTAAGGGCGATGTCAAAGGTCTGCTTGCCGCCCCATGAAAGTCCGGCCATAGCACGGTTGTCCTTGCCGGTTTTCACTCGGAAATTACTCTCGACAAAAGGAATGATCTCATCCAGAAGTATCGGGCCGAAAGATGCGCCGAACTCATCGCGGGTCTCACCCCTGCGTCCGCCGAAGATATAGCCGCAATTGCCATAGTCCATAACGACAATCATAGGCACGCTCTTGCCGGCGGCAATGCTGTTGTCAAGTATCTCGGCCATCTTTCCCTGCTGGTGCCAGCCCCTTTCATCTTCGCCCATACCATGCTGAAGATACAGCACAGGATATTGGGCGTTCTTCTTGGTTTCATACTCGGCCGGAGTATATACGAAGCAGTGGCGCATTGCCTGCTCTTTCTCGGACCAGTAATGGCACTCGCGCACCTGACCGTGAGGGATATTCTTGTCGTATGTGTAGTAAGCAGCATCGGCGGAAGACTCAGGAATCTCTATTCCGCTGGTCATAACGCCGCATCCGTAGAACGAATCGCTCATAGGATCCGCCACGGCAACTCCGTCGATATTCAGGAAATAATAGTGGAATCCTACCACAAGAGGATCTGTCGTCACAGTCCATTCACCTCTGAATCCACGGGTCATCGCATATTTCTTGCCGCAGATATCCACGAGCACTTCCTTTGCCTGAGGAGCACGGACGCTGAACATGGCACGCCCGTCAGGTGTCACCATCGGGTATTTGTTGCCACGGATATTGGTTGAAGCCGGACGAGGCATCTCCACCTTGAAAGACTTCTCAAGCTTCTTGCCGTCCACGATGTATGTATAGTCATAGCAATCCGGAGTTTCAACAGCTACCGTAGCGCTCCAGACTCCGTCCATATTGCGTACCATCTCTACCGGCTCCGCCATGAAAGGCACTACAAGGGATACGCTCCCGGCATTCTTGTCCGTATAATTGAACGTGGCCTTGTCCACTCTTTCGTGCACGAGGACAGGCACTACCTTCTGGGCCGGGTCATAGCTGATTTTCGGAGAAATACCCATGAAATCGAGCATCTGCGCAGCATAGCGGCGACCTATTTCCCTATATCCGGCAGCATCGAAGTGAAGATGATCCGGAAGATTGGTAAGACCGCTGGAAGAAACGATACGCGCTGCAGGAATGGTCTTTCGGATGTTGTCGATGTTGACGTTAGCACCGGCGCTTGTACCTCCACGGTCAGAGTTCACAGCCTCACCCACGATAAGCGGAACCTTGGCCGCATCAAGTCCGAGATCAGCGAGAAGACTCTCATATACCTGCTTTACTTTCACTGCCCAGTCAGGGTCATCCCAGTTGGACTCTCCCTGATGCATCAGGATACCTTCAATGACTCCGTCCTTCTGTGCCAGTCTGGCCATTTCCACGAGTCGTGCATACGGGTCATTGTCGTACTGCTTGAGCATAGGCTTCATCCACTCCTGCGTGGTCTGAGCGTACTCGGCAATCTTGTCTTTCATGAATCCTTCAATCTTGATGCCTCCGATAGCGACATTGATGACGCCCACACGGTGGTCGGATGGAAGATTGTCAATCATGGTCCTTCCGAAATAGTCGGCAGGAGTCATTCCGTTCTCATATCGACAGAGAGGAGGAAGAGCTTTGTACCAGTTGCCTTTGGTGCGGCTGCCGTCTTTATAGTCAACGGCTGCCATAGTAAGATACCTGTCGCTGATACCGACCGAATCCACATGCTCGGGACGAGCAGCACCTTCCATATTAGACTGTCCGAAGCACAGATACACATGGAACTTCGGATCCTGTGCCTTTGCGCTGAATGCAAGGCAAAGAGCGATTAATGATAATGCTAAACGTTTCATATACCAAAAATGGTCAAGTTAAAGTGTGACACAAATTTAAGACAAAAAGGCCTAACCCAAACGGCCTGTTGTTACATTTATTATTGGAGACATAACAAAGGAGGGCACCTCAAACGAGGCGCCCTCCGATATATCAATTATTTAAGTCCTAAAAACTTGAACTATTTGGCCCAGCCAAGAACATCGTGCAGATTAGGGTTGGCATTCTTCACATCGAGAGGGAATGGGAAGTACTCACTCTTTCCTACTACGAAATCATTGCAGAAAATCTCTGTAGGCTCAGTGAAGAGCTTGTGATACTTCTGGTAACCCGGCTTGCCTTCTGTGAAGAACTCATCGAAAACAACAGGAACAGTGTTCTTGCCAGCGAATTTGTGAAGAGGTGACTGGTTGAAGATCTTGTCGAGATCCACCTTGCCCTGCTTGCTCCAACGAACGAGGTCAAGGAAACGGCAAGACTCAAACCACATCTCGTACTGCTTCTCTTCCATTACGTTCTCAAATGTAAGCTGGGAATCAACCTTACCTGAGCCTGAACGCTTCTGAACAGCCTGAAGAGCCGCAAGTCCCTTAGCCTCATCGGCAGAACCTATACAAGCCTCAGCATAGAGAAGAAGAGCCTCAGCATAACGGGCAACTTTGAAGTTGGTTCCGTTCAAACCCTTTCCGAGGTAATCCATGTTGTCCTTCGGATACTCCTTACCACCGGTAAGAATCTTAGGAGGGTTCATGAATACCATGTGCTTCCATTCGAAGTAAGGACCATGGCTCCATACACCTGAAGCAGCCTTGATACCACGGTTAGGATCGGATTTCTTCTGCTCGAGAGTTCCATTGTTGAACTCTGAACCATCCCAATCCATCTCATAAAGCCACTCTTCCTCAGTAAGGAAGCAAGCCCTACGGCGTGGAGAATCACCATCATGCTCAAGGAACTTCTTGGCGAAATCCTGCTGGATGGCACCACCGTTCCATCCCTGGAATCCTGAGTGTACGGTAGGAGAAGAAGCAAGGACATCGGTACGCCAGCAGAATACGTTGGCAACCATCCAGCGGCTTCTCATGAAACCACCACCCCATGTAGTAAGAACCTCAGGGTCAGCAACTACGTTAGGCTCGAAAATCTTCTCGCAGCTACCGTCTCCCGGAACATGGAAGTTGATCCAATACTCGTCAGACTTCACGAGATCATATTTGCCTTCGGAAATCAAATCTCCGAGATACTTGCGCGCAGTATCAGGGTCGTTGTTGAACATAGCGGCCTTACCGGCGATGAACTGAGCGAATCCTCTGCTCATACGTGCGGTAGCGTTCTTGTCGTTCACGTCCTTGCGTACAGGAAGAGCACCTGAAGAAAGTGCCTTCTCGCACTCTGCGATAACCCACTGGAACACCTGACTCTGGCTCTCTGCGTTGGTAGGAAGCTCATCGGAATCATATACGCGATCCATGATAGGAGGGCAGTTCCACATAGCGGCAAGCATGAAGTGGAGGTAAGCGCGCATTACGCGAGCCTCGGCAACAGCCTGCTTGGTATAGTCACTTGTAAACTTAGGCTCGGCACCGTCCCTGTTCTCGTTTGTAAAGTTGGAGATAACAAGGTTGGCGTGGTAAACAGCATAGTAGTAACGCTGATAAGCCGACTTCAAAGTAGTGTTGCCATCATCATAACGGAACTCGCAGAACGCGCGGAAAGGCATATGGTCATTCTGTCCGCCACCGGCAGCAAGAATATCATCTGCAGAGTAGTTGAGCATTACCTGCTCAGGGTTATCAATACCCTCGGTAGCAGCCACATTGCCGATATAGTTGGCATACATGTTGGCAAGAGCAGCCTCACAGTCAGCATCAGAAGCATAGTAAGTGTCATAACTTACAACACCCTTCTGAGGTATCTCGAGCTTGCCCTCACAGGATGACGCAATAAGAGCGACAGCACAAAAAATCGGGATAAATATCTTTTTCATACAATAATAATCTTTAGAATGTCAAATTAACACCCAATACAACCTTCTGCATGGTAGGGTATGAACCCCAGTCGAGTCCGGAACCTGAAGTGTTGTTTGTAGAAGCGGTCTCAGGATCGAGTCCAGGATACTTGGTGAATGTAAAGAAGTCATCAAGTGAAACATAGAAACGGAGATTGCTGATAGCAGCCTTCTTGGTGATATTCTCAGGAAGGGTGTATCCGAGCTGAATCTGCTTGATACGGAAGTAATCTCCCTTGAAGATGTTGGCAGATGAAGACCAGAATTCAAATTTACCTGAAGTCAGTTCAGGTGAAGGATAGTAACCATCCTTGTACATATCCAACTCATACTTCATGTGGTTCTTGAAGCCTGTGCGGTAGAGAACCGGCATGATAGAGTTGCCGGCGATACCGGAACCATAGAGAAGGAAGTCAAATCCATTGTATGCAAGATTGATGTTAAGACCGTAAGTAAGCTTAGGGGTTCCCTGTCCGAGCATTTCCATATCTCCAGAGTCAGGTGTGGAGGTAACACCACCTTTGGCAGACTTGAAGAGAAGACTTTTCCCGTCCTCACTTACACCTTCGTACTTGTAACCGCGGATGTACCAAACAGGATAACCTGCCTCGAATACTGTCTGAACAGGATAGTTGGTTGAAGATGCATCTGTGCTAGTCACACGGGATGTTCCTTCAGGAAGTTCCAAAACCTCATTCCTGACGGTTGAGAGGTTGGCATTGATACCATAGCTGAAATCACCGATATTGTCTTTCCAGCCAAGCTCGATTTCAACACCCTGGTTGAGAACCTGACCACCGTTGATGGTTACGCTGCCGACACCAAGCTCAGGAGGTACAGGCTTGCTGAAAAGAAGATCTTTGGTCCTCTTGTCATAGAAGTCAAATCCGAAAGTGAGCCTGTCGCTAAGGAAGCGGGCATCGATACCGAGGTCAATCTGCTCTGAAGTCTCCCATGTAAGGTTAGGGTTAGGAAGACCGTTTGGAGAAGAAGAGAATATAGAACCGGCATGATCCACATCGTACTGATAGTGGTTGTTACCAACTGAAATGGTGGTAGCATATGGATATCCATACAATACACTGATGTTACCGTTGCGTCCCCAAGAAGCACGAAGCTTCAAGAAAGACATTGCGCTGCGGCTTACATTATCCTTTACGAAACTCTCGTTGCTGACAGTCCATCCCAAAGAGAATGAAGGGAAGTATCCCCAACGATTCTTCGCTGAAAGCTTTGAAGAGTCGAATGCATCGGCACGGAAGTTGGCCTGTACGCTATAGCGGTTGTCGTAAGAATAGATAAGACGTCCGAAGTAAGCGAGGGATGCAGACTTAGAAGGCTCATTGCCGAACTCCTTTGGAGCATCTCCAAGAACGTATGAGAGGTAACGGAAGTTAGGCTCATAGCCCTTGAGGATATTGCTGCCTTTACTGCTTGCAGTTATGTTGTCGGAATTGCTCTCACGATAAGACATACCGACCATCGCGGTCACGCTGTGCTTGCCGAAAGTCCTCATGTAGTTGGCGAAGTTCTCCCACTGGTAGTACCAGCTGGTATTTGCGCCTGCAGAAATAGAATAGTTGGATTCAGAACCACGGTCACCGATATAAAAAGGAGCGGTATAGCTGTGTCTTGTGCTGAATGCGAGTCTGTAACCAAGACGTGAAGTAATGGTAAGGCCCTTTATAGGAGTAAGGTTGGCGAACATGGTACCGTTAATGTTGAAACCTCCGTTGGAAGAATCAGTACCGTCGCGCTTTGCAAGAGGGCTACCCTCAGCATCAGAATATTTGGTATTGGCGAACCAGCCGTTCTCGTCACCGAGGAAGCGGTAAGGAACGTCAGATGTACCGGCCTGAACCTTATCCCACATACCCTTCATTGCAGAAGAGAACTCATCTACGCTCTTCCAGTACACAGGAGTTGTAGGGTCCATGGTAAGCATTGACTCGAATGAAGAGCCGTAACCTCTCTGAGATACAGAAGAAGTTGACCACTTCTCGATAGAGTTGTTGGTACCAACCTGAAGCCACTTGAAGATATTGTAGTCAGCGTTGACCTGAGCGGTAAGACGAGTGTAAACGTCCTTGGTTCCCTTAACGACACCGTCGTTCTTTACATAGTTGAGAGAGGTGAAGAAGTGACCGTTCTTGTTACCGCCGGAGAAGGTAATTGAGTGCTGCTGGCTCCATGTAGGCTCGATATAAGCGCTGATCCAGTCAGTATCAATGACTCCGTCAGGATAGTCAGGATGTGAATAGTCAAAATCGGCGAGCTTTCTCGATACGAATTGCTCACCTTCAGAAAGGTTAAGATATTCAATCATGCCTGCACGATCCAACTGAGGACGACGGGTAAATGTCTGAAGGGTAGCCTTTCCGTTGTATGTCACGGAACCCTTTCCCTCAGAACCACTCTTGGTGGTAATGAGAACAACACCGTTACCGGCCTCAGCACCGTAAATAGCGGCAGAAGCAGCGTCCTTGAGAACCTCCATAGACTCAATCATGGAAGGATCAAGATACTGAATGCTGTTTACCTTAAGACCGTCGACAATGAGAAGAGGAGAAATGTTGCCGGAGTTGGATGAATAACCACGAACACGGATTGTAGCACCTGAACCAGGAGCCGCATCGGTCATGATGTGTACACCGGAAACCTTTCCCTGAAGTGCGGCGGCCGCATCGGTTGTAGAGCGGTTCTGAAGATCGGAAGCACGGACAGAAGCCACGGAACCGGTAAGGTCACTCTTCTTCTGAACACCGTAACCGATAACCACTGTCTCCTCAAGAACGTTGTTGGATGCCATAACGACATTGATAACGGACTGATTGCCGACTGCGATTACCTGATTGTCGTAACCGATGCAAGAGAACTCAAGAGAGACACCTGCCGGTACGGAAATCTTGTAAGTACCGTCAATGTCTGTAGTAGTACCGAGGGTGCGCTGTCCTACGACCACAACACCAGCTCCGATAACCGGCTCGCCGCCTTCATCTACTACTGTACCGCTGATATTGCGGTTCTGAGCATAGACCTGGGCGGAGCCAAGAAATGCAGCAAAAAGTATCGACAGGATACTGATCGCTTTTGAAACTTTTTTGATCATACTTAACTGTTTGAATAGTTATTAATATTGTGTTTATTATCAAAAATGTGCTCGTCTGTATCACAGACAAGCACAAAAGTATATAAAATCCCTAAAAAATCCAAGAAACGATTCTAAAAATCTATGAAACATTCCAAAAAATATCAATCTTGTTCCACCTTTGACTGATTCATATATTCCCGAGGCGTGACCCCATAGAGTTTTTTAAAGGCGGTGGAGAAATTGGACTGACTCTCAAATCCCACCCGGGAAGCGACCTCGGCGATGGAGCATTTTCCTTCGGACAACATCTTGGCCGCCTGCGCAAGACGCGTATTGCGGATGAAGTCACTTGTGGTCTGATTGGTAAGCTCCTTGAGCTTACGATGCAGATGCACACGACTGATTCCAATCTCGGAGGCAAGCATCTCAATAGTAAGGTCCGGATTGGAAATATTGGCGTCAAGCGCTTTCATTATCCTATCCATCAGCCTGCTGTCGAGGGTATCCACTTTCACCTCAGTCAGCTTGTCATTATGAGTCTGTTTTCCGGAGAAAGTATTGCGCAGCACCCGGCGGCTCTCTACAAGATTCAGGATACGGGTCTTGAGCATATCTATGGAGAACGGCTTGGCTATATAGGCGTCCGCACCTGTTTTGAGTCCGGCGATGCGGTCCTCATCGGAAGACTTGGCCGTAAGAAGGATAATAGGGATATGGTTGATGTTGATGTTGCCCCTGATCCGCTCGCAAAGCCTGATGCCATCCATTACAGGCATCGCGACATCGCTTACGACAATGTCCGGAGCTTTCTTGAATATCGCATCAAGTGCCTCCTGTCCATTACCGCACTGACTTACATGGAAATCAGAAGAGAGCTCTTCGGCTATGAAATTCCTGATTCCTGCGTCATCATCCACGAGCAGGACTCTGATTTTGGTCTTGGGGGCCAATGGTTTCTGCTCGTCCGGAGACTGCTCGTCCGCTATGATCGGAGATACTTCCACATGAGACTCCAACTCATATATATTCTTATCTTCCGGAAGAATGTCTTCGTCTTTTATGTGCTCACATCCAAGAGGAAGAGTGACAACAAAGCAACTTCCCTGTCCTTCAGGATTCTTTTCCGCATGGATTTCTCCATGGTGCAGTTCAACAAGCGACCGGGCCAGATTCAAGCCGACACCGGCACCGCCCTTATACAATCTCTGCGCACCGCTTACCTGATAGAAGCGGTCAAAGACCTTTTCCAGATCATCAGAAGCAATGCCGATACCGTTGTCAGACACGGTAATCCTGGCATTGCCGCCCACCCTCTCAAGAGTAAGGCGGACTTCACCGTTCTCAGGAGTATATTTATATGCGTTGGAAAGGAGATTATACAACACCTTGTCAAAATTGGTCTGGTCTATATATATATATAAGGTATCGATACCGTCATGAAGATATTTCAGATTTATATGCTTAAGACCGAACTGCTCCTCATAACTGTCTACTATTTTCTGTATGTACGGAACAATATCGGTATAGCGGAACTTGAGAACCATACCGCCCTTGTCAATCTTTCGGATATCCAGAAGCTGATTCATAAGCTGCAAAACCCTTTCGCTATTGCTGTACATGGTCTTGTAATAGCGCTGCCTGACAGGATCATTATCAACGGCCATAAGCTGCTTGAGCGGTCCGATCAGAAGAGACAGCGGATTCTTCAGTTCGTGAGATATATTCGAGAAAAATTCAAGCTTGGACTCGTTGATCTGCTCCTGGTGCTGGTACTCTCTGATCTGCTGCTTGGCAAGATTGTGCTTTCGCTTCCACAGACAAAGGAAAGTCACAAGGAGCGATGCCAGTATGAAGTAAATTATTTTAGCAACGACACTGGCCCAGACAGACGGATGCACGACAACTGTAAAATCCATAGGCTCCGATACCAGTCCGCTATCAAGTGCCCGGAATTGCAAATTATGCTTTCCAGTGGACAAACCACTGAAAGACAGACGCTTCGAACCTCGCGGAAGCGTAATCCACCTGCTGCCGTCAATGCAGTATTCATACTGCAACCTCGAAGGAGCTCCATGCTCGACAGTAGAGAGCAGCAGGGTGAAAGCATTGTCCCTGTACGAAAGCTGAACTTTTTCAGATTCATATATCGGATTATCCAAAATAGTGTATCGTCCGGATTTCATTCCGCCTCTCACGGCTTTATTGCCGATATACATTCCGGTAATCCTTACTTTCCACTTTTTGGGAGAATTCACTATCTCCAAAGGATTGAACCATGTCAATCCGTCCAGTCCGCCAAACCACAAAGTGCCATCCGCATCTTTCCATGCCACATCACGATACGCTTCACCCATTCTTACTCCGTCTTCTTTCCCAAAAGACGATACGAGCACGAAATTCTTGTCAAGTTTGGAAATCCCCGACGGTGACGATACCCAGATTGAGCCGTCATCATCAGACAGCACGGAATAGATCATATTATCAATAAGACCGTCAACCGTGGAGTATATTTTCTTTCCGGATGCCTTGGACCAGACCATAAGCCCGTTCTCACATCCGAAAGCAATCACCCCGTCTGCAATCTCACTCACGGAATTGACGATATTATCGGAAGATATTGTTTCGATGCTGTAGCTGCCGTCATCTTTGAAGCTATATGCGCCGTCATAACTGCACACATATATATTGCCGTCCGAAGCGCTCAGTATTCCGGTCAGGAACTGCGGAATCCGGGAATTGAAAGGCGGGGAGGAGAAAGAATCGGTGCGGGGATCGTAAAGCACAAGGCCCGCTCCCATTGTGGCAAGCCAGATTGTGCCGTTCTCGCTTTCCGCAATGCCGGATATCGAGTTTATCCTGAGATTAACTTCCTTCTCAAGATCCACCTGACGATGCCTTCCGGTAACGGCATCCATTATAGAGACGACTCCGGCACGTGAACTCATCCACAGTCGGCCCCTGGAATCCTCGCACATTGAGGTTATTGTCTTCGGGAAGGAGGCATCGGCATAATGAACAGAAGTACCCTTGACATTATCCACGGCATAAAGTCCGTCTCCGTCGGTAGAAACCCACATTTTGCCGGAGCGACCTCTGCACAATCCCATTACCGGCTTATCCCCGATGATATTCTCCATGGATGAAAGATGCCCTATATAGCGGAAATAGTTCCTTCTGAACGGAATAAAGACAAGGCCCTTACGATAGGCGCCAACCCAGATATTGTTTGTCTTGTCCTTAAGCACGGAATTGATGCGCAGCGAGCTCAAATCGAATATATCGTCAAGCATGGAGAGCCTTGTGGTCTGACGGGAGACCATATCATAGAATTTGATACCTCTTCCATAATCACTGACAATAAGTACTTTGCTGTTGAGCCGTTCCAATATGACGGGCGTCCGAATTTCTTCCCCTACCCTCACAAATGAGTCAGACACACTGTCATAGCGAAGAAGTCCGCCATTCATGGCTGCAATATACACTCCCCCGTCAGGTTCCGCTATTATATCGGTAACAGTCTCTCCGTTCATAAGATAGGATTGCAAAGAACCGTCAGGATGCAGCTTATACACCCCTTTCTTGTACTTTACCGCCCAGAAATTGCCGGCGCTGTCCACTGCCGCATAATCCACATAATCAATTCCCGAAGCTGACTGAACGCGCACAAGAGACAGATTGCCATCTTCTACATTTACACGACACACATAGTTGCCGGCCGTCCACAGTTCGCCGTCCGCCCGTTCAACTATAGTGGTAATCTGCCCCGAAGACATGTTCTCCGGAAGAATTCGGGCCAGTTCAGAAAACGAATCGGTATAAGGGTCATATTGCTGGATACCGGCGTGGGTGCAGACAAAGATTCTGCCTTGTGCATCCTCAAATACAGTATTGACATAATTGTTGGCCAGAGAATGCGAATCCGACGGGTCATGACTATATTTCACGAATCTGGTGCCGTCATAGCGGTTCAATCCAGACTCGGTAGAAACCCATATCATGCCGGCGCTGTCTTCAAAAACAGATCTTACCAGACTGCTTGAAAGCCCGTCATCGGGAGTAAAGACTGTTACACTCTGTGCAGCACAAATGCATGTTACAAGTAACAGAAAAAGAGTAAAAAATTTACGCATACCTGAAAATTACTCCGCAAAATTACGAAAAAACGCAGGAACTTTGACTATATTTGCAGAATAAATAAAAACGAATGTAACATGTTACATAGTAACGAAACTCTCCCGGTGCTGCTGCTCACCGGTTATCTTGGCAGCGGCAAGACCACTCTGGTCAATAGAATACTGTCCAACAAAAAAGGAATCAAGTTTGCCGTAATCGTAAATGATCTTGGCGAAGTCAACATAGATGCTTCTCTGATAGAGAAAGGCGGAGTCGTAGGAAAAAAGGATGACAGTCTGGTCGCACTCCAGAACGGCTGCATCTGCTGTACGCTGAAAATGGATCTGGTGGAACAGATAGAAGAGATCAGTTCCTCAGGCAGATTTGACTACATAGTCATAGAAGCCAGCGGCATCTGCGAACCGGCACCTATAGCCCAGACCATCTGCTCATTGCCTACAATCTCGGACAAATTCGGCCCGAACGGACAAAGTGTCCGTCTGGACTGCATCACTACAGTAGTGGATGCCCTGCGCATGCAGAGTGAGTTCAGCTGCGGAGAGGCTCTTCCTCTCGGCAATTTCGAGGAAGATGACCTTGAGAAACTGATTATCGAACAGATTGAGTTCTGCAATATCATCCTTCTGAACAAGTCTGCCGAGGTGCATCCGGACGAACTTGGGAAAATCAAGCAAATCATCCATGCACTCCAGCCAAAAGCGCGCATCATCGAGTGCAACTTCTGCGACATTGACCTGAACGCCATTCTGGACACCAGAATGTTTGATTTCGATAATGTGGCCACTTCCGCTGCCTGGATAAACGAAATAGAGGGAGAGCACGAGGAAGAGGGACACGACGACGAACATCATCACCACCATCACGACGATGAAGAGGGCGAGGCTGAAGAATACGGCATAAGCACGTTTGTCTATTACAGGCGCAGGCCGTTCGACATCAACCGGTTCGACAATTATGTGGCAAAGAAATGGAGCAAATCCGTCATCCGTGCCAAAGGACTGTGCTATTTCTCCGACGAGACCGACAAGTGCTATCTGTTCGAACAGGCCGGAGTGCAGAAGAGCATAAAGGATGCCGGACTCTGGTACGCGACTATGCCTAAGGAAGAATTGGCGGAGATGATGCTGAAAGACCCGACTCTTTCCCGTGACTGGGACGAAGAATACGGCGACAGAATGATTAAAATCGTATTCATCGGACAGCACATGGACAAAGACGCAATATGTGAAGATCTGGACCGCTGCCTCGATTAGAGCTCTAAGACTTCAATAAACCCCGAAGGCCTTTTGTCGGGCTTTCGGGGTTTATTGTCTCTTTGGACCTTCTTTATTTCTTATCCAAAGCGTTTATCACAACTACAGTAGTATCATTGAGCCGGGCCTTAAGGAACTCCGTCATACGGAGCTTCGCCTCATCGCCAAGTGCACGCTGCGTCTTCGCCACCACAAGAATGCAATCCTTGGAATATAGACTGTCAGTCGTGACATCCGCGCCGCGGGATATGTATATTTCCTTGACCTGAGGATATTGGCTTACAATCTCACGCGATATCTGCGTATAAGGAATCTCTTTCTGCTTATATTTGGAAAGTTCCATTTCAAGCATTCTGATCTGCGCGTCACGCTTGCCTATTTCCGAGTCGGTCCTTGCGTAGATATCCCTTACGAGTTTGTCCGCCGAGCCATTCTCGTTAGGTGCTATCTGGTGGGCATAGAACTCCACACGCTCAGGGTCAATTCCATGGTCCTTCGCAGAGAGCCTCAGCCTTGACTTCTCATTTTCATCAAGCATATTCCCGGCGATATATAAAGATATCTTTCCTCCCTTATGCGTATCTATGTCGTAATCATAGATATATCCGCTGTCAAGCATTCTGTTTTCTGACACGAACCGCTCGGCATTCTGGGCGAATTTGTTGCTCCGTATCATGGTAATGGCCGACAGGATACTTGGGATTGTCACGAGCACAAATACCAGAGTAACCAGAGACCTTGTCCTGCGGGCCTGCTTCGCATCCAGGAACTCATACTCCGGGAATCCAAGAATCTTGGACATCAGATATGTCGCAATGATAATGAATACCCCGTTGATGATAAAGAGCATCAACGCCCCGAAGAAATAGCTTATGTGCCCGCTTGCAAGACCATATCCCGCGGTGCAAAGCGGCGGCATAAGTGCGGTGGCGATGGCAACACCGGACAGCACGGTCCCTTTCTCCTTGCGAGAGATTTCCAGAAGCCCGGCCGCGCCGCCAAACAGTGCAATAATGACGTCATAGATGGTCGGATTGGTTCTTGACAGCAACTCGGTAGGGTTGGCCAGCTTGAGCGGAGTCATCAGGAAATACAGAAATGACGCCATGAGGCTGATACCCACCATCACCAGAAGGTTCTTCAGACCTACCCGGATCAATTTGGTATCATTCACGCCAAGTCCCAGTCCGATACCGATAATAGGCCCCATGAGAGGAGAGATAAGCATGGCACCGATAATCACGGCAGTCGAATTTACATTCAGTCCGACAGATGCTATGATAATGGAGAATGCAAGAATCCACACATTCGGCCCCCTGAACGCCACATTGCTGCGAATGCTTCGGGCAGCGGCGTCAGTATCGATATGATCCGAAATATTGGTAATAGCCTTGATATCGGATTTTAAGGAATTCCAGAAATTTCCAGGCATTGACTTTTATTTGAGTTTTCTGTTCTTGTACGACTCTATGCAGGCCGGAATGATGCGATTGTACTCGGCACTTGCAAAAAGAGGAGAGGTGATGATGAAATCCGCCGTACTTCTGTTGGTTGCGAACGGAATATTGTAGAGAGATGCGAGGCGCACAAGTCCCATTACGTCGTTCTGGTGCCCCTGCATGATGAGGTTGTCACAGAAAAATACCAGCATGTCTATTTTCCCCTCGGCAATCATGGCACCAATCTCAAAATCACCGCCCAGAGGACCGCTCAAAAGACATTCAACATCAGGAAGCTCGTCTGCCTCAAGCACTTTCGACAGAGTTTCCTTCACCAGACGCCCGGTAGTGCCGGTACAGAAGAGCTTGCACCCTTTCAACACTCCGGCATTGAATTTCACCCAACTCAAAAGCTCAGCCTTACGGGAATCATGAGCCACCAAAGCAATGTTCTTTACCATATACTATATAATACTATTAAATTCGCGTCAAAAGTAACAATTTCGAGTCATTCTGACAAATTTCAGACCCGTATCCAACACACATGCAAAACTGACATATTGACAAACCAAATGAAATGCTTATCTTTACGGTTCAAAAACCATACGAAACATTTTTTCTTAGAAATTTACCATAATGAAAAAGTTTTTTATAACACTAACTGTCCTTTTTGCCGCTGCTCTCGGAGCAAACGCACAATTCAGCATAGGAGCCGGATACCTCAACCGCACCAACAAGATTAGCATTGAAAGCACATCAAATTCCTATACGCTCAACGGTTTCTATGCCGGACTGGATGCCGGATATTATATCGGATACGGGGTACGCATCGCTCCGGGTATATATTATTCATATATCACGGGCCGCACTGTAATTCCGGGCGGCAAGAACGAAGGGAATTATTACAGACACGAGCTCACCTTCCCGATAAATGTCAGATACAGCCTTGAAATCAGCGAATCTCTGGACGTTTTCGCCTATGCCGGACCGCAGTTTATCATAGGACTGGCATCATCCAATGCCATGAGTGACAAAGAGAACTCCCGCTCCGGCAATAACTTCTCCGGCAACGAAGGGGAAAAACATTTCAACGCAGGACTGGGCTTCGGACTCGGTGTCGATATTGCCAAATCGTTGAGAATCAACGTTGGATATACAATCGGAATGCTCAACACAGTAAGGAGCGAGAATATCTCATCCAAAATCAACACACTGCAAGTCGGACTTGCCCTTCTTTTCTAAGTTGCAGAACCGACAAAGACAAATAAAGCCCGGAGTCACTTAAAACGACCCCGGGCTTCATTATTCAAGCGAAACTGCTATTTCTCGAAGAACCTCTTATAGAGACCCTGGAATCCGGCACCGTGACGAGCCTCGTCCTTAGCCATCTCATGAACGGTATCGTGAATGGCATCAAAGCCGAGCTTTTTGGCACGTGTAGCTATCGCAAGCTTGCCTTCGCAAGCTCCGCACTCCGCTTCCGCACGCTTCTTGACATTGGTCTTGGTATCCCATACCACTTCCCCAAGAAGTTCCGCGAACTTGGCTGCGTGCTCTGCTTCCTCAAAAGCATAACGCTTGAAAGCCTCCGCAATCTCAGGATATCCCTCGCGCTCAGCCTGACGACTCATGGCGAGGTACATTCCCACTTCCGTGCACTCACCGTTGAAATGGTCGTGAAGTCCCTGCATAATCTCAGGATCATCCACCTTTCCATCTCCAAGATGATGCTCACAAGCCCAGTTGAGCACGTCTTCCTTAATCTCTACAAATTTGTCTGACTTGGCATGACACTGCGGGCACTCTGCTGGAGGATTCTCTCCTTCATATACGTAACCGCAAACTAAACATCTGAATTTCTTATGCATAGCGTTCTTTTTAAATTTTAATTTTTCAAACTTACAATGCAAATATAGACATTCTTTTGAATAAAACAAAATTACTTCCAGTCATATTCATAAACAGTCCTTCCATCAGCACATGTAATAGTGCGTTCACCGCCGATTCCGCGGCAATCAAGCTTCTGGAAAGAACGGACCTTGCACTCCGGACCGCTGATTTTCAGAGATACTATGCTGCCATTCTCCCATTTGCAGTCCACAACATGCTGTCCGCGGGCTCTGAAACCCTTGAATTCGCCGTTAACCCATGCATCAGGCAGCGCAGGCAAAATAAAGAGCGTCCCGTCATGGCTCTGTACCAGCATTTCAGCAATACCGGCGGCAGCACCGAAGTTGCCGTCTATCTGGAAAGGCGGATGTGCATCGAACAGATTCGGATAAGTACGTCCATTGCTTCTGCCCGGACCCCACATAGGTGCATCAGCGGGAAGGAGCGTAAGCATATCCGAGATAATCTTGAATGCATGGTTTCCATCCAGAAGCCTTGCCCAGAAATTGATTTTCCAACCAAGACTCCAGCCGGTAGCCATATCCCCTCTCTGCTCAAGAGTCACCTTGGAGGCATTGAAAAGTTCAGGGGTGTCGAAGGCATTTATCTGATTGGACGGATAAAGCCCGTACAGATGCGATACATGACGATGTTTGTCGTCAGGATCATCAGCATCCTGCATCCACTCCTGAAGCTGTCCGAAGCGTCCGACCTTCATAGGAGGCAGTTTGGACATGGCGACAGAAAGGCTGTCCCTATAAGAACCGTCCACGTCAAGAATTTCAGAAGCCCTTATTACACTGGTGAATACATCCCGTACAATTTGGTTGTCCATCGTACACCCGGCAGTAAGCGGATTGCTTTTACCCATAGGACCGTGTTCCGGACTTACCGACGGCACCATTACAAGATATCCCTGATATGGCTGCAGGTAATCCATGCAGAACTCTGAGGCCCCTTTCAATACAGGATACCATTTCTTCAGGAAGTCTTTGTCCAGCGTATAGAGATAGTGCTCCCATATATGAGTGGTGAGCCAGGCTCCTCCATTTGGAAACATTCCCCAGTCAGAGCCATCCACTGGTCCGGCTATACGCCATATATCCGTATTGTGATGAGCCAGCCACCCCCTGCATCCGTACATCTCACGGGCAGTCACGGCGCCAGTCTCACTCAAATCCTTTATCATGGAGAAAAGCGGCTCCTCGGATTCATGCAGACCGGCCACTTCTGCCGGCCAGTAATTCATCTCAGCATTGATATTGATGGTGTATTTGCTGTCCCATGGGGCCATGACCTCCTTATTCCATACACCCTGCAGGTTGGCAGGCTGACCTCCTGGCTGGGAAGAACTTATCAGAAGATATCTTCCGTAATTGTACATGAGAGCAACCATGGCCATATCGTCACTTCCTGCAAATGCAGCAAGCCGCTTGTCGGTAGGAAGGTCTGAATTCTTCCCGGCATCAAGCGTCAGGTGCACCCGATCATACTGCTCATGATAAGCCGCCTCATGCTTCGAAAGAAGGGTCTTGAAACTCTTGCCTTGAGTAGAGGAAAGCAACTCGGACACCTTGGAAGAAGCATCACCGGACACATCGTGGTAATTTACAAAATTCGTAGCGGCGGCAGTCCGCAGAACGGCCGAACTTGCTCCTTTGACTACAATCGCCCCGTCTTCCGCATACACTTCCCCGTCCGTTTCCACTAAAGTACGGCAAAGAGCCTTGAGGGATGCCGGAATGCCTTCCTGCTCCACTCCGTCCACAACTGCCTGCAGACAATTGCCTTCTGCGGATACCTCGAAAGCCAGAGGGCTGTCGTAGCGCAGCGTAAAGTCAAGAGCCCCTTTCTTGTCCGCACGAAGCATTACGGCAAGTATCTTGTCAGGAAGAGACGCTATCACCTGACGGGTATATTTCACGTCTCCTGCCTTGAACGACACCTCTGCCACAGCATCCGAGAGATCAAGGGAGCGCTGATAATCACTGTACTCCTCAGGAATGTCAAATGACATCTTGAGACTGCACATCGGAAGGAACCTCATACCGTGAGGTCCTACGATAAAGTCCTTGTTGATAATATCTTTGGCTTCATCTTCATGACCGGAGAGAATAAGGCTCCGCACCTGCTCAAGTCTTGCCAGAGAACGCGGGCTGTTGTTGTTGTGCGGGCCGCCGCTCCAGAATGTCTCTTCATTAATCTGAATTTCTTCTTCGGCTACACCGCCGAACACCATCGCCCCCAGATTGGAATTTCCTACAGGAAGCGCTTCAAGCCACTGGGATGCAGGCTTGTCATACCACAGCCTGTCCGAGATATGGTCTTTTTCGGCACATGCCTGAAGGGCCGCTACCGAAAGGACCGCCAAAATGAATAATTTGCCTCTCATAATTATTTCCCGAATATTTTCTGGGCAAAGCTGCTGAACGACTTACGCCATACCTGCCACTCGTGATCTCCCGGATAAGATTCGAAAACAACCTCCACACCGGCATCCTTCATGCGTCCTACCGCTGCTCTGGTGGCATTGATTCGAGGGTCCTGCTCGCCGCAACTGACATAATAGATGTCATGTTTCTTATTGAATTCTTCAGTACGGGAAATCATGCCTGGAACTTCTTTTTCGAAATCCATAGGCTTGGCTTCAGCGATTCCACCGAAGATACCGGCTGAGAACTGTCCGACACTTGCAAATACGTCCGGCTCGTTGAGTCCGATATAGAAAGACTGTCCGCCGCCCATGGAGAGTCCGCACATGGCTCTGTTGTGAGCACCGGTCTTGACTCTGAAATTCTTTTCCACAAAAGGAATGATATAGTCGATAAGTTCGGTGCGATAAGGCTGCATGCTCTGTTTGCTGTAGCCTCCGGTAACCACGGCGCCGGGGATACGGACATTGCTGTTGACCGACACCACAATCATCGGCACCGCCTTGCCCTGAGCAATGAGGTTGTCCATAATGTTGGCGACTCTTCCCTGCTGCATCCATCCTCTGTGATCCTCTCCGCCTCCGTGATGGATATACACTACCGGATACTTTTTCTTGTTCCTGTCATATCCTGCAGGCACATAAACCTGAAGCGGCCTCCACTCCCCTGTCTGCTCGGAGTAGTAGTTCATAAGGCGGATGTCTCCATGAGGAACATCTTGTATTTCAAAAAGTTCGGTGTCAGGCTCGGGAATCTCAAGCGCACTGGACATCATGCTGCATCCATAGAAAGACTCGCTCACAGGATCAGCAAAACGTGCTCCGTCCACTTCAAGGAAATAGTAATGGAATCCTGGCACAAGCGATGGAGTGGTCACTTTCCAAAGGCCGCTCTTATCCTGCTTCATAGGATATTTCACAGAACATATATCCGCCACGACATTCTTCGCGCCATTCGCCCTTATGGAGAAGGTCACGCTTCCGTCCGGATTGACAGTCCTGTATGCCGGAGCCGGACGCCTGCGCATCTTCGCCGCCCTGGCATCATCAAGAAAACTTACCATAGCTTTCAGATTCTCCTCTGAATACATGTTCATTCCATGACCGCCCTGTGGCTCAATATGAATTTCAGTCTTCACGCCGGCACGTTTGAGCGCTTCGTAAAACTCCTTCCCCTGGCTTACCGGTACCACATTGTCAGCCTCACCATGGAAGATGATGATTGGAGGATCACCGGCGTCGATATAGGTTTCAGCAGCGGATGCACGGAACGCTTTCTCGTTAACCTTGTTCTTAGGGAGGCCCAAAAAGGCTTCCTCCGGACTCAATTTCCCCATATTCATCGGCGAATTGATGGTATATGGATTCACCGGACCGGACCAGTCGCAAGCGGCATCCACGGCACTGGAGAACTGCAGATTGTTGCCTTCCGTTCCTTCCAGCTCCGCAACATCAGCGGAAGTGGCCGCAAGAGAAGCCAGATGTCCTCCAGAAGAGAACCCTGACGCAGCGATAAAGGATGGATCGAACCCATATTCGGAAGCATGAGCACGTACATACCGTACAACAGCCTTTATATCATGGATGGCCCCCGGGAAAAGAGCATCGGAACTGGAACGGTGATTAGGAGTGACAACGGCATAGCCGGCATCAAGAAGAGCCTGGCATATAGTACCGAGATCGGCCATTCCCTTGGAATTGTTGCTGAACCATGCACTTCCATAAATATGCACAACCACCGGATAGGAAGCCTTGACTTCCTTAGGCATGTAAATATCCATCTGATGGAACACCTTTCCGTCTCCGACATAGTCAACGTCAGAATATTTCTTGGAATACTCCATCTTGATTTCCCGAAGTTGGAAGCCTCCGAAACCGCCTTCCTGCGCCTGTCCAGGCTGAGCCTGAAGACACAATGCGCTTGCAAGGGCAAACAATGATATAATCAATCGCTTCATGTATGTGTGTATGTTTAATATTTCTTGTGATTCAATCCGCATCTGCCGGCAAGTCCGCCCTCTCCGGTTTCCTTGTACAGCGATGGAAGATCGTGCCCGGTCTGCTTCATTACCTGCACTACCTCATCAAATGACACCCTGTGATAGCCGTCCGAGAAAGAAGCATACAGATTGGCATCCAGCGCTCTGGCGGCAGCCATGGCGTTTCTTTCAATGCAAGGTATCTGCACCAGTCCGTATACGGGGTCGCATGTCATCCCGAGATGATGCTCCAGTCCCATCTCGGCGGCATATTCCACCTGGGATGGCGTACCCCCGAACAATTGGCACGTGGCAGCGGAAGCCATTGCGCATGCTACGCCCACTTCCCCCTGGCAACCCACTTCCGCCCCGGAAATGGAAGCATTGTGCTTGACCACATTTCCAAAAAGGCCACCGGTCGCCAGCGCATGCAGTATTCTCTTCTCCGAGAAATTGTGCCCTTTGGCAATATGATACAGCACCGCCGGGAGCACTCCGCTCGACCCGCATGTAGGAGCCGTAACCACAGTGCCTCCGGAGGCGTTCTCCTCACTCACGGCAAGAGCGTATGAGAACACCAGTCCGCGGGTCTGAAGATTAGCCTTGTACCCGGCCACCTTTATGTAGTATGTGGCAGCCTTTCGGGACAAGTGCAGCGGTCCCGGGAGAACACCCTCATTGTTGAGCCCGTTCTCAACGGACGCTTTCATGGCCATCCACACTTCCTCGAGATAATCCCATATATCGGAATCCTCGCACTCCTGGGCATATTCCCAATAATTGCGGCCGGTATCCTTGCACCACTGCATTATATCCGAGATGGTATTCAGCGAATATATGTCAGGACCTTCTCCGATAAGAGAACCGGGTCCTTCGGATATGGTACCGCCGCCGATGCTGTACACGGTCCACTCGTCCGTCGCGTGTCCCTGAGCATCTTTGGAGACAAATTTCATCCCGTTCGGATGATATGGCAACACTATCTGAGGCTCCCAGATAATGTTCACCGACGCACCGCCTTCCGACAGCGCATCCCGCACCGCCACATCGGTAAGATGCCCTTTCCCTGTCGCCGCAAGACTTCCATAGAGAGTCACGTCGAAAGACGCTGCCTCAGGATGCTTTTTCAAAAACATGATGGAGGCTTTCTGAGGACCCATCGTATGGCTGCTTGACGGGCCTCGGCCTATCTTGTAAAGTTCCCTAAGAGATTTCATAAATTACTTATACAGAACTTTACGCTATCCATCCAATATGGTATCCTGATTCCGAAAACAGTCTTGATTTTGGTCTTGTCAAGCACAGAATATGAAGGTCTTCTGACCTTGCTTGGGAACTCATCGGAATGACATGGCTGGATGACACATTCCGTATGTCCCGCACACTCGGCAATATACTTGGTAAAATCGTACCAGCTGCATGTCCCCTCGTCGGAATAATGGTAAATGCCACCCTTGTCAAGGTAAGAGCGCTGCGAAATGACGGTCATGATGGCGTCTGCAAGATCTGCGGCGTACGTAGGGGTTCCAGTCTGGTCGAACACCACCTTCAGGGAAGGCTTTGAGGCCGTAAGGGAAAGCATTGTCTTCACGAAATTCTTTCCGAACTCGCTGTACAGCCACGCCGTACGAATTATGACATAATTGCAGCCGGACGCCATGATTTTCTCCTCGCCATGCAGTTTGGTAAGGCCATACACTCCTGTAGGTCCGCCCTTCTGGTCCTCCCGGCAAGGGACATTGTAAGGCTCTGCTCCGAACACATAGTCAGTGCTGATATGAAACAGCGTACCGCCCACCTCACTTATTGCCACCGCAAGATGTTCAGGTGCCGTGGCATTGAGTTTTTCTGCAAGTTCCTGTCTGTCTTCCGCCCCTTCGACATCCGTAAATGCCGCGCAATTGACTATTACGCCGACATTCTCCCGGCGGATGATGCCACGTATCGCGTCAATGTCGGTAATATCAAGTATTTCGGTGTCCACGGGGACAGAATCTCCGGCAAGCTTGCGCAGCATCGCGCACTGCTCCTCTCTGGCTTCTGTGATGTCGGTGAAGACAAAGCGGTCTTCCGATTTCAGGGAAGCTATTCTGAGTTCATTGCCAAGCTGACCGTTGGCACCGGTAATCAAAATAGTCATTGTGCGTACAAATCTTCATTAAAATCAAACAAACAGTCACAATCCTTCAACATGGGATGAGCGGCATCCTTGGCGGAAAGAATCGCCTTATCTGCCGGAATCTTCCAATCGACCCCGATCTGAGGGTCATCCCATGCTATTGCTCCCTCATTCTGAGGAGAATACAGATTGTCGCACTTATACTGGAAAACAGCCTCCCCGGAAAGGACGCTGAATCCATGTGCAAACCCGCGCGGCACAAAAAACTGACGATGATTGTCCTCCGACAATTCCACCGAAACGTATTTACCAAATGTCGGACTTCCCTTTCTTATATCCACCGCCACATCAAGAACCGTCCCTTTGACGACCCTTACAAGCTTGCTCTGCGAATACTTCCCCTTTTGGAAGTGCAGACCACGCAGCACTCCGTAGGAACTCTTGCTTTCATTGTCCTGCACGAAACGCACAGGACGTACCATTCTGTCAAAATCCCGCTGGGAATACGATTCAAAAAAATATCCCCTGCTATCCTCGAAAACCCTCGGTTCAATTATCACCACTCCGGGAATATCAGTTTGTATTACGTTCATTTATGATTAATTAAAATTCATCTATGTTTATCCGGCCCTTCTTTTCCACTTCCTCCGCCATGCGCACCAGATACTCTCCGTAAGGATTCTTCAGCATCGGACGGGCGACTTCACGCACCTTGTCCGGTGTAACCCATCCCTTTCTCAGGCCTATACCTTCAAGGCAGGCTATTTTGAGCCCCTGGCGCTTCTCGATGGTCTCAATGTAATTGGAGGCTTCAGCCAAAGAATCGTGCGTACCTGTATCCAGCCATGCAAATCCCCTGCCCAAAGTCTGGACCTTCAGCTCACCGGCGGCAAGAAACTCCTGATTGACCGTGGTAATCTCAAGCTCCCCGCGGGCGGAAGGCTTGATATGCTTGGCCACTTCCACCACTTTGTTGGGATAAAAATAGAGCCCCACCACGGCATAGTTGGATTTAGGCTCAGAGGGCTTTTCCTCAATGGAGAGACAGTTGCCCTGTCCGTCGAACTCCGCCACTCCGTATCTTTCCGGATCGCTGACCCAATATCCGAAGACCGTAGCCTTGCCCTCATCAGCTGTCTTCACCGCATTGCGCAGAAGTTCCGAGAATCCGGCTCCGTGGAAAATATTGTCTCCGAGAACAAGACACACGGAATCATCTCCTACGAACTCCTCGCCTATGATAAACGCCTGGGCAAGTCCGTCAGGAGACGGCTGCTCCGCATAACTGAACCTCACACCGAAATCGCTTCCGTCGCCAAGAAGGCGCTTGAAGCCGGGAAGGTCATAAGGCGTGGAAATAATCAGAATATCCCTTATGCCGGCCAGCATCAGAACTGAGACCGGATAATAGATCATCGGTTTGTCAAAAATCGGAAGCAACTGCTTGCTAACTCCCTTGGTGATAGGATACAGACGTGTGCCGGATCCTCCTGCGAGTACAATTCCTTTCATAGCGTCATCAGTTTAAAAGTTTTCCGGCTCTTTGCCGACCTCATCGAAGTACTCTTTTTTAGCATGACAGACCGGACACTCCTTAGGGGGCTCCGGTCCTACAAACTTGTATCCGCATACTGAGCAGATCCATTCTTTATTTTCCTTAGCCATAGACGTGTGTTTTTATCCACACAAATATAGCAATTAATTTCTTATTATCTTTCCCCGCGAATCAGTCATCGTTAGAACTTGATACATCGGAGGTTCCACCTCTCCAGCTCATTATTGACTGGGATATGTTGATAATATAGTCGCCCATCTTTTCAAGCTCCTCGACAAGCGCAATATAGAACACTCCCTCGAAGTATTTGTCTCCCTCATTATCAGACAGTTCCTTGTCGCGAAGGAAATCACGCCTGGTGTTTATATCTATTTCAGCCACAACGGCATTGTCGATATTTGAAATGGTGGCGCTGTGGGAAAGGTTGCATATCATCGCATCAAAGGCCCTACCCACCAATACAATCATGTCGTACACTTCCTTCTTATGGGATTCACTGAGCTTCTGTCCGCGCTCAAGCGCTCTGGCAATCAGTCTGCTGATAGCTTCTCCGCTATCTCCCAGAGACTCCATCTCCCCCACTATCCTGTACAGGGACTTTATGTGCAGGGCAGACCTGTCGCTGAGCGTATCGCGGCTGACCTTGTTGAGGAATCCGACCACCTCATACTCTATTCTGTCTGAAATCTCCTCATACTTCACAAGCTTCTCCTGGAAAGGTCTGAAAGACTGCTCGTCGGATGATGTCTCCACCGCGCTTCTGATATATCCCAATCCCTTTTGCATTATCTTTCCGAAGTGCACAACCTCTTTGTCTGCTTCCGATATTGCAAGTTCCGGAGTGGAGATAAGACCGGCGTTGATATACACAAGCCTATCCTGTTCTTCTCCCTTCTTGTCCTTGATTACCAGACAGACAAACTTCTCAATCAGCGGGATGAACCAGATAAGAAGGGACGTATTGATAAGGTTGAACACAGTGTGAAGCATTGATATGCCATACAGCGGTGCCTGATCCGAGCCGGAAAGGCCCAGCATGTCTACAATCCAGTGTATCAGGGAAATGAACGGGTGGAAAAGAGCCACCGCCCATATCACACCGAACACATTGAACACCGTATGTGCCAGCGCAGCCCTTTTGGCATTTGTATTTCCCACAGCTGCTGCGATATTGGCCGTAATGGTCGTACCGATATTCTCTCCAAGCACCATTGCGGCAGCCATGTCAAATTCTATCCAGCCCATATTGAGGAATATCAGCGTCAGCGCAACGGTTGCACTCGAAGACTGCAATATCAATGTGAGCGTAGTACCTACCAGCACAAAAAGCAGCACAGAGAGCAGCCCGCGTCCGGACCAGCTCTGAAGGAATGCCAGCACTTCAGGACTTGACTGCAAATCCGGAACCGAGTTTTTCATGAACGAGAGTCCAAGGAACAAAAGGCTGAATCCGACCACAAACTCGCTGATATCACGTATGCGGCCTTTTTTGGACATGCTCATGATAAAGCCGACTGCCATCAGAGGGACGGCCAGAATGGAAATGTCCGCCTTAAAGCCGAAAACCGCGATTATCCAGGCAGTGAGAGTGGTGCCTATATTGGCGCCCATAATAACGCTGATGGCCTGCGTAAGCGTAAGCAGTCCGGCATTGACAAATCCCACCACCATCACGGTGGTTGCACTGGAAGACTGTATTATACCCGTGACGCCAAGTCCGGTAATCACGCCCTTGACCGGATTGGACGTTATGGACGAAAGGAATTTGCGAAGCCCCGAACCGGCAGCTTTCTGAAGTCCGCTGCTCATAAGGTTCATTCCATACAGGAAAAGACCGAGAGCTCCAATAAGTGTTACAATACTTAAAATCATCGTTCAAATAACTTGTTTCCGCCTGCAAAGTTGCGCATTATATGCGGCCTGTCAAATATCCAAATTACGATTTAACAATTATTTAACAGTCTCAGTCCGGTATCTGCAGAAGATAAACTATATTTGCGTCATGAGTCATGTAGTATTAGTGGTGGAGGACGAAACGGACATACGGAAAATTCTCTGTTTCAACCTTCGAAGCGAGGGTTATGAAGTCCTTGAGGCAGGCAGTGCCGAAGAAGGGATGAAGCTTATGAGCGGGCAGGTATCCCTGATTCTGCTGGATGTGATGCTCCCGGGCATGTCCGGATTCGAGATGGCGCGAAAGCTTAGAGAGCACGACGGAAGCACCGTCCCGATAATTTTCATGACTGCTCTCGGAGACGAAGAGGACATCCTCGAAGGGTTTTCTTCAGGCGCCGATGACTATATATCCAAGCCATTTTCTTTCAACGAGTTAAACGCACGCATAAAAGCCATCCTAAGGCGCACCGGCGCAGCCTCTCAAGACAAGGTCATACAAATATCCGGGCTGCGCATTGATACGGAAAAAGGCACGGTTTGCGTCAACGGCTCAAATGTAGAACTCTCCAGAAAGGAATTTGACCTGCTCGTGCTGCTTGCCAGGCACCCCGGCACATATTTTTCCCGCGCAACCATCATTGACGAACTCTGGAAAGACGCACCCTATGTTCTGGACAGGACCATTGACGTACATTTCGCCAGAATACGCACAAAACTCGGTCCCCTTCACAACATAATCAGGAACAAGACAGGATTTGGCTATTATATCGACCCGGACACACATGAATCTTAGGAACAAAAATATCCTGACAAGTGCAGCAATCATCGTGTTGTTTGCCATCGCCGCCATCAGCATTGCTTCCGTAAGCAAAGACAGAGACAAGAAATCCATTCTCTCGGCGCGGCTGGAAGCATACTGCGATGCCATATACTATGCAAACGCCCCGAGCACAAACCTTCCTCATGGAATCCAGGTGAGCATAATCAGACCGGACGGCACCGTCATCTCTGATTCCAGGACAAACCCCGAGAATATGGGAAACCACCTGCAGCGTCCGGAAATCAGACGCAGCATCGACTCGGGAAGCGCTTATGCCATAAGGGAATCCTCCACATCGGAAATCAAGTATTTCTATTATGCCAAAAACTACGGGGACCGGATCATTCGCTGCGCGCAGCCCTATGAAGTGGATTTGGAGCAGTTCTTCCGGCTTGACTGGATGCTGATAATAAGTATCGTACTTCTTCTGATCCTCGCTTTGGCGGCAATGGTATTACTGTCCAGACACTTTTCAGAAGAAGCCGAGGACGCTGCGGAGAAGGAAAAAAGACGGCTGAAGCACGAAATGACAGCCAATATCTCGCATGAACTCAAGACCCCGATAAGCAGCATCAGAGGCTATCTGGAGACACTGGTCAACCACCCCGAAATAGACCCCGAAAATCAGCAGCTTTTTACGGAAAGAGCATATCTTCAGAGCCTGAGACTCAGCGACATGATACGTGACATATCGCTTATCACAAAATTGGAAGAGGCGCCGCATCTGTTCAAGACGGAGCCGGTAAATATCCGTAACGTCTTCGAAGAAGTCACGGAGGAACTCGGAGAAACACTTAACGCCCACTCCATAACTGTCAACAACAACCTTCCTCCAATATGCGTGCGGGGGAATTACCAGCTTATCTATTCCATTTTCCGCAATCTCGTGGAAAATACCGCCAAATATGCCGGTGACGGAAGTACTGCCACGATGGATTACAGCACAAGCAAGGACGAGACGCACATATTCAACTATTGGGATAACGGCCGCGGTGTGGCTCCGGAGATGCTCGACAGGATTTTCGAGCGTTTCTTCAGGCTCAACGACGACCGCAGCCGGACTTCAGAAGGGTCCGGGCTCGGACTTTCCATAATAAAGAACGCCGTGCTCTTCCACAAAGGGAAAATCACGGCGTACAATGTCGAAAACAAGGGTCTTGGATTCAGATTCACTCTGCAAGACCTTCCTCGCTGAGTTACTTGCCAAGAAGCTTTTCGCTGCGGGCCACAAAGTCGGACAAGCCCTTGCCCTTAAGCATTCCGTTGCTCAAAAGGGCCAGATCCACGACCTGACGGAGCAGATCATTGTCTCCTTCCACAGCTCTGTCGTTCCAAATCTTGGCCACAAGCGGATTCTGCATATTGACTATAATGTTGTATGATTCCGGAATTGAACCGTAGAAATTCATTCCGCCACCCATCGCACTCATCTCCCTGTAACGGCGCATGAATTCATTCTGGGTAATCAGTACCGGCACTGCCGTCTCTCCGAGATTGCGGGCTTCCACCATATACTCATTACCCTGCGGAAGAACGGACTTGAACATCTCATCGAGAGACTTCTTGTCGTCTTCACTGAGTTCAAGCTTGACCTCTTCTCCCTTTTGAATCAGCTTGTCCACGGAATCGCTGTCCACCCTTGCAAACCTTACGTTCTCCAGCTTGGACTCAAGCAGGTTGACAAAGTGGCTGTCAAGCTCGCAGTCCATGAGCAGAACATCATATCCCTGGTTTTTGGCAGCATCTATAAAGAAATATTGTTTCTCGGAATCAGTAGCATACAGGAATATCAATTTCTTGTCCTTGTCGGTCTGCGCCGGCTCGATAGCTTTACGGTAATCATCTATGCTGAAATACTTTCCGTCAGTATTCTTGAGAAGCGTGAACTTCATAGCCCTCTCGCAGAATTTCTCATCACTGAGCATTCCGTACTCGATGAAGAGCTTGATATTGTCCCATTTCTGCTCGTACTGCTCTCTCTGCTCCTTAAAGATTTCTTCCAGACGATCAGCCACTTTCTTGGTGATGTATGTGCTGATTTTCTTTACGTTGGCATCGCTCTGCAGATAACTTCTGCTGACATTAAGAGGTATGTCCGGAGAGTCTATCACACCGTGAAGAAGCGTAAGGAAGTCAGGTACGATATTGTCCACATGCTCCGTTACGAACATCTGGTTGCAGTACAGCTGAATCTTGTTCTTGTCAATGGACATCCTTTCCTTGATCTTAGGGAAATACAGCACACCCGTAAGATTGAACGGATAATCCACATTGAGGTGTATCCAGAACATAGGATCATCGTCCATCGGATACAGCTCCTTATAGAACTTGAGGTAGTCTTCATCCTTAAGTTCTGACGGAGCCTTGGTCCATATAGGCTCGATATCGTTGATTACATTGTCCTCCTCGGTCTCCACACTCTTGCCGTCCTTCCACTCGGTCTTCTTGCCGAATACGACAGGAACCGGCATGAAACGGCAGTACTTTGTAAGGAGTCCGGAAATCCTGCCCTTGGATGCAAACTCGGAAGATTCGTCATCGAGATACAGGGTAATGGTAGTTCCCCTGTCTGCCTTGTCGCCTTCTTCCATGGAATATTCAGGAGATCCGTCACAAGACCACTTTACAGCTTTGGCGCCTTCCTTCCAGCTGAGCGTGTCTATCGTAACCTTTTTGGACACCATGAAGGCCGAATAGAAGCCAAGTCCGAAATGACCTATGATGGAGCCAATCTGATCTTTGTACTTCTCCAGGAACTCTCCTGCAGAAGAAAAAGCAATCTGATTGATGTACTTGTCCACCTCTTCTTCTGTCATGCCGATACCGCGGTCAGTGATCTTAAGTATCTTTTCTTTTTCGTCCAGTTCGACAGCCACCTTAAGTTCGCCAAGCTCGCCCTTGAAATCACCTGAAGAGGCCAGAGCCTTCATCTTCTGACTCGCATCCACAGCGTTCGCTACAAGCTCGCGAAGGAAAATCTCATGATCCGAATACAGGAACTGCTTTATGACGGGGAATATATTTTCCGTAGTAACCCCGATTTTACCTTTTAAAGAATTAGTTGCCATTCTATTTTATAATTTATATTTCACACAAAAGGCCGACCAAGCGGCCGACCTTTCAAAATCAAATTATGTTCCAGTGACAAATTGTCAAAGTTCCTCGCACCCGAAAATTCTTCCAAGACACAACGATTGCATTATTTGTAAAGGAACCTCTTGATACTCATCTTAGGAGTCTTCTCAAAAGGAACCATCACCTGCTCAACCTTTGTAATCTGGCTGTATCCAGGCAGCTTTTTATTAGCCTGATGGCGTATGTTTTCCGGAATATCAGATATTGCTTCAGTGTCGAGGCCTGACTTTTTCACTGCATCATCATCAAGGTACACGAGCGCTACAATCTTTCCTGAACGGCCCACTACTACTGATTCCACCACAAACTGCTGGTTGTTGACTATGGCTTCAATCTCTTCCGGATATATATTCTGTCCGTTGGCTGAAAGAATCATGCTCTTGGAGCGTCCCTTGATAAAGATATTGCCTTCTGCATCCATGATTCCAAGGTCTCCGGTCTTAAGGAATCCGTCGTCGGTAAATGCGGCCTTCGTCGCTTCCTCGTTCTTGTAATAGCCGATAGTAATATTGGCGCCCTTGGCCTGAATCTCTCCGGCGATATGCTGCGGATCATCGGAATCTATGCGCGCCTCAATACAGTTGATAGCCTTTCCGCAAGAACCCGGCACGTAATAACGCCAGTCTTCATAAGCAAGAAGCGGGGCGGCTTCAGTCATACCGTATCCCACCGTATAGTGAAGCTTTATCTGCTTTAAGCATTTCTCGACCTCAGGATTGAGCGCGGCTCCGCCCATGATATAACTGCGAACCTTTCCGCCAAACGCGGTGTCAAGACCGCTTCTGACCTTATTGAATATTATTCTGCGCACTCCCGGGATAGCCGTAAGAACCTTCATGTACCATTTGCCAAGTACCGGCATGATGGAAGACTTGTACACCTTTTCCATAACAAGCGGAACCGTACATACAAGGAACGGCTGAACGTCGTGCATGGCTTTCAGCAGCAGGGACGGTGCCGGAGTCTTCCCGAGGAAATAAACCGTACACCCGCCTGCGAGAGGATAAAGGAACTCATACACCATTCCGTAGATATGCGCCATGGGCAGCATTGAAACGATGGAGTCATCCGCATGCACTGGGATATGCTCATGTCCGAAAGCTATGGAGCTGCTCAGATTGCCATAAGTAAGCATAACGCCCTTAGGAGCACTGGTAGTGCCCGAAGTATAGTTTATGACGGCCAGTTCATCGAAATTATCGGTCGGAAGGCTGAAGTCATCCTTTCCGAATCCGTTCGGATACGCTGCCTCAAAAGCTTCCTTGCGCCCGTCGAAAGCCTTGCCCATGGACTCATCCGAAGAATAAAGAACGGAGAAATCATCCACATTGACAGCCACTTTCAGAAGAGGCATCTCACTCTTGTCCAGTTTGTCCCATATTTCCTTGTCCGTAAACAGGACAATGCTCTCGGAATGATTCACAAGGCCGGAAATGCTGTCCGGATGGAAATCGCACAGAATGGTCACAGTAACCGCACGATATGCATTGGAGGACAAAAAACTTACCGCCCAACGGGCCGTATTCTTGGCACATATTGCAATTTTGTCTCCCGGTTTGATCCCGGCATTCTCAAAGGCAAGGGCGAACTGGGCGATATGCTCGGCAAGTTGTCCGTTGGTAATAGTTTCTCCTCTGTAGTTGCACAATGCCGGCTTGTCCCACAGAGACTTCATATTGGATTGAAGGGTCGCTAAATAATGGCGCATATATCGAATATTTTTGAATCAAGTTGAACAAATTTAATGCTTTGAGATTTATCGCCCAAGGCTTTTTATGAAAAAACTCAATTATTTGCGATATTTGTGGCGAAACAATAAATATCGTGGTAAAAATATGAGGAAAAAGCCCATAGTTGCTATCATTTACGACTTCGACGGCACTTTGTCTCCTGGAAACATGCAGGAATTCGGATTCATTCAGGCCGTAGGCAAGACCAAAGAAGAATTCTGGAAAATGAGCGACAAGATTGCCATAGGGCAGGATGCGTCCAACGTATTGTCTTATATGAAGCTGATGTATGACGAAGCGCGCTCCTGCGGAATAGAACTCCGCCGCGAAAGATTCAAGGAGTTCGGCAAGGATATCGAACTTTACGAAGGAATCGCCGACTGGTGGTTCGATGCCGTGAACCGATACGGAAAGCAGCATGGCGTCATCGTGGAGCACTACATAAATTCGTCCGGGCTAAAGGAAATAATCGAAGGAAGTCCTATCGCAGGCAAGTTCAAACACATTTTCGCCGGCTCCTTCATATACAACGACAAGGGCGATGCCGAGTGGCCGGGGGTAGCAGTGGATTATACCGCCAAAACACAGTTCATTTTCAAAATCAACAAAGGCATTTTCAGCGCAAGGGACAACAAGCGTGTAAACGAATCCGTAGCGGAAGACAAGAAGAGAGTACCCTTCTCCCAAATGGTATATTTCGGAGATGGAGACACTGATGTTCCGTGCATGAAAATCGTGAGGATGTTTGGAGGACATTCAATAGCGGTCTTCAATCCCGAGAACCACGCCAAGAAAACATCCGCGCTCAAGTTGAAAAGACAAGGCCGCGTGGATTTCGCAATACCTGCCAAATACGGCCCACAGTCAGGAGCCTTTCAGGTGGTTTGCGCAATAATCAACAAAATCAAGGCAGACTACGATCTGCAACACCTCTCGCTATAGGTCATGGAATACAGAAGATTATCAGAAGAAGAATACAGAGACAGAGCATCCCGAATCCTATATGAGGATAATCATCTGCTCATCGTCAACAAATACTCCGGAGACATAGTCCAGGGCGACAAGACAGGGGACGAATGCCTTACTGACATATACAAGGCATTCATAGCGCAGCGGGACAACAAGCCGGGCAAAGTCTTCATGGGCGTTCCGCACCGGCTTGACAGACCCGTAAGCGGCATCTGCATATTGGCAAAAACCTCCAAGGCGCTCGAAAGGATGAGCGCCATGTTCCGTAACGGAGATATCCACAAGAAGTATTGGGCATTATGCTGCGGAAAGCCGGACCCCACAGAAGGGACTCTGGAGAACTGGCTTGTCCGCAACGAGAAGCAGAACAAGACATACATAGTGGCTGAAGGCAGCCGGAAGGACGCAAAACTTGCAAGACTCAATTACAAATTCCTCCGCAGCACGGACCGGTATCATTTGGTAGAGGTGGAACTACTCACGGGAAGACATCACCAGATACGCTGTCAGCTTGCCGGCATCGGATGCGTAATAAAGGGAGACCTGAAGTATGGAGCAAAACGCTCCAACCCGGACGGGAGCATAAGTCTTCATGCCCATGAGGTGACATTCACTCATCCGGTACAGAAGACACCGGTACACATAATTGCTGACTTCGTTTCAGCAGAGAATATTCTCCGGGAGTAATGCCCATCTTTATCTTGAAGGCCATTCCGAAAGTGACCTGATTGTGAAATCCGGACCGTTCGGACAACTCAAAAACCTTCAATTTAGGCTCCTTCTCCATAAGTTCAATGGCATATCTTATCCGATAGTCATTAACGAACTGGCAGAAGTTCATCCCGGAAGCGGTGTTGATGGCTTTAGACAGGGTTGTCTTGTTGGTATATACCATAGACGCAAGATTATGGATGGAAAATGTCTCATCAAGATACGGCCTGTCTTCTTCCATGACACGATATACCCGCAGCATCAGTTCCGACTCTTTTGAGTTCTTTATTTTTTCCGGGTCACGCGGTGCCGAGGCCGACTCCGAATACGCCTTCATCAGAGCTCTCAACTCTTTTTCCTTCCTCTCCCCTATCATAATAAAATGTCCGGTTCTGCTGCAATATAGCAGAAAAGCATAAGTAAAAGCCCCCACGACAGTCAAAACATACATTCCCAAAGGATTCCCGACAACCGCAAGTACAACAGCTTTCTGCACATTCAGAATAGCCAGCAGCATGAGGCGTGATATAAAAAGCATCACATTCCAGAAATCTATTGCCCGAAACAGTCTTCGGACACAGAAATACCTTTCATGAAAGCGAATGGCCACAATAGCAAGCACCAGTAAGTCCAACAGAAGATACAATAACCGCACTTCCATGGAAGTCATCAGATATGCTATTTCGACAGCTGCAGACATCAGTGCCAGCACCAAAGTAGGATAACACTTCTCATCACCCACAGGGAAGTTTACCAGAATTATCTCGGCTATAGGCAAGGTCGCTGCAAACAATGATATGCTGAAGCCACGTCCTACTATGGGAAACGCTGTCAACACCGGACAGAACGCACAAAACAAAGAGATAAGTTCGGATAAGCGGATACAAGAAAAGGTCATGGTGTTATATTATTTTAAGCAAATATACAACGCCAGACCTTTCCTGACAGGCCTCGCAGACTACTCAGAGCCTGAAATGTATGTTTATTATCTCTTTATTTTCTTTTTTTAGAGAACTTCATGGTATCGAAGCCCTTTCCATAGACTCCGGTCACCGATGACACTGATACGAACGCATCCGGATCGATGGCATTGATGTATTTAAGGAACACACTCAGGTCCGTCTTGCGGGTAATCACCATCACCACGTTCACCTCATTTTTCGTGTACCAGCCCTTTCCGTCAAGAACAGTCACGCCCCTGTGAAGATCGTTCGTGATGGCGTCAGCTATCTCCTTGTACTTGTTGGACAAGACAAATATCTGCACGGACTGACGTGAGCCGGACAGATAGAGGTCAAGCACCGTACTTACAATCACCACAAGGATAAAACCATACACCACGGTGGTAATCTTGTCCGCCCATGGCATAAGAGAGCCGTCAGGCATATATGAAGGTACGAAAAGTGAAGAAAGGATAATCAACACATCAGTCATCATAATCAGCCTGCCCGGAGAGACGTTCCTGTATTTATTGATCATAAGTGCTATGATATCCGTGCCTCCGGTACTTCCTCCCTGCGATATTGTTATTCCTATGCCGGCACCGGAAAGAATGCCTCCCATTATGGTACACATCAGCTTTCCGTTGTCGATGGCAAGAATCTGGGTAATGTCCGAAGGCATCACGGACTGCATGATATTCATCGCAACGGACGCAAGTATGGTGGCATAAATGGTCTTGCCGCCAAAACCTTTCCCCAACACGAAAAGCGCAGCCGTAATCAGGCCCATATTCACTACAAAATACGTATAACCGATTCTGATTCCCGTAGCGTACTGTATAATGGAAGCTATACCGGTAACACCGCCACCGATAAGATTGTTAGGGACAAGAAACGTAGTCCAACCCAATACGTATGCAAGAACACCTATTGTAATGAGGACATATTCTTTGAATGTCACCAATACATTTTTTTTAAGAATGTTCATAATGCTTATTTCTTTTTCTTCTTAAGCGATACTCCGGTTTTAATCTCTTCAAAGCCCTCCCCATACACATTGTTGGTAGGAGAGATTGACATGAAGGCGCGAGGGTCCACCTCTTTTATCACTCTGGTAAGAGACGGAAGTTCTTTCTGATTTATAAGGATAAGCAGAACGTCCTTGTCTTTCTTCGTGTACCAGCCCTGGGCTTTGAGGATAGTCACCCCACGGTCCATATTGGTAATAATATGATCCGCTATCTCCTTGTAGTGTTCGGAGAAAACAAGCAACTGATAAGAAGAGCGCTTTCCGCCCACCACGATATCTATCATAAGGGAGAATACTACAAGTTCCTCCAAGCCATAGCACATATCCGAGAAATTCTTCTCCGGAAGGAACAGAAGCAGCGAGCAGATTATCACATCCGTGACAAGATAAATCATACTCAACGATATGGGCCAGTATTTGTTGACCATCAGAGAAATGATATCAGTACCGCCCGTACTTCCTCCATATCTTAGAATCAGTCCTATACCGATAGCCTCTATCGCACCGGCAAAAACAGGTATAAGCACCCTTTCCTGAATAAACAGGAACTCTCCAGGCGCACTGTGAAGGAAGTCCAGACTGCCCACCAGACCCATCGCCAGCGAAGATACCACTATACAATAGATAGTCTTGAATCCAAAACCTATCCCCATGGCAAGAACCGCCACGATAATAAGCACTGCATTGATTACAATATAGGAGTACTGAGCCTGAATGAATCCTCCCGTGGCGTACTGGACGATAGTACAGAGTCCCATCATTCCGCCGGCAGACATTCCATTAGGTATCATGAATCCCTCCCATGCGAATGCAAAAAGGAAAGAAGCGACAGTGAGAATCAGATAATCCTTCACCGTGCTCAAGAGTTTACGCCTGTCCGTCATTTCAATACTATGTTTATAATTCTACCTGGAACTACTATTACCTTGACTATATTCATGCCGGCAGACCACTTGGCCGTCTGTTCAAGAGAACGCACCTGAGCCTCCACTTCAGCAGGGGTCGCGCTCTTGGCCATATCTACCGTAAACCGCATCTTGCCATTGAACTGCACCGGATAAGTAACAGTATCATCGGCAGCATACGCAGCCACATATTCAGGGAACCTGGCGTATGTCACACTGCCTTCATTGCCAAGCGAATGCCACAACTCTTCAGACACGTGCGGTGCAAAAGGAGAAAGGAGAACCACCAGAGGCTCGAGAATCTCCCTCTTGGCACACTTGAGGGCTCCAAGTTCATTGACAGCAATCATGAACGCACTGATTGTGGTGTTGTATGAGAATACTTCTATATCTTCCTGCTCCTTGGCAATAAGTTTATGAAGGACTTTCAATTCTTCCGGCGTCGCCTTATCATCGACAACAAGCCACTTTTCCCGGTCATAGAAGAGACGCCAGAACTTCTTCAGGAAACGGTTCACTCCGTCAATTCCCTTTGTATCCCACGGCTTGCTCTGCTCCACAGGGCCGAGGAACATCTCATAAAGTCTCAAAGTATCAGCACCGTACGTATTGCAGATATCATCCGGATTCACCACATTATACATACTCTTGCTCATCTTTTCCACTGCCCATCCGCAGACATACTCGCCGTCTTCCAATATAAACTCGGCGTTCTCAAACTCCGGACGCCATCTGCGGAAAGCCTCGATATCAAGCCTGTCATTATGCACGATATTGATATCCACATGTATCTCCGTCGTATCGTAAGAAGACTTGAGTCCGGCAGAAACGAACGTATTCGTTCCCACAATTCTGTACACGAAATTCGAACGTCCCTGAATCATGCCCTGATTGACAAGTTTGCGAAACGGCTCATCCTCGCACACATACCCTAAATCATAAAGGAACTTGTTCCAGAATCGAGAATATATCAGATGTCCTGTGGCATGCTCGGTGCCGCCTACATACAAATCCACACTGCGCCAATACTCATCGGAGTCCCTACTCACAAGCGCCTTGTCGTTGTGAGGGTCCATATATCTGAGATAGTAGGCACTTGAACCTGCAAATCCAGGCATCGTGCTCTTCTCCAACGGATAGCCCTTATATGTCCAGTCCTTGGCACGGGAAAGCGGCGGCTGACCGTCAGGAGACGGTTTGTAAGAATCTATTTCAGGGAGTCTCAAAGGAAGTTCCGACTCCGGAAGCGGCATTGGAATACCATCCTTATAGTAAATCGGGAAAGGTTCGCCCCAATAACGCTGACGTGAAAAAATAGCGTCCCTCAAGCGATAATTGGTCTTTCTGTGTCCCAGCCCGTGCGCCTCAACATAGTCTTTTGCCGCCTCGATGGCGTCCTTTACCTTCATTCCGTTCAGGAAGCCCGAATTGCACATCACTCCGTCCTTGGCATCAAAACTCTGCTCGGACACGTCACAACCCTCAATCAACGGCACAATCGGAAGCCCGAACTTCTTCGCAAACGCATAATCCCTGCTGTCATGCGCAGGCACAGCCATGATGGCACCGGTTCCATAACCTGCAAGCACATATTCAGATATCCAAATAGGCACCTTCTCTCCGGTAAGGGGATTTATTCCATAAGAACCGGAGAATACTCCGGTGACGGACTTGGTCTCCGCAATCCTCTCTCGTTCCGTTTTCTTCTTGACAGACGCCACGTACGCAGCCACTTCCTCTTTGCGGTCCTCCGTTGTCAACTGCTCCACAAACTCGCTTTCAGGAGCCAGCACCATGAATGTCACGCCGAATACGGTATCGGCGCGCGTCGTAAAGATAGTGATCGGAAGATGCTTGTCCCCGCACACAGTATCAAAGACCATTTCAGTTCCTTCAGAACGGCCTATCCAGTTGCGCTGCATCTCTTTCAGCGAATCCGACCAGTCAAGAGTCTCAATTGAGTCGAGCAGACGGCCGGCATACGCCGACACGCGAAGCTGCCACTGCGTCATCTTCTTCTGCTCGACAGGATATCCGCCTCTTACGCTCAATCCGTCCTTCACCTCATCGTTGGCCAGAACAGTTCCAAGTCCTTCGCACCAATTGACGGATGTCTCACCCTGATAAGCAATCCTGTAACGCATCAGAATATCCGACTTTTCCTTCTCGGACGCAGAATTCCACTGCTCCGGCGACACGTCATCATACCCCTCGCTTTCAAGTCGGCTGACAAGCTCGGATATTGGCCTTGCCCGGTCTGCGGAAGGGTCATACCAGCTGTCAAACATCTTCAGAAAAGCCCACTGCGTCCATTTGTAGAACTCAGGATCACAGGTACGCACTTCCCTGTCCCAATCGTACGAAAAGCCGATACGGTCCAACTGACCGCGGTAACGCTTCACATTCTCGTCCGTAGTGACCTCCGGATGCTGACCAGTCTGGATGGCATATTGCTCCGCCGGAAGTCCGAAGGCGTCATATCCCATAGGATGAAGGACATTGAACCCCTTCAGTCTCTTGTATCTGGCATAAATATCACTTGCAATGTATCCAAGAGGGTGACCGACATGAAGTCCTGCGCCTGAAGGATAAGGGAACATGTCAAGCACATAATACTTGGGTTTGGAGCTGTCCTCCTTTACCTTGAACTCTTTATTGGCTGCCCAATAGGCCTGCCACTTCTGCTCAATCGACTTGAAATCGTAATCCATCGTATATTTCTTTATTTTCTTTTTTGCAATTTAAAATCCACATACACCGACATGGCGCATTTCACTTTCTTCCCGCCCATCTTGGCCGGCTTCCAGTCCGGGGACGAAGAAATGACCCTTACAGCCTCCGCATCCAGAAGTTCATCCACACCTTTCGCCACCTTGACATCAGTGACCTTGCCTTTCTGGTCAATTATAAAATCCACGAGCACCCTGCCCTGTATTCCGTCCCGCACCGCTTCCCGAGGATATCTCTGATACACATATACCCACTTGCGCAGGAAATCAGCCGGGTCACTGGAACCAAGGAAACGAGGTTTCACGTCACAGTCCGCATAGGAATAGACATCACCGGAACTCTGTCTCGCCCGCACGGTATTGTCTCTTCTGAACTCTATTGCCTTCCTGTTGACAAGGGACAGTGAAAAATTGTAGATATACTCAAGTTCCCGCTCCATATCCTGATATTCAAGAATGGACGGGGTGTCTCTCTCAGTATTGTATTCGGGATACATCCCGGTAGTGAACAGGACAGAAGGAATCTCTTTTTCGTAGAAGGATCTATGATCGGATGCCACCGGTTCCTCAGCCACGACACGAGGCAGCACCGGCTGAAGCGTACCGGAAAGTTCCGTAATCAGGTCATTGATATCCTGATTGGACGACGTATAGGCATAGAACCCGTTGGATGGAAGTCCGAGCATATCGAGGTTGACACAGGCGTCAATCCTGATTCCGTTGCCGAACGACCGGTTGAGAAAATACCATGATCCGGCAGAAGAGTTCTGCGAGGCTCCGGCCGCAAGGAAAATGACCGAACGCTTCAGAAGCACCCTGTTGATACTAAGCTTTCTGGCAAGCTGGAGCATCATTGAAAGACCGGAAGCGTTTCCATTGGCCCCATAATAAATCTTGTCATGCTGCTCCCCGTTGATATTTATGCGGGCGGATCCCAAATTGTCCATCCTGGCGCATATTACCACATAGCGGTTTTTCAGCTCCTTGTCATATCCGGGAATAAAAGCCACCACATTCCGCGAACGTAGCGTATCTCCCGACTCCTGAAGGATACCGAACGACTCCAATCCGTCCCCGCTCAGGAATTCAAGTCCGTATGATGCAAATTCCGAACTGATGAATTCCGCTGCCATCCTCTCACCTTCCGAGCCGGCAGCCCGTCCTTCCAGCATTGCGGAAGCAATGTACCCCACCTGTTCTTTCATGCTGCTGACAACCTCACTGTCACTCAGGCCCTCAAGCGAAGACCCGGCAAACTGTGCAAAACAGTTTGTCGAGACCAGAACAACCAATAACGTAACGAATTTTTTCAGCATAGCCTATCTGTTGTTGAGAATCCATGCGTCCGGACAGAATCCGCTCTCCCGCACCTGCTTAAGAGAATGATACGCATCTGTCAGTCGGTCGGAAGGACATACGCCCACCGCGGTGAATCCGTTGCGATAGCGTATCATAGTTGCGGGATATCCGGAAAGGTTAGCATTTTCCGAGAACTTCCGGGCATTGTCCTGATTCGAAAAAGCGCCCACCACAATGTAATAGGCATGCGGCAACCGGCTTCTCTCCTCATCCGAGAGTTGCCTGGCCTCCACCAGCGAGCTGTTGAGAAGACGTATGGAGTCAAGTGTCGCAAGAGAATCTGACAGCTGCCTCTGCACTGTCTTAAGCGAGTCAATCCTGTCATTGTGCGCTTTCTGCTCCATCTCTATAGCAGCACGCTTCTTCTCAATATCAGAAGACGTCGGTCTTCCTGCAATTCTTCTGAACAAATCGCAAGAAGAAACGCTAATGCAAAGAAGCAGTAGAACTGCTGTTTTCGAGGCGCAAAATCTCATATATTCTGACAATTAACCTAATTTGCAAATTTAGTAAAAGTTTTTGAGTTAAATATGGGGCTGAACTCATTGGAGCCGTGTTTGTTTACCTGCACTTGGCAACCGGAGTTTCAACATGGTTCACCCGAAAAACCTGAAATCAAAATTAAATCGTGCAAAGTTAATCAATGGTAGCAAAGAATAAAATAAATAGCCGTATCAGTAGCGACTTTGAGACGGAACTTGCTATATTTGTAGCAGTATGCGTAACTGTCTAATATCAATTCTGTTGTTCTTATCCACATTCGGAACTTCAGCCCAGACATATTTTGACTTCAAAGTTCCTTTCCCCCCAGCAGCCATGAAAGGGAATGATACACTGAGCGTGCTCATATTGGGAGACGTGATGATGCACGCCAGACAATTGGAATACGACTACACGGAATTTCTCGAAGAGATGAGACCTCTTATCGAAGAGGCCGACTTCAGCATAGCAAATATGGAATTCTCCCTCGGAGGAAGACCCTACAGCGGCTATCCCGCATTCAGTGCACCAGACGGATATGCAAGTTATGTGAGGGACTGCGGGACGGACGTATTCCTCATGGCCAACAACCATATTCTGGACCGCGGTGCCAAAGGGCTTGAGCGCACCATAAGCATCTATGACAGCCTGAACGTATGGCGGTGCGGAGTTGCCAAAGATGTCAGGGAACAAAGCAGCAGTTACCCGCTGATACTCCGCCGGAACGGAATCAGCGTCGCACTCATAAACTTCACCTACGGCACCAACTCCCCATCACGAAAAGAATACCCCCGCGTCAATATGATGGACAAAGACGAAGTACGACTGTCCATCCGGAAAGCCAGAGAAAAAAAGGCCGACTTCATACTTGCCCTGCCACATTGGGGCAACGAATACCAGCTCCGGCACAGCAAGGAACAGGAAGAATGGGCGGAGTGGCTCGTAAAAGAAGGCGTGGACGCAATAGTCGGAGCACATCCGCATGTCGTTC